>Ga0105240_10000918_pt1 | contig 52480 bp, 41 predicted proteins | sample KBSC54metaG_FD_80426 | JGI IMG/M metagenome (GOLD analysis project Ga0105240, IMG submission 80426) | Corn rhizosphere microbial communities from Kellogg Biological Station, Michigan, USA - KBS C5-4 metaG | ecosystem: Host-associated > Plants > Roots > Rhizosphere > Soil | place: Michigan, USA... | reverse complement strand
GGGGCGCGCCCCATCGACCAGCACCTGAAGGGTCTGGCCGCCATGGGCGCCAAGATCGAGCTGGACCACGGCTACGTCACCGCCCGCGCCAAGCGCCTGCACGGCGCGACCATCGTGTTCGACATGGTCACGGTGACCGGGACCGAGAACCTGATGATGGCGGCGGCCCTGGCCAAGGGGCGCACCACGCTGGAGAACGCGGCCCGCGAGCCCGAGGTCGAGGAGCTGGCGCGCGTCCTCAACAAGATGGGCGCGCGGGTCCAGGGCGCCGGCAGCCCCCTCATCACCATCGAGGGCGTGGACGAGCTGCAGCCCATCGAACACTCGATCATCCCCGACCGCATCGAGGCGGGGACGCTGCTGGTGGCGGCGGCCATCACGCGCGGCAACGTGCTGGTGCGCGACTGCCTGCCCGAGCACCTGGACGCCGTGATCGCGAAGCTGCGCGGCGCCGGCGTCGAGGTGACGCCGGAGGAGGGCGGCCTGCGCGTGCGCGCCAAGGCCGACCTGAAGCCGACCGACATCTCGACGCAGCCGTTCCCCGGCTTTCCCACCGACATGCAGGCGCAGTTCATGGTGCTGATGACGCGCGCCAAGGGCCAGTCGGTGCTGACCGAGACCATCTTCGAGAACCGCTTCATGCACGTGCCCGAGTTGCAGCGCATGGGCGCGGACATTCTGGTCGAGGGGCGCACCGTGGTGGTGCGCGGCCCCAACAAGCTGACCGGCGCCGAGGTGATGGCGACCGACCTGCGCGCGTCGGCGTCGCTGGTGCTGGCGGCGCTGATCGCCGAGGGGACCACGAAGATCCGGCGCGTCTATCACCTGGACCGCGGCTACGATCGGCTGGACAAGAAGCTGCGCGCGCTGGGCGCGAACATGCACCGCACCCGGGGGCCCATGTGATGGCAAGCAAGACGAGCAAGACCAAGCGGCCACCGGCCGCCGCCGCGCCGGCGCCCACCGGCACCCGGCCGCTGACGCTGGCGCTGCCCCGGGGGCGCATCCTCGACGAGGTGATGCCGCTGTTCCGCAAGGCCGGGATCGATCTGTCGGCCGCCGAGAAGTCGCGGGCCGGGCGCCGCCTGATCATCCCCATCGAGGAGGCGGGGCTGCGCGTGCTGATCGTGCGCGACACCGACGTGCCCGCCTACGTCGAGGGGGGCGCGGCCGACCTGGGCATCGCGGGCCGCGACGTGCTGGACGAGCAGGGGCGCGATCTGTACGAGCCGATCGATCTGGGCATCGGGCGCTGCCGCATGGTGGTGGCCGAGCCCGAGGGGCGCGCGGTCGACGAGTCGGCGCAGATGCACCTGCGCTACGCCACCAAGTTCCCCGAGATCACGCGGCGCCACCTGCAGTCGCGCGGCGTGGTGGCCGAGATCATCAAGCTGTACGGCTCGATCGAGATCGCGCCGCTGGTGGGCCTGGCCGATCGCATCGTCGATCTGGTGTCGTCCGGCGAGACGCTGCGCCAGCACCACCTGCGCGAGGTGGAGACGATCATGGAGATCAGCGCCCGCATCTGCGTGGGCCGCGCCGCCGCCAAGCTGTACGGCGATCGCATCGACGCGCTGGTGCGGAAGCTGCGCGCGGTCGTCGGCTGAGGCCGCCGATCGCCACGGACGACGAATAGGGACCGGGCGCGAGGCCTCCCGTCAGGTGCGGAGGTTCCCCGGGGAATCTCCGGGCGCGCGGCCTGCGACGTAGCCGGGGAGGCTGACCGGGCTGGGGAAGGGGAGCCGTCCCGCGATCCCCGGAAGGCGATCCTCCGCCGAGGGGCGAGATGACCCGCCAACGCCGCTGTAACGACGGCGCAGCGCCATGAGCGGACGCTCGACGAGCAGGTAGGAGACGATCGCGGCGGCGAAGCAGAGGAGGAGATTCGACGGAAAGCGACCCCACGCGCTCTTGTTCGCGATCGACAAGAACGGCTGCTGCCAGAGATACAGGCTGTACGACAGCATCCCCAGCGCCACCAGAGCCCTCGATTCGAGCCAGGTCGTCAACCTGGCGGCGGGATGCCTGAGCACCCAGGCGATCACGATCGCCGCGGCCAGCGCCTCGGACGAGATACCGATGGGGAGCCTGTAGGCGCCGGCCAGGCGGGCAGTGAGCAGCGGCGAAACGACCAGGAAGTGAACCGCCGCGAGCACCGGGACCACGGCGGACGCGAGGGCCCGACGCAGGACCCGTTCGATGCCCGGCGTGACCTCTGCCAGGGCCAGGAGGCTGCCGTACATCAGCCGGTCCGCACAACCCTGGGGTCGCGTCTCGATCACGTAGCGGGTGGCCGGGAAGGTGAAATAGAGCGCGATCCGGACCAGCGGCATCAGCGCGATCACCGCCACGGCGAACCCGCGTGTCCGGCGAAGCCCCAGGAACACCAGGAGCGCCGGCCAGAACAGATAGAACTGCTCCTCGATGGCGAGGCTCCAGATGTGGCCCAAGAAGGGGGCATGGCCGGTGGTGCCGACCAGCCGGTAGTTCGACAGGAAGAGGCCGGCCGAGACGAAGTCGCGGGCCGATATCGAGATCAACCCCACCGAGGCGCAGACCGCGAGAACGAGGAGGAACAGACCGAGAGGGGGAAGGATCCGAAGGGCGCGCCTGAGGTAGAAACGGGGCAGGGAGATGGCCCCGCTGGTCGCTGCCTCGCGGACCAGAAGCCCCGTGATCAGGTACCCGCTCAAGACGAAGAAGAGCGTGACCCCCAGACCTCCGTAGGAGTCGTACATCACCGCGATCGGTCCGCCCTTCTGCGCAGCCCCCGCCGCCACGAGGGACTGGGTGAAGTGAGCCACCAGCACCAGCGCGATGGCCACGCCCCGCAGACCGTCCAAACATGCCAGACGGCCGGTCCGCATAAGGTCACGTGGCATGAGGAGCAGGAATTTTCCTCCCCGGGGACGGCAGTGTCAAACGCCGGCGTCCGCCGGTGCGCGTCAGGCGGCCCGTCGAGGACCAGCTTGCAAGTCAGCTCCGACTTCGCTAAGCCTTGCCAACCCATTGGCGCACAGTCTCCCGAAAGGACACACCTTCTGCTGGTCGCCGCTCGAGGGAATCGTCGGGAATTCGGGGTCAGACAAGTCCGGTAGAGGCCAATAGACGGATGTGCGGAATCGCCGGGATCCTGGGGAAAGCGGACCAGGAAGTCATCGACTCGATGCTGGAGGCCTGCAAGCACCGCGGGCCGGACGCTTCAGGGTCCTGGATGGCGGCGGACAGGTCCGTGGGCTTCGGACACCGGCGCCTCGCGATCATCGACCTTTCGCCGCGTGGCCGGCAGCCCATGTGCTCGGCCGACGGCAACGCGTGGATCACCTTCAACGGCGAGATCTACAACTACCGGGAGCTGCGCGCCGAGCTGGAATCGTGTGGACGGACGTTCACCAGCCATTCGGACACCGAGGTGATTCTTCAGGCTTTCCAGCAGTGGGGAGAGAGCTGCCTGCCTCGGTTGCGGGGCATGTTCGCGTTCGGCATCGCCCACCGAGCCACGGACGGCGCGCCCTGGGAGGTGTTCCTGGCGCGGGACCGGTTGGGGATCAAGCCGCTCTACCTGGCGCGAGGGGCGAACGGCGCCGTGTACTTCGGCTCCGAGCTGTCGACGCTGCTGGCGTCGGGACGGATCCGCGCCCGCCTCGACTGGTCGGCGGCCTTCGACGTGCTCGCCTACGGGTCGGTCAGGCAGCCGGCCACGATCCTCCAGGACGTGACCGCCCTGCCCGGGGGGCACTTCTGCCGGTGGAAGAACGGCGAGCTGTCGGCGCCCCGTTGCTGGTGGCGGCTCGACGAGGCGACCGGATCCCTGCGCGCGGAGCTGAGCGGGCTGACGTTCGCCCAGCAATCGGAGCGCCTCCTGGCGCTGCTGCACGAGGTGACGCGCTACCACCTGATCGCCGACGTCCCGGTGGGCGTCTTCCTGAGCGGCGGCATCGACTCCAGCGCGGTCGGCGCGTTGATGTCGCGCCAGGTGACGTACCCGATCCACACGTTCTCGGTGGGGCTGGACCGCGCACACCACGCCATCGACGAGCTCGAATCGGCGCGCGTCGTGGCCCGCAGTCTGGGGACCCAGCACTACGAGCGGGTCATCCTCGACAGCGAGGTGCTGCAGATCTTCGAGGACTTCGTGGCCAAGGTCGACCAGCCGTCCGAAGATGGCGCGAACACCATGGTCGTGGGGGCCTTCGCGGCCGCGCACGGGCTGAAGGTGGTGCTGTCGGGCGTGGGAATGGACGAGCTACTGGGCGGTTATGAAACCCACGCGCTGGTACAGCAGCTGAAGGACGCGCCGGGCGTGACCTGGAAGGCGGGACGCGAGATGATGCGTCGGATCCACGAGGTGCGGCCCAATCGAGTCAGCCGCGCGTACATGACGCTGCTGACTCCTACCCGCGAGCGCTGCCAGTTCCTGCGCGAGCACATCCCGCACGGCGCCGCGTGCGCGGCGCTGCCGCGGGGCGCGGCCGCCCACCTAGGCAGCGACGACTGGTTCTGGCCTGAAGGCGCCGATCCCCTGAACGGGTTCCTGTTCCAGGAGATCTACGGCTATCTGTCCAACACCTTGCTTCGTGACGCCGACGCGTTGACCATGGCCAGCTCGTTAGAGCTGCGACCGCTGTTCATCGATCACGCGCTGGTCGAGTTTTGCTACGCGCTGCCGAGCGACGCCAAGGTTTCGGGCGGCCGGGGCAAGGCGATCTTTCGCCACGCGCTGCGCGACCTGCTGCCCGCGTCCACGCTGGAGCGGCGAAAACAGGGCTTCGGCTTGCCCAAGGGCCCCTGGATGAACGGACCGCTCGCGGCGCGGTACGGCGCCCTGCTGAAAGGCCGAGCCGCCCGCGAGGCGCTCGGAGCGGGGTGGCGGAACGACGAGCTGAGGCGGCTCGCCGCCGGCCGCGTCCCCTGGACGTCGTGGACCGTCGCGACGCTGCTGGCGTGGATCGAATCGCGGGGAATCGACCTGACGTGATTCGATGACATCGCCGCAGCGGCTGCTGATCGTCCTGCACGGCGCGGACTTCGGTGGCGTGGAGCGCCAGGCAGAGCTGGTCGCCCGCGCGGCCAAGCAGGCCGGTCACCACGTCTCGCTGGTGGTGATCGGCGGCGATGGGCCGGCGCTGGCGCGGCTGCGGCCGCACTGCGATTCGCTCCAGGTCCTGGGCGTCGACATCTCGAACGACCTCCACGTGTGGTCATCCTTGCGGCGCGCGGCGCGAGCGGGCCACGACGCCGCCTTCGTCTTCAACCTGGCCAAGTTCCCGGTGCTGTCGCACGCGCTGCGCCGCTCCACGCTCCGGCAGGTCGTACACGTGGGAAATCCGGTCGGCTCGACGCCGGCCGAGCGGTGGAAGCAGCAAGGACGGAGCTGGCTGTTTCCGCCGTCCCCGCGCCTGCGGTTGGCCGCGAACTCGCGGCACACGCTGCGCAGCCTGCAGTCGCACCCCTTCTACGGGCGCTTCCCCGCGCGGGTGTCCTTGAACTGCGTCGCCGTCCCCGATCGGGCCGTCGCGCTGCGCGAGTGCTGCGAGCCCATCCGGCTGGGGATGGTGGCGCGCCTCGACGCCATCAAGGATCAGGCGACGCTGATCCGCGCCGCCGGCTTGCTGGCCCGGCGCGGCTTGGCCGTTCGCTGCGAGCTGGTCGGACGGGGCCCGACCGAGCCCGCGCTGATGCGCCTGGCGCAGGAGGAGGGTCTGCTGGCGAGCGGCCAGGTCGTCTTCGCGGGATGGCTCGCCGACGTCGGCCAGGCGCTCGACCGCTGGGATCTGTTCGTCTTCTCCACCACCGCGCGCGAGGGCTTCGGCAACGCGGCCGCCGAGGCCATGGGACACGGGCTCCCCTGCCTGTTCAGCGACGTGGGCCCCTGCCGCGAGGTGGGAGACGACGCCGTCGCCTACGTCCCGCCGGGCGACCCAGGCGCGCTGGCCGACAGCATCGCCGCCCTGGCCGCCGACGTGGCGCGCCGCCGCGCGCTGGGCGACGCCGCGCGCGCCCGAGCCCTGGCCACCTTCGACCCCCGGCGCAAGCTGCGCGATCTTCTCTCGTTCGCGTTCGAGCCCTGACCGCGGCGCGCCGCGGGCGCCTTCACCGCCCCGTGAAGCGCGGCCGCCGCTGCCGCACCAGCGCCCGGTAGGCCTCGCGAAAATCCACGCTCTGCGCACAGATCTGCTGCGCCTGCGCCTCGGCCGCCAGCGCCGACTCGAGATCGAGCTGCGCCTCGCGCTCGAGCATCTCCTTCGTCATGCCGTGCGCGAAGGTCGGGCCGCTGATCAGCCGCTGGGCCAGCTCACGCGCCGCGGGCAGCAGCTGCTCGGCGGGGACGACGCGATTGACCAGGCCGTAGCGCTCGGCGGCGTACACGTCGATGATGTCCCCGGTCAACAGCAGCTCGCTGGCGCGGCCCAGCCCCACGATGCGCGGCAGCAGCCAGGTGCTGCCCATCTCGGCGCCCGAGAGGCCCATCCGTGGGAAGATGAAGCCGAAGCGCGCCAGGTCCGAGGCGATGCGAATGTCCGAGGCCACGGCCAGGGCGGCGCCCGCGCCCACGGCCACGCCGTTCACGGCGGCGATGACCGGCTTGCGCAGCCGCCGCATGGCGAGGATCAGCTCACCGCACAGGCGCACGAACGCCAGGATGTCGGCGTTCCCCATGCGGGTGACCTGGCCGATCAGGTCGTCGATGTCGGTTCCCGAACAGAAGCCCGCCCCCGCGCCGGTGATGACGACAGCTTTCACCAGCTGGGCCGCGTTGCCTTCGGGGCGACCGCCGAACGGATCGTCCTGGAACGATCGAAACAGATCCCGCAGCTCGCGGAACGTGTCCATCGTCAGCGCGTTCAGCGTCTCGGCGCGATCCAGGGTCAGGGTCGCTATCCCCTCGGAGATCTCGATTCGCAACGCCTTGGGCGCGACGGCGGTCGGCTCTTCCATTGAATCTTCCTCACCTGGACGGCTGGCGCCGTCAAGCGGCGCTTCCGTCCGCCCGCTTGACGGGTAACCGTTCGCCTTCCAGAGTGCGCGGCAGAGATGCGTGCCGATCTGTCATCCGTCGTGAGCAACCTGCTGAAGACCGACGCCGGCCGTCGTCATCCGCTGCAGGTCTTGGCTCGCTTCGGGTTCTTGCAGCTTCACAAGCGGCTCGTCCGCCGGCCCTTCTCGTTCACAACGCCGACGGGAACGAGGGCGTTCGTCGAGCCAGAAGGTGACTTCACGGGTATCACCGGTCTGTTCTATTTGCAGCTTCCCACCCTAAACGAGCTGGTCTTCGCCTGCCACTGTCTGCGGCCCGGAGACGTGTTCTGGGACGTCGGCGCGAATCAGGGCTTCTGGAGCCTGCTGCTGGCGGGCCGCGGGATCGAGGCGCATGCCTTCGAGCCCGCGCCGGCAACGTTCGCCAACCAGTGCCGTCAATTCGAGTTTCAGCGGTCGCCCCATCGCGAGCGATTGCACGGCCACAACGTGGGCCTGGCGGCGCGCCCCGGCCAGATGAGGTTGACAGTCAACCTGGGGACGGCCAACTACCTGCTGGGCGAGGATCAGCCGTACCAGGGAGAGACGGCCACCGTCGAAGTCACCACGGCGGACGCGTTCCGGGCCATCGCGGCGCCGCCACGACTCATGAAGATCGACGTGGAGGGGTGGACTCTCCCGGTCCTCGAAGGCGCGCAGGAGATGCTGGCTCAGCCTGACCTGCTGGCCCTGGTGATCGAGACGTTCCGCTCGGCCGACGGTGACAAACCCGAGGTGCGCAACGCCGAGGAATTGCTGGCGCGCTTCGGCTTCCACCCCTTCTCTTATGATCCCGGAACGCGGGTGCTGCGCCCGCTGACGGGGACGCGGGATGGGCGCGACGACACCATCTACGTACGCGATCCCGAAGGCGTGGGCCGCCGCCTCGCGAGCGCGCCACCGGTGACGTGCTTCGGGGACGCCTTCTGAGGTCAGCGACTGGGCAGAAGCTGCAAGAGGCGCGCGTCGTCCACCGCCTTTTGCACGCGCGCCACCGCGTCCTGGGCCGCGCGATCGTCGGGCCGGAGGCTCAGTAAACGTCGATAAGCCTCCGTGGCGGCGTGCATGTCGCCGCGCGCCTCCGCCACGTGGCCCATGGCCTGCCACACGACGGGGTTGGCGCCGTCCAGCGCCGCGGCGGTGCGATACTCTGAGAGCGCCCGCGGCAGGTTGCCCCTCGACTCCTGAACCCGCCCCGCGGTGAGGTGCACCTCGATCACGTTCTGACCGTTCTGGCGCAGAGCCACCTTCAGGTGGTCCAGCGCGTCGTCGAGCTCGGACCACTGGCGAAGCTGGATCACCAGCCGGACGCGATGACGTGCGAACTCGATGGAGAACGGGGACAGCACCGTGGCCGAGCTCGCATGCGCGAGCGCCTGTCCTGGCTGGTCGGCGCGTTCCATCACATCTGCCAGCGCATCTTCGAAGCGGCCATCCCGCGGGGCCAACTGCCGGCCCTTCGTCAACGCTGTCTCCGCCGCCTTCAACTGGCCCAGTTCCAGCATCAGACGGGCGCGGATGAGGAGACACTCCGGGGCCGGCGCGCCCTGCCGCTCTGCTTGCGCCAGGAGGTCCATGACCTCGGGTTCCGCCTTCTTGGAGGTCAGGTATCGCGCGACGTCCAGGGTCCGCTCGCTGTCACCGACGGCGAGCGTCGCCAGATCGGACGGCGGGAAACCGTCCGCGTCCGCCTCGGCGAGGACCGTCAGGGTTCGCGCCGGGGCCAGCCGGACCGCCTGGCGAAACGTCGAGAGGGCCTGCGCGCGGAGATCCAGGCGGAAGAGCGCTCGCGCGGCGTGCTCGTACACGGCGGGGCAGGCCGGACAGAGCCGCAGGGCCCGGTTGAGGGCGGCCAACCGCGGCGACGTCCCCCCGACCCGCGCGGGACGAAGAGGTTCGTCGTAGGACTGCAGGAGAGGGAAATAGAAGTCCGTCGGATAACGCTGGCCCCCCTCGACGGCAATGCCCCGCCGGACCTCGCCGGGCGGGGAGTTGCGCCAGCGATCTTCGAACTGATCGGCGTTCCGCTTGAGCTCGGCCCGCAACCCGACCCCCAGTCCCAGCACCACCACCACCACCAGTCCGACGTCGACCCAGCGCCGGTCTGCGGTCCGCGCCGGATCTTCCCCGTCGGACTGACCGAGAGCGCGGCCTATCAGGATGCCCGCCATCGCTGCGAAGGGGATCCTTATTCCCATCGTCTCCAACCCGAAATCGACGAGATTGTGCGCCAGCACCGCCAGCAGGCCGCCCGCCAGCGCCGCACCGACATAATCCCGCCGCGATGGCAGCTGCCTGGCCAGCAAGAGCAGCGCCGCCGCGATCACCACCACGCCAGGCCAGCCCACGTCGATGAGGAGTTGAAGCGGTCCGTTCTCCACGAACTGAAAGCGCGAGTTCTGGGGCAGCGTCTTGTAGACCGGGTAGACCCGGTCGAAGGCGTGGCGGCCGATGCCTAGCGGGTGCTGCAAAATCATGGGAAAGGCGTCACGCCAGACGATCGTCTTCTCCGTCCCGCCGCTCAGGTTGGTCCGCGCCAGTTCGTCGAGCACTGGCGCCGCCCCCAGCGCGGCAGCGATGGTGACCAGACAGGCCAGCGCCCCCAGCGACCAGGTCAGCGCGCGCGCCATCGGCGCTATGCGCGAAACCGGCTCGCCGTCCGTTCGGGCGGACCGATCGGCCCGCAGGCGTAAGGTCACGAACAGCGTCCCGCCGGCGAAGAACGCCAGGAACGACCCCCGTGACAGGGTGGTCAGCGTGGCCGCGGCGTTCACCGCTGCCGCCACGTACCAGGCGATCCGTTCCTCGGCGTCTGCCCCCAACGCCAGCGACAAGGCCGAGAACGCCGCCAGTTCGTAGAGCTCCGCGGAGTGGTTGGGGTTGATGAAAGGCCCGGGAAGAACCGCGCCCGTCACGTTGAACATCCCGTACAGGCGTTCGATCCCGGCCACGCGATGGATGACTCCGCTCACCACAGCCGCGATCCCGGCGCCCGCGATCGCCTTCACGACCAGCCGGCGGTAGGGGCGCTTCGTGGCGAGGTGCAGCGCCACCACGAAGGCGACCAACGCGGCCGCTGCGGTTCCAACCTCCTCGCCCGTCGACTGGGGATCCAGGCTGAGCGGCCAGCTGGGCGGCGTCCCCCCGGGAGCGTTGTCCAGAAGGGCGCTGCCCGCGGGATCGACGGCGCGGCGAAGGGACATCGGCAGCGGCACCAGCTGCACCAGCGGCAGCAAGACCAGCACGACGAACACCGACGAGAACCGCGCTCCCCTCAACCGGCGGTGGCGGAGGCGCTCCCCTGCGAGGACGCAGAAGAAGGTCAACGAGAGCGCCGCCAGAATCGCCAAGATCGCCGGCCGGTGGACCGAGCCCGCGAGCAGAGGGCAGACGACCATCACGGCGCTGAGCAACCAGGCGCCGGCCCGGCGGAGCCAACGGCCCACGGCGTCACCGGACTGGCCACGGGCTGAGCGAACTTTCCGACGCCGGCTCTCCACTGGAGGAGACTTCTGCATGAAACCCCTGACGTCCCGAGTTGCCGGCCCCTTCCGTACAGGAACGGTGAGGAACGTGGAGTGGCCACGGTAGCACCGGTCTACGCGCCGGCACAAGAGGCCGGCCGGTCGGGACTGCGCGCCGCGATGCCGGAGAAGTCTCCGTTGATGTGGAAAAACCCGGATGATATCGTGACGGGTGATATGCAAGCACATGTTCAGCGGTCGAGCCGCTGGTCGATCGGGCAGCAGCTGATCGGCGTTCGCGAGGAAGGCGCGGACGCCTGAGCACGCTGCTGCGGACGTGATCGCTCCGGTACCGTCGATATCCTCTGGCAGCTTCCCGGGGTAGCGACAGGAATGGCTCTCCGAAAATACGTAACGGCGTTCGCCGGTGCGCGGGATTCGTATCAGGTGCCGCTGGCGCTGGCGCAGTCGCATCAACTTGACTGCCTCATCACCGATCTGTATTTACCGCCGCTGCCCGCGGTCGTGGCCCGTCTCGCGAAGGTGGGGCGACGCTCGGTGCCTGGCCTGTCGGTGCTCGATACCCGATCATCGCCTCGGGCCCTCTGGCACTCGTACGTCAGGTGGCGCCTGGCGCGGAACCAGATCGGGCAGCAGCTGCTGGGCCTCAAATGGACCCAGGACATCCTGGGGCGAATGGCCGGCGAGCGGGCCGCCCGCAACGGATGCGACCTGTTTCTCTATGCGGGATACGCCCTGGAGGCCTTCAGGGATCCTCGCCTGCAGTCCGTGCGGCGCATCCTCTTCATGTATCACCCGCACATCGCCCGCTCGAGCGAGATATTGATCGAGGACGCCTCCCGGTATCCCGACGGGCAGTCCACCATCACGGAGCTGGCCGCCGACAGCCACGATCGGGACGTCGATCGAGAGCTGGAGATGGCCGACGCGGTCGTCTGTGCCAGCGAATTCACGGCCTCGACGGTGAGGGCGATCGGCATCGATCCGAAAAAGATCGTGATCATCCCCTACGGGATAGACATACTTGGCGACTACAGCCCACGAAAGAGCCCCGACACCTGTCATTTTCTCTTCGTGGGTTCGGGCATCCACCGCAAGGGCCTTCACATCCTTTTCGAGGCCTGGAGAGAGGCTCGGCTGCCGCAAGCGAGGTTGACCATCGTCTCGCGCTACGTGGATCCGTGGATCCGTGCCCGGGGAGACGCCCCCGGAATCACGATCCGCAATGGCGTGGCCCCCGAAGAACTAAACACGCTGTATGACGACGCCAACGTCTTCGTGCTGCCTTCGCTGGTCGAAGGGTTCGGCTACGTCTACTTCGAGGCGCTGGCACGGGGATGCTATTGCATCGGGACCACCAACACCGGCCTTCCCGATCTGCATCTGTCGACGGAGGAAGCGACGATCGCTCCCGCCGGAGATCGGGACGCGCTGGTGCAAGCGCTGACGAGTGCCCACGCGCTGTGGAAAGCCGGGAAGATAGACCCGGGCCGAATTCGGCGACAGACTTCGATCTGGAGCTGGTCGCGCTTCCGGGCGTCGATCGCGGATCTCGCCTTCAGGCTTGAGATGCCGGACCGGTCGAGGTTGGCAGGAGCACCCTCTCCGCCGCGTTAGCCGGGGCTGAGCGGGGTGAAGTCAGGCAGCCTTGTCGACGCGTCCCTCTCCCACGACGGGCGCCGCCGGCCGCGGGCGCGAGGGGCTCGCCGCTTCAGACAGAACGGCCACCGGCGCTCCCTCGGCGCGCGTCGCCTGAGCGGGCGGCGCAACGGGTTCGGCCGGGGGGACGGACAGGCCGCGGTCGGCGACGAAGGCAGCGACGTCGGCGATGCGCGATGCCACCAGGTGGGCCAGCGAGAACAGGGAGCTGGCCTGCCCGCCGTGCGCCTCGACCTTGGCGAGCTGCAGTTTTCGCAAGGCATCGGCCGTGACGTAGCCCTCGCAGGTGGCCAGATCGTCGGAGGTCAGCTCGAAGCCACTCGCGTTGTTCCAGCGGGAGAAAATGCCCATCGGATTCCCTTTCGTCTTGGGCTGATTGCCTTCCCTCCTTGTCATCGGCGGGGCTGGCGATTAGTGAAGTTCCCGTCACTCAAGGGGGGGCGACGCCCCGGTGTACCGGACGCAAGTGAAGATATTGGCTACATCCGCGCCTTCCTCCGACATGCGTCGGCCCGCGCGGCGCGGCTACACCTCACCGGCGCTCGCCCGCTGGGGCCGGTCCGCGCCGGGAACGGACCGCGCCCGGTGCCTCCGTGATCCGTTGTATCGTTGAGTGAATTTGAAGCTCGTTCATGTCCTGACCGTGTCAAGCTCCCTTGTTTTTCTGCGCGGCCAGCTCCGTTACATGGCGGCGCACGGCATCGACGTCCACCTGATCGCCTCCCTCGACAACCAGAGCCGGGCCACGTTCGCCGTGACCGAGGGCGTGCCCTCCCACGACGTGCCGATGACGCGGGCCATGACCCCGCTGACCGACACCGTCGCGTTGTGGCGCCTCTATCGCCTGCTGGGCCAGCTGGCCCCGGACATCGTCCACGCGGGCACGCCCAAGGGCGGGTTCCTGGGAATCGTGGCGGCGGCCGCGCGCGGCATCCCCGTCCGCATCTATCACGTACACGGCATCAGGGCGATGACTGAGCGGGGCTGGCGGCGCAGGGTCCTGCTGGCGACCGAGCGCCTGACTTGTCGACTGTCGACGCGCGTGCTTTGCGTCAGCGCCTCCGCGCGGCAGACGATGCTGGACGAAAAGCTGTGTCCGCCGCAGAAGCTCGTCGTCCTTGGCGCGGGTAGCTGCAACGGCGTCGACGGGCGGGGTCAGTTCGACCCGGCGCGCTTCGATGGCGGGACACGCGCGGGTTTGCGGGCCGACCTGAACATTCCCGGCTCCGTGCCGGTGATCGGCTTCGTGGGCCGCCTGGTGCGCGACAAAGGGATCGCCGAGCTGGCCTCGGCCTGGCATCGACTGGCGACGGAATTTCCGACCCTGCACCTGCTGCTGGTGGGTTGCCTGGAGGAGGAGGACGCCGGGGCTGCGCCCGTCGTCGCGGCGTTGCGCGCACACCCGCGCGTCCGCTTCATACCGTGGGTCGAGGATCCGGCGCCGCTCTACGCCGTGATGGACGTCGTCACGCTGCCGTCGTACCGCGAGGGTTTGCCAACCGTCCTGCTGGAAGCCGCGGCGATGGGCCTGCCCGCCGTCGCGTCGCGCGTCACCGGCTGCGTGGACGCCATCGTCGACGGCGTCACCGGTACCCTGGTGCCGCCGCGTGAGGGGACACCTCTGGCGGAGGCGATAGCCGCCTACCTCCGCGCCCCGGCCTTGCGCGAGCGGCACGGCGCCGCGGGCCGGGAACACGTGTTGCGCGCGTTCGTACCGGAAGATGTCTGGCGGCGTGTCCTGGCACTCTATCGCTCGCTCCTGTCGGCAGAGGGCGGCGCGGCGGTGGTGGAAGGGGGGTCATCGACCTTGTGAAATCCGAACGGACGTGCTGACGTATCGGCGATGCCGGCTGCGCTCCCGCTGAAAGCGATGTCCGTGTTGCTTGTCCTGGTCGCGCCTTTGCCGTACTGGGCCCTGGGACTGCCCTGGTGCTCGGGAACCCATCCCAAGAGAATCGCCCTGGCCCCGCTGGTCGGCTGTGCGCTGGCGGGCTTCTACTCCGAGCTGGCGCTCATCGCTGGCATCTCCGTGCGGGTGACCGTCGCCCTGCTGACGCTGGCCAGCGCGGCCCTTGCCTGGATGCGTACGCGCGACGCCCGCGCCGATCTGGCGGATACGGCTCGGGACTGGATCCTCGTCTATCTCCTGTCCGTGATCGCGTCCGCGCTCTCGCCGTTCCCCGTCCTCGGCAACTGGGCGGGCGATTGGTACCACCTCTACGACATGGGCCTGCACGTCATGAATGGCGCGCTGCCTGCCGAGATGCTGGCGCGGCCGCCCCTCTTCGGGGCGGCGACGGTGCCGCTATGGCTCCTGGCGCCGGGGCTCATCCCCTATCAGATGATGTCGGCCGTCGCCGCCGCCAGCGCGGTGCTGGCGATGTTGTACTTCGTCGATTGCTTCTGGCCCAAGCTTCCTCGCTGGCCGTTGTTGCTGCCCCTGCTGATGTCGCCGTTCTTCCTGAACAACACCGCGGCGGCCTGGGGAAAGCTCCTGGCCGGCGGGCTAATCCTGGCGGCCCTCGCCGAAGCGGGCCAGCGGCGCGAGTGGGCCAGCGGCGCGCTGTTCGCGCTGTCGGTGGCGGTCCACGAAGCGTCGATCATCTGGGCGCCCTGTCTTCTGGCGGCATATGCCCCCAGATGGGGAGGTTGGAGAGGGGTCATGCGCGTGGTGGCCGCCATGGCCGTCACGGGCTTGGCGATCAACGGTCCGCTACTGCTCTGGATCCTCGTCAAGTACGGCCTCGCGGCCAAGGTCGCCACGAGCCCCGCGCTGACCTACCGGAATCAGGAGCCGTTCGCCGTCAAGACGCTCCTGGTGGTGGTCAGCACCCTCGTCGGCTGGGGGCCGGTGGAGAACCTGGCGCGCTGGCTGCGCAATCCTCAAAGGTTTTCTCGCGCGGTCGTGGCGAAGGAGTCCTTCTGGCTCGTGTCCTCGTGGTTCACGACGATGGCGGGAACGCTGGTCGGGTTGTTGTTCCCGTTTGCGCTGTGCTGGCGGCGCCTGAAGGACGATCAAACCCTGCGCCAGCTTTTGCGACCATCGGTGGTCGTCGCGACCGGATTGGCGATCGTCGCGAACGCCGGGCTTTGCGGCTACTACTCCAGCGAAGGCTCCCTGCAGACCGGAATGGCCGCGCTCGGGCTGGCCGCCTATGGGCTGTGCGCGGGGGCCGTCGTCGCGGCCAATCCCCGCGGCGGCCGCTCTCTCCGACAGATGAGCCGGCTCATGGCCGTCCTGGGCACCTTCCCCTGGGCGGCGACCAACGTTCTGTTTTGTCTCGGCCTGTGGCTGAGCGCGGCGTTCCGGGCGCGGATACAGGCGGGCACGGAAAATGACTACGTCGTAGTCGTCACCGAACACCTCAGCACGTTGGGCATGTCGGCGTTTCCGGAGGTGCCGGCGGTGGCCGGCCTGCTGCTGCTGGGGCTGATCTGGTACCGGCGGCGGGGGGGGACGCTGGTCCCGGATTCCCAGCCCGACGGTCGGTGACCCTGTCAGCCGAGACGATCAGCCCGCGCCGGTGGGCTTCGTCGCGATGACCAGGAACTGCTTTCCCAGGATCGCCGAACTGAGAGGACGCAGGGCCAGATACCCGCGAATCAACCAGCCCCACTGGGGCAGCAGCGACTTGACCGTGTAGGGCATGAACCGGGCCTCGACATGACGGATCTGGAAGCCGCACATGGTCAGCCCCTCGCATATGCTGCGATCACTGAGGGGGATGTGGTGGTCGTAGTAGTCCCAGTAAAGGTGCGGCAGGAAGCGGATGTTAGGGCCCATGACGATGAAGGTGCCCCCCGGCCGCAGCACGCGGTAGACGGCCTTCAGGGTCAGGGTGAGCACATCCTTGTTGGGGAGATGCTCGAAGAAGTTCGAGGTGAAGGCGACGTCGACCTCGCCATCCCGCAAGAAGCCCAGCTCGCTCACCGATTCGTTGCGGACCTCGACGCCGGGCGCCGCCGACCGGGCCGTGTCGGGGTTCAGATCCACGGCCACCCGACGCTTCGCCACGGCCGCGTTTATGAACTCACAATATCCCGCCCCGAGATCGACGACCGTGTCGTCCGGGCGCACCCAGCGTGAGAACACCGAGCGCCACAGGATCGACCACACCCGCATCTTGCCGGCGCGGGCCCTGGCGTCGAAACGATTCTCGTAGAGCTCGCTCAGCTCCACGCCCGCTTCATCCCGTGGGCGGCGGCGCGCGCCCATAACTTGGCGTAGAGGGGCAGCCAGCGGCGGAGATCGAACCGGCTTTCACCGGCCACGCGATCCCTCCATACGCAGGGGAGCTCGACGAGCCGGCGCCCCTGCATCCACGCTTTCATGGTGATCTCGAACCCCACCTCGAAGCCACCGCGGCTCTCCAGTTGCATCTGCTGGACCAGCTGGGCGTCGTAAAGTCGGAAGCTGTTGGTGGCGTCGTGCACGGGGAAGCCGGCGAACCACGCCAGGCTTCGGCCGCCCCAGCGCGAGAGTTGGCCCTTCAGCCACGGCCCCCCCAGCTGACGTCCGCCGCGCATGTAGCGCGAGGCCACCACCACGTCGGCCCCCGCTCGATAGGCCTCGACCATGGCGGGGATGATGGGAAAGTCGTCCGACAGGTCCGCCATGCTGACCAGCACCGGGCCCTCCTCCACCGACCGGATACCTGTGATCAGCGCCGAGCAGACCCCGCGACCACTGTTGCGAACCAGCTCGATGGGGGCTCCCGCCTCGATCAGCCGCCGGGCCTCGGGAAGGGTGTCGTCCTCGGGAAAATCGTAGACCAAGCGCACGCGCGCGTCAGCGGGAAGGTGCGGGCTGGCCTGCACCCACCACTGCCGGATGTTGTCCCCCTCGTTGTAGACGGGGACGACGACGGTCAGCGCAGCCTGCCGGTTCATATGTTGCCGAGGTGGGTCTGCTCGACCACCCAGGGCACGACCTCGTCCAGGATGGCGTCGAGCGAGGTGGTGGCCTCGTAGCCAAGCAGTCGCTTTGCCTTCTCGACCGAGGGGACGCGCAATTGCACGTCGTACTTGAAGGGATCGTCCGACTGATAGCGGAACGGCTTGCCGGGGTTGAGGCGCCGCCAGATCGCCTCCGCCACCTCGAGCACGGTGTGAGCGTGCGGCGTCGACAGATTGAAGTCCTCGTTCACGGCGGCGGGATGCTCGATGCATGCCCGGATCCCTTTGGCCAGATCGCCGCCGTACGTGTAGTGGCGGACCTGGTTCCCCTTGCCCAGGATCCGCACCGGGTCCTGCCCCTTGGCTATCTTCTGGACCAGGTCGGGGACGACGTGGCTCATCGCCAGCGAGACGTTGCCGCTCATGATCGTCTTGTCCGAGACGGCGCGCCGCTCGCCCACGCCCACGCAGTTGAAGGGGCGGATCACCGTGTACGGCAGCCCGTATTGCTCCCGCGCCCCCTGGGCGAAGTACTCACAGGCCAGCTTCTGGAAGCCGTAGGTCGACAGTGGCGGTGGGCTGCGCCTCTCCGCCCCTTCGGGCGAGGGGAACTCCGTGGTCCCTTCGAAGACCATCGAGCTGGACAGGACGTTGATCTTCTTCAGCCGGCGGTTCTGGAACGCCCAGAGCGCGGCGTCGAACGTGGAGGCAATGATGCGTTCGTTCTCGGCCAGCAGATCGTAGGCGTGGGTATGAAAGTACGAGATGCCGCCGATCATGGCCGCGGCGGCCACGATCTGGTCGGCGTCGCTGGCCAGTTCGCGCATGGCCGCCACGTTCTTGCAGTCCTCTTTCACGAAGTGATACCGGGGATGCGAATCGTAGCTCTTCTCGACCGGGCCGTACTTCGAGTAGTTGTCGATGCCGATGATCTCGTGCCCCGCCTCGAGCAACTCGGCGACCACGTACCCGTTGATGAACCCCGCGGAACCAGTGACCAGGATCTTCATTTCAGCAGTCCCCCTCGGCCCAACAGGTTCCATGGATCGAGCGTGGGCTGCCTCGGATCCAGTTTGCGGTAGCTGGTGTGAGGTGACGCGACGACCAGGACGTCAGCTGCGGCCAGGACCTCGTCGAGCGGCACGTACCAGGGCCCGCGCGCCAGCTCGTCGGTGCACAGGACCTTCTTGCATTCCAGCTCGAGCAGCTTCTTCAGCTTGAAGGCCAGGGACTCGCGGGTGTCGTCATCGTCGCCCTTGAAGGCCATCCCCAGGATGCCCACGGTCTTGTCGGCCAAGCCCAGCGGCTTCAACTGATTGACCAGGACCCGGGGAAAACCTTCATTGACCAGCATCGCGCTCTGGCCGAGGGAGAAATCGTTGTTGTAATACGCCGCGAGCTGCATCGTGTCCTTGAACAGGCAAGGGCCCGCGGCCAGCCCAGCCGTGGGCAGGCCGCGCATGCGCGGATAGCCCCTGGTGATGCCGGCGTGCACGCGCGCATAATCGATACCGTTGGCGGCGCACAGGCCGTAGAACTGATTCGCGATCGCGAAGGTCACGTAGCGCCAAGCGTTGCAGAACAGCTTTCCCAGCTCGGCCTCGGCAGGAGCAAGCTCGATGATCTCCGGCGCCACCCGCGAGAACAGCTCGTGAGCCCGGGCGGCCGCCCGCGGCGTCGCGCCAGCCACGATTTGCGGGAGGTTCTGGATCTCCTCGACCGCATATCCCTGCGCGACCCGCTCCGGGCAGAACGCGACGTCCACGCCCGGAACGTTCTCGCGAAACCAGCGATCGAGCAGGGCCGTGGCGCCCGGGTAGACCGTCGACCTCAACACGAAGAGCTGGCCGGACCGCAGGTAGGTCTTGGTCCGACCGACCACCTCCAGCAGCTTGCCCACCTGGGGATTCAGGTGCTCGTCGATGGGCGTCCCGACGACGCATACGACCGTGTCGGCCTGCCGCAAACCCTCGGGCGACGTCATGGCGCGCAGGTTCTTGCCGATGTACTTGCGCAGCAGCTCTTCCGTCCCCCGCTCCATGAAGGCCACTCGGCCGGCGTTGGTGCGGGCGACCGCGGCCTCGTCTATGTCCACGATGGTGACGTCGCAGCCCCGGGCGGCGAACGTGACGGCCAGCGGCAGCCCGACGTGTCCGCAGCCTCCGAGGACGGCGATCTTGGGTTCGGCGTTCATCTTGGGCTATTGCTCCTGTGCGCCGGTGACGGCGCAGTCTTTCATAGAGGGCGCCCTACGCGCCAGGCAAGTGATTTCGCGGCGGCCCCGGGCCCGGCGGCGCAGCAAGGGGCCGTCACTCCGAGAAGCTGGCCAGGCCCAGGTGGCGGCGCTTGCGGACCGCCGCCGCCCCCAGGTGCAAAAGGACGATGATCATCAGGGGCATCATGTTCACGAAGGTGAACACCACCAGAGAGACGAGGCCGTCGCGATAGACCTGAATCAGGTTCACCGAAAGCAAAATATAGGAGAACCGCATCACGGAGTTTCGCGGCGCCAGGTAGGCGTACCGGTAGAACACCGCCAGAAACAGCGCCAGCAGGGGCGGGACCAGGAAGATCCCGGCCAGGCCGAAGTTTGCATAGGCCTCACCCAGGTAGGTCACGATCATGCCGCTGATCGACATCGGCCGCGCTTTCGACGAGATGTCCGACAGAAACCCGGCCAGCACCGGCTTGTCGGGCCATAGCACACGCGGAATGGGTAACGTGAGAAGAGGGGTGTAGATCGAGCCCCAGTACTTCTTCCCCTGGAGATCGATGAGGGTCAGGCCGCTGGCGTACTCGTCGAGGAACATCTGGTCGCCCGCCGTCCCTTCAGACACGTTCGTGACCGAGTCGGACACGGTGTCCGACACTTCTTCGAAGGTGCCGCCGGTCTGGATCAGCTGGCCCACGTCCTTCATCGGAAAGAAGGCCAGACCTATCGCCACCAATCCCACCAACATGGAACGAGACGGCCAGCGGCGATCCCGCTGCTCGACCCAGATTTGCACCGCCAGCAAGAAGCCGATGATGAACCGGAACCGCATCCCCCCTTGCAGCGCCATCACGACCAGATAGCCGGTCAGCAGAAGGGCGGCCCACTTTCGAAATCCATAGACGTAGATGTATCCCAGGATGGCCAGACCGAACCATGAGGGCAGGATGAGCAGGTACGAGCTGGCGCTCCAGGCGTTCGAAGCATCCCACTCGTACAGGTCGACGCCGGGGAGCCTGGTGACGAGAGGAAGGCCGATGGCCCCGACCACGAAGGTGATGAGCAGGACCGGCCGGAGCAACCGCTCCTCCAGCAGGAGAAATCTCTCGGTGGGCCGGACCTTGGGGGAGATCTTCACGATCAGCCACACCAGCGTGACGGCCCAGAAGGCGATGTCGGCGTACAGGGCCGCCCGAACGATCTCGTCGGCCATCACGGGCTCGAACTCGTAGGACATCTGGGTATAGAGCGTCGGCGCCCCATTCAGCAGCGCCGCCAGACGCGAGGTGACCGTGTGGACGTGAAAGACGATGTAGGGGGTGGCCGGATGGGACAGACGCACATCAGCGAAGCGAAACAGCAGGCCCACGCACAAAAGCACGGTGGCGAGATCGATGATCAGAGCTTGGGCGTAGTCACTCATGGAGCGGCGCGCCTCCCGGCGCCTGTCCCTGAAGGGTAAGGTTGCATCCGATCAGGGCTCTCGACCACATCTCCAGAGAGAAGCTGTCGATGATTCGACGAGAGGCGGCGCCGTAGGAGAGGCGGCGCTGGTCATCGGAGGCAATCTCGACGATGGCGCGCGCGATGTCGCGGGGATCCAGGGGGTCGACGATGGCGCCGTTCAGGCCGGGGAAAACCAGGTCCGTCGCGCAGCCGCACTGCCGCGAGACGATCACCGGCAAGCCGCTGGCCATGGCCTCGTTGACGGTCAACCCCCACGATTCGCTGACGCTGGGAAGGATCAGCGCCCGCGCCAGTCCGTAGTAGTCAGGCAGGCGATCGAGCTGCTGGTAGCCGCAGAACCGGATCCGGCGGCCCAGCGGTGCCGCCTGGCGTCGCAGGCCATCCTCGAGTTGACCGCTGCCCACCAGCACCAGGTCCCAGCCCAGCACGTCCGGCTGCTCCGCCACCATGGCGAACGCCTGGATCAAGCGGGGCAGGTTCTTCTCGGGGATGAACCGCCCCACGAAAAGGAGGAAGTTCCGGGGAAGGTCGAGCGCCTGGCGCAAGCGCTCCTCGTCGGCCCGCGCCTCGGCTGCCCGGCGCGTGAACAGCTCGTTGTCGACGACGTCGTATCCGCGCCAGATGCGGTGTCCCGCGATCCCGAGCGACTCCGCGTAGGCCGCCGCGGAGGCACCTGAAACGAAAGCCGCGTCATAGTGGCGGGACACCCACCTACGCTTCAGGTGCTCTTTCCAGCCGCGTCGTGGCCAATCCCGGTACTGGGTATCCGACATCATCACCGACCACACGCCGTGACGTTTCGCCCACGAAGCCGCCGCGCGCATGCCTGGATCGCCATATCCTGCGATGGCCAGGACCGTCGGCGCCACCCGATCGAGCAGCTTCTCCAGCTCCACGACCAGCGTTCGACGCGGGATCGTCTCCAGCACCCCCTCGACGGCCGTCTCCACATCGTCCCCGTTTGCTTGCCAGGCGTACGCCCTGCCCGACCTGGCGAGCTGAAGAAAACGAACGGAATCTCCCATCAGGCCCCGGAGATGGCGAGCCCGGGCCAGGTGGTACGGTCCGAAGTAGTGATGCAAGACGGCTAGCCGCGGCGAGGACGACGCCATGTCCAGCCCCCTACAGTACTGACGCGAGCTGCGAGGTGCGCGAAGCGAGCAAGAAATCGACCACGGCCGCTCGGGTCTATCACAGCGGCCCGCGCTTCGTCACGCGAGCGTTTGGTTGTCTTCACCGGCATTCGGTGGTATCAGGCCCAAACACTTGTCTCTAAGCAGGTTTTCCGACCCTTACGGTAACGTGAAGTACGACGGACCGCGCGTCGCCGGTGGAGACGACGCTTCTCCCGCGACCCTGCTCATCGTCCTGACGTCGCTGTGCGCGGAAGGGGCGCCGGTCCTGGTGCTCGACATGTGCCGTCATTGGCAGAAATGGGGGCTGGTGCCCCACGTCGTCACTCTGATGACCGAGCCCACGGATCTCGAGGCCGAGTTCCGCAGCCTCGGCGTGCCCATCCACACGCTGGCCCTCTCGCCGGCCGGCCGCTCCAAGTTCCCTCTACTGGTCATGGGCATTCACCGGCTGTGCTTGCAACTGCGCCCCCGCGCGGTCCTCTCGATGCCGCTGGGCTGGCACACGCTGATGTTCATGGGCGCGCGCGGGGCAGGCGTCGTGCACACCGCCGCCCACGTGGGCAACTACCCGCCCATCGAAGATCGAAAGGCCCTGGCGAAGTTCCGCTTCCTGGTGCAACTGGGCCGGGGGGTCACCGATCGCCTGATCTGTTGCAGCACTTACGTCGAGCAGGGGGTCCACGAGCACTTCGGCATTCCCCCCAGCGAGACCGAGGTCATCTACAACGGGGTCGACGTGGAGAAGATCGCGAGCCGGTCGGCCGTCGCGCGCCAGCGCATCGCGGGGATCGGCGACCGGCCGTTCACGATCGGCATGGTGGCCCGGCTGGAGGTTCACAAAGACCAGCCCACCCTGGTTCGCGCGGTGCGGATCCTGAAGACCTCGGGGCTCTCCGTCGAACTGCGACTGATCGGGGAGGGTTCGCGGCGGGAAGAGTACGAGCGCCTGGTCGCCTCGCTAGGTCTGCAATCGAACGTGAAGCTGCTGGGCATGCGGCGGGATCTTCCCGAGCAGCTGGGCGAGCTGGATGCGTTCGTCTTCTCCGCGAAGCCTGACGAAGGTCTGGGCGTGGCGCTGATCGAAGCGATGGCGGCGCACGTTCCCGTCGTGGCGACCGACGTGGGCGCGTGCCGGGAAGTCTTGAACGGCAGCGCCCTGGGCGAGCTGGTGCCCGCAGGGGACGATGTGGCGATGGCCGACGCCGTGCGCCGCATAATCGAAAAAAGGATCGACGAGCGTCAGGACGCGGCGTGGGCGCGCGCGCAGGCGCTGTTCTCGATCGAGGGCATGGCGCGACGCTACGCCCGCTGTCTGGGTTTCGCCGTCTGACCGGCGGCCACCGGGCGCTTCAGGTCTAGGTCGCCTGTCGCAAGAAGGGAACGTAGCGCCGGACCAGTCCCAGCAACTCGATGCAGTCTGCCTTGCGCGGAAACAGCTCCCGCGCCTTCAAGCCGCAGACATTGCTGATCCCTACCAGGCACACGATCTCGACGACCGCATAGGCCAGGATCGAGCTGACCGCCGCGCCGATGATCGACCAGCGGGGTAGCAGCACCAGCAACGAGACGATTGTCACCGGCAGGGCCGCGAACTGGCTGTACATCGTCCAGCGGGGCACGCCCATCCCACGCAGGATCTCGGCGCACAAGTTATTCAAGTTCAGCAGCATGCCGGCCCCGACCAGGACCAGCGCTGGAGGGACGGCCCCCCGGAACGGTGCCCCGAAAAGCAGCGGCAAGAGCAGGGGCGTGACCGCGGCCAGCCCCACGCCGAGCACGATCACGACCAGGATGGCGAGGCGCAGCGCCCGCGACACCATGATGCGCTGTTCGTTCACGTCGTGGACGGAAGCCAGCGTGGGAAAGATCACCGAGCCCAGCGCGCTGAAAATGGGAGAGCTGAGGGCGCTCCAGGAGACGCCCACCGCGTACAGGCCCAGCAGGTTGCTGGGTAGCCAGGCCGCCAGCAACATCTGATCGAGTTGTAGATTGAGCAGTCCGGCCGGGGCGGTCACCGCGTTCGGTAATCCATACCGGAACAGATCCCGAACATGGCTTCCCGTCCGGGCGACCCCCGGTGAGGAACGAGACCACAGGGTCAGGTACACGAACGGTGCGATGAGCGCGTAGGTCATCAGGTACCCGCGCGCTACCGTTCCGGCGTGTGGAGACCTCAGCAACCAGGCGGCAAGGATGGCGAGCAACGAGGCGACGTTCGGAGCCATCCTCCACATGTTCCATACGTCGAACTGGCGCAGGCCCTGCAGCGCCACGTACGGTATGACATTCACCGCCTGCAGGGCGACGAAGGACAGGTAGAGCCGCGCGTCGTGGACGACCCGAGCCGGCTGGCTGGAGAGCGCCCAGGGCATGACCAGATATCCGATCAAGATCGCCGGCAGGGACGCCGCCAGGCACAGACCTGAGCCCGTGACGACCAGCGCGCGGGCCTCGCCCGGCCTACGCGCGGTGTAGTAACCGACAGCGGCGGGGAGACCGAGCGAAGCCAGGGCACCCAGGTAGGCCGGGATGTTCTGGATGGCGGCCAGTTCGCCACGTCCGCTCGGTCCTAGCAGGCGCGCATTCAGCGTGCCCGTCGCGAACGTGAGGCCCATGATGCCCAGGTTCGCACCGAAGGTGAGAAAGAAGTGACGCGCCCGCCGATTCGGGGGTGCCGGGACCTTCGATGCCGACGCCGTCCCCGAATCGCTGTCGCCTTCGTTCCCTTCGATCATATAACAGTACCCGAAAGGGATCGTTCCACTCGATGACCAGAAGGCGCCACGCGCACCCTACCCGGCCCCTGACCGGGCCGGCAAGTCGCCGACTTCGTGCCTGCCATCATCCCGTCGCCGTCGCAGGACGGCGCGCTTTGCAGGTCGCGAATCGGGCGGCGGGGGGGTCACCGAGCCAGGCGCCCGGGACCGGACACGCGGTGCTGAATGACGTCTTCACGAAACCCGTGGGCGACCCTAGCACGAAACGAACACGCGGCGCGTGGCCGACGTGACCAGCGACGGGAACGCCGCGATCAAGAGGCTGGAGATCTTGCACGTGGTCCACACCCTGGATCCCGCCGCCGGTGGCCCGCCTCAGGTCGCGGTCCGCCTGGCCGCCGCGCAAGCGGCGCTGGGCAACGACGTTCACCTGCTCTCTTATGGCGCCACTGACGATCGCGAACGGGTGGCTCTGGAAATCTCCCGGGTGCCCAGCTCCGATCGCCTACGGTTCCATGAGGTGCTGAATCCGACCCGCCTGGAACGACTGCTGGGCAGGGAGGCGCGTCGCGCGCTGCGGGGGCGGCTGCCCAGCACCGACTTCGTGCACATCCACGGCATCTGGGGGGCGCTGCCCGCCGCCGCCGCCGCGATGGCGAAGAAGCGCGGGATACCCTATTGCTTCGTCCCGCACGGCATGCTGGATCCGTGGAGTCTCGCGCAGCGGCCGCTGAAGAAGAGACTTGCGCTGGCGCTCACCTACCGCCGCCTCCTGAACGGCGCGGCGTTCCTTCACACTCTGAACGAGGATGAGCGTCGGCTGATGGGTCCCCTGCGGCTGCGTCCGGACGCGCTGATCATTCCCAACGGCGTCTTCCTGGAAGAGCTCGAGCCTCTCCCCTTGCCGGGGACGTTCCGGCGCGCGCAACCCGCGCTGGGCCAGGCCCCCTTCGTACTGTTCCTCTCCCGCCTGCACCACAAGAAGGGTCTGGACGTGCTGGCGCAGGCGTTCGCCGAGCTGGCGCGGCGGGATCCCGACGTTCACCTGGTGGTGGCCGGTCCCGACGACGGTGCCCGGCCGGACTTCGAGCGTCGCGTCGCCGCCAGCGGCCTCTCGGCGCGGGTGCACCTCGTCGGTCCTCTGTATGGCGAGGCCAAGTACGCGGCGCTGGTCGACGCGGCCTGCTTCTGCTTGCCCAGCCGTCAGGAGGGTTTCTCGATCGCGATCACGGAAGCCATGGCCTACGGCCTACCGGTCGTGATCTCCGAGGCCTGTCATTTCCCCGAGGTCGCGACGGCCCAGGCCGGGCTGATCACTCCCCTCGATCCCCATGCGGTCGCCGAAGCCCTGGCAAGCCTGCTCGCCGATCCAGTGGCGGCCGCCCGCCGAGGAGCGGCGGGGGCCGCGCTGGTTCGGCGGTGCTACACGTGGCAGGCGGTGGCGGTCGAGACGTTGCGTGCGTACCGGCGCGCCGGCGCGCAGCGCGCCCCAGGCTAAGGACGAGCGGGAGGGGACGTCTCGCCGTCCATCGCCGCGCGCAGGCGGCTGACCGACGTTTCCCACAGCGCCTCTCGCCGGCGCCGCCAGGCGGCGGCCCGCAGGGCCTCGATGCGCCCGCGGTCAGGCGCGAGCGCGACCAGCGTGGCGGCCAGCTCCTCATCGGTGGCCTCGGGCTCGACTGTGACGGAGGCATCCGCGAACATGAAGTCGGGCATGCCGCCCGCCGTGGTGGCCAGCGCGCCCAGCCCCAGCGCATGGTACTCGCGCAGGACGGAGCCGCCGGCTTCGTAGCGCGACAGGATGCAACCCAGATCCGCGTCGGCCACCGCTCGCAAGAAGCGCTCGGCGTCGGTGCGCTTGCTGATCCGGCCCAGCCACTCGACCCCCTCCTGGTCCGCCAGGGAGGGCGGCACCTCGTCGCGGCTGCTTCCGATCACCCGCAGCGTGACGCGCAGCCCCTGCCGGCGGCCGAGCGCAATGGCCCGCAGCAGGCGATCCAGCCCTTTGCGCTGCCAGTCCGTGGACACCATGACCAACCGCAAGGGCCCGGCGGCTTCGCGGTCGCGGGCTCCACGCTCCTCTTCATCCTCTTGCCGCCGGCGCTCCCATTCGGCGTACGCGGCGGGATCCAGGTTGGCGCCCGGGACCACGACGTGGACCTGGCCCGCCGGAACGCCGTAGTTCTGACGAAGATCATCGGCGACGAACTGACTCATCACGATCACGCCCCGGGCGTACCCATAGCCCTCGCGCTCTCGCTCCACTGCTTGGGCCGCGATCCGCCGCCCCACGGTGGAACGGAGCCGGTAGTAGTCGAACAGCTGCGTCAGCGTCAGATCGATGAAGAACCACTTCTCCACCGCGTCGTCTGCCAGCACGCTGGGCGCATACAGCGGGAAGCAGTTGATCACGCGACTGCCGGCCACCCGCGCGCGCTGCGGCCGCCACAGCCGTTCGAGAAATCCGCGCGAGTACTGGTACCCGCCCGGCCGGTCGCCCCTGACCACCTGGAGAAGGTTCCAGCCGGCGCGCCGGGCCCGCCACGACCAGTGCCGGACGTCCATGCGCAGGCCGTCGGTCACGAACCCGACCTGCTGCCCTGCCTGGGTCAGATGGTAGGGGATACCGCTCCAGGTCAGCGGGCTCGCCGCATCCCCCACGCTCGCCACGTACGTCGGCCGCCGTGGCGGTGGTGACACCGCCTCACGCGTAGGCAACTTTGGCCCATTCGAAGAACCGGCGCAGCCCCTCCTCCAGACCGATGTGCGGCTCGTAGCCGAGCTGGATCTGCGCCTTCGCGATATCGGGGCACCGCCGCTGCGGCTCGTCGGCCGGATAGCTGTCGGGGTGCTCGATCACGCGATGGTCGACGCGGATGTCGGGAATGGCGCGCTTGATGACGTCGACCAGGTCCAGCATCGACACCTCGGGGCGCGGATTGCCGATGTTGTACGGCTCGCCAGCCTGCCCCGAGACGAGGACTTGCAGGAAGCCACGGATGGCGTCGGTCACGTAGCAGAAGGTCCGCGTCTGCTTGCCGGTGCCATAGATGTTGACCGGCTCGGAAGCGAGGATCTTGGCCGCGAAGTTCGGTAACACCCGGTAGTCCAGCTTCTGCATGCCCGGGCCGTAGACGTTGAAAGGACGGACCATCATGCCTTTCACCCCGTACTGCGTCTGGTAGATGCGCACCAATGTTTCACCCAGGCGCTTCGATTCGTCGTAACAGGCGCGGGCCCCCAGGCACGAGACGTTGCCGTGGTAGCTCTCCTTCGTGGGGACGTGGACGGGATCCGGATCGCCGTAGATCTCGCTCGACGAAAAGAACAGCAACCGGGCCCCGCTGGCCTTGGTCAGTTCGAGGACGTTCTTCAGGCCGATCGTCGCCACCTCCAGCGTCTCGAGCGGCCACTTCCGATAGTAGAAGGGGCTGGCGATCCCGGCCAGGTGGAGCACGAAATCGACGGGGCGTTCCGGATAGAACGGCTTGATGATGTCGTGATTCACGAACGCGACGCTCCGATCGCGCGGCAGCTCGGCCCCCAGAGTTCCGGCGGTGATCAGGTTGTCGATGGCGATGATCTCGCAAGGCCGCTCCAGCACGCCCTCGTTCAGCCTGACGAACACGTCCGTGAAATACCGGCCCAGGAAGCCCCGGGCGCCGGTGATCAAAATGCGCTTCCCGGCAAACTCGTGGGCCAGGGGGCCCAGGGTCGAACAGATCTCTGCGATGTCGCCGTCCAGTAGGGCCGTCATTAGATCTCCTGCAATCGCGGCAGAGGCACGAGGAACCGCCCCCCTGCGCGCGTGTAGTCCACGTTTTTCTTAACTATCGAGTCGGCGAAATTCCAGGCGAACACCACACACCAGTCCGGCCGGCGGTCCAGCAGGACACTGGAGGGCAGCACGGGGATGTGCGTGCCCGGGGTGAACCGTCCCTGCTTCCACGTGGAGTCGTCCACTATGAACTCGATGGTGGCGGCGTCGAGTCCAAATTCGTACATCAGGGTCGTCAGCTTCGCCGGCGCGCCGTACCCCGCCAGGCGCTGGCCTCGCGCCCGGATGTCCGTCACGCGGCCACGCAGCTCCTGACCAAGCTGCGAGATCCGCCGCTTGAAGCGAGAGTACGTCTCGAGCGAAAACAGTCCCAGCAGCTCCTCCCGCTTCAGCAGGTCCTCCAGCCGAGCCGTGGTGGCGTGGCCTGCCGTCGCCGGACAGACGAAGCAGCGAATCGAGCCACCGTGGGTCTCCACCCGCTCGGCGTCGAACAGCCGCAGGCCCAGTCCCTCGAAGAAGCGAACCAACGGCCGTAGCGCGTGATACGACAGGTGCTCGTGATAGATGGTGTCGAACAGCAGGTTCTGGATGACGTCGGCCAGATAAGACACCTCGAACACGAACACCCCCTCGCCGGCGAGGAGCGTCCTCACCGCGGCGGCGAAGCCGGCCAGATCGGCGGCGTGGGCGAACACGTTGTTGGCGCACAGAAGATCGGCTGGGCCGTGGCTCGCGCGCAGTTCGGTCGCGAGCTGGGCGGTGAAGAACCCCTCCCGCGTCGGCACGCCGGCCGCCACGGCGGCTTTGACGATCTCGACGGCGGGATCGACGCCGAGGACCCCGGTGACGCCCCTGCCCTGAAACTGCTTCAGCAGGGTGCCGTCGTTGGAGCCCACGTCGACGACGAAGGACGATGGACCGAGGGCGAACCTCGTCTTCATCTCTTCTGCGAAGCGGGAGAAGTGCTGCACGAACACCGACGACGTGCCCGAGACGTATACGTAGTGCTGGAACAGCCTCTTCGGATCGACGATCTCCGCGAGTTGCAGATGCCCGCATCGCCCGCAGAGGAGGAGGGTCAGAGGGATGAGATCCTGCTTGGCGTCCAGCTCGTCGGCGCGGACGAACTCGTTCGCGGGCGGCGTCGGCGCCAGCGCCATGGCCTCGGCCAGGCTGGACGCCGGCGCGCCGCACAGGGCACACACGGTGCGGCGTACGTACGACGCCGTCATTGGGAGTCGGGAAACGACACCTGCCAGCCGCCGGGAGCGGAGGCATCGCGCTTCACCGCGATCAACGGCAACCGCACCACGTCGGCCTCATGATGCTCTTGGTCTCGAATATTCTTGGCGAATGTGAAGACCACGGTGTCGGAGGGGAAGAACATCGCGTGATCGACCAGCGGAGGGGTGAAGAACATCGTCCCCGCCGGGAAGGTCTGGTGGCTGGGCGTGGCCTTGGAGCCCTGCGGCCGCCAGTAGTATTCGACCGCACCCCACTGCACGAACGTGTAGTGCCAGTCGGTCTGGTGGAAATGATTCGCCCGGACAGCCCCGGCAACCGACCGGATCAGCGCCACGCTGGTGAAACGCTCGAGCAGCAGGTTGAAGATCTCCCCGTTCTGATTGGCGAAGGGCGGATCGATCGGCACCGCCACCTGCTCCGGGTAGGTCCCCTTGTCGACCAGGGCAGAAAACTCACGGTTCGACAGCATGTAGGTCGGGACCTTACCGACTTCGGCCCCACTAAGGCAAGGCCCGCCCACCACGGCGGCCCCTCCCATTCAATACGATTCATTTTTGGGCCGTTGTGGTCGATAATGGGAGGGATGTCATCGGGTTGGAACGCCGCGCCGTTTCGGTCGCCCGAAGCCCCTCTGCGCTTCGCGGTGATCCAGCTCGGGGCTCGAATGCACTACGCCGTACCGGCCCTGTTGAAGCGGGCGGGCCGGTTGGCCCACTTTTACACGGACGTGGTGGGCAACCTGGGCTTCTCCGAGATCCTGGGCGGCCTGCTCCCACCTCGCCTGCGCTCGCCGTCGGTCAGGCGCTTGTTGTCCAGGCGCGCTCCCGAAGAGCTGCCTCGCGACGTCGTGACGACCGTGGAAGACGTCGCCTTCTTCGACGCGATCTTGAAGCGCCTCCCCCACGGCGCGGTCTGGCGGGATCGGGCCCCCGAGCAGCTTCGCCGGCGCATGCTCCTCGACGACTTCCACAACGCGAACGCGCTCTACTGCCTCGATCCGGGCGACATCGAGCTGATCCGGGCTGCGAAGCGGCGAGGCATGAGGGTCGTCTACGAACAGAACATCGCTCCCCAGGTGGGGCGCATCCTGCGTGACGAGCGGGCGCGCTACCCCGGCTTCGAGCGACAAGACCCGGAGAAGGTGGTCGAGGACGGACTGGAGGTGGACCGCGAGATCTGGCGCCTGGCGGACCTCGTCGTCGTCCCCTCGGAGTTCGTGCGCAGCGGTCTGCTCGAGCTCGGCGCGAGGAGCGACAACATCGCGCTGGTCCCCTACGGACTGGCCGACTCGTGGTACGCGCCGGTGGAGACACGTCCCACCGAGGGGCGGGTGCTGTTCGTAGGCGGAGTCGGCCTGCGAAAAGGAAACCACTATCTGGCGGAAGCCTGTCGGATCCTGACCTCCCGGGGGGTGAATGCCCAGTTCCGCGTCGTCGGACCCTTCGATCCGAACGAGACGATGGCCGCGCCTTTTCTTGGTCCCACTTACGTCGGCACGGTGCCCCGCGACGATGTCCGCGCCGAGTTCCTCCAGGCGGACGTCTTCGCATTTCCCACGCTGGCGGAGGGATTCGCGCTGGCACACCTCGAAGCCATGGCGTGCGGCCTTCCCGTGGTGACGACGCCCAACTGCGGCCCCGCCGTTCGCGACGGGCAGGACGGGTTCGTCATCCCGCCGCGCGATCCCGTGGCGCTGGCTGACCGGCTGCAGCTCATCATCTCGGACCGAGGGCTGCGCGAGCGGATGAGCGAGAGCGCCCGCCTCCGCGCCGCCGAGTTCTCGTGGCGCGCGTACCAGGATCGCCTGATCGGCGCCCTGGCGACCCTCGAGGGTCGGGGTCCGGGGCGATCGACTTCTCTGGCCGCCTGAGGGGGTGGCCGGCCCGGTCAGGACGGAACAGCCCGTGCGGCGGAAGCGTCGGCGATGACGTCGACCAGCAGTTTCGCCCAGGGCTCCGCCACGGCCGTGTGAACGTAGTGGGCGTGGCCAGCTCGAAAGGCGTTGCGTCGGCGGCGCAGGACCTCGTCCGGGCGCGCGGCAGCCTCGGCCAGAACCGCCGCGAGCTCGTCCGAATGACCAGGCTCGACGACCCAGCCCGCGTCATACCGGCGCACGGTCTCGGCCAGCTCGGAGGTGGCCGGACAGACGGCGAGGATGGCCTGACCGGCCACCATGGCGCTGTAGGTCTTGCTGGGCATGACCAGTCCCTCGGCGCCATCCTTCAAAGTCACCAGCGCGATGTCGGCGGCCATCATGGCCTCCCTCCATTCGGTGTCGCCCAGGCTGCCCCCGAAGTGAACCCCCGCGCGCGAGCGCGGCAGCGAACTCTGGACCCGACGAAAACCGGCGCCGTGTCCCCGAAACTCCATCGTCCAGCGGGGATCGTTCTCGCCGCGCAGCAAGTCCACCACCGTCTGCGTGTCGTGCATGCGCCCGAAGTTTCCGCAATAAAGAACGCGCAAGGGCTGGCCAGCCCCGCGCGAGTGGGGCTCCGCCGCGCGAAAGCCTTCCCCGTCGGCGCCGACGGGGATGACGACCGCGCGTGGAATGGGTCCGTAGCGTCCTTCGGCGTAGGCGCGCAGCGCCGTGCCCAGGAAGACGTTCGCGGCGGCGTGGTCGAACGTCCATCTCGTCAGTCGGGCCAGGGTAGCCCGCGCCAGGCCCTGTCCCCCCAGGGCGGCGCCGGCGCCCAGAACGTCCGGGAAAAGGTCGAAGATCCAGTGCACGACAGGCACCCCCCGATCCATCGCCGCGTGCTCCGCCACCGCCGGCGCATAGAACGTGTTGGTGCAGACGACGATCGCGTCGGGCAAGGGTTGCTGCCGCAGCCGCGCTTGAAGCGAGAACGGGTAAGCGACGTACGACCGCCAGCGCAAGCGGGCGCGGCCCAGGCGTCCCCCGGCGCGACGGTACTGATCGTGATCGACCGCGAACCTCTGGCGGGCGGAGATCCCCAGCTCGCCCAGGGCACGCAGCAGCGCGCGCCCGAAGGCGCCGAGCTCGACGGACGACCAGAACTCGACGACGGGCCCCATGCCTAGTCGCCGGCCGCCGGCGTGGGACCTGACGCCTGCCTGAAAGCGCGCTTTTTCAGGAAGACAGCGGGGTTTCCGGCCACGACGGTCCACGATGGGACATCCTTGATCACGACCGCTCGCGCCGCGGCTACCGCTCCCTCGCCCAGCGTGACGCCGGGATGAACGAAGGCGCCGGCACAGACCCAGCTCATGCGTTGAAGGCGAATGGGCGCGGCGATCAGTCGCTTCGCGGGATCGGTGATGTCGTGGCTGGCGGTACAGAGGAACGCGTACTGGCTGGCCACTGCATCTTCATCCAAGGTGACGCGGTCGACGTTGTAGCAGTCGACGCTGTCCCCCAGCGAGCTGCGTGCCGCCATCTCCAGGTTCCACGGCGCCCAGATGCGCGCGCTGGGATAGATCGCGGCGGTGCGATGAACGCGCGCGCCGAACAGGCGTAGCCAGAGGCGTCGCCAGGCATGAAAGGGCCGCGGACTGGGGCGGCAGAACACGGTCCAGGCGAAGCCCCAGCACAGCCGGCCCAGACGGTTTCGAGCGGACAGCTCGCTGCGGTAGGGTTGCCGCTCGGTCATGTGAACGGTGGATGGTTCGTCACCGCCAGCGTGCTCGCCTCAGACAGCCGCGAGGAGCGAAGAGTCATGGAAGGTCCCGCTCGTGCCCACCGGTGCCGACGCAGGAGCGGCTAGAACAGCCTCTCCTCGACGACCAGCACGTCGCCCGGCAACACCAGGACGTTCATCGAGCGGCCCTCGGTGATGTCGGCGACGCGATAGATGCGACTCTCGACCTTGCCGCCCGCCTCGCGCCGCAGGCTGACGGCGTTCTTGGCAGCGATCCCCGTGAAGCCGCCCGCCTGCGCGATGGCGTCGACGATGGTCATGTGCGGGTGGTACGCGACAGAACCCGGATGCTGCACCTGCCCGAGAACGGAGATCTTTCGGCTGTTCCATTCCTTCATCAGGACGGTGACCTGCGGGTTACGCAGGTAGCCTTGCTTGAGGCGTTCCGTCAAACGCGACTGGATCTCACCCGTGCGCAGGCCGGCCACCGGGATCCGTCCCGCCAGCGGGAAGTCGATGGTGCCGTCGGTGGCGACGCGATAGGAGCCGGACATATCCGGCTCGCCGTAGACCCGGACGTCGAACATATCGTCGACACCGACCTGATCGTCCGGCATGGGCTCGCTCATCTCCGAGTTGGGGAGGTTGGGCGGGGGCGCGCCGCGCCCGCAAGACGCGAAACTGACGCTGCCGAGAGCCACGAACCATACCCACCGGACGGTTCGTGCAATTCTGCCACGAACGCTCATGACACCGGGTTTCAGTATGTCAGACCCACGTGACCGAAGACCAACTGCTTCGTGTAGTTCGTGCCGGAGTACCCCTGGTCGGGCAGGTAGTCGCTCCGATTGCGAATCAGGGAATATGACGCGCCGACGTAGGCCCACGCCCGGATGTAGAAATCCAGCAAGGCTGTTGCCTGAATCATGTCATCGACGCGAGGATCCATGCCCGCCGGAAGGCCATAGTAGCGCCGGTGGTCGTAGGCGCCCCAGGCCTGGGCGATCAGCCGGCTGACCAGCTGATGAGACACGGAGGCGTACGCGCCATCGTCATAGAAGAAGTTGCCAACGACGGAGTTCTGGAAGTCGTGGTGCAAACCGAAGGTCAGCTTCGTGGTCTGCAGCGGCATCACGATCAGCTCCGCGGCCGCCAAGGTCGACCCGAAGAAGCCGGTCGTGCTCTTGCCCCCGATGTAGAACGCGTTCTGGTAACCGACGGACAGGGCGACGGAGGTCTTCTCGGTAATGAGGCCACGAATACCCACCATGGCGCGCAGGGGATACGAGTCCTGCTTCTTGCCCAGACTGGACGGCACGAGGCCGCTGGAATCGTCCTGCGTATTCAGGTACTTGACGTAGCCCTGCCGTACCTGGACGTAGAGCGCCGTCTTCGGCAACCACCGCCAGCTCACGTCCAGCATCGCCTCGTTCGTCATCGAGTTGCCGGCCTTCAGCGCCGCGGTCTCGAACCAATCGACGGTGTTCGTCAGACGCAGCGTGCTCTGCAGGCGGCCGCCACCGGGCGACCATCGCAGCTGGGCGCTGGCGAGATTGTTGTCTCGGACGATGAGATCGTCGTTCGCGCCCAGCCGGGTGTAAGGGGCGTCCTGGAGTCTGGCATAGGTATCCGCGACGCCGACCACCAGCGTCCCCCCGGAGTTGTGCTCGAGGTTGACGCTGGCCGTTGGCTGGATGGCCCGCAGCCGGCGGATGCTCGCGTCGCTGTTCAGGTACTCGCGGTACGAAGCTCCGGCGCGCAGATCAAAGAAAAGGCCGTTCGGGGCCTCGCCGGTCCGGCTGGCGTTCGTCAGGTCGAGAAAAGGATTCACCCGCAGCAGTGCGGAGCCGACCTTCTCGTCGTCATTGTAGAACAGGTTGCTGTCGTAGCCCCCTTCGACCGAAACTCCGGCGTGCAGGACGGCGCCGTCACTGAGGGGCACCCCGTTCGTGGGAGAAATCACCGGGGTCGGGACCGCGAGAACGCCGCCGGTGATGGGACCGTACGACTGCTGAGCATGGCTCGTCCGCGCGACGAGGCACATAACCGCAGCTACGCCAAGGGCCAGGTATCGAAAGGTCATGTGCGATCGGTTTGGATGGGAGCAGCTCGCGAGCGGCTACTACATATACGTACTGGCGGCGGGAGGCCGGTCGATCGGGGTGGTGGGCACCCCCGGTTGAGTCGGATCGTCCCGCGGGATGTTCGGGTCGATGTCGAGGTCGACTCGCGTCGCCCCGACAAAGCTCAGATCCTCGCCAATGCAGTTTTCCGCTTCGGCACCCAATACCACGACCTTCTGATTTATGATGGTAAGTCGGGTGAACTCATGCGTTCGCCCGCCCTCATCGGCCCGGGCTACGTTCTCCTGTAGGGCGGTGAGGGCCTGCTCCGCGATGCCGACGTTTACCTTCGCCTGGACTTCCTTGTCCATGACGCAGTTGAGCTTGATGATGTCCTTCTGCCGGCGTGCAGTCTCTTCCAGGGTGTGGATCCGGGTGAGCACCTGATTCATGCCCTGTTGGTACTCGCGCGCCTGATTCGTCATCTCTTGAACCGACAAGGTCGGCGTTTGTCCCACCGAAATATCCGCAGCGGGAGCAGGTGTAGCAGGCGCAGGCGCGGGCTGGGCGAAAACCGAGCTGGACAGAAGGACGCTGGCCAGGGCGAATTTGTGTAACTTGCTCACTGTTTGTCCTTTCCGTGTCTGCAGATAGCCCGGTCCCCGGAACATCTGAGCGACGCGGCTAGCTTAGGCATCTGGTCATTCCGTGTCAACCAATTGACGCGGGATGCTGCGGTGCGTCCGTCACCCCGAGGTGCGATCCGTCACCCGCCGAGGTCGCAGAGCCGCCCTACCCCGGCCGACCGCGACTGGCGTTACGCCTACTGCGAGGCCTGGAACACGAACGGGAACGAGACCTCGACCGAGCCGCCCGCCGGGGCGGGGAAGCGCCAGCGCGCCACGAGCGACTTGATGCAGCTGGCGACCTCGTTGTCGCCCAGCGTGTCGCTCTCGACGTCGATGCCGGACACCGTGCCGGCGGCGGTGATGGTCCAGTGCACCACGACCTTGCCGCTCAGGCTGGGATTCCGCTTCAGCGCGCGCTCGTAGCAGGCCTTGATGGCGCCCAGACGGCTGCGGACCTCCTTCGAGACGATCCCGGGATCCAGCTCGCCGTCCACGGCCGGCGCCTCGCTCTTCACCACGCCGGAGACGCGCTTCTCGCCCGAAACCACGCCCGTCTCTCCGCCGGCGATGGAGCCACCGCCGCGCAGGCCGCCCACGCTGGCGACGCGGCCCGAGCCGCTGCCGCCGCTCTTGATGCCGCGCAGGGCGGCGTCGCTGCTGGCGACGCCCACGCCGCCGATGTTCTGGAACGCCTTCTCCTGGTCGCGATCGACGTCGCCCTTGCCCAGCACGTCGGCCAAGGAACCGCCCCCGTCCGCCTTCGCGCCCAGCAACTTCAGCAGGCCGGTCGAGCGCACCTGCTCAGCCAGGCGCGCGCGGCGCTCGGCGTCGGCCCGCGCCCGCTCCTCGGCCAGCTTCTGCTTCTCGGCCTCGGTCAGCTCGCGCTTGGGCGGCGCGGCCTTCTTCGCCTCCGGCTTCTTCTCGGCCTTCTCTTCCTTCTTCTCTTCGGCCTTCTCCTCGGTCTTCTTCTCTTCCTTCTTCGGCTCTTCCTTCTTCGGTTGAGCCACCATCTTCACGAAGCGGTCGGGGATCTCCTCGATGTCCGGCTTCCGCGGCCAGTCGACGTTGCGCAGGTAGATCACCAGCAGCAGGTGCACCAGGAACGAGATGCCGGCGATGGTGGCGAAGAACCAGTCCACGCCGCTGGTCAGCGAGCCGCGCACCGACGCGGGCAGCTGGGGCCGGGGCTGGGGCGGCGGCGGCGTGACGAACTGGAACAGGATCGTCATGTCGCCCAGCACGATCTTCCCGCGCGAGCGCTCGTCGAGGGGCAGCACGAAGCTCTGCCCCTTGCGCTGGATCTTGCCGGACTGCCGCAGCTGCGCCAGCGAGATGATCTCGCTGCCCACCGCGATGCGCGCGTCCATGCCCTCCGAGAAGTGGGCCACGTAGCGGTTGCCCGTCACCTCGAACAGCAGCCACTGGCGCGGCAGCACGTCGGACGGCACGACGAACATGTTCTTCGCCGACTGGCCGATGGTGATGTTCTCGCGCTTGCGGACCAGCCGCTCCTCGACGATGCGGCCGCCCTGGATGATGCCGATGCGCAGGATCTTGGGCTTCGCCCCCGCGACGTTCGGAGCCGAGCCTTGGGCTGCTACCTGAGTGGCCATGTCGGGTTACCTCGCGCTAAACGCGCCTGCGGCGCTCGTGGGAGTCGGCTGTTTTTTCGTCCGGCATTGGTGGATGGATGAGATCCTAGAACGGCTGGCCGTTGACGCTTTCGATGATGCGCGGCAGGAAGTCTTGCTTCAGCTCCTGCCAGTCGTAGTTGATGCTGGACTTCTGGTAGAAAAAGAACGCTTCGGGCTTCTGGATCTTGCCCTCGATGCGGATGTCTTCGGTGATCCGGTAGATCTTCTTCCCGCCTGCCCCGCGCTCGACCTTGACCTTGGGGGCATCGGACGCGCCGCCGCCCGCTCCACCAGCGCCGGCGCCAGCGGCCTGACCGGTCGGCGCGGCGGCACGCGCGGCCGACCCGGGCTTCGCGGACTGAGCCCACCCAGGGCCCGCCACCAGGAGCAGCGCGCCCACGGCGAGGATCTTCTGTCGCGCCGGGTTCGTCATTGCTTGCCTTCACTTCCTTGCTTGGGCTGGGGCGACGGGGCAGCAGGGCCGGGGCCGCCGGCCCCCGGGCTGGCCGGCTTGGCCGCCCCACCCGCGCCACCCGCTCCGCCGGCCGCCTTCTGGGCGGCCCGCTGGCGCTCCCGCTCCTCGGCCTTCTTCTGGCGCTCCAGGCGCTTCTGCTCCTTGACGATCTTGTCCTGGGCCTCGGCGATGTAGCCGTCGGCCGGATCACCGGCCGGCATCGTCGCGCCCATCATCTGCTTGTACTTCTGCAGATACGAGATCGCGGTGTTCAGCTTGGCGATGGTGTCACCGGTCGGCATCTTGTCCGCGTCCAGGTACAGGATTCCCAGGTTGAACACTGCGTCGGCGTAGTTCGGGAAAATCTGAAGGGCCCGTTTGTAGGCGGCCTCCGCTTTGTCGTACTGCTTGTCGCCGCGGTAGGCGCTGCCCAGGTTCAGGTACGCCTTGGCGAAGCCGGGCTGCAGCTGGGTCGCCTTCTCCAGAACCGGGGTCGCCTCGCGGTAGTTCTTGGCGATCAGGTACTGGGCGCCCAGGTTGTTCCAGACGACCGCGTTGTCCGGCCCGGCATCGGCCGCCTTCTTCAGCATCTCGATGGCGCCGGGCGTGTTCTTCTGGTCGATCTCCAGGAAGGCCAGCATCTGGTAGACGTCGCAGCGCTCGGCGTCGGACGCGCCGTTGGCCTGCATCATCTCCCACAGCTTCTTCGTCCATTCGTACTTGCCGAGCTTGTAGTACGCCTTGGCCATGATGAGCATGGCGGGGGTGTAGCGCTCGTTCTTGTTCAGGGCGGCCTTCGCCGCCGTGACGGCGGCGTCGTAGCGGCCGGCGCGCAGGGCCTGTTCGGCCGTCTTCGTCTCTTCGGTGGGGATGACGGCCGGGGGCGGCTGGCGCTTCTTCCGCGGGGCCGCGGGCGCGTCCGCCGCGGCCTGGGCCTGGGCCCGGGCCACCTGCATCCCGCCAAAGGCGACCAGAACGCAGGCGACTACCAGCCCGCATACCACCGGTCGGCGCGTTGACGGAGCTCGGCTTCGCCGAGCGGAGTCGTCGCGGGAGGGCGCGGGAACCCTCTCAGGGTTCCCGATGAGACACGTTGACGGAGCTCGGCTTCGCCGAGCGGAGTCGTCGCGGGAGGGCGCGGGAACCCTCCCAGGGTTCCCGATGAGACACGTTGACGGAGCTCGGCTTGGCCGAGCGGAGTCGTCGCGGGAGGGCGCGGGAACCCTCCCAGGGTTCCCGATGAGGTCTCTCATGGCGCCTCCAATCCGACCCGCTCGTCCTTGATGAAGGGGAACTCGTCCGGCAGGTACTTGGACAGGTTCTCGCGGGCCTTCTTCACGTACTCGTTCGTGACGCCCATCTGGGACGCGCGCGACAGCGTGTCCTTCCAGCGCTTCTTGGCCTCGTCCTCGACGGGGGTCACGAACTGCAGGATGGCATCCTTGTACTGGCTCTCGACCATGCCGCAGTCGTCGGGGTTCGCCTTGCAGGCTTGCTTGCCCAGCTTCTTCAGCTCGGGCGGGGGGTTGTCGGCCGCCTTCAGCAGCTTCTGGGCGAACTCGTAATAGACGTCGCCCGTCCGCAAGAACGCCGCCAGTGTCCAGGTGGCGTCCTTGTAGTTCCAGACCTTCTGGTAGTCCTCGTTCAGCGCCTTGGCCTCGGCGGCGAAGGCGTCGAACGTCTTCTTGACCTGGTCCGGCTTGCTGCCGAAGTGCAGCTCCTTCTTCTGGAAGGCCTTGAACTTCTCCTCGACGATCAGGAAGTCGGCCTTGGCCGCGAAGCCGGCCGCCGGCGTGGCCGGAGGCAGGCCGCGGCTGACGAACTCGTCACGAACCTTCTTGTAGGCCGCCTCGACCTGCTTGCGGTCCTTGGCGGTCTTCTCGGCGATCACGGCCTGCTTCATGTAGGCCTGCACCACGTACTCCCCGGCGGCCGGCTGCTTGTCGAACTTCTTGATGAACTCGCGCAGGCAGGTGGACTCGCGGGCGGTATCCTTGGCCTTCTCGTAGGCGCTGCAGGCGAAGAAGTAGGCCTGGGCGGCGTCGGCCGGCTTGTCGGTGATGGCGTCCGAGTACCGCTTGTACAGGTCAGCGGCCTTCGGGTACTGCTGGTCGTTGTCCAGCAGCGACGCCGCCAGCCCCAGCGCCTCGCGGCGATGCTCGGACTGCGCGAACTTCGGGCTCTCGGCGATCTGCAGGTACCCCTGCACCGCCTGGTCGAACTCGAAGAAGCGATAGTGGTTGCGCGAGGCGTTCCACAGCGCCTCCTTGCCCCACTCGGAGTCGGGATAGTCGGTGTACAGGCGCTCGTAACACTTCGTGGCCTGGCCGTACTGGAACAGCTTCTCGTAGATGACGAAGGCGTTGTTCAACGCCGTGGGCGCGCCGGGATCCTTGGGGTTCGAGTTGACGACGTCGATCAGGTCGAGGGCCAGGCCCACGTCCAGCTCGGTGGAGATCTTGGCGGGCTGCTTGGCGGGGCCGGTGGTCGGGCCGGTCTTCTGGCCGGTCTTCTGGCCCCCCTCGCTGGCGGTGGCGGGACCGGCCACGCCCGAGACGATGGCGATGCCGCCCTGACCGGAGCGGCACATCACCAGCTCCTTGCTGGTGCCCTTCTCCTCGTTCTCCATGGACAGCTGCAGGCGCTTCGTGATGATGGTGGTCTTCACGGAGGCCTTGATCTGCGCGATGCGCTGCAGGTAGGCGGCCGCGCCGGACGACTTGCCGCACGCCGAACCGGCGAACTGGTCGGCCACCGTCAGCAACTGGCCTAGGGCGCAGTCCTTGGCCTCCTCGTCCTCGATCGTGTAGTCGATGAAGTAGGTCTGCAGGATGGCGTCGTAGGCCTTGAAGCCGATGTCGGGCTTGCTGCCGCAGTAGTCCTCGGTGATCGCGCCCAGGCGCTTACGGGCCTCGGGCCAGTTGTGGTAGCGCAGCTGGATGACGGCGGCGGCGTAGCGCAGGTCGGGGATGCGGTCGTTCTTGATGTTCTGGACGTACCAGTCGATGGCGTCCGTGTACTTCAGGTAGATCTCCGGCATCGGCAGCGGGGACACCGGCGCCTTGGTGTTCTTCTCGTCGGGGATGGGAGGATCCTGGATCTTCCCGGACTTCTTCATCCCGTCGATGATCTCCTCGTACGCCTTGATCATCCGGAAGGCGGAGTCTTCCTGGTAGCGGTTGTCCATCTGCGAGTCGCGCACGTTCTGGTACGCGACGATGGCCTGGGGCAGCTGGCCCGAGTAGTAGAGCGCGTCGGCGTAGAAGGCGGAGAACTCGTAGTTGCGCTTCGAGTTCGGATAGGCGGCCAGGTACTTCTCGTACAGCTCGGCGGCGGTGCGGTACAGCGCCCGGCACTCGTCCAGCTTGGCGGTATCGCGCGGGTTCTCTTGCCACTTCGCCTTGCAGGCCTGCGCCGCCGCGTGGACGTTCGTCGCCGCCGTCAGCAGGGCGTCCTCGGCCAGCTCGCGCGCCACTGCCAGCGCCTCCGGGTTGTCCTTGTTCTTCTCGTACCAGATGGTGCCCTTGGTGTAGTTGCGGCCCAGCGCCTCGCGCTCCTTGGCGGCGGCGATCAGGTTGCGGTCGCGCTCGTAGCTGCGGACGATCTTCTCCTGCACCCGGGGCGCGTCCGTGTACGACGGCCACCGCTCGAGCAACGCCTTGTAGACGGCGATCGCCTCGGGATACTTGGTCGAGTCGAACAGGATGTCGCCCAGGCGCTGGTAGACCTCGCGCACGTGCGGCTCGTCCTCGCGCCCCTTGTAGAAGTCGTTGATGCGGTCCAGGCTGCTCTGGGCGTCGGGGATGGCGTCGCCGTTCCAGTCCGTCTCGGCGAAGCTGACGCCCAGGTACTGGATGGCCTCGGGCCGCAGATCCTGGCCCACCTTCTGCCCGGCCGCCTTGCGTGCGTCGGCGTACTTGACCAGGTTGTCGAACTGGCGAATCGCCTCGGGGAAGTTGTTGTCGCGGTAGTAGGACCAGGCCAGCTTGTAGAGGCCGCGGTCGTAGTAGGGCGAATCCTTGAAGTCCAGGACCTTCTTGAAGGCGGCGATGGCCAGCCGCAGCTCGTTGGCCGCCTCGAAGTGGAACTCGCCGACACGCGTCCAGGCCTCGGGCAGGAACTTCGAGTCCTTGCGGACGGGGGTGCAGTCCTTGTACGGATCGTCGCCGGGCGGCGGCGCCGACGGCGGATCGAGCGGCTTGTACTGGTTCGAGCAGGTCAGCGCCAGCAGGGCCTGGCGCGCCTGCGCCTCCTCGCCCATCTCGCCGAGGCAGAAGCCCAGCAGGTAGTAGGTCGCGTCCAGGAAGCGGTAGTTCGGGAACTCCGTCAGCAGCCGCTTGTAGATGGTGATGGTGGGCGTGTAGTCCACCTTGGGAGACGGCGTCGTGGGCGGGTTGGCGCTGTCGAGCGCCTTCTTGTACGCCTCGTCGGCCTCCAGGAAGTCTTCCGCCGACTTCTCGTAGTACAGCTCGGCCAGCCGGAACATCGCGTCCGGCGTCCAGCGCTTGTCGTTGGGGTACTTCTGCAGGAAAGCCTCGAACAGCGTGATGGCGTCGAGGCGCCGGCTCTTCGCCTCCTTCTCGTTCGCCTCGATCTGCGGCTCGTACTTGTCGTTCAGGATCTTCTGCTTCTCGGCGTAGGTGCGCTTGATGATCAGGCGCGCCGTGCCGCGGAACTCCTGCACCGCCTCGGAGAAGCGATCGAAGTCGTGCATCAGCTCGTCGATCGTACGCGGATCGACCGACTGGGTCGTCGGCGGCGCGGCCAGCGCGCGCGGCGCCAGCGCCGCCCCCAGCAAGACGACGCCGATCCCCACGCGGAGCCGGCGTCCACGGCCCGGGATCACTTGTCGTCCTCCAGCAGCTTCTTGAAGTCCTCGTCGAGGGCCTTCATCTCCAGGTTCTTCTGCGTGGTCAGCTTGGTGACCTGCTGGGTCTTCTCGTCCTTCATGCCCCAGGCGACGTCGATGATACCGACGTCGGAGCGCACCACCAGATCGTAGAAGCGGTCGGCGACCTTCGTGAACATGGCCTGCGCCAGCCCTCCCCCGAGCGCCTGCGATTCACCGAGGACCGTCCCCAGCTTCGCGGTGGCCTGGTGCAGCTCCTCTTTCTCGGTCGCGATGTAGCCGCGCACCTTCTCCAGACGGGCGTCCGCCTGGGCGTCGACCCGGCGATCGAACTCCGCCAGGTTCTTGTCGATGACGTCGGCCCGTGCCAGCACGCCGCTCATGCGGTCGACCTGCACCTGCTTGTCCGAAGGCAGGCGGACCTTGGCGTGCGCCTGGATGCCCTGCTCCTGCTTCAGCAGCTGCTCCAGGCGGACGGTCATGCGGCGCTCTTCCTCGCCGGCCGCGCCGGCGGTCGACGACTCACGGTTCGCCTCGGCGATCTCGTCGCGCAGCTTGTCGTGCTGCGTGTGCAGCTCTTCGATGGCGGCGCGCAGGTCCCTGACGGGCCCCTGGATGTCCTCGGGGCGAATCTTCTGCTCGGACCGCGAGGTCCGGTAGAACTGCTCGATGGCCACCAGCTGCGCCTCCAGGCTCTGGATCTGGACGTTCAGCTCGGACCCCTGGGCGTCCAGCGCCTCGTACTGGCCGTGCACCTGCCGGTCCCGTTCCTTCAGGGCCTCGCGCGTCTGGGGCAGGCTCTTCAGCTGCCGCTCCAGGCCGTCGCGCTCGGCGTTGATGTGATCCAGCTCGGCCTTCTCGTCGCCGTGCAGCGACGGCTCCAGGATCTGCCGCACCGCCCGCACGAAGCGCTGCCGCGTGTCGACCATCTGGTTCATGATCTCGACGGACTTGGTCCGGTCGGCGGCCAGGTCGGTGAAGATTCCGGCGCGCCCCGAGGTCTGCATGGCCCGCTCCAGCTTCACCAGGATCTGCTCGCTGTCCTTCAGCGCGCGCTCGATGTCCCCCACGTCGTTGGTCAAGGACAGCAGCCGGGCCACATCGGGATCGGCCTTCACCCACTTGGCCGCCTGGGAGGGGATGAACGACGACACGTCGAACTTGTCCAGGTTCTTCCCCACCAGGTTCTCGAAGTAGGCGGGGTCCTGCTGCGCCCGCACGATCTCGGCCTGCAGCTGGCGGTGGATGGGCTCGAACTCGTCACGCGTCTTCGAGAACGAATCACCGGCCAGGTAGAAGTTGTTCATGCGCAGCTGCAGGTTGCCCATCAGCAGCCGCATCTCGGGCGCGTCGGAGTCGTCGGGCGCGTCCAGGATCAGCAGGTCGATCGCCTCCCAAGCTTCCTTCCACTTCTTGGCCTTGATGTAGGTCCAGGCCTCCTCGTACTTCGCCTTGGCGAAGTGCCGCGAGGTGTGGGCGATCGACTCGTAGGCGTCGATCGCGCGATCGAACTGGTCGCGCTCGTACAGGATGCGGCCCAGCGCCAGGCGGGCCAGATCCTGGATGTCCTTGCCCGAGTCGTCCGGCGGCTGCAGCTTCAGCAGCGAGTCGAAGATGACCGACGCCCCGGCCAGATCGCCGTTACGGACGGCGATGGTGCCCAGGAAGTAGCGCGCCTGGAAGTAGTACGGGTTCGACGAGGGAATGGCGCCGAAGCTCTCGGCGGCCTCCGGTAGCTTGCCGCGGAAGTACAGGTACTTGCCGCGCACGTAGGGGACACCCGGCTCCAGCTGCGCGACGGGAACGCCCGACAGCCGCTGCAGGTAGGTGTCGATCTCCTCGTAGTCCCCCGTGCGCAGCGCGATCTCGATCAGACGTTGCAGGGCCAGCTGCTCGGACTTCGAGTTCGTCTGCTTCTTGATGGCCAGCGTGAAGTACTGCCGCGATGGGTAGTAGTCCCGCGCCTGGAACAGCGATTCACCCAGCAGGAAGACGGCGTCGTCGAAGGCGCGCGAGTTCGGGTACTTCTCGACGACGTCCAGCAGGATGGTGGCCGCCTCTTCGTAGTTCTTCAGGTTGAACAGCACCTGGGCGTCGAGGACGCGGCGATCGGCGACGTCCGGCGGCGGGGGCGCGTTGTCCTTGAACTCGGCCAACATCTCCCGCACCCGCTGGTCCAGGTCGATGAGCTTGCGGTTGTAGTCGTCGACCTCGTCGGCGCGCGCGCGGCCACCGGCGAGGGCCAAGGCCCCGAGCGAGATCCCTACGATGATGCCGGTCCGAAGTGTCATCCGCCCCTTTTCGTGGCCTCCTGGATGCCCACGCCTCCAGGCTACTTCTGCGCGGGCGCCGGGGTGGTGGTGTTGTTGGCGGCTGCCGCCGGCGCGTTGTCGGTGGCGACCACGTTCACGCGGAAGTCGACCGCGGGCCGATCCTCCAGGTTGGTGGTCATGTTGCCCTTCTCGTACCCGACGACCGTGATGGCGGTGGCCTTGGCCTCGCCGGCCACGAAGGTGTGGCTCGAACGGACGGTCATCTTGTAGCCCTTCAGGTAGCTGAACACGCCGAAGCCGTTGCCCTGGTAGAACATGACGACGGACAATGTGTGTGAGCCGGGCTGGATCGCACCGTTGTAGACGTCGAATTCCTTCATCTCGGCCAGGCGGCCCGTGTCGTCGGCCTTCGAGTAGATCTGGACGCCGTCCAGCGCGTACACGGCCTTGATCAGGCTGTACGAGGTGCCCATCTCGTTCTTGTGGCGGATGATGGCGCGGGAGGCGCCCAGCGTGCCGCCGAGGACGGTCTCCTTCAGCAGGTTCAGGCGGGCCTTGGTGCGGAAGATCTGTTCCTTCAGCTCGTTGACGTTCTTCTCGAGGGCGCGCAGCCGCACCGAGTTCGCGGCGTCACCGCCGCCGTTCCCCCCTGGCGCGGCCTCGCCGGAGGCGGCGGGCGCGGTGCCGGGCCCTGCCGCGGTCGAGGCGGCGCCTGCCGGGGCGGCTGGCGCGGCCGCGGGAGCCGCCGGGGCCGCCGCCGTTCCCGCAACCTGGCCGCCACCCGCGGACGCGGTGGCATTCGCCTGTGCGTACGCGCTGCCGCTCATCGGGAGCACCACTGATGCCGCCGATATCGTCAGAAGTGCCAGAAATATGACGGTGCCACGGGCGCGGGACTGACCACGCGTGTTCGGGTATCGATCTACTGTCATCGTTCTGGCTCCGTCTGAATGGAGGCGCCGCAAACACCGCGGGCACAGGTCCGAGGACGCCCTGTATATCAGGACGCATGGTGTCGGTCAAACTTGCTCACTGACGCAAACGCTGTGCAGGACAGAGCTTTTTGCTTGTTACACCGTCCGCGTCCGCGCCCGCGGCGCGTCGATCGCCGGGGCAATTCCCGCTGCGGCGCCTGCGGCCCGCTGCTGGGCCGCCGCCCCCGTCACGCCTCTGGCGCGGCCGTCTCGGGCGCCTTGCGGGCCTGGCGATCTCCCGCCAGGCGGCCTCCAGGACCTGATTCAGGCCGACGCCGGTGGCGGCGCTGATGCCCAGCAGGGTGATGCCCCGCCGCTTGAAGGGGGCCGCCAGCTGCTTGAAGCGGCGCTGGACCTCGGGCAGGTCCATCTTGTTCAGGACGACGATCTGGGGACGGGTCGCCAGCTGCGGATCGTAAAGGGCCAGCTCCCGGTTCAGCGTCTCGTAGTCGCGCAGGGGCGTGCGTCCGGGCACGGCGCTGACCTCCAGCAGGTGAATCAGCACCCGCGTCCGCTCGAGGTGGCGCAAGAACCGATCGCCCAGCCCGGTCCCGGCGTGCGCGCCTTCGATCAGGCCCGGGATGTCCGCCACCACGAACGACCTCTCGTTCGACAGCTGCACCATGCCCAGGTTCGGGACCAGCGTGGTGAACGGGTAGTCGGCGATCTTGGGCCGCGCCGCGGAGATCCGGGAGATCAGCGAGGACTTGCCCACGTTTGGGAAGCCCAGCAGCCCGACGTCGGCCAGCAGCTTCAGATCGAGGCGAAGGTTGCGTTCCTCGCCCGGCAGGCCGGGCTCCGACTTGCGGGGCGCGCGGTCGGTCGACGTGGCGAAGTGAATGTTGCCGCGGCCGCCCTTGCCCCCCCTGGCGGCTACGAACGTCTCGTCGGGTGCCCGCAGATCGGCCAGCAGGGCGCCTGTATCATCGTCGTACACCTGCGTCCCGGGCGGCACGCGCAGGACCAGGTCCTGGCCACCGCGGCCGTAGCGGTCCTTGTTGGCGCCGGCGTCGCCGGGCGGGGCCTTGTACTCGCGCTGATAGCGGAAGTCGAGCAGCGTCGACAGGCCCGGATCCACGCGCAGCACCACGCTGGCCCCGTCGCCGCCGTCACCACCCGAGGGACCGCCCTTGGGGACGAACTTCTCGCGACGGAACGCCACGGCGCCGTTGCCGCCGTTGCCGCCTCGCACGTAGATCCGCGCCTGATCGACGAATTGCATGGTCGGCGCGGCCTACGGATCGGCTGAAAAATCGGCGGGGGAGCGGGACGATATCCGGAACGGAACGGAGACCGTTGGCCCCGCGGGGCAGGCCGCTAGGCGGCGGCGGCCGCGGGCTGGGGAACGATGCTGACCAGGCTCTTGGCGCCCGACCGATAGAACTTCACGGTGCCCGTCTTCAGGGCGAACAGCGTGAAGTCGCGGCCCATACCGACGTGCGGGCCCGGGTGGACCACGGTGCCGACCTGGCGGACCAGGATGTTGCCGGCCAGCACGTGCTCGCCCGCATGGCGCTTGATGCCGCGGCGCTGTGCCTGCGAGTCGCGGCCGTTCTTTGAGCTTCCTTGACCCTTCTTGTGTGCCACGGGATTCCTCGCTTAGGCGGCGTTGATGGCGGTGATCTTCAGCGCGGTGAACGGCTGGCGATGACCGGCCTTGCGGCGGTACGCCTTCCGGCGCTTGTACTTGAAGATCGTGATCTTCTTGCCCCGGCCCTGCTCGACGATCTCGGCATCGACCGAGACCCCGGCGACCCTGGGCTGTCCGATGCGCACGTTGCCGCCGTCGTCGGCGAACAACAGGGTATCGAACGTGAACTTCGTGCCCGAGTCGCCCTCGAGCTTCTCGACCCGCAGGGTCTCGCCCTGCTCGACGCGATATTGCTTTCCACCAGTTTGAATGACGGCGTACATGGAACGGGTGCCCTCCAGGCGAAGCGCGGTAGTTTAGGGAGACGGGCGCTCTTGTCAAGCACGGCAGCGACGGAGCCGGCTTCAGGGTTCAAGGGAAGCGCAAAACCGCCGATTTTCCAGGGTTGCCCCCAGTCTACCCATAGCCCTGGAGAGATCGTCCACCGTGTCTGGCGAAAGTCCCTGCCCGCGGCGCCTCAACATTGCCGTCCTGCTGGACCACCTGAACTTCTTCGGGCGGGGTTACGAAGGACAGCTGCGCGACGCCCTTCACCGGCGCTGCCGCGACAGCGGGCACAACCTGCTGCTGATCTACGGGGGGGCGCTGGACGAGCCGACGGTCCTCTCCTCGGCCGACAACGTCATCTTCGACGTGCTGCGGCCCGACGACTTCGACGGTTTCATCGTCGCCTCCGCGCTGCTGTCCACGTTCTGCGGCGCCGCGGGCGTCGAGCGTCTGGTCGACAAGTACCGGGGGGCGCGGCTTTGCAGCGTGGGCACGGCCATCCCCGGCGTGCCCAGCCTGGTGCTGGACAACCGCGCGGGGATGGACGCCGCGGTCGAGCACCTGGTCCGCGACCACGGCTGCCAGCGGCCGGCGTTTCTGGCCGGGACACCCCACAACCCGGAGGCGGACGCCCGCTTCGAGGCCTACCGCGCGGTGCTGGCGCGCCACGGCCTGCCCTTCGACCCGGCCCGGGTGGCCAGCGGGCAGTTCCTGCCGGCGCTGGGTCGCCGGGCCATGGACGACATCCTGGACCGCGGCGTCCCCTTCGACGCGGTGGTGGCGGCGAACGACAGCATGGCCATCGGAGGCATCCAGGCGCTGCGCCAGCGCGGGATGCGCGTGCCCCAGGACATACCCGTCACGGGGTTCGACGATCTGACGCTGGCGCGGCTGGGGAACCCGCCGCTGACCACTGTCGCGCAGCCGTTCGATCGCTTCGCCGATCTGGCCGTCGCCTGCATCGAGGATCAGGTCGACGGCCGGCCGGTGGCGCCGCTGACCGAGATCCCGTCGCACTTCGTGCGCCGCCAGTCGTGCGGCTGCGGCCATCGCGAAGCGGCCTCGCCCACCGGTAGCCGCCCGGGGCGCGACGTCCACGGTCTGACCGCGCGCGTTCGCTCGTTGCGGCCCATCCTGGCGGACATCCTGCAAACGGGCACTGACGACGGCGTGGCCGCCGCGACCACGCTCAGCGACGGCCTGGGGGCCGAGATCGCCGGCGAGAAGGAGGCGTTCCAGACCGCGGTGGGCACCCTGCTGGCCATCGGCCACGACGACGGCGAGCGGCGGCGCGCCCTGCTGGGCGCGATCAACCTGCTGCGCAACGATCTGACCGGCGACATCGACGTGCGGCTGGAGCGGTCGTTCTACGACGCGCTCAGCCTGGTCGCGACGACCAACACGGCCGCGCAGGTGCAGCACCGTCTGGACCTCGACGACAGCGGCGAGCAGGCCTCGACCGCGTTCGACCTGGCGTCCTTGCGCGACTCGCTCAGCCGCGCGCTGCCGGCCGTGGGCGTGAAGACGGCGCTGCTGTCGTGCGTGGGTGACGGCTCGGGCAACGAGCTCGAGTCCGTCGTGTACCTGGTGGACGGCGTGTCGCGTGGCCCGCGCCGGATTCGCTTCCCCGCCGGCAGGCTGATCCCGCCGGACGTGTTGCAGCTGGAGCGCCAGGGCACGTTCCTGGTGTTTCCCCTGGTGCACGAGCAAGAGCTGCTGGGCGTGATCGCGTTCGATCACCGCGACGGGAACAACCCCTACATCGCGTTCCGGAACCAGATCGCCGTGGTCCTGCGGAACATCCGCCTGCACCAGGAGGTGCTGCGCAAGACGATGCTGCACGAGCGCAGCGTCCAGGATCGCCTGTCGGCCGCCAAGCGCCTGGAGGCGCTGAGCGTGCTGGCCGGCGGTGTGGCGCACGATCTGAACAACGCGCTGGGGCCGATGCTGGCCGTCCCCGACATCGTGATGAACCAGCTGACGCGCCTGGTGACCGATCAGGGCGCGCTGGCCGAGCTGCGCGAGGACATCGACAGCATCAAGACGGCCGCCAAGCGCGCCGCCCAGACCATCAAGGATCTGCTGACGCTGGGCCGGCAGGGCCGGCGACCGAAGGCCGATCTCGAGCTGAACCGCCTGGTGAAGTCGTGCCTGCTGGCATCGCCCTGGGCGGCGGGCAGCGACGACACCAGGCTGGAGCTGCGCCTGGAGCTGTCGGCGGAGCCGCTGCCCCTGCACGGCGCGGAATCGCAGCTGGCGCGCGCGGTGTCGAACCTGCTGCGGAACGCCATCGAGGCGGTCGGCTCGGACGGAGCCTCCCCGGCGCGCGGGCGCGGCCAGGTGAAGGTGTCGACGGCGCGCCTGCACCTGGTCAACCCCCGGGCCGGGTTCGAGGCCATCCCACCAGGCCACTACCTGGTCCTCTCCGTCTCCGACACGGGGTGCGGCATCCCCGCGGAGGACATGGACCGGGTCTTCGAGCCGTTCTTCACCAGCAAGCGGTCGGGCGAGGACTCGGGCACGGGCCTGGGGCTGGCCATCGTCATGGGCGTGGTGAAGGAGCACGACGGCTTCATCGACGTGACCAGCCAGGTGGGCGTGGGCACGACCTTCACCGTGTACTTGCCGGCCGGGGCCGACCTGCCCCACGCGGACGTCGACACGCCGGCGCCGCGCGGTCACGCCCGCCTGCTGGTGATCGACGACGACGAGACCCAGCTGCGGACCTACCGCCGCGTGCTGACCCACCTGGGCTACGCGGTCGAGACGTCGTCCAGCGGCGGTCGGGCCTGCGAGCTGTTCAGGCAAGCGGCCGCGCACGGGGACCAGCCGTTCGATCTGGTGCTGGTCGACATGCTGCTGGGCGAGGCGCTGGACGGGCTGCAGGTGGTCGAGCAGCTGCAGGCGGTGGTGCCGAAGCAGAAGGCGATCATCGTGAGCGGCCACGCCCCCAACGAGCGGGCCGACAACGCCATCAAGAGCGGCCTGGCCTGGCTGTCGAAGCCCTACGACATCGACGCGCTGGCGAACGTCATCGCCGAGACGCTGAGCCGCATCAACTGAGCCGCCTCACGCCGTCTTGCGGCGGATCCCCGTCTCGAGGAGGCGCACCACCATCTCCGTCAGCGCGCGCCGCTGCGTGGGATCGCCGCGCGCGCCCGCGACCTGACCCTCGATGATCAGCATGCCCAGCCCGTGCACGGTCGACCAGGCGGCGAGCGCCAGGTGGTCGGGCTCCTCGGCGCGCAGGCGGCCCCGCTCGATCCCCTCGACGATCAGGTCGCGCAGGACGCGGTAGGCCTCCTCTCCCGCTTCCTTCAGCCCCGGCGGCGGCTGCTCGTCCTCGCCGCACACGGCGCCGCCGAAGATGGTGCGGAACGTGGACGGGTGCGCCACCGCGAAGGCGACGTACCCCTCGGCGGCGGCGTCCAGGCGTGACAGCACGTCGCCTCCGCGCCGCGCGATCTCCGCGCGCATGTGGCCGGTCAGCAGGCGGAAGCCCTCCTCGGCGACGGCGGCCACCAGCTGGTCCTTGTCGCGAAAGTGGCGGTAGGGCGCGGCGTGACTGACCCCGGCCAGCTCGGCGGCGCCGCGCAGGCTCAGCCCGTCCACGCCGCCCTCCTCCAGCATCTTCAGCCCGGCCTGCACCAGGGCCCGCCGCAGATCGCCGTGCTGGTAGGCGTCGGAGCGCTTGCGGGTGACGCGGATGCTCATGACCGACCATCTGTAGCACGTTGTTGACGGCGTCAACAAAATATGTTGACAGCGACAACTTAAATGTTTACGGTGTCATCATTCTCGCAGTTCACACATCTCAGGGTGGAGGATGGACATGGACGACTTCGCATCGGTGGTGTTCTCGGTCAGCGCGCTGGTGGTGATGCCCTTCTGGCTGCTGATGCTGGTGGCCCCGCGCTGGCGCTGGACGGCGCGCCTGGTGGGCAGCCCGGCCATCGTGGCGGGCGCCCTCGCGCTCTACGCCGCGCTGGTGGTGCCGCAGCTCTTCCCCCTGCTGCCCGCCGTGACGCGGCCGCAGCTGCCCGTCATCGCCGCGCTGCTGGGGACGGCGCGGGGCGCCACCATCGCCTGGACGCACTTCCTGGCGCTGGATCTGTTCGCCGGCCGCTGGATCCTGCTGGACGCCGGCGCGCGCGGCTGGTCGGCCTGGTGGCTGCGGCCGATCCTGCTGGCCACGCTGCTGTTCGCGCCGCTGGGGCTGGGCCTTTACCTGCTGGGCCGCGCCGGCGAGCGCGCCCGGTTGGGACAGGCCCTGCGCGGGCTGTGGCAGCGCGGCGCGCGGGCGCACCGGCCGCTGGCGCTGCTGACCGCCGGCTCGGTCGCGCTGCTGCTGGGCTGCCTGCCGTGGTCCCTGGTCGACGCCCGGCTGGTGGCGGGCGTGCCCGTGTGGGTGAAGCCGGCGAAGTTCGCGCTGTCGGTGGGCCTGATGGCGCCGGCGCTCGCCTGGATCATCGCGC
>Ga0105240_10000914_pt1 | contig 52736 bp, 49 predicted proteins | sample KBSC54metaG_FD_80426 | JGI IMG/M metagenome (GOLD analysis project Ga0105240, IMG submission 80426) | Corn rhizosphere microbial communities from Kellogg Biological Station, Michigan, USA - KBS C5-4 metaG | ecosystem: Host-associated > Plants > Roots > Rhizosphere > Soil | place: Michigan, USA... | reverse complement strand
CCTTTAAGTGAAGATGTATATAAAATATATAATATTAACAATGAGCGCCTTCAGATAGCCAACTATCAAGATGATTTGGCTATAAGAAAATTGAAAGGATCTCTATGAATCACACAAATTAATAGAACATCTTATATTTTTTTATACTCAAGTTATTTATTCTTTCAATCGCATCAATTTTTCTTATTTGTTTGATAGTAAAAATATAAAATCTAACAATATTTGATTATATTTTCTTCACCACCCAAACAGTTGCCTCGCCACATTCTGGATCACGTACTTTGTGAAGCAAAACCTTAAATGAATTCTCATGCAGAAGTTTTTCATATTCTTTTGTCGATAAGGAAGCGTGATACAACATCTGGCCACCATTGTCGCTCCATATCTCATCTTCTTCATTGCCAGAAGTAAAAGCTAAGATGCCACCCGATTTAGTATGTTCGCAAAATGTTTTAAACATCTTGCGCTGATTATCATGATCAAGGTGAAAAAAACTATGCCATGCTAGCACCACATCAAATTTTTGATTCAGATTGATGTTGCGCATATCTGAAACTATCCATCGTTCACTTGGGAAACGTTTTTTACATAGCTCAATCATTTTTTTACTGCCATCGACACCAGTCACCTTAAAACCCTTATTAATGAAAAACTGCGCGATAGGTTCTCCGGTTCCGCAACCTAAATCTAAAACTGAACCACCTGCTGGAATTGAGTTTACAATTAAATTTAGATATTCGGATTCCATAAGAGTTTTAGTACGAGCATCGTCAAACCAATCGACGATTTCATTATAGGATTCGTAAACTTTTTCTTTATTTTGCTTTGTCATGGCTACACCAAAAAAACGATTTATTCTTGTATCTTATTAGCAAGGTCAAACAACGCTTGTTGGACAGTTTCGCCAAATCCGCTAATCCCATTTTGCAAATCTTGACCGAGCAAGGCACACCATGCGTTTCCATCTTTTGCTATGGAAACTTGATACATAATATTGCTTACACCGAGTTTGTAATCGTTTAAACTCCTTATCATTGGCTGTGAAAAGGTGCTTTCTAATGTTTGCTTGGATTCAACTTCAGTCATCGGTTATCTCCGCTGTTGCATATCAAGGCACGTTATTTATACGTTTCACCAGTAATAGCGAATATGAATATTATAACGTTCCTAAAAGTGTTTACGAGGGATTAATAAAAGCACCATCAGCAGGGCAATATTTTAATGCTCATATAAAAAACCAATACAGATATCGCCAAATTTCTTAGCTTGAAAATATGCTCTATCAATTAATTTCTAGGCACCCAAATAGGTACCAAGCAATAAAATTTAGAAGATTAGCAAAGAGTGTATTTAAAATAAATCGTTATTTTTCAATGGCGTCCCGGGGCGGATTCGAACCGCCGACCTGCCCCTTAGGAGGGGGCTGCGCTATCCATCTGTGCCACCGGGACTCGGGAGCCTATTCTAACCCAGGGCTGGTTATCTGCCTAGAACGATGATTATCCTATTTCAAACTTAATCCCTTGTGCCAGAGGCAGAGCTTTGCCCCAGTTGATGGTATTGGTTTGCCGGCGCATATAGGCTTTCCAGGAGTCGGAGCCGGCTTCGCGGCCGCCGCCGGTGCCCTTTTCGCCACCGAAGGCGCCGCCAATTTCTGCGCCCGAGGTACCAATGTTGATATTGGCGATGCCGCAGTCGCTGCCTTGGGCAGATAAAAATAATTCAGCATCTTGCAATTGATTGGTGAAGAGAGAAGAAGATAGACCAAAAGCTGATTGATTTTGCATGGCAATGGCTTCTTCAAGTTTGCGGAATTTCATTAAATAAAGAATGGGTGCAAAGGTTTCTCGCTGTACTATTTCCCATTCATTTTGTGCTTCGACTAGGGTGGGTTCTACATAATAACCGGACTGCTTAAGGATCTTGCCACCACAAAGAATGTTGCCGCCAGCTTTTTTTATTTCTTCCAGGGCCTGGAGATAATGCTCCACAGCGCCCTGATCAATTAAGGGGCCCATTAAGTTTCGTTCATCGAGCGGATCACCGATGGTGATTTTCTGATAGGCGCTAATTAAGGCTTTCACCAAGTTGTCATAAATGTGTTCGTGAATGAATAAACGTCGGGTGGTGGTGCAACGCTGGCCTGCAGTGCCCACAGAGCCAAAGACAATAGCGGGTACTGCTAATTTGAGATCAGCGCTTTCATCAACAATGATGGCATTGTTGCCGCTTAATTCCAAAATAGTTCTACCCAAACGTTTGGCAACAATTTCATTTAATTCGCAGCCGATTTGAGTAGAGCCTGTAAAAGACAATAAGGGAATACGGTTGTCAGCGGCTAGATGACGAATCGTAGCTACATCATCGGTAATATATAGTGAAAATACGCCGGCTTGATTGAATTTCTTCAAGACCGAATTGCAAATATGCTGCACGGCCAAGGCACATAGCGGTGCTTTAGGTGAGGGTTTCCAGATGACCGTATTGCCGCAAATGGCAGCAATAAAGGCATTCCAAGACCAGACGGCAACCGGGAAGTTAAATGCGGTGATGACTGCAGTGATGCCAAGCGGATGCCATTGCTCATAAAGACGATGCTCTGGTCTTTCAGATTGCATGGTATTGCCATAGAGCATGCGCGATTGGCCTACTGCAAAATCGGCCATATCTATCATTTCCTGCACTTCGCCCAAACCTTCCTGTTTAGATTTTCCTACTTCCAGAGAAACTAGGCTGCCCAGGGCTTCTTTGTGTTGTCGTAGGGCTTGGCCAATCGCTTGAATGATTTCACCGCGCTTGGGGGAGGGCACTTGGCGCCATTGGGTGAAGGCTGTCTGAGATGCTGCAATCAACTGGGTGTAATCTTGGGCTGAGGCTTTATAAACAGAGGCAATAGGTTCACCCGTTGCTGGATTATAAGAGATGATTTCACCTAAATTGCTAGTGTTGGCCCATTGCGTAGGCCCGCTGCAGGCACCAGCATTATGCAGAGAAAGCTGTAAGGATTTTAATACGCTCATGGGTGCTCCGGTCAGCAAGCTATATTAGCAAAATATTTTCCAAAACGATTGGCGAGCAAATCTGGCAAAGCGAATTTTTCTTGAAACACCAGGCCGCGATAATGATGTTCATTCTCAAAGACTAAATCCATAATAGCACAAATACCGGAGGCTGTGGTCATTTGAATAGCTGACCAGCGAATACCGTCGATTGTTTGGGGATAGAATTTATTGACATAATTTTCTTCAACCAATTGCTGGCCTTGCATGCCGGTGACAGAGACATAAACTAAAACCACGTCTTGATAAGTGCGAGGCAGGGCATTTTCTAAAATTCTTTTTAAGGTATCGCGGTCATGATTAAGTTTTAAATCCTGCATGAGAAAGCGTATTTTATTGCAGTGACCAGGATAACGGATAGTTTTATAGCTTAAATGTTTGACCTTGCCAGTATAAGTGTGAACTAAGCTGCCCACACCACCCGAAGTATTAAAAGCTTCATAGGTCAGGCCATCAATTTTAATTTCTTCCAAATCATCCAAGGGTGGAAGCGTGGTTTCTTGTCCATCTTCAATGGCATGACAAGGATTACCATATTCATTAATCAAACCATCGATGGACCAGGTGAGCGAATATTGCAGGGCATTGCTGATATTAATGGGCAGGGCGCCAACGCGCATTTTTACCGAATCAATGGAGGTAGAAAAATTATGCATGAGATGATTGGTGATAATGCTGATAAATCCCGGGGCTAAGCCACATTGGGGGACAAAGGCCTTTTCGGACTGCTGTGCTAATTTGGTGACAGCCTTGGTTGTGGCTACGTCTTCGGTCAAGTCAAAGTAAAATAGATTAAACTTTTTGGCGGCTTGGGCCACTGGAATATTAGCATAGTAAGGAAGCGAGGAAATGACGGCTTCAAATGGATGCTTTTTAAGAAAAGCCTCGATGCTGGCTTCATCACGAGCATCCAGGGCGGCGATTGCTAAGCTGGATAGCTTGGGTAGGCGCTTAACATTATCGTTTGTAGGATGAAGGTCAGTGAGAGTTACTTGGTAGCCCGGGGTTCTGGCTAGTAAAAAGGCAATGAGACAGCCAATTTGTCCTGCGCCAATCACAAGTACTTGCCGCATACAATCTCCTTATAGATTTATAACAGTAAAATCCATAATACCTTAGACTGCTAAGAAACTTAACTCCTGGCTATAATATATTAGCGTTCTCGATCTAGCGAAGGGGCATCTGAAGTATCGAGCGAATTGGATTCAGATTCCAATTCACCGTCTAATTCCTTGGAATCATCCCCGGATAATCCTGTGGTCTCCGAGGTTAATTTCTCAAACTCATCGGATCCAAAGGTTTCAGATAGGGTATCTTTCATATCAGTCGCATCGGCAGTATCTAAGGAAGATTCATCGTCTTCTGCCTCGTCATCATCTTGATCATTTGCATCTTCTTCTGACTGATCTTCTTCGGGCTGGCTGCTATTAGCTGCGGCAATATCTTTTTGAAGTCTTTGATCTTGTTCTTGTCGGAGTTCTTGTTGTTGTGATTGATTTTGTTGCTGTAACTGAGCTTGCTGTTGGGTCTGTGTTTGTTGCTGTTGCATTTGAGTTTGTTGTTGTGTCTCGGTTTGCTGCTGTATGAGGTTTTGTTGCTGTTGTTGGACCTGTTGTTGGTTTTGTTGTTCTTGCCCTTGTTGCTGCAATTTTTTCTGTTGCTGCTGTTCTGCTAATTGCTGTTGCTGCTTTTGTTCTTCCTGTTCTTTTTGTTTTTGTGCAGCAGGAGTTGGTTTGCAACCCATGGCTCTTAGGGCAGGATTGAGTACTCGTTCTTGAAATTTTTCTAATTGCTCTTGATTAAGTGAATTTCTAGGATTATAAGGGTTATTGGGGTCTTCGCGCACCTGCTGTTCCTGCTTTTTGAGCATTTCCATAAGCTTTTTAGCTAAGGCTAGCAGGGCTTCTATTTCTTTTTTGCTCAACGGTTGAATGCTTGTTCCTTCTTCCTCTTGCCGTTTTTTGTGCCTTCGTCTTAAGCTGGGTTTCATTAAATTTTGCATAAGTAATTGAAAGAAGGTTTTAAAATCTTCAGGTTTTAATTGAGGTTCTGGCCCAGTACCCACGGCTCCAGTTCCTTGATCCGGTGAAATTGACATACCGACCCCCTTAATTTCTTGATATATTCAAGTCTAATTATAGATAAATTATAACATAAATATTTCTCCCCAGAGATTATAAGGTGAGTATAAATCTTTGAAAATATTAAAAATTGCTTTGCCAGTGCCGCTGCGAAAAATCTTTGATTATTTACCGGCCCAAGAGACTGATTTGCACACCCTTAAGGCTGGTGCCAGAGTCCGGGTTCCTTTTCAAGGACGTCATTTGGTGGGGATTTTTTTGAACCTGGCTTCTGAGACTGATTGCGACCCCCAAAAATTAAAATGTATTGATGAAGTCTTGGATCAAAAGCCCATTTTATCACCAGAAATCATGAAGCAGTGCATATGGGCAGCTGATTATTATCATTACCCCTTAGGTGAAGTCTTGGCTACTGCCTTGCCCGGTTTATTGCGCAAGGGTAAGCCGCCAGAAGTAAAAAGCAAGAAAACCAAGGAAGCGGAAATCACCTTTGCTCCCCAAGCTCCCTTACCATTGAATGAAAAACAAAATGAACTAGTCCAAGCACTCACCGCTAGTTTAAATCAATATGCGGTATTCACGGTTGATGGAGTGACCGGCAGTGGTAAGACTGAAGTGTATTTACAGGTAATTCAAAAAGTCATTGAGCAGAAAAAACAAGCCTTAGTTTTGGTGCCAGAAATTAATTTGACGCCGCAGACCATCGAGCGATTTCGCCAACGCTTTACTGTACCCATTGTGGCCTTGCATTCGGGTCTTACTGAGAAATCTCGACTACAAGCTTGGCTGCAGGCGGGTTCCGGTCAAGCTTTAATTGTGATTGGTACACGTTCTGCTATTTTTACACCCTTAGCCCATCCCGGTTTAATTATTGTTGATGAAGAGCATGATGCTTCCTTTAAGCAGCATGAGGGTTTTCGTTATCATGCCCGCGATCTCGCCATTTGGCGGGCACGCGAAGCCCAGGTGCCCATACTGCTAGGCTCAGCAACGCCTTCATTGGAGACGCTACATCGATCCTGGGAGGGTCGCTATCATTATTTTACTTTGCCAGAGCGAGCTGGCGGTGCGGTTATGCCCACGTTTCAAATTGTGGATGTACGTCGACAATATTTGGAAGAAGGCCTGTCTCGGGAATTGTTGCAGGGTTTGTCTAAGCATTTACAAGCTGGAAATCAAGTCTTGCTGTTTTTAAATCGTCGTGGATATTCACCGGTTTTAATCTGTCATGCTTGTGGCTGGATGGCTGCGTGTCGTCATTGTGATGCGCGCCTGACTTATCATCTGCGCCCTCCGCGTTTGCATTGTCATCATTGTGAGGCGCAAATGCCGATTCCCCAGCGTTGCGAGGTTTGTGGGGAAAAAGAATTGAATACCTTAGGCTTGGGAACAGAACGTTTAGAGCAGGCCTTACAAAAACATTTTCCAGAATATCCACTTACTCGCATTGATCGAGACAGCACACGCGGCAAGGGCAAGATGGAAGAAATGTTGGCGGGGATGCAGGAAGGCACTTATCGAATTTTAATTGGTACGCAGATGGTGGCCAAGGGGCATCATTTTCCGAATGTGACCTTGGTAGGCGTTGTGGATTCTGATTATGGCTTGTTTAGCAGTGATTTTCGTGCGGCGGAACGCTTAGGGCAATTGCTACTGCAAGTAGCCGGCCGCGCTGGTCGTGCTGCTAAACCCGGGGAAGTTTGGATTCAAACGCATCACCCAGATCATCCCTTGATTCAATTGCTTCGTCAGGGCAATTACCAAGAAGTAGCCCGCTCTTTGCTCCGAGAAAGAGAACAGGCTGCCCTGCCACCTTATACGTCGATGGCTTTATTTCATGCCGAAGCCCATCGTCCCGTGGAGGTGGAAAATTTTCTCAAGCAAGTGAAAGCCTTGGCGTTATCTTTGGGAGGCCAAGTAGATGTGCGTGGCCCGGTTTCTGCTTTAATGGCGCGCCGCGCAGGTCGCCATCGTATGCAATTATTGCTGCAGGCAGAACAGAAAAAAACCCTGCAGATCTTTTTGCGTGCCCTGCTACAAAAAGTTGAGCAGCTCTCCAATAAATTACGTATCCATTGGGCGGTGGATGTGGATCCGATTGAGATGATGTAAAATATTTACTATCGAACGAGGTAATTAAAAAATGACGAAATGGGTTGTTATTACTGGGGCAAGTTCAGGTATTGGAGCGGCACTGGCCATCAGTTTTTTAAATTCAGGGTATAAGGTGTTGGGTATTGGTCGCAATGAAGTTGCTATGCGACGAATAAAATCATCTGCAAATAAGGGTAAGATGATTACGGTTATTGCGGATTTAAGTAAATATGATGAGCTTGAAAAGGCTTTGAATAATGTAGACTTTAAAGATGGTGTGCAATATTTAATTCACTGTGCAGCGACAACTGAGCCGCATTCATCAATGCAAACAGTCAAATCTGAGGCATTACAAAACGCGCTTGATGTCAATTCAAAGGCGCCGATTTCTTTAACTCAGAAATTAACTCCTTATTTTGATGCAATGACTAGAGTATTATTTCTCGGTTCTGATTATGTCGATGTGGGCAATAAAATTCGACTGCATATAACGGGCGCTTATGCTATGTCAAAAGCTGCTTTGCGAGTGGCTGTTGAATATTTGCGTCGTGAATCCCAAAGTGTCGCGCTTATTGGCTATTTAAATCCAGGATCAACAGATACCCCTATGTTTAAAGGCATAATGGCCGCATTAAATAAACAGGGTATTTTCAATAGTGTGAAACCAGCTGAGCCACGGATCGTTGCGGAATTCATTAAGGCTGTATTAGAAAAAACCTCTAATGAAGAATACAGCGGGGTAAACTGGGATTTTCGAGAGGAAGCACACCATCAAAAAATTCATGCGGAGCGGAAAGCACAGTTGTCTATTCAGATCAAATTAAAGTTGTAAGACGCTCTGCTTCTACCGTTTCATTTAAATCAATCTGATTGGAGGAAATCCTCGAGCCAAGTCTGAATTTTAAACTTAGCCATTAAGAAATCAATAGTAATAATTGATCAACACATTCACATACAATCCCACCAGGTAATGCACCAGCAGCGGCGGATAAATTGACTTGGTTCGCAAAGCCAGATAATTAAGCACAATACCAGCAGGAAAAGAGATTACGACTTCCTGCCAAGGTTTACCCAGATGGGCAAAGGCGAAGATTAATTCAGTAATCCAATAACTATGCCAGCCTAGCTTTCGATGCAGGCGCAGAAATAGAAAGCCACGAAAGAAGAATTCTTCGGCAAAATAATAAGGCGGTGCATCAACCAAATGAATAAAAAGAAAATCGAAAAGACTCATGCCTTTCATGGAGTAAAAAATTTTGACTGCCTTAAATTCAGCCATTTTGTGAGCGGCAAGGAGCAGTAATATTAAAGAAATTACGGTTATTAATTGATTGACCAGACTCCATTCTGGTTTACGTAGACCTAAGTTTCGCGGGGATTCATTGAAAATAAAATAAGAAACCAAAAGTGGGATGACGAGATTGAATGCTATGCTATAGACTACAAAATAAATCATCGAATAAGGATCACGGATATTAATGGTGATACCTAATTGAGTCTGAAAAAAGATCAGGGTCAAAAAAATGCAAAAAACCGTAATCATTGCAAAGATGATTTGGGCGGTGGCTGAGCGTAGAGGTTGGAGGATGTAGTCCATAAAACTAAGTTAGCACAGCGAAATATATCTTGCCATTCCTACCAAGGCGGCATAGCCTTTCTCCGCCTTGGTAGGAATGCCATCCATTGACGCCAGCTTGGGCTTTGTTATACTCTTGCGCTTCATGCCGGGGTGGCGGAACTGGTAGACGCGCCGGACTCAAAATCCGGTGGTGGCGACACCGTGTCGGTTCGATTCCGACCCTCGGTATGTTTATTTTAAGATCTGCAGCATGGGTAACAGCTCTTTTTCCCAGAGTTCTTGGGTAATCATCCCCACGTGCCGGTACACAATTTGACCTTCTTTATTGAGAACAAAGGTTTCTGGTGTGCCATAAACACCCAAATCCATAGACACCTCTCCTTGGGCATCATTGCCAATCATGCTGTAAGGATTCCCCATTTCCGCTAAAAATTTCAGGACATCTTTAGGGTCATCTTTATAGACGATGGCATAGATGGGGATGTCATAAGTCTTTTTAATCTGCATCAGCATGGGATGTTCCATTTCGCAGGCATAGCACCAGGATGCCCAAACATTAAGCAAGGTGACCTGGCCTTTAAGATTCTGTTCTGTGAAAGCGGTATTCGGCTTAAGCAGATTGGTTAAATGAAAGGCGGGTGCGGGCTTGCCCAGTAAGGCGGAGGGCCGTACCTCGGGCTTGAGCGAGAGGCCACGCCATAAAAAAAACAAGACAGTTAAAAAAATCAGAGCTGGTAATACTATTAAAATAATACGCGCTTGTTTCATGTTTTCCTGCCTATCAGTCGTAACAGAGAAAGAAAGCCACTCAGGGCGATACAAAATCCGCCCAACCAAACCCAGCGGATAAACGGTTTGTAATATAAGCGCAAGGACCATGTGTTATCGTCCAAGGGCTCGCCCAGGGCTAAATATAGATCATGAAAGATCCCGGGATAAATATCAACCTTGGTCATGACCATATTTCTCACGGAGTAAATTCTTTTTTCTGGATAGAGGTTGGTAATGTGTCGATGGTGTCGCAAGACTGCAAAGTTTCCCCGCACCCCTCTATAATTAGGTCCCTCTAAGCCATTCAGTTCGATAAATTGAAAAACATAGGGTCCGAGCTCAATGCTGCTTCCCTCTTGTAGCCGCACTTCACGTTCTTTTGAGAAAGCAGAAGAAAGAATAATGCTCATGATTACTACGGCGAAGCCGATATGCGCCAAGCCCATGCTGGCTTGACGGGATCGACTTGGACTCAGACTTAAGAAAACCCAGAACACTAGGCTCAGGTTGATTATCACGGCGGTATTCCACTGCCGGGCAAAAATGAGGGTTAATCCCAGACTGAGGCCCAAGGCCAGCAAGAGCTGGCGCAGACTGTATTTCAGTAATTCAGCTTTATTGCTGCTCTTTCCCCATTGGGACAGGGGTGCCAAGCCCATCAAGCATAAAGAAAGAACCAGTAGTGGAAAAAGCACGCTATTAAAATAAGGTGGACCGACAGACAGGGTGCCGAGCCCGGTAGCCTCAATAATTAGGGGATAGAGTGTACCTAAAAGTACTGTGGCCATGGCAGTAAACAGGAGGATGCTTTGTAAGAGCAAGACTGCTTCGCGACTCGTCCAAGAAAATAATTTGAGATTTTTTGCTGGGGTTTTTAGGCTGCGGAAAATATACAAGGCTAAGGCACTGCCAGTAATGAAAGCCAAGAGCAGTAAGAGAAATATACCTCGGGAAGGATCGCTAGCAAAGGAATGCACGGAGATGAGTACGCCAGAACGGACTAGAAAAGTACCGAGAATACTGAGAGAAAAGCAGATGATTGCGAGAATCAGTGCCCAACTCGTAAAGCGTTCCTGTTTTTCAGTGGCGATCAATACATGCAATAAGGCGGCACCCGCTAGCCAGGGAAGCAAGGAGGCATTTTCAACCGGATCCCAAAACCAAAAGCCACCCCAGCCCAAGACATGATAGGCCCACCAGGAGCCCATCGTGATTCCCAATGTGAGAAAAGACCAGGCGGCTAATACCCAAGGTCGTACGTGTTTTGCCCAGTGAGGCCCTCCTTTGACTAGATAGGCCATGGTAATAGCAAAGGCAGTGGAAAAACCCACATAGCCTGCAAAAAGTAGGGGAGGATGAATAAAAAACCCGGGATCTTGGAGCAGGGGGTTCAAATCTTGAGGCAGAGCATTTTGAGCAGCAGCAAAGGGATTGGAGGTAAAGAATAAGAAGAGGAGGAAGCAAAAACTGATTAGACCCAAAAAGCTCAAGGCTAAGGCACGCAAGTCTTGCTTCCAAGTTTTGCTAAAAAAACAGAGAGCAGTGGTCCACACATCCAATAAAAATATCCATAACAGAAAAGAGCCCTCATGTGCTCCCCAAACGGCAGTGAGGCGGTAATAGAAGGGGAGAGAAGGATGTGAATTTCTCGCGACATAGGCTAGTGAAAAATCATTGCTTAAGAAGGCAATGATTAGCAATATAAAAGCATTAGCGGTAAAAAAACTTTGCAGTAGAGCGCAAGGACGTGCCAGGGCTAGATAATAATTATTTTTTTTCCAATAACCCCATAAGGGCAGCAGGCTTTGCAGCAAGGCTAGCAATATTGCGCCCTTAATGAGCAAGGATCCTAGTGAACTGATGGTTAACAAAATATTTTCCTCTTTTAATTTCTGAATAGCCGTCATTACAAGGAGCACCTTTTGCGACGAAGCAATCCACATGGATTACTTCGTCGCAAAAGGTGCTCCTTGTGATGACGGTTATTCTTTCCTCAAAGCCTCATACACGGCTCGCGGCATATAATTTTCATCATGTTTAGCGAGGATTTGTGTGGCAATAAATATCTTTTTCTGACCGAAGTTTTCCCAGTGACCTTCTGCTATCGCGCCATTTCCATCGCGAAATAAATCGGGAAGAATGCCGGTATAGCGAATGGGGATTTCATGATGTAAATCGGTTAAAACAAAATTCACCGTTAATTGGTTTTTTTCACGTTGGACACTGCCAGGTTTGACTTGACCGCCCAGGCGGAATTGATGGTTTAAAGGTAATTGTGCTTCTAGAGCCTGCGTGGGGGTGAAGAACAGATTAATATTTTGCTTTAGAGAATAAAGAATTAAACCAGTAGCCAGGCCGATTAGGGTCATCAGCGCTAAAATAGCGAACAGTCGTTGCTTGCGCTTAGGGGTAAGATGAAACATTCTTTACTCGTCGTCGCTGTCATTGCGAGGAGTGCTTTTTGCGACGAAGCAATCCATAGACGGTTTGGGCGTTTTGCGAATGTTTTCCCAGTGCTTCCAGGGCAGGAACCATTGCAGACCGAGAATACCTGCAACCAAAATATAAGCTGGCCAGACATAAATGCCGTAGCCACCCATATCCAACAAGGTTTTGATCGTGTTCATACCTTTACCTCAGTATTTAAATCACAGCGCAGACGTAAAATTAATGTAATTGCAAAATAGCAGCAGAAAGCCGCAGTCATTGCTAATAGAGGATACAGCATGCTGGGGGTAATCAAAGAGGGTGCGAGTAGGCGGATGGTGGAGCCTTGATGCAGGGTGTTCCACCAATTTACTGAATAATGGATGATCGGAATATCAACAAAGCCCAAAAGCACCAGGACAGCAGTGGCCTGATCAGCAAGGCGGCGATTGGGCAGGGCAGAATGCAGGGCAATTACGCCCAGGTAAAGAAAGAGCAAAATGAGTTCAGAGGTTAGGCGGGCGTCCCATATCCAGAAAGTTCCCCACATGGGTTTTCCCCACAGGCTGCCGGTCATCAGGGCTAAGAAAGTAAAGATCGCGCCTAGCATAGCGCTTTGATGCATCACGGCAAAGGCTAGCTTTAAACGCCAAACCAGGCCTAAAGTGGCAGCTACAGCCATGAGGCTATAAATCAGGAGGGATAAAAATGCGCAGGGGACATGAACATAAAGAATGCGAAAACCCTCGCCTTGTAAGTAATCCGCGGGTGCGAGGTAGAGTGCACCAATTAGGCCATAACCCAGGGTCAAAATCAGACCCAGGATTAACCAAGGCATGCATTTTTCTGCAAAAGCGAAAAAATAAGGGGGTGAAATTACCCTGGTCAAAAATGCCTGAATTTGGACGAATATTTTTTTAAACATGGGGTTATCAACGTGAGCATGCAAGTGCAGGATTTTATCCTGAATTATACCGGAAAGAAAGGCCGCCATGGTTGGGTTCTGTAATAGAAGGAATTGAAAATGAATTTGCTGGACAATCTTGCGATAAAAGTAGTTCGGAAGGCTATTAAGGATAAGGTAAAAGCATCATATTATATGCAAGCAGGATTATGGTACACTAATTGAACAAACTCTACTAAGAGGGGAGTAAAAATGTCCCGCAGTCACGACAATTCTTTCAATAGCAGCAGTTCTTCTAGTAACGCCAACCCAGGCAGTATCTCTGAGAAAATAGCGATGTCACCGTCGATAACAGTCTAACCTCGACTTCAACAAGTTCTTGTTCACAAGGCAAGTGAAGAGTTCTACACATCTAAATTGACTGGGAAAAAGTAGGGTGGATTAGGCGCGAAAGCGCCATAATCCACCTTCTTATATTAACGTTTTCTATTTAAAGAAGATGAGGTAGAAACGCTAGGTTCTAATAGAGGCTGAATCAAGGTGTTGTGGTGGCTAGATGCTGCTGGGGTGGACTCTAGCTCCTCAACTTGTTGAACAGAGCAGCTTGGGCTGACGGTCAGATGGCCATTTGCCAAGCGGCTTTGACCAATCTTAGCCGTGGAAGAAGCGGACGGCGAAGTCGGTGCCGGTTGAGCAGCTTCTTGAACCGCTTTTCCTGCCCTGTGTTTATGAATAGCATTAGTCACGCACATGATGGCGCTGATAACACCTGCCCCAAGCAAGAGGCTCCAGCCCACAGGGTTCCAGGCATTGACTATGCCCATGGCCATAGCAACAAAAGCAGCGATACTGGCAGTGCCGCTAAGAGAAGTAAATGCGTATTTATCTAAAAATGATTTAATTCTCTTAAACATAGAAGGCTTGCTTGGCGTAGGTTCAGGTTTTAAACAAGCTTTAGCTGCAGTCCCAAAAGCTGCCTGCTGTTTTTCACTGACTTCCGGCATGCTATTCGTGCGGGTGAGTGTTGCACGTTTCTCTGTTGCTTTAACTTCCTTGCTTTCTTTTTCTTCTTCAGTGGATACTGAATGACTAGAGCTATGCGCGTAGTCATCCAAACTCATCGTAGAAGCTTGCATTGCGTTCATATGCTCGAGGGTGTACTGAAAATCATGGTTAAGCATAAGCTGGGCAATGAGCACCCGCTGCATCTCAATGACAGGATCTTGCTGTTTCCCCTGGCGATTAATTTCTGTATATAAGGCTTCGCGCGTTTCAGAGTTTATAGTCCCTAGCAAATGATCAAGTTCTGGTGTTTTTAAAGTAAATAAATAGGCTGTAGTCAAGGCGAGATTATTTTGAATGAACTGATCGCGTTCTGGGCTATGGGGCATTTCTTTTAATTGTTTAGCAAAAAGCAGTACGACATCAAATTGTTCTTTGATCTTGGCAATTTGCTTGCGTTCTTCAATCGAAAGCCGAGTCTTGAATTGTTCACCGTAGATTTTTAGCAAGTATAAATCCATATTATCGAGTTGCTCATCAGCAGGCAGCTCTGTATTTTTCTGAGGATTGAAGCCCATTAAGCGAATATTTTTCTTGAGGGAATTATATCTATTGAAGCGCTTTGCTAAGGATTGTAACCAGGATATCACTAGATGACTCGTATCATGATCGAGATTTTTGGTGGCCTTATTAATTAAAGCTTGTTCTCGTCGCATCATCTCCACTCGCGCAGCTTGCGCTTGTATGCTATTACCAGCAGCTTGCATTTGATGAGCGGCGCGCTGGGATTTTTCACTTAGTGGCATGTTACACCTCGTTTAGTTTTACCTGTTATGTTGATAGTAATGAAATCATAACAAGGCAAGCTTAATAAATTATTAGCAATTTCTTAAGGGAGTATGAAGGAATGAGTAAGCATTACTCTTGGTCAACAAAAATGCTAAACTAAGAAAAACTGATGATATTTTCAGGAATTAATCCCCTCTCCTCCATGCTTTTTATGGAGGAGAGGGTTAGGGAGAGGGGGTAAAACCCATGACCACGCACCACGACGACTTCGACTGGCAAGATCCCCTGCTATTCGACGAGCAACTCAATGAAGAGGAACGTTTAATTCGCGATGCGGCCCGGGAATATGCTCAAGAAAAACTAATGCCGCGCGTGATTAAAGCCTTTCGCGATGAATCCTTTGATCCCAGCATTATGCGAGAAATGGGTGCTGCGGGCTTTTTAGGGGCGACCATCAAGGGTTATGGCTGTGCAGGGATTAATCAAGTGGCTTATGGTTTATTGATCCGGGAATTGGAACGGGTCGACTCGGGCTATCGTTCAGCCATGAGTGTCCAATCGAGTTTGGTTATGTATGCTATCTATAATTACGGTAATGAGGTACAACGCCAAAAATATTTACCAGCTTTGGCTACAGGCGAATCAATTGGCTGCTTTGGTCTGACTGAACCTAATCATGGTTCAGATCCCAGTGGACTCGAAACACGGGCTAAGAAAGTTGCAGGCGGTTATCTGCTGAAAGGTAGCAAAGCCTGGATTACCAATGCTCCCTTGGCGGATATTTTTATTGTGTGGGCTAAAAATGATGAAGACCGCATTCGCGGTTTTATTTTGCGCCGTGATATGTCGGGTCTTTCAACGCCAGTGACTCATGGCAAGTGGAGTCTGCGTGTTTCTATCACGGGTGAAATTGTGATGGAGGATGTTTTTGTACCGGAAGAAAATGAATTACCCAATGCCGATGGACTTTCAGGACCATTGGGTTGTTTAGACAGTGCACGCTATGGTATTGCCTGGGGTGCGCTAGGTGCTGCAGAGTTTTGCTGGCAGGCGGCGCATAACTATGTGATGGCGCGTAGTCAATTTGGTGAAGTGCTGGCAGCTAATCAATTGATTCAATTCAAACTGGCCAATATGCAAAGTCAAATTGCCTTGGCCTTGCAGGCTTGCTTACGCGTTGGTCGGTTGAAAGATGAAGGCCGAGCAGTGACACCGATGATTTCTCTCATCAAGAGAAATTCAAGTTTGGTGGCCTTGGATATTGCCCGCGAAGCACGCGATATGCATGGCGGTAATGGAATTACTGAGGATTTTCATGTGATCCGTCATTTGCTTAATCTGGAAACGGTGAAAACTTATGAAGGCACAGCGGATATACACGCTCTGATTTTAGGCAAGGCGCAAACGGGAATACAGGCTTTTAAACCATTGGGAAATCTTTAATGGTGAAAATGATCTTATTGGGTCTGCTGATGGTGGGGTTATGGTGCATGCAAAGTTGCACCACCGTTGCAAGCACAGGTGCTTCGGCGTTTTATAATCATGATAGCTTGGAAAAATCTGCAACAGATCAATACATCACTATGCGCGCCTATCAGGCTATTGATATTGATAGCGATCAATTTAAAGATGCCAATGTTAATGTGGCCACCTTTAACCGGATAGTCTTGTTGTCGGGACAAGTTCCTCAAGCCTGGCAAAAATCCCAAGCAGAGGAACTCGTTAAAAGAATTTCCGGCATCGAAAAGATTTATAATTTAATTACCGTGGAGAGATCCAGTTCACAGTTAGCCCGTTTGCATGATGCTTGGATTACGACCAAGGTGAAGAGCAAGCTATTTATTTCCAAAGATTTTGATGCTAGCTTGGTTAAAGTCGTCACAGAAAATCGCACTGTTTATCTCATGGGTATTGTGCGTCCCAAGGTAGCACGTATCGCCGTCGATGCAGCCAGTAGCACTGACGGTGTGGTCAGTGTAGTGAAGATTTTTTCTTATTTGAATCTCAGCAAATTCCCCAATGAAAGGGAAGAGGGTTAACTTACCATAAGTAGGATGGATTAGGCGCGATAGCGCCGTAATCCACCCTACTCTCTTAAGGTTTTTGCTTGAGCAAATTATCAATCGATTTTTGTGCCCGTGTCCGCCCAAATGCGCCGCATAAAATAGATTCATTGCGATGTTCTGAAAAAAGCATATTCTTGCGCCAAGTGGTTAAGTAATGACGCTTATCCTCCTCGGTGGTTCGATTATTGAGTTCCTTTTTTAGAATTTCAAGACTCTTACTGCGCGCTGCTTTGAATGCGGTCTTCCAAGAGTTGGTGTTATGTTTTTTGAAAAATGCATCCCATAGAAAATGGCGATGACGATTAATATAGGGTTTAGCGGTGAGCAGCAGCTGAGTAATACCTTCTAAGGAATGAGTTTGATTTAAAGCTTGATTAAAGCGCTGTATAGCGGTTTCTCTGTCTTGTGGATTATTGGCCCATTGTGGATCTTTACTGAGATTTTCAAACAGAGGTTGAAAATGATATTCACTGACATGGCTCAATATAGTTGTTTCTAAGGGCGATAAACTTCCCGGCGGAGGCATTTGAGCAGAAAAAAGAGGATTGGAAATGGTGCTGAGTATATTTAGGCTGCTATTAGAATAAGGAATTAAAGCTCGCTCTCTTGTTGTAGAAGCAGTAGCAAGAGGAGCATCTGGTTTTTCTTCACTGTTATCATCACGAGATAATAAGGGCATTATATTACGAGGTCTGGTCCAGCTTGCCAACTGTGCTTGTAGTTCCGGTTTTTGTAATATGGCTAGAGGCGCATGCAAGATACTGTAAGCCTGAGCGACTATTTCGTGTAATGAAGGAGGCGGAGTACCCTCTTCTTTTATTAATATAGCGGTGCCTTGTGAAAGAAGATGATCAGAAAAGCGTACAGGAATATTATGTTGTTCATTATGAGAATTGGCCATAAATATATAAGTAGTGAGCGTGTCGTGAATGGTAGACATGCGTTGAGGTTTACGCCATTGCTGAAGATAAGTTTCTAGTAAAAAATTAACGACATAATTATTTTTTTCAGCTGTTAAAATGCTAAAAGCACGATTATAAGATATGGAAAAATCATTAATTGAAAAGCCAGGCATATAATCCTGAATTTGATTACTGATGTTATTGTAAATGGCCATGAATTCTTCATTGATTTTAAGAAACTCACTGTGAAGTGCGAAGAGAGTCCGTGTTATTCGTTCTAATCGATGTTCTCGGCAAGCTTGAGCAATATTAAGACCTTCTATTTTCTCAATTTTCTTTTTTATACTTTCAGCATCAAACCGTAGGGCGCCGGCATTGATTATTCGGTTAAAGCCGATTTGTGAAAATACTTCAAATATCTTTTTTTCCATAAAGACAAGGTCGAGTGTTCCCTTGATGCGAGCATCGATGATTATATTTTTTATTACGGCAATGAGCTCTTGATTATTGTCTATGTTTATTTCTCGATCAAGTATTTTATTAATCAAGACATTAAAATTATTAGAATCTTGTTTAGCTTGATTGACTCTAGCGGCTAATATTGTATCCAGGCGTTGACGATAGGCTTCTTCTGATTCTGAAGTATTTCTTTTGATAAAAAATAAATCGGCGTAAGCCTGTGCACAAAATGTTGAAAGGATTGTCGCCCATTCAGAATAATAGAATGTAAAGTATTTTTCTAGCCATGCTGCTGAACGGTAAAAATTTTCATGTGCCAGCACGATCATTAAGGCTTTAAATTTAATAAACTTTGATTCATCAGCGATGCCTAAATCGGCCATTTTTAATCTTTGAATAGCACGTAACCAAACAGTTTCATCAACTTCTGTAAAAAGAGCAAAAATAAAATTGTCCTGAGCTTTAGAGATGATATCATGAAAGGCAGGTCTGAGGTCTTCAATACGGCTGGGTATGGTTCTGGTGGAGAGGTCGGTCTGTTGGCGTTGAAATGGGCTGAGCACAATTAATGGCCTCTTATCTCAGTTTGAATCTTTTTACTTTAGCAGAAAATCGTATAAAAAAACGGATAAAATGAAAGTTTAACCCTCTGCTCAGTTATAACCTGTTGATGATAAAATCTATTCCAGCAGCAAAGCCAGCGGCTGCTGGAATAGTTAAAATCCAGGCCCAAATAATATTGCGGGCAATGCCCCAACGAACAGCATGACTGCGATTAATTGAGCCGACGCCAATGATAGCGCCAGTGATCGTATGGGTGGTTGAGACGGGGATGCCAAGCAGAGTGACGAAGGCGAGTGTTAAACCACTGGCTGTTTCTGCACAAAATCCACCAATGGGCTTAAGTTTAGTGATTTTCATTCCCATGGTTTTAACGATACGCCAACCGCCAAAGAAAGTCCCTAAGGCAATCGTAAAATTACACATGACAATGATCCAAAAAGGAACATAGAATTTGTCACCTAAGTAATGACCTGAATACAAGAGAATGGCGATAATACCCATGGTTTTTTGAGCATCATTGCCCCCATGGGCTAGACTGACAAAGGCAGCGGATAAAAATTGCAAGCGACGAAACCAAGTATTGATGCGAGAGGGAGTAGAATGAAAAAAGATCCGCGCCATCATTAACATTAAAATGCCACCTGTCAAAAGACCCAATAAAGGGGAGAGAATAATAGCGAGTATTACCTTGGATATGCCGAGCCAATTGAAAGCGCTTAATCCTGCTTTCATGAGAGCTGCGCCTAAGAGTCCACCGATTAAAGCATGAGATGAGCTGGAAGGAAGGCCAAGATACCAGGTTAAGATATTCCAGAGGATAGCGGCTAAAAGCACTGAAACAATCATTGATTCATTAACCACATTGGGGTCAATGAGTCCTATGCCAATGGTCGTTGCGACATTTAAGCCAAAAAAAGCAAAAGCAATGAAATTAAAAAATGCAGCCCATAAAACAGCCCATTGCGGTTTTAAGACTCGAGTGGACACGATAGTGGCAATCGAATTTGCCGCATCATGAAAACCATTTAAAAAATCAAAAAGTAAGGCTAAAATAATGCCAGCAATAATGAAGGTCAGTGAGATTCTCCTTTAAGAATATTCAAGTACAATGCCTTTAATGATGTTGGCTACATCCTGGCAACTGCTAGTGGCATTTTTAGTCCAGGAATAAACTTCATTTAATTTAAAAAAATTTTTGAAGTCGGATTCATTTAAAAACAGATCTTTTTCTCCTACTAATACTAATTGATGTGCTTGGCTCTCCAAGGCATTGAGTTTTTCGCAGTACTCTAAGATTTTGGTGGAATTCTTAAGAGAGTGTAAGCGGCAAATGGCTTCTTTGAGTAATTGAGCGCATTGAACACTGATTTCTGCTAGTGCAATTAATTGCGGAGGAATTTTTTTGAGCTCATAAAAGGAAAAACGTTGAGCGCAACGATTGATAAGGTCGAGAGTGTCATCTAGTTTGGTGGTGAGTTGATGAATGTCATGGCGGTCAAATGGAGTGATAAAAGTTTTGTGTAATAATCCAAAAATGATATGTGCAATATTGTCTGCTTCCTGCTCTAGGGTTTCAATGGCGTCGACATGTTTTTGTCGATGATCGAGATCTAGTAACAAGGTATGAAATTCTTCCGCTGCTAAGACTAGGACCTCAGCTGCTTTTTCAAAGAGCTTGAAAAAATCTTGTCGCACCGGTAGAAATCGTTTTAGCATAGGCGTTTCTCGGGGTGATATAGAATTATGGAGCCAAGGGATGGTGCTCGTCAACCTATCGGTTGTTAAATTTCCATTCCCCATCGTAAAGCACAAGCAATGGCAATGGGCAGTAGCGCAAAACCAATTAAAGAGAGGCCACTGAGAAAGGCGAGGTTGCCTAACACAGGCAAGGAGAGCTGGGCCTGCATAAGGGTGTTAATGCCCATTAATAAAATAGGTAGGCAAAGGGGTAGGACCAGCAAGCCTAAAAGAGCACCGGACTGCTGTAATTGCAGCGTCAGCGTTTTACAGGTTGCGCCAATGGCAATCAGAGCGGGTGTTCCGCTTAGTAAACTGGCCATCAGAATTAAAATTTCTTTGCCAGAAAGATGCAACAGCAAGCCAAGTAAAGGGGTTGCTACAATCAAAGGCAGGGCTGAAGCCAACCAGAAAGCGAGGATTTTAGCAGCTACCACAGTGGAAAGCGGACAAGTGCTCAGGAGTAGTTGCTCCAGGGCTTGATCTTCTAAGTCAGAGCGTAACCAATTTTCCAAAGCCAGTAGTGTGGATAAGAGAGCAGCCACCCATACTATTCCCGGTGCAAATTTTCTCAGAAGTTCAGGAAAGGGAGAAAGCGCAATTGGAAACAGTAAGGCCACGATCAAGAAAAAAGCCAAGGCGTGAAGGAAGGTTCTTTTGTCACGATAAAAAAGCAGTAATTCAAAATAGAGTAGTGAAAGAAATACCTTAGTCATGAATCTCTTCCTGTAATGGTAATGCTAAACACCTAAACCTTGTTTGATCTTGTATAGGAAAATTCTGATGAGAGGCAAGAATCACCAGTCCTTGATTTTGTAAATGTTGTTCAATGGACTGACAAATCCACTGTTGAGCTTCCGTATCGAGATTGGTAAAGGGTTCGTCTAAAATCCATAAGGGCTTAGGTGAAACCCATAAACGGGCGAGGGCTAGGCGTCTTTTTTGTCCAGCGGATAATTGTTCCGCCAGCTTGTCTTTATATTTAAGTAGGCTGAGTTGATCCAAGGCAGTCTCAATTGGCTCAGGTGGAGCTGTGGATCCAGCCAGATCCTGGCTGAATTTGAGATTTTCTGCGAGACTCAATTTATTCTTGATGCCTGGCAGATGGCCGAGGAAATGCAGATCTTGATGATAGGCGAGACGGTTTTCAGAGAGGGCTTGTCCTTTCCACCACAGCTTGCCTGTTGTAGCGGAAAGTAAACCGGCTAATACGCGTAATAGACTGGTTTTTCCTGAGCCATTGGGGCCACTCACCCAAAGGCCCTGCCCTGGCGTTAGCACCAGCTCAAGATCTTGAAAAATCACCTGATTATGGCGGGAATAGCTTAATTGACTGGTCTTGAGTTCTATATTCATATACGATTGCTAAGAGCAAGAGTCGCCTATTGTGGCAAGAAATGGTAAATTTCGCAATTCTCAAGCTCCTAATGAAATCTAAAGGTGGTTATGAATAGTAAGAAGGTCGAAGCTGATATCGTCATTATTGGCGGCGGAGTAGCCGGTTTGTGGCTCCTGAATCGCTTGCGCCAGCGAAAACTCTCGGTGATTTTGTTGGAAACCGGTTTTTTGGGCGGCGGCCAAACGCATAAATCACAGGGTATTATTCATGGAGGCATGAAATTTGCTGCAACAGGATTTAACAAGGCGGCGACAGCGGTTGCTGACATGCCAAGCATCTGGGCGGATTGCTTGAAGGGTCAGGGGGAAATTAATTTAGAATCCGTACCCATTTTGTCTGATCATCAATATCTCTGGTCACCCCAAAGTTTGGCAGGAAAGGTGGCCGGATTTCTGGCAGGCATCGCCATGCGCACCAAAGTGGATGCGCTAAAGCCAGAGCAATTTCCCGAAATTTTTCGCACGCCCCAATTTGATGGCGATGTTTACGCTGTGCCAGAGCTGGTGTTAGATGTACATGCTCTCGTTCGTGAATTAGTGAAGCCACATCAGGATGTTATCTTTAAAATTAATCCCATGAGTGAGCAAGATATTCAACTGGATGAATCAGGGCGGATGACGGCCTTAATGATTCGTACACCGATGACGGGATCCTTGAAGATCAAGGCTCAGCAATATGTTTTTGTTGCAGGTGCTGGCAATGAAGTTTTATTTAACCGTCTAAAAGCGGACTTAGTTGCTGCCCAGCGTCGGCCCTTACATATGGTCTATGTCAAATTGCCGCATTCCTATACCCTCTTCGCGCATTGTCTGAGCATGAGCTCAACGCCGCGCATTACGATTACGACTCATCAAGCTAAAGACGGTAGCACAGTGTGGTATCTGGGAGGCAATATCGCCGAAGTTGGGATACACAGAAGCAGCGAAGAACAAATTAAGGCAGCAAAAGAAGAACTTGCTAATTTATTTCCCTGGCTGGATTTTTCCAGCGCTCAGTTTGGTACTTGCAAAATTGATCGTGCAGAACCCATGCAGCCCAATGGAGGGCGGCCGGATACATGTGCGGTGAAAGTGATTCACAATATGATTGTGGCTTGGCCAACTAAGCTGGCCTTGGCGCCCAAATTAGCGAATGAAATTCTTTCTCTGATTCAGAGTGAGAACCTCCAAGCGTGTTGTTTTGATACCCGCGAATTACGGGCTTGTCCCATGCCGTCTTTTGCTCAACCTGTCTGGGAGTAATCAATATGCTCAAACGCTCAATAGGTAATACGGGTATTCAAGTGAGTGTGGCTGGTTTTGGCACGGTGAAGTTTGGCCGTAATCAAAAAGTGCATTATCCTCAAGCGTTTACCTTGCCCAGTGATCAGGCAGCAGCTGATTTATTGGCGCTAGCTAGAGATTATGGCATCAATTTGTTAGATACAGCCCCTGCTTATGGGGAAAGTGAAGAGCGTTTAGGTAAACTACTGAAAGGTCAGCGTCAGAACTGGGTGATCTCAACCAAGGTCGGCGAAGAATTTATCAATGGGGATTCTCAGTTTGATTTTTCAGCCCAGGCCATGCGTGACAGTATTGAACGTAGCCTTAAGCGTTTGCACACCGACTATTTAGATTTGGTCTTGGTGCATTCTAACGGTGAAGATTTGAAATTGATTGAACAAGATGAAGTATTCAATACCTTGGCGGAAATCAAAGCAAGGGGCAAGATCCGTGCTTATGGCATGTCGACCAAGACTGTTGAAGGGGGCATGCAGGCTGTTCGGCTGTCTGATGTGGTGATGGTCACTTATAATCCGCATCAATCAGGGGAACAGCCAGTCATTGCTTACGCGCACCAACATCATAAAGGAATTTTTATTAAAAAAGCCTTGGCCAGTGGGCATCTGAATAAATTGGGTGCAAAGCAGGATCCTGTTAAAACCACTTTCCAGTTTATTTTTCAAGAACCCGGCGTTACCAGTATTATTTTGGGAACGATTAATCCCGAACATCTTAAGCATAATATAGACTGTATCAATAGCGTTATTTGACAATATCCCCTCTCCCCCCACGCTTTTAGTGGGGAGAGGGTTAGGGAGAGGGGGTAAAAACCATGCATATCTACCTCGTTGGCGGTGCTGTTCGCGATAAGCTACTGGGTCTTACCCCCAAAGAGCGCGACTATGTCGTGGTTGGTGCTAGGCCGGAAGATATGTTGCGTCTGGGTTATAAACAAGTTGGCAAAGAATTTCCTGTGTTTTTGCATCCCCAAACCGGTGAAGAATATGCTCTGGCCCGGATGGAACGCAAAGTAGCTCCGGGGTATACCGGCTTTGTGTTTGATACTTCTCCCCAAGTCAGCTTAGAAGAAGACCTCTTGCGCCGTGATTTAACCATCAATGCCATGGCGGAAAATCCCAAGGGCGAGTTGATCGATCCCTATCAGGGTAAGCAAGATCTAGATAGAAAATTGCTGCGTCATGTTTCTCCTGCTTTCTCAGAAGATCCAGTGCGTATTCTCCGCGTAGCACGTTTTGCAGCCCGTTACGCCGACCTTGGTTTTATAGTGGCCCCAGAGACCAATGAATTGATGTGCCAGATGGTGGAGAATGGCGAAGTGGATGCCTTGGTTCCTGAGCGAGTGTGGAAGGAATTAGAACGTGCGCTGGGGGAACAATCTCCCCAAATATTTTTCCAAATTCTGGCTGATTGCGGTGCGCTCGAAAAACTTTTTCCTGGGTTTGACCTCCAGGGGGCGGGTATGGCTGCCCTCAAAGCATCCGTGAATATTGCCGCTAATTCCTTGGTACGTTTTGCCTGTTTAATGTATCCGCATTCTAAAGATGAGATTAATGAATTATGTAAAAAATACCGTCTGCCCGCAGATTATCGTGAATTGGCCTTACTGGTTGCACAAAACTACCAACAAGTTCTGCAATTTACTCAACTCAAGGCAGAACAAATGCTTGATTTGTTTTCTAAGGCTGATGTTTTTCGTCGCGAAGATCGCTTTAATCATCTTCTGCTTTCCTGCCAGGTTATCGCTATTTGCCAGAAACAAAATGTTTCAGTGAATGAAATAATCGCTATTTTACAGGTGCTCAAGGCAATAAATATTAAAGATGCAATCAGTGCTGAACAAACAGGGCCCGAGATTGCTGAGAAAGTGAGAGAGTTACGTTTGGGGATTTTGCGACAGGAGGTATTAAAAAGTCAATCAAGAGAGCTGATGAATATGGCTTTTGTTGGGCAAGCAGTGGATATTAGTGATTGGCGAAGAGATGAAGAGTTTGCTCAATATCCTGAAGGTGCTAGAGATAAAACATTGGTCTATTGCCCTATTGATCCGCCTTTTTCATTTTTATTGCCAGGGCATCGCTATCTTTTTAAAAGATCATCCCATCGATACCCTGAACAATTTTGGGTAGAAATTATTGCCTATCATTTGGGCTGTTTAATGGATGTGTCTGTACCGCGTGCTTTTGCTGCTTTTGATAGAAATGAACAGCAATCGGGGGCTTTAATTGAATGGTTTTATTTCCTCCAGTCCGGGACACAAATTTATATACCTGGCGGTGATTTTTGCCAACAGTATGTCCCTAATTTTGATAGAAAGAAAGGAAAACAGCATAACTTTGAGACAGTGATACAGATATTTCAAGATTTACAAAATAGATATCCATTTTTTAATACGAATTGGAAAGAATATTGGGCAAAAGCCTTTATCTTTGATGCTCTTATTGGTAATACGGATCGTCATCAGGATAATTGGGGAATTATAGAAAAATTCCAACATCTGGATACAGGCTCAATGATACTTGCGGAGATTTGTATTGCACCTGTTTTTGATAATGGAACTAGCATGGGATATAACATATTATCAAACAAGCTTAAAGATTTTCAAAGCGAAGTGCAGCTTGAAAAATATTACCGGAAGGGATGGCATCACATGAAGTGGTCTTTGGATGCAAAGAAACAATTGGGACACGGAGAATTACTGAAGAGGTTTTGTGAGAAATACCCTGAAACTCGTAATATCATGTTAGGTTGCTTAAAAAAAGTTGATCTTAAAGCGTTTAAGAATGTGCTGGATAATTTAATCGAGATTGATTTGCCGGTTAGATTAAGTGCCGAAAGGGCGTTATTTATATTAAAATTAATTGAGTTTCGATGTTGTCGTTTGATAAAAGAATTAGAGATATAGCTATGCATTTTATAGAACATATTATAGAGCCCTCAAAGCTGCTGCTATGTTGGCGATCACCTGATGAAAATATTCGCACTCGTTATATTGTTGCGGAACTTAATCGGGTTGGGGATGAAATAACATTAAGTTATTTGTGTAACACAAAAGATTTTATTAATGCTCAAAATGAAGGTTTTACAGGTTATCCTGCATTTCAGGATATAAAAATAACTCACCATAATGTATTGGATGCATTTATGCGTCGTTTGCCTCCAAGAACAAGAGGTGATTTTAAGAAGTATTTAGAAGGATTGAGGCTTAAACCAGATGCCCAATTGAGTGATTTTGCATTATTGGGGTACTCTGGTGCAAGACTGCCAACGGATAGTTTTTCTATTGTCCATCCTTTTAATCAAGTAGCTGAGCCTTGTGAGTTGTTGCTAGAAGCGACGGGCTATAGGAGGCTTAATAAGTCTCTTAATTTGGGCATTAATATTGGAGATACTGCTACTTTTGCTAAGGAATATAATGAACAATGTCAAGAAGAAGCAATAAGAATTGTAGTTGGAGAAAAGCTTGTAGGCTACATTACTAGAGCACTTGTTCCAACTTTTCAGGAATGGCTGGAGCATGGTCGAATTGTCGGTGCCTGGATAGAAAAAACAAATGGTACACCGACAGAACCTACGGCGTATCTTTTTGTGAGCATATCATCTAAATAATGTGTCGCTGCTAGGATAAAATTAGGGTCTTACTGATAAGACGTCTCACAAGAACTGCCTAGTCACAGAAAAAGGAAAGTAATGTCGGGTAGCAAAGAATCCATAGAGTCTGTTGCGCCGAGTATAAAAATTAATCCATGAGGGTTTTTACCGTCATAGCTTTGTCTCGAATCTTGATTTTAGTAATCTGTTTTGCGTTTGACATCAGGTGCCACCATTAAATATGATGTTATGGTAATTTTATTAGGCGATTTTAACAAGGGCTGGTGCTTTACTGACCTCCCGCAATCTTTTAACTTCAGGAGAAAAAACTGTGCGCGCTAATCTCGCTCTTTCAAGTATTCTAGGGTTTTTTTTGGCTTCCCAGGCTGCCTATGCGGATAATGCTTCACCAGCCGCCACACCGGCTGCTAACCCCAGCAGTACCAGTACGTCTCAAGCCAATCCCTCTACCAATAACCCTAGCACGGCGACTACAGCGAATGCGCCGGCTACCAGTGGTGCCACGGTTAATCCACAACAACAGCAGATTGAGAGCACGGTGCATCAATATCTGATGAAAAAACCCGAAGTGGTGGTTGAGGCCTTACAGGCTTATCAGCAGAAGCAAGTGGAATCTATGCAGCAACTTTTTAAAGACACTCAAAAGTTGGCGCCTCAGTATGCTGATGCTTTATTTCACCAAGATACTGATCCTATGGGGGGCAATACCAAGGGTACCCTCACCCTGGTTGAGTTTTCTGATTATCAATGTACTCATTGCATTCAGGTTTCACCCACTGTGGATGCTGTCATCAAAGCCAATTCCAATCTCCGGGTCGTGGTTAAAGAGTTCCCTATCCGTGGCGGTATTTCAGATGTTGCGGCTAGAGCAGCCTTGGCAGCTAATAAACAAGGCAAATATTGGCAATTCCGTGATGCCCTCTTCAAGGGTGGCGAAGGACTTACACAAGATAAGATCCTGGAAATCGCTAAAACAATGGGTTTAAATGTCGATCAATTGAAGAAGGACATGGATGATGCAGCTATCCGCAAGGCGGTAGATGCTAATCAGAAATTAGCTATTAGCTTAAAGCTGGTCGGTACCCCAGCTTTCTTTATTGCTAAATCAGATGTCAAGACCGATGCACCCTCTACGGCTATTAACTATATCCCCGGTGTTGCGACCCAACAGCAACTACAAACCATTATTGATTTAGTTAATAAGAAATAATAAGTCCATTCGTCCTGAGTAGCCGTCATTGCTTCGTCGCTAACGCTCCTCGCAATGACGGCTACTTCCTTAACATAGAAGATACCGTCATGGCAGATTGCTATGCAGTCCTGGGCTCGCCTATCAAACACAGCTTATCTCCCCTGATTTTTAAACTTTTTGCTGAGCAAACTGGCCAAGCCCTGGAGTATCAGGCTATCTTGGTTAAACCGGAGGATTTAGCTTCTAAACTGGTCCAGCTTCGTGACTTAGGATTTAAAGGGGTAAACTTGACTACTCCACTGAAAGAGCAGGCCTTGTCCTTGGTTGCGGTCTGTAGTCCGCGAGCCTGTTCCGCCAAGGCGATTAATATCCTGAGTTTTCGAGAAGATATTCATTATTATGGCGACAATAGTGATGGATTGGGGTTTATTCGTGATTTAACCCAGATCAAAAAGTACTCTGTTCAAGCTAAGTCTGTGCTTATTCTAGGAGCTGGGGGTGCAGCTAGAGGCATCATGAGTGCTTTGCTGGAGGCTAAACCTCGGCATGTTACGGTTGCTAATCGTAATCAAGAGAAGGCCATGCAGCTTATCGGTGATTTCTGGCAGCATAGAATTCCTCTGTCATATATAAAATGGTCTGAAATAGATCAAAATACCTATGATTTGGTTATTCAATGTACATCTGCTGGCTTGCAAGGTCAGGTCTTAGCCTTACCTAATGATATTCTTAATGAGGGAGCTTGTTGTTATGACCTGGCTTATGGAGTTGCTGCTCAGGGTTTTCTAGACTGGGCTAAAGAGCAGGGTGCAACCCTAATCCATGATGGCCTGGGGATGTTGGTTGAACAGGCTGCTGAGGCTTTTTATATCTGGCGCCAGGCTCGGGTTAATACCGTTCCCATTTTAAATTCTCTTTCCTAAATATTTCCATTGAAAAGTCCCCCGCTTATCCTATAGAATTACGGCCTCTACTGCGGGGTGGAGCAGCCTGGTAGCTCGTCGGGCTCATAACCCGAAGGTCGTAGGTTCAAATCCTGCCCCCGCTACCAAAATTTTTGATGTATAATAAGAAACCCCGAATTGGGGTTTTTTATTTTAAAGATGGGCCTAAAGCCCATTTTTTATATGTGGAGTTGATAGATTAAATAAATGCGAAAAATGAATGCAACAATAGAAGAGAAGCTCTCAGCCTTGATTCACACCATGGGCTATGAATTTGTGGGCTATGAATTTGCCCAACAAAATAGACGTTCTATTTTTCGTATTTATATTGATCGCTCCAATGGGGTCTCACATCGAGACTGTAGTGAGGTGAGTTATCAAGTCAGTGCCATGTTTGATGTTGAGGATCCTATCCAGGGACAATATACGCTGGAAGTTTCTTCACCGGGCTTGAATCGGCCCTTATTTCAATTGGCGCAGTATGAAAGGCAAGTCGGTCAGCGTGTGAAGGTGCGTTTATTTGCACCGATCGCGGGACAGAAAAACTTTGTGGGGGTTTTGAAACGAGTAGAGGATGAAAATATTTACCTCAAGCTCGACGCGGGAAATGAAGTGATTTTGCCTTTTTCGGAAGTGGAAAAGGGCAATGTCATTGCGGATGTCAGCTTTTAAAAGCGATGTAAGATGAGGGCTCTATGAATAAAGAAATTTTACTAGTCGTTGAAGCAGTATCCAATGAAAAAGGGGTGGAGCGGGAAGTCATTTTCCAAGCGATTGAAGCCGCGCTTGAAATGGCAACCCGTAAAAAGGCCTCTGATACCATTGATGTTAAAGTCGATATTGACCGTAAGACGGGTGATTATAAGACTTTTCGTCGTTGGTTAGTGATTGATGATGCTGAGGATGAAGAATCAGGAGATGGTGGAGAGTCCAAGTTGACCTTTACCCAGGCCAAGGTCCGTGATTCTAAGATCAAGATCGGCGAATATATTTTAGAGCCTATGGAATCAATAGAATTTGGCCGTATTGCGGCACAAAAAGCTAAGCAAGTGATCATTCAGAAAGTGCTGGAAGCTGAGCGGGCGCAAATTGTTAATGCTTATAAAGAAAAGATAGGCCATTTGGTCAGTGGTTTGGTTAGAAAAACCACCCGCGATTTTGTGATTATTGATTTGGGTAATAATGTCGAGGCGACTTTACCACGCTCCGAAATGATCCCCCATGAAGCGATGCGTATTGGAGATCGCGTGCGCGCCTTGCTCTATGAAATTCGCACTGATGGCCGAGGCGGTCCGCAGATGATGTTGAGCCGTACTAGGCCAGAAATGCTTATTGATCTGTTCAAAATTGAAGTACCAGAAATCGGCGAGGAATTGATTCAAGTCAAAGCCGCTGCTCGTGATCCGGGTTCGCGCGCTAAGATTGCGGTTAAGACCAATGATGGCCGTATTGATCCCATCGGTGCTTGTGTCGGTATGCGTGGCGCCCGTGTGCAAGCAGTTTCAGGTGAGCTTGGCGGTGAGCGTATCGATATTATTTTGTGGGATGATAATCCTGCGCAGTTGGTCATTAATGCCATGGCCCCGGCTGAAGTGGCATCCATTGTGGTGGATGAAGATACTCATGCCATGGATGTTGCTGTTAAAGCGGAGCAATTATCCCAGGCCATTGGTCGTAGTGGTCAGAATGTCAAATTAGCCAGTGAGCTTACTGATTGGACCATTAATGTGATGACGGAAGAACAGGCTAAGAACAAGGCTGAAGCCGAAGATCAAAAAGTGGTGGAGCTCTTTAAGGAAAAATTAGGTGTGGATGATGATATTGCTCAAGCGCTTGCTGCTGAAGGGTTTTCTTCTTTGGAAGAAATTGCTTATGTGCCGACGCAGGAGTTACTGGAAATAGAAGGTTTTGATCAAGAGTTGGTGGATGCTTTGCGTGAACGTGCCAAGGGCGCTCTGCTGACCAAAGCTATTGCTGAAGAGCAAGCTTTGGAACAACGTGAGCCTGCTATGGATCTTCTCGAAATGGAAGGAATGGACAAACATAGGGCCTATGTTTTGGCCAATCATGGGATTGCAACCCGTGAAGAATTAGCTGAGCAATCTGTGGATGATTTACTAGAGATTCCCGGCTTTGATGAAAAATCGGCAGCGGATTTGATTATGACAGCAAGAAAAATTTGGTTTAACTGAACTAGGCACACGACGATACGGTAGGAGCACTAGCTAATGACAAAACGCGCTGTAACCACTACGAAAACAGCTCAGGCGACAAGTAAAAAAGAAATGCCGAGCGCAAAGCAGGGCGGAATTTCCGTTCAGCAATTGGCTAAGCAGACAGGTATTTCGGTTGAGCGCTTATTGGCCCAGTTCAAAGAGGCCAAAATTGCTGTTTCTGGCCCAGATGATGTTGTAGCGGAAGATGCCAAAGAAAAATTGTTGCATTATCTCCAGGCGCATCATGGTGCCAAGAGCGAAGCTGCTTCAGACAAAATTGTGTTGCGTCGTGCCAAAACCAGCGAAATCAAAATTACCAGCGGCCATGGTGTCGGTAAGACGGTCAGTGTGCAAGTCCGTAAGAAACGAACTTATGTGAAGCGTCCTGTCCTCGAAGAAGAACAAAAAAAACCAATAGAGTCCGACCTTAAAAAAACCAAGAAGGAAATGGAAGTTTCAACCCACGCAGCTGAAAAAATCGAAATAGTTGAGCTTATTAAAGAAGCAGCACCCATTCTAGCTGAAACCACGACAACCGAGACAGAAAAGCCAGAAACCGTGCTTTCTCCAGAGATCATGGCTATTGAAGAAGCTGTTGTGCCTGCTGCACCTCGTAGCGAAGAAGAAGCTGAAAAAGCTAAGGCCGCAGAAGGGAAACGCAAAGAGAAACGTGGCGCTGAGGAATTTGAATCGGAAGACACCGAAGAAAGTCGTGCGAAAAAGAAGAAAAAATCCAAATTCACCGATCGTGATAGTGTTGGCGGTGCTGCTCATTATGAAAAATTATTGCGACATGGTGGCAATTTAAATGTTGTTTTAAACCAGAGTGATGAAGAAGAACCAGGATATGTTCGCCGTCGAACGGGTAAAACCAGACGTACTGCTGCTGCGCAGGCCGCCGCAGTTCAAGTGCAGGCCTTCACCCGGCCTACCGCACCCATGGTGCATGAAGTGAGTGTTCCGGAAACCATTAGCGTTGCTGACTTGGCACAAAAAATGTCGGTCAAGGCTGCTGAAGTCATCAAGGCTTGCATCAAACTAGGCATGATGGTCACGATTAATCAGGTGCTTGACCAAGAAACAGCGATTTTGTTAGTTGAGGAACTGGGACATAAGGCTAAGGCTGTCAGTTCTCAGGCCTTGGAAGAAGAGTTAATCAAAGACCTCAAGACCCAGCAAGGCGAGTTAAAACCGCGTTCACCAGTTATTACGATTATGGGCCATGTCGATCATGGTAAGACCACGCTTCTAGACTATATCCGTCGTACTAAAGTGGCGGCGCAGGAAGCAGGCGGGATTACTCAGCATATTGGTGCCTATCATGTGGAAACACCCAAGGGAGGTATTACCTTCTTGGATACGCCAGGCCATGCTGCTTTTACTGCCATGCGTGCCCGCGGCGCCAAGTTGACGGATATTGTTATTCTCGTGGTGGCTGCAGATGATGGTGTCATGCCCCAAACCGTGGAGGCTATTCAACACGCCAAAGCAGCCGGTGTCCCCTTGGTGGTTGCGGTAAACAAAATCGATAAACCGGATGCAGATCCTGACAAAATCAAACAAGAATTAAGTCAATATGAAGTGCTGCCCGAAGAATGGGGTGGTGATACCATGTTTGTGCCCATTTCTGCTAAGACTGGCCAAAATGTTGATGGTCTTTTGGAAGCGATTCTCTTGCAGGCTGAAATGATGCAATTGAAAGGAAGCGCTGATGGTTATGCTAAAGGTGTAGTGATTGAATCGCGGCTGGACAAAGGCCGCGGGCCAGTGGCTAGTATTTTGATTCAAGAAGGTACCTTGCATCGGGGTGATGTAGTGCTCGCTGGATTTGAGTTTGGCAAAGCGCGAGCTTTATTCGATGAAGTGGGTAAACCAATTGAAAGTGCTGGTCCTTCAATCCCCGTAGAAATTCTGGGTTTGTCCGCAACACCGCAAGCAGGTGATGATTTTATGGTTGTGCCCGATGAAAAACGTGCCCGTGAAGTGGCTGCTTTCCGTCAATTAAAATTCCGTGAGGCCCAATTGGCTAAACAAGGTGTGCCCAAACTCGAAGATTTAATGCAGCGCATGGGCGAAGAAAAAACCGAAAAAGTATTGAACGCTATTTTAAAAGCCGATGTGCAGGGTTCAGCCGAGGCTTTGGCTCATGCCTTGTCTGAATTGTCTACGTCCGAAGTGAGAGTCAAGGTTATTTCATCCAGCGTGGGTGGCATCCGCGAAACCGATGTGAATTTGGCCATTGCTTCTCAGGCCATCATTATTGGCTTTAATGTGCGTGCTGATATCGAAGCTCGAAAACTGATCGAGTCCTCTGGAGTGACCGTCCATTATCACAATATTATTTATGATGTGATCAATCAGGTGAAACGTATCATGAGCGGTTATTTAGCTCCTGATATCCAAGAAAAAGTCATTGGTGTAGCTGCAGTGCGCGAAGTCTTTCGTTCATCCAAGACCGGTGCTGTTGCGGGTTGTATGGTGCAAGAAGGGATTATTAAAAGAAATCACCTTGCCCGTGTGTTGCGTGATAGCGTAGTCGTGTATGAAGGTCAGTTGGAATCCTTGCGTCGCTTCAAAGATGATGTCGGTGAAGTCCGCAATGGCTTGGAATGCGGTATTGCATTAAAGGATTTTAATGACGTCAAAGTAGGTGATCAAATAGAAGTGTTTGAGCGCATCGAGATCAAACGAGAAATAGCTTAGTGTTAGTAGAGTAAATATGCCAAAAGATTTTCGCATGCAGCGTATTTCTGATTTAATTCGCACGAGTTTGTCGGAAATTTTGTTAAGAGAAACTGAAGATAAGCGTTTTCATAGTGTGACGATCACCAAAGTAGTGGTTTCTCGCGATCTCAGTCATGCCAGGATTTATATCAGTGTCATGCCTGATCAAAGTCCTGAAGAAGTGACCCAGATGCTCAATCACGCCGCTAAACAGCTTCGCTATCATCTTGCCCAGGAAATTGAGATGCGGGTAACACCTGAATTAAGGTTTTTCTTTGATGATTCTGCTATCAAAGGGCAAAGAATAAGTGAGCTATTGAATAAGGCTTTAAAAGATAAAGATTAATTATGCGTCATTAAAAACCAGGAGCACCATCAGCAATGCGAAACCTAAGACCCATTAAGAGAAATATCAATGGTATTCTTTTGCTCGACAAGCCAGCAGGTATTACTTCCAATGGCGCTTTGCAGCAAGTAAAACGTCTATTTAGTGCTAAAAAAGCAGGTCACACTGGCAGTTTGGATCCCATTGCCACCGGCATGCTGCCCTTGTGTTTTGGTGAAGCGACAAAGTTTTCACAGTTTCTGCTCGACTCAGACAAGCATTATTTTGTGACGGCCAAAATGGGTAAGAGAACGGCAACAGGTGATGTGGAAGGCGCAGTTATTGCTGAACGTTCTTTTGCTCACATCAGAGCAGAGGATATAGAGCAAGCCCTAAGTCGGTTTTTGGGTACCACTCAGCAAGTCCCTCCTATGTTCTCCGCGCTTAAGCATAATGGCAAGCCGTTATACGAATTAGCAAGACAAGGTATTGAAATTGAACGTGAGCCGCGTATGATCCGTGTGCATTCACTCAAGCTAGAATCTTTCCAGTCCGATCAATTTAGTTTTAGCATTCATTGCAGCAAGGGTACTTATGTCCGTACTCTAGTGGATGATATTGGTGAAATCTTAAATTGTGGTGCCCATGTGGTTAAATTACGCAGAACAGCGGTTTCACCTTATCTTTCTTATTCGATGTATCCCCTGGAAGCCTTGGAAGAAGCTTGGCAGCAGAAAGGCATAGAAGGCTTGTTGTCTTTTCTGTTACCAGTTGAAACCTCGGTAGCGGGTTTTCCTAGCGTTAAGCTTTCAACTTCGGCTGCATTTTATATTCGCATGGGGCAACCAGTACGCGTGACCAATGCTCCCACCCAAGGCTTTGTGCGTTTGATTATCGGCGATAATCAGCAATTTCTAGGTATGGGTGAAATGCTGGAGGATTACCGAGTTAAACCTAAAAGAATGGTTGAATTAAATCAGACTTCTGCCTAACTTTCTCTCTAAGATTTTCAAGGGCGATAGTTGTGGATTTTGCATGGCACTCACCGGCAAATAAAAAGTTTGCTCTAACATGAATTGTCCACTCATGGCAGCGTGAGAAACCTGATCGGTTTGAACGATCCAAGTAGAACCTGGAGGAAAGCGCATCTCAGTCTGCTGAACTTCTTTTTGATATTCTTCGTCTGCTTTCATGGTGTCATGAATATGCAGCATGTAATGATCATACCCGGTGCGCAGCCCTTTAGTGACCCCCAGCATTTTGAGTAGTTGACTGCTGCCGGGCAGCGGTTTTTTGATTTGCGGTAAAAATTGATCGACCACTTGTTCAAAGGGTTCACCCAACCGCCAGATACGATCTTCGCCATGCGGATTAATATTGCAAAATACGCGCAGAATGCGTTTGCCTTGATTGGGAGAAGCGGGAAAGGCATCAATATGTAAGCGTTTGTCATCCTTACGATAAGAAGTGGGGCGATTGGTAATTTGCACCGGCCGATAACTGGTACGTCCCCAAATCAAGGTGGGTTGATAGAGGGGAAACAAATTTTCAACTAATTGCCTAGCGTATTCTGCGAAACGTCCCAGCATGCCGCGCAGGGCTTGCAATTCTTGCTCAGTGGTGTTTTTTGCGCCACGAATTTCATCGGTTAGACGATTATAGCTGATATTCTTTCTTTTTCGAGTGGAGAACCGTGTCGACAGTAAGGGCATTTCTGCGGGAAACAGATGAAAGGCTAAATGAGGGAAATAAATAAACAGACCTCTTTCCAAAGCCCTAATGGACCTTTCACGAGCCAAATCTGGAAAGTCTTCCTGCCAGCTGTCGCAGCTTAACGTTTGAAAATAAGGTAGTTGAGAAATTTCCTGGTCCATTTTTTAACTCTTGCCCTAGTTTAAGTTGACCAATTGTAGCGCGATTATCGTTATTATAGCGCTATTGTCATTTCCGCGAAAGCGGGAATCTTCCCCTACTTCTTCCCCCCAAAAGCTTCCGTTAAATCACAAATTAAATCATTAATATCTTCAATGCCGACTGAAAGGCGGATTAAACTATCTTTAATGCCGAGTTGTTCACGTTGCACCGTTGGGATACTGGCATGGGTCATGATGGCTGGATGTTCAATTAAACTTTCAACACCACCCAAGCTTTCTGCCAGGGTGAAGAGACGACAATGCTCTAGTATTTTGATGGTTTCTTTTAAGCTGCAACGTAGTTCAACAGAGATCATGCCGCCAAAATCTTTCATTTGTTTTTTGGCTAATTCATGTTGGGGATGGCTTTTTAATCCAGGATAAAATACCCGGGCTACCTTAGGATGTTCCTCTAGCCAAAATGCGAGCTTCTGCGCATTAAAACAATGTCTGTCCATGCGTACCGCCAAGGTTTTAAGGCCACGTAATACCAGAAAACTATCAAAGGGGCTGGCGATACCGCCGATCGAATTTTGTAGAAAAGCGATTTTGTCGGCGAGGTCAGGATGAGGGCCAACCACGACCACGCCACTGACTACATCCGAATGACCATTCAAATACTTGGTGGCAGAGTGCACGACGATCTGAAAGCCATGTTCTAAGGGACGCTGCAACATCGGTGTTGCAAAAGTATTGTCTACAACAGCAATTAAATGATGCTTTCGGGCTAGGTCTGCGATCTGCTCTAAATCAATTAGCTTCAGCATGGGGTTAGTTGGCGTTTCTACCCAGAGCATGCGTGTATGTGGGCGTAGGGCTTTTTCAACTTCCTGGGGGTGAGAAAAATCCATGAAAGTGACTTCAATGCCGGAAGTACGCTTCAGCACTTTTTCAAACAAACGATAGGTGCCGCCATAGACATCATCGCACACTAAAACATGGTCGCCAGGTTCCAATAGTTCCAAAACAGTGGCAATGGCCGCCATGCCGGAAGCAAAGGCATAGCCATATTGTCCGGATTCCAAATCGGCCACACAGCGTTCATAGGCTTGGCGGGTGGGATTGCTAGTACGAGAATATTCATAACCCTTGGGTTTACCGGGGCTTTCCTGGGCAAAGGTCGAAGTGGCATAGATCGGTGTCATCACGGCACCGGTGGTAGGATCGGGAGCTTGGCCGGCGTGGATGACCCGGGTAGAAAGGCGCTGATTTTTTCTCATTTGATTTGTTCATCCTTTTCTAGGGCATTATCGATAAAGCCATGTTTTTGCATCCAGACATCATCAACAAACTTTGTTAAATAATTGCGAATACTGTCTGGCAAAATAATCAAACACTTTTGGTCTTTTTGTAAACGAGGAGCAACTTGTAGAGCACCCCAGACCGCAGCACCAGAAGAGCCGCCGATTAATAAGCCTTCTTCTCGGATCAAGCGTCTTGCTGTGATAAAAGCATCTTTATCAGTCACTTTAACATATTCATCCACCAAGCGATTGTCGAGAACCCCGGGAATAAAATCATAGCCAATGCCCTCAACCAAATAGGGATAGACTTCTGTTCCACCACCCAAAATGGAGCCATAGGGATCAACACCGATTACCTTGATACCCGGGATTTCTTTCTTCAAGCGCTTTGCGAGTCCGGTAATGGTTCCGCCAGTGCCAACTGTCAAAACCAGCATACTTAGATTCTTGCCAAAATCATCGATAATTTCCTGGGCCGTTTTCTCATAATGGGCTTCTGGGTTAGCAGGATTGGCATACTGGTCGAGAATAAATGAATTGGGGGTTTCCGCATGGAGCTTCCTTGCCAGAGAAATGTGACTATCAGGATCATTCCAAGCGGCTTCAGTGCGGGTGCGGTAAATTTTTGCACCCAAGGCTTCAAGCACCACTTGCTTTTCGCGGCTCATTTTCTCAGGCATGGTGATAATCACCTTGTAACCCTTGGCTGCAGCAACCATGGCAATACCAATGCCAGTATTGCCAGAAGTGGGTTCAATAAGTGTAAAGCCTGGCTTGATTAACCCTGCTTTTTCAGCTTGTTCTATCATCTGCTTGGCGGTACGGTCTTTGATGGACCCACCAGGATTAAGAAATTCACATTTGGCATAGAGTTCACAGGGCAATTCTGTGCCGAGGTGATTCAAACGAACAGTGGGAATTTTTCCAATGGCATCAATAATGCTATTGAAGATCATGGTACGACTCCTTGTCTATCTCCGGCTCTGTCATTGCGAGTAGCGCAAGCGACGAAGCAATCCATACCTTATATTATACCTCAAAACCATGCTATTCTTGAGCCTGATTAATACCACCAAAAAACGAGAAAGCAGTGAAAAAGCAACCGTTTATTATTACCACGCGTCAAAGTCCGCTTGCTCTTTGTCAGACAGAATGGGTCCAAAGCCGGTTGACGCAATTACATCCTGAGCTTCAATTTGAGCGGCTGGGCTTGACTACCAATGCTGATAAGATGCTCAGTATTTCTCTCGTCGAAGTAGGGGGTAAGGGTTTATTCGTTAAAGAATTAGAAGAAGCCCTCTTAGCCAAAAATGCTCATTTGGCAGTGCATTCCATGAAAGATATGCCTATGGAGTATCCTGCTGGACTGATTGTGCCAGTGGTTTGCGAGCGAGAAGAGGTTCGTGATGTTTTGGTCGCTAATCAATATACCCATCTAGAAGATTTGCCTCCAGGTGCACGAGTAGGGACCTCCAGCTTACGTAGGCAAAGCCAATTACGTGCCTTACGCCCAGACTTAGTCATAGAAAATCTGCGCGGTAATGTAAATACCCGTCTGGCTCGTTTAGATCAGGGAGAGTTTGTTGCACTTATTTTGGCAGCAGCAGGTCTTAAAAGATTAGGAATGGAACATAGAATAAGCAGTTTAATTTCAATAGATCAAATTTTACCCGCTGTTGGCCAGGGAGCTCTGGCTTTAGAATGCCGGGCAGATGATCAATTCACCCAAGAAATTATTGCCCCGCTCAATCATGCCAATAGCTTGGCTTGCGTGAGCGCTGAGCGCGCGTTCTGTCAGCGTTTAGGCGGTGGCTGCCAATTGCCAGTGGCGGCTTATGCTGAAATGGTTCAGGGACAACTCGATTTGCGCGGCTTGGTGGGCAGTCTTGATGGCAAAACTATTTTAAGAAGTCGTGGTCAAGCTGCACCCGAAGAAGCGGAAGGTTTAGGAAAAACAGTGGCTGAGGATCTCTTACAACAAGGAGCGGATAAAATATTGAGCGCCGTTTGCCCTAAATAACCGTCATTGCAACGCGGCAATCCACGTGGATTGCCGCGTCGCAATGACAGTTTTTAAAGGTTAATCAACATGACCAATCAACCCCATTTCCACGTACTAGTCACCCGTCCCAAACCCCAGGGCGAAGCCCTCTGTCAGCACCTGCAAGCTGAGGGTTTCGATACGGTATACTTGCCAGCCATTGAGATTCAGCTCCTGCCTGATTTAAGCTTGCTTCGTCAACAAATCGCTCAGCTTGATCAATATGCTTGGGCTGTTTTTGTGAGCCGCTCGGCAGTGCTCACCAGTCAGGCAATTCATGAGCAATGGCCACAATTACCGCCAAATTTGCAAATTGCTGCTATTGGAGAGGGAACAGCAGCTGCCTTAAAACAAGCAGGTATCGTGGTTAATCTTTATCCTCCTGCTGAATGGAGTTCTGAAGGCTTATTGAGCTTGCCCGCTTTACAAAATCTTGCTGGGAAAAAGGTAGCAGTCTTTTGTGGAGTAGGCGGACGGGAATTATTAGTTAATCGTTTGCAAGAGCGTGGAGCAGAAGTCATTCGTTTCATTTCTTACCAGCGGTGTCTTCCTCAAATTGATATGGTTCCTTATCGAGAGCGATTAGACCAGGGCCAATTAGACGCCATGATTTGTACCTCTTTTGAAGGCCTAGCTAATGTGCAGCAATTATTTGGACAGCCCACTTGGCTTAAGCTGAGAAAAATACCATTGGTGTTGATTAGTGAACGTATTATGATACAGGCTAAAGACTTTGGTTTTGAAAACTGTTTTTTGGCAAAAAATGCTAGTCACGAAGGTATAACGCAAGCTTTGCGGATGATAAGGAATAAGCGATGACTGTAGAAGAAGTAAAACCCCAAGAAAATCCCCAGGATGAAGCTGAACTTCACATAAATCCGGTGAGTGCAGAATTTAAACATGCTGGTGTATCTAAGCTTGTCATCATATTTTTAATTAGTCTCTTATTGACTGGCATGGGGGTAGGCGGGTTTTTCTATTACCAAATTTTTCAATTGAATCAGCATGTGGATTCAACTTTAGTGAGTTTTGCTCATCAAACCAAATGGAACCAACACCAGATTTCAGATTTACAAGGTGAATACACCTTATTGCAACAGAAATTACAGCAGGTGGATCAAACGGTACAAAAAGAAACGCAAGCTTTGCAAACTTCGCAGGGATCGGCTGCTTTGAATCGGGGATCGGATTACTGGGCTATTATGGATGCCCAATCTTTCTTGCGTTTGGCGATGACTCAGTTGCTATTGACGAATGATTTACCCCAAGCTCTGGGATTTTTAACGCAGGCCCAGAATGTACTCAACTCACTAACGGATCCCCGAGTGGCTGGACTCAAAAAAGCCTTGGAAGAGGATGTAGCGACCTTGAAAAAGCTATCCTGGACCAATACCACGAATCTTTATCAGCGGTTGGTTTCCCTGCAAAAACAGATTCAGCAATTGCCCTGGCTGCCGGTGCCAGTACAAAATGCAGAAAAAACGGCTTCAAGCTCTACAGCTGATAAAGCGGCAGACTGGACCAGTGGTTTTGCCCATTTTTGGAATGCCCTGAAACAGATGGTGACGGTTTATCATCTACCTAATCAAAATACCCCGCCTTTTGTCACGCCTGATCTTCAGCCGTATATTTATCAAAACTTATATTCCTTACTGAATCAGGCCATCTGGGCAGTTTTAAATAATAATCCTAATATTTATGCATCAAGTCTGAATCAGGCCAGTGAATGGATTCGCCAATATTCTTCAGGAGGCTCAACCTTAACTATGAATGTGTTGAATGAATTGCAAGCTCTTCAAGGTCTTAGTATTCAATCAAGCAAGAATGTGGTTTTGACGGCACCAAAAGTTTTTCAGGATTATTGGAAGGATAATTTGAAAGGCAGCTAGGGAGAGATAGATGAGGAGTTTAATTGTGACTTTGTTGTTTTTGATCGCCTCGGTCTGGCTGGGGGTGGAATTCGCTCGACATCCGGGATATGCCTTATTTTCCTATGGACAGTGGGTGTTAGAAATGCCACTCTGGACGGCAGTGCTTGGCCTGTTTTTTACTTTTTTTATCTTTCATTTTCTTCTACGTCTATTTCACACTATTCGACATTTAGATCAGCGGATTGGTGGTTGGTTGGCTAATCGTCGCCGCAACAAAGCTTATGACAAAACGCATCGTGGTTTATTAGGGATAATGGAAGAACAATGGTCGCTGGCGGAAAGGCATTTACTGGATGGAATTCATCAATCCAAAAATCCAGTAATTAATTATTTGGCAGCAGCCGAAGCCGCCCATGCGCAAAAAGCTTTTGAAAGAAGTGAGGCTTATTTGCAGAAAGCCTATCAAGTTGCTCCTCAGGAGCAAGTGGTGATTGGTTTGGTGCAAGCGAAATTGCAACAAGAACAGGGGCATATCGATCAAGCACTGAAGATTTTGACTCAGCTGCGTCAATTGTCGCCTTATCATCCGAGCGTATTAAGGCAATTGGAAAAATTATATATCCGACTTTCTGATTGGCAGAGCTTGATTGGATTACTACCCGCTTTACGCAAGGCCAAAGTGATTAGTCAGAACCAATATCAAGTGTTTGAGAAAAACATTTATTGCGAAATGCTGAATGAGGCAGAAAAGAAAAACCTGAGTATTCACGCGGTGCGCGAAATGTGGCATAGCATGCCGAAAAAAATCCGCTTGCAACCAGATGTATTAGAGCGTTATGCCAATCTATTGCGAGGAGATCGCACTTCAGCTGAAGAAATTGAACCCTTGATAAGAAAAGTGCTACATAAAGAATGGAATGATAATTTGGCTAAACTCTATGGCACCCTCACGACGACAGATCCCATGCGTCAATTGAGCTTAGCTGAAACCTGGATCAAGCAATATGGCAAGAAGAGTATCTTGCTATTGACCCTGGGTCGCTTGTGTTCTCGTTGCCAATTATGGGGCAAGGCCCGGCAATATCTTGAAGAAGGCTTAAAACAACACGCTAGTAGCGAGACTCAATTGGAGTTGGCTCGATTACTGGAGCAAATGGGTGAAATCCAATTGGCCTTGCGCCACTATAAAGACGGTTTGGAGCTGGCTACGGCGACTTAAGGAACCAACCATGCAAACACAAACGCTGAATTATCAAGACCAAGATACCTTACTGCAGGGTTTCTATGCCTATGATGAAAAAGGTGCAAATCAAAAACCACTAATACTGATTGCTCATGATTGGACGGGCTGCAATGATTTTGCCCGTGGAAAAGCCAAGAAGCTTGCAGAGTTAGGCTATGTGGGCTTTGCCCTGGATGTGTATGGTAATGGCAAGTTAGGCTCTACCAAGGAAGAAAAATCTGCTCTCATGCAGCCCCTTATGTCCGATCGAAAATTGCTATTACGACGTATGCAAGCTGCTTTAAGTACGGCGAAAAATTTGCCGATGGTCGATGCCAAGAAAATTGCTGTTATGGGATTTTGCTTTGGAGGGCTGTGTGCTCTCGATTTAGCGCGTAGCGGCGTGGATATTCAAGGGACCATCAGTTTTCATGGTCTATTGATGCAGCCCGAAGACTTACCCAAAAATAAAATTCTGGCAAAAATTTTAGCATTTCATGGCTATGATGACCCCATGGGACTGCCAATGCAAATGCAGGCTTTTGCACAAGAAATGACGCAATCTCAGGCAGATTGGCAAATTCATATCTATGGCAACACCATGCATGCTTTTACTAATCCTGCGGCCAATGATAAAGATTCTGGTCTGTTGTATGAGGCCAAGGCTGATCATCGCTCTTGGCAAGCCTTAAAAGATTTTCTGCAAGAAATTTTTGGCTAAAAATTGATATCCTCCTCTTGCCAGCCGACATGGTTTGGTTTATTTTTGCATGCTTGCAATCAGAATACTAAGAAGAGTTATGCTCTTATGACAACGAAAGATGAAGTAATAGATCAGGAACGTCGCTGTTTCCTGCGCCGCGCTACAGCAACCGTCGGCGGAGTCGGTATCGCAGCAGCTGCTGTGCCTTTTGTCAGTTACTGGATGCCCAGCACTGACACTGAAGCGGCCGCAGCCCCGATCAAGGTGGATATTAGTGCTATTCAACCGGGACAACAACTCACGATTCCCTGGCGCGGACAACCCATGTGGTTTATCCATCGTACCGCTGAAATGTTGGATACCTTGCCGCAATTGAGCTCAACTTTGCGAGATCCTGATTCTCAAGAACCACAGCAACCTGAATATGCCAAGAACATTCATCGTTCCATTAAACCTGAAATTTTTGTGGCGACTGGAATTTGTACGCATTTAGGTTGCGTGCCAACCTATCGCCCGGACAAAGGCAGTATTGCACCGGATTGGTTAGGTGGTTTTTATTGTCCGTGCCATGGATCGATGTATGATTTGGCAGGACGGGTTTACAAAGGCGTGCCTGCGCCATTAAATCTTAAAATTCCGCGCCACATGTATCTGAGCGAAACAGAAATCATGCTTGGCCAAGACAGTGAAGGTGAAGGGGAATAAAAATTTATGGAACACTCGATGATACCCCAGAAAAAAGCCAGCGGACTTCTTGGCTGGTTCTATGCACGCTATCCCTGGCAAGAGTTTATGCAGAACCATCTCAGTGGATACTTTGCTCCGCGTAACTTTAATTTTTGGTATTATTTCGGCTCCTTTTCCTTATTAGTCTTAGTGAGTCAGATTATTTCTGGCATTTGGCTAACCATGGAATACATACCTGTTTCTGAAGGTGCCTTTGCTTCTGTGCAGCATATTATGCGGGAAGTGCGTTTTGGGTGGTTAATCCGCTTTATGCACACCACCGGCGCTTCAGCCTTTTTTGTCGTGGTTTATCTCCACATGTATCGCGGCTTAATTTATGGTTCCTATCAGAAACCCCGAGAATTGCTGTGGTTAGTGGGTATGTTCATTTATCTTTGTCTCTTACTGGAAGCTTTTACAGGTTATGTGCTTCCTTGGGGGCAAATGTCTTTCTGGGCAGCTGAAGTCATTACCTCCTTCGCCAGTGCTATTCCCTATGTGGGGAAATTGATCATGGTCTGGCTGCGTGGAGACTACAATGTTTCTGGAGTGACCCTGCATCGCTTTTTTGCCTTGCATGTTATTTTCTTCCCATTGTTGATTGTAGGTATTGTGTTTGTGCATCTCGTTGCGCTACATAAAGTGGGTTCTAACAATCCTGACGGTGTTGAAATCAAAGAGCATAAAAAAGAAGGTATGCCTGTTGATGGTATTCCCTTCCATCCTTATTACACCGTAAAAGATATCTTTGGCATCATGGTCTTTTTGCTAGTGTTTTGCACCGTGATGTTCTTTGCACCCAAGTTTGGAGGTCTATTCCTAGAGCAGGAAAATTACTTGCTCGCGAATCCCTTACAAACACCGGAGCATATTACTCCTGCTTGGTATATGACACCTTTCTATGCCATTTTGCGTGCAGTACCCAATAAGCTCTTAGGGGTTATTGCTATGGCAGCTGCTATTGCCTTTATGTTTGTCTTGCCCTGGCTGGATCGTAGCAAGGTGCGTTCTATTCGCTACAAAGGTCTATGGTCCAAAATCGCTATTGCTGGTTTCACCATCTGCTTTATTGGCTTGGGTTACCTGGGGCATGAGCCTGTATCACCGCTCTATACTTTTTTAGCGCGTTTCTTTTCAGTTGGATACTTTGCTTTCTTTGTGCTAATGCCCTTTTATACTGCCAAAGAAAAAACTTACCCTGTGCCGGAGCGTTTAACCTAATGAAAAGATATTTATTAATATTATTGGCATTTCTGGTTTTCCCTTGCCTTGCCATCGCAGAGGAAGAAGTCAAGATTGCTTTATCAGACGTAACGGTTAATACAGATGATCTAGAGTCTATTAAACGTGGTGCCAAGTTCTTTGCGACTACCTGCATGTCCTGTCATACCATGGTTTATTTACGCTATGACAAATTGGCCCAGGAAGCAGGTGTTAGCTATGACAGAATGCCGGTGAATGTAAAAAATTGGCCTAATGGTATAACCCCACCCGATCTTTCTTTAGAAGTCGATGTTCGCGGTGCTGATTGGATCTACACTTATTTACACAGTTTCTACCAAGACACCAAGCGGCCCATGGGTGTGAACAATTTATTAGTTCCCAATACTGCGATGCCAGGGATCATCACTGCATTCCAAGGAACCCAAGTGAAAATCGAAGGCCAGCCACCTACGGCTTTATTCCATTCCTTGCATTGGTATGATTTGCTGGTTCTACAGAAGCAAGGTTCGCTGACCCCAGATCAATTTGATGCTACCATAACTGACTTGATTAATTTCTTGTCTTACGCTGCCCATCCCTATCAAGCGGAGCAACATGCTTTAGGTTGGTGGGTTTTGAGCTTCCTCTTGGTGCTTGTAGTGCTTTCCTATTTCCTCAAAAAAGAATATTGGAAGGATGTTAAGAGGAAGTAATATTCGGTGCAGCTTAGATGGTCCCTTCCCCCCATTTTTGTGGGGGAAGGATAGGATGGGGGGTGCCTCTAATGACCTTAAACCAATGCAAAATCGCCTATCCTCTAGAGCTCTTCTCTCTCTTTCATGCCTTTTGTACTTTAGTATTAATTTTCTCAGTTTATGCCTTGACCTACTACTATCCTTCTAGCCAATTAAGCTGGTTGGTTTTATCCAGTGTTTTAATTTCTCAAACGGGCTTACTCTCCGAAACTAAGCAGTCGGCGCTTTGGCAAATTCTATTTTATCCCTGCCTAGGCTTGCTCGCCGGGCTTACTGTATTTGCTTTAAGCCTCTGCGCTACTCATTTTCTTTACGCCAGTTTATTAGTTATTGTTCTTACCGGGATTACAGGATATTGGGCTTGGCGGGATAGACAATTTTTTGGTGCGGCTTTTGTGATTCAGGTATTAGGCATTATCACGGCTTTTTTTCCCTCGGACCTGGAAATGGCCAAACAACGTTTCTTCTTAATTTTGCTCGGCAGTATTCTGGTCTTGCTTATCCGCAGTCCCTACCGCTTGTTGTACCTTTGCTGGAAATTTTTCTTTGCCCGGGTGCGCTATTTTCAAAAGCTAAAATACATTTATCAATTGATTTTTTATACCTCGGGGCCTGCTGCTAATCTGTGGGGCCAGGAGTTGGAAGAAAGTCATTTCCAGCTAGCTTGGAGTGATTGCCTAACAGCCATGCAGGAATTGAAAAATATTATTTCCGTTCACCTTGAGGAAGGCGCATCAGCGCCGCCTCGAAGGGCTCAAAGGGCCTCTTTTACCGTCTCCCTTGACCATATCTGGGACCTCAGCCTAAGTTTAGGCTCCCTGCGTTATCGCCTCACTGAAGAAGCTGTTTTCCGTATGGCCCAGGCTGAAATGCGTGGTTTATCTGAAGCCCTGATGCAGGTGCTGAATCAGTTGAGCTATTCGAAGCAACCTGGGCAAACCCTATCATTGACGGGGCTTCAGAAAGCTATTCAAGAATTTGAAGAACTGTATCAATCCATGTTGCAAACGGTAGCCAAAGAGCCCCTGGTCATCTTGCTTTTTATCCAGGATTTATATGCTTTGAAGGACGCCTTAGAAAAACTTTCCCTGAATATTAACCACGTTCACCTTGAGCACGGCACAAATATAGATCCCGTTCGCCCTGAGGAAGGCGCGTCAGCGCCGCCTCAAAGGGCATCTCATAATAATCCCTGGAAACCCACCCTACGTTCAGTGCTCGCAGTTAGCCTAGCCCTATTCATCAACCATTATTTTTTAAAAACCCCCCATTATTGGCTGCCATTAACAGCAGCTATTCTGGCGCAAACAGAATTGGCCTATCCTGTTTATTATAGTTTGCGCCGCCTGCTATGGATTCTCTTTGCCTTCTATCTCGGGATACAGCTGCGACCATGGTTACCAGAGCTTTGGCAATTACCTTTAATGATCACTGCCATCAGCACGTTAACTGCTTATGGCTATGCTTATACTTCGCGACGTTATTTAGGCCTGCATTTTTCATTACTGCTCATGATTGTCTTGCTACTGACATTCTTGATGCCGCTCGCGATTGCCGATACCAGCACCTTCTTTGATATTCTCATTGGCGGTGCTTTAGGAGTGGGCACGATTTTGCTGATCTGGCCTGACAAACCAGCAGTGGAATTTCCTAAACGGGTTATCCCCTTATTGCAGGCTTGCTCGGACTATATGCAAGCCCTAATGAGCCTGGTGCTACGTGAAGATCAAGCAGAAACCGAAACTCAGCTTACACGCCAAGCCCTAGAACAGCGCTGGGCCAATAAGGAAGATTATTTCCCCGTCTGGGTCTATGAGGCTGGCTTTAATCCGGCGCTCAAGGCGGGGCAATATTATTTCGTAGTGCATTTGGGTCAAATCACTGAAATACTGTTTGCTATGCATCATTTTGCCCGCTATGAATTTCCCCAGGATCTCTTAAACCCCTTTGTCCAATCTCTGTATGATTGCACCCAGCATAGCCAAGAATTAATGACCAATATTATGAGCTTATTGGAAGGCAAGAAATTAGCTTTTTCCAAGACCGATTTTATTGGTGATATTCATAGCTTAGAAGAGCATTTCCGCTCCGCTGTTCCCTTGAGTCTGGAATTACTTGATATCTCCCGGGACTATGTTTACCTGGCAGCCTTTATCCGCTACCTAAAAGACCTCCGCTTACAATTACTACAACTCGCCGCCACCTTTCGTTCACCCTAAATGCGAAAGCCCTAATGACAAAGCTACTCTCAGCATGCTAATGTATTCTAGTATTGACTAATAACTCGCAGGTGCTCTATGGCGGTTAAGGATGTCTTTAAGGTTTCTCGCAAAACTTTTGTTAATCCACGTGCCTGGGTAGGCTATGACAATATAAAAGATAACACCCGGACCATTAAAACGATGGTTACCGATGCCATGACAGTCCGCAAGCCAGAGCGCACCGAAACCTTTGAAGAAGCGCTAGAGCGCATGGATATCAACGAAAAAGATCTCCCCTCGATTCAAACTACCTATTTAAGCTATGCCATCTTTTTTGTATTCCTGGCTGTCCTGGATTTAGGTTATGGCATCTACCTGCTTTTTTATCATCACGCCTTTTTGGGCTTGATACTATCCCTAGCGGTTTGTGCCCTCTTGTTAGCCCAGGCATTTCGTAATCATTTTTGGTATTTTCAAATTAAAGAACGCAAACTAGGCTGCACCTTTGAAGAATGGCGTGACAATCTCTTGGGTAAGAGGAAGAATTAGTATGCAGACGCTTTTTACCTTAGCCACCAATGAAACTGCCACAGGCTCTGTTTTCTATCTGAATCAAATTTTTGGTAATGTGGGGACTGTTCTAACCGGGACCGGGCCAGGTATCTTAGGGGCAATGTTTAAAGTTTTTAATACCACCGTTTTAACTCTCGGTTCTTTGATTGTCACTTATACCACCTTTGTCAGTATTATATTAACGGCTCATGAAGGTGAAGCGCTCGGTAAGAAATTTCATAGCTTATGGATTCCAGTGCGTACTGTGATGGGTGTTGCTTCTTTAATTCCTACTGCAGGAGGCTATTCTACCCTGCAAATTGCACTGATGTGGTTTATTATTCAAGGGGTGGGTGCAGCAGATACCCTGTGGCAAAGCACCATTAACTATATAGCCGCTGGAGGGTCAACAGCGGGTACGGCGAGCAGTCCTTCAGGTACGGCAATTCTGCAACAGAATTTCAACACGGTTTTTGAATACCTGCTTTGTCAGGCTTCTGCCAAGGCTAAGTATGGCGCTGGTGCTGGCACCGGCTATTTTTGTACTGATAATCCGGGAGATCCGTTTTGTAAGAATTCTGATTCTGATATGCTGAATCCGGCCAATGGTCCCCAAGTCAATAGCGGGGTTTATACCATGGGGCCAATGACGGCTCAGTGTGGAACCATAACGATTAATTCCTCAACAGACTCAACGCCAGGCCTGGTTGCCGCCAAGCAAGCGGCTTTTGCAAGTGTCATTCCTACCTTGGGCGTCGCGGCTGCGCAACTGATCGCTGCGGATAATGCCTATTCCACCTGGTATAATACAGCAGGTGCTACTGCCCCGAGCTGGGTGACTCAATACTGTAGCACCAATAATGTGGTTGCTGCTCAATGTATTTCTCCTAAAAGCTGCTTAGATCCTTCTAATTGCAATAGCGCGTTTACCAGTTTTCCTCCACCGCAGCCTAATGCTGATCAGACTACGATCACCCAGCTTTATTGGCCCTATGCCTTGGAACCTACAGCAGGACAAAATTTTATTGCACTGGCAGCTACGGTTTTTTCCAGTATGGTCAATACAGCCATGCAACAAAATACTCAAGCTACTCCCACCTTATTGAGCTGGCAGCAAAATGCGGTAGATAATGGTTGGATATTTGCTGGGGCTTATTATTATTCTATTGCTCAGATTAATAATACGACCACCAATTATGCGGACATTACTCATAATATCAATGGGCCTTCTTCAAGCACTACTTATTCAGAATCAGTGATGAAAACCTGGACTGGACAGAATGCTCAGGCGTTAATTACTGCGATTAGTAAAAGTGCGGGTTCAGCGCCTAGTGTTTCCTCATCAACGACTATTCCTGGACTCAGTATTTTCGGCACTCCTTCATTATCTTTCTCAGGTTGCGGCGGTTTGCTGATTGGTGATGCTATTTGTGGAAGCATCATGCAAGAATGGGTTGGCGGTCTCTCCGGGGCTGGACTTAATAAGAACCCTATTGTTAGTGCCCAGAACTTTGGCAATGACATTCTTAATGCTATACAGTGGGCTGTTTTGGCTCTATTTGTTTTCAACGTTGCCATGGGTGTGGCGGGGATGATCGTTACTTTTGGAGAAGGTTTTTTTACGGCTGAAGCTCTTGTGATGACGTTTACTGTCGTTCCATTTGCCATATTTTTAATGACTATATTTGCAGGTATAGGCGTGACACTTGCGGTTTATATACCGATGATTCCCTATATGCTTTTTACTTTTGGCGCCTTGAATTGGATGATTGCTTGTATTGAAACCATGATAGCAGCCCCAATTATCGCTGTGGGTCTCTTGCATCCTGAGGGGGGTGAAAATTTATGGGGTAAGGCAGAGGCTGCTCTGAACTTATTAATAAATATTTTCCTGCGTCCCAGCTTGATGATTTTTGGTATGGTGTCGGCCATGCTCTTGTCGGCTGCAGTGATCACTATGATTAATGTTGCCTTTTTCAATGTGGTGAACATGATTAGCGGTGATTTGAATATCATCGAAGCCATTATGTTCTTAGTGCTCTATACCTCTTTTTTCACTACTGCCATGAATAAGTGCTTTGATCTCATCCATATTGTTCCAGATAAGATCCTCCGCTGGATGGGTGGTGGTCAGGAAACCTTCGGTGAAAGTGGCGGTGTAGCAGAGATTGGCAAAGCCGTGGATAGTGCTGGTGGCCAAGTTGGCGGTTCAGTTAAAGGGGCAGAAGAGTCCTATAGAGGTGGTAGAGCAAAGTTAGCCGAATATAAGAGGGGTCAGAAGAAGGATGAGGGAGGGACACCACCAGCCAAGCCTACAGGTGAGGGTGAAGAAAAGAAACCCGGTGGATAGGATAGTCCTTTAGAATGTTAAACCTTGCGCACTAGATCTGAATATTGAGTAAGAAGTGGATCAGCGGAGAGTAGAATAATACCCTCGATGAAAGATTGAGCAACCAGTATACGATCGAAGGGGTCTTTATGATGCAGTGGTAAATCATCAACAGCGATAGTGTGGTCGCTTGTAATGGCTAATTCAGTATATCCATTATCTAACAACCCGCGTCGTAATAACCGCGGATCCACCCGAAAGTCAGGACGGCCTAATTTACGTTTGATAGCGATTTCCCATAAGCTAGCGGGACTAAATATTAACTCATTGTTGAGATCATCCAGATAGGTACGAGCACTCATTGATAATTGATTTGGTTGGCCAGCAGCCCAGAGCAGTAAATGGGTATCTAACAAAATCTTCATATTTTACTCCGGATTATCATTGTTATCTTTGCCAAAAAGCTGTTCAATTTCTTGGCTACCCATTTGATCAAAATCCTCAGGCACAGTGATTTCACCAACCATAAAACCTGTTCGTCGAATCTGTTTTGCCTCAGGTGCATCAAGGCGCATGACTTTCACGAGAGGTTTTCCAGCCTTAGCGATGATAAATGAATCACCTTTTACAGCCTGCTCTATTAGCTGTGATAAATGTGTTTTTGCTTCATGAATATTCACAATGTGCATTAGTACACCTAATAAACTTAGTTTAATTGACTTAGTTTATTATAAATACTAGGGATTGTCAATAGAAGATCTTCTTTCTTGGATTGCTGAGAGGCGAAGATAAAAAATGAAACTTGTTTTAGATGCGTCATTGCCATGCATAATGCAGGTGGCAAAATAACTTGTTCGACTAAGCCGGAATCGGCGTTCGAGCAGAACTGAAATCAGTGTTCGCTTCGACCGGAATACGCAGCCATGAGGGCGCTGCCAATTATAGAAAAATTGCCACTGAGATAATTCTTCTCGGAGATTTTCAAAATTGGATAAATCAGCTATAGCGTAAAATTCCTCAAGGTCAGTTTTCTGAGAGCACTCAACTTTGCCGTTTAAATGAGGAGAACCCGGCCTATTTGGTTTAAATTTTATTCCTAGTTTCATCATTTTTAATTGCACTTTTTCAGCAAAAAACTCTAGCGCAGGGTGGGGCGAGATATACCGCATTTTCGGCAAACAAAACCCGCATCTTTAGTTTCAAGATAAAGATTTACCCATCTTTCCCGTGCTTTTATTTGTTTATCCATAAGGGCGGGAAATATATCAAATTATGTGAAACGATGTCTATGAATCACACAAATAAGCATTCGTTCCGAGTGAAATCCACATTCATCACCACCTCTTATGCATTCTGCCATCGATGGGATGGATTTTCTTTCGCCATCTAGCAACAAACCAGAAAGATACATTTGGCATCAATGGAGCTTCTCTGAACGACCTAATAATTCTTTAAACTCATCTACAAAATTAATTAATAATGTGCTTTTGTTAAACGATTTGGATTCATTATCTCTTCCATGAATGTTTTAAACTGAAATTATAAAGCAGAATCACTTAACGGAGTAATACTATTTTACTACCTGGAAAATTTTAAAGAAGATTGATCATCTTTTATATCTTCTTTCTTTCCAGTTTCTTGGGTTACAGCATTAGCAGGATTAATCCTTGTCTTACGGGGAGTACTAGTACTGGTAAGAATATTTGCGCATTGCTGCTCTTTTCCTTATCTTCCCAGTAATAAACTTTTTTAGCCATGCTATCACCGCCCCAGTTCTGTAACTACTTGTTATGACTACACAAGCAAGGTTCGCATGGGGGAGAGGGAGGATATTATGGTTATCCTCTTTT
>Ga0105240_10000913_pt1 | contig 52760 bp, 46 predicted proteins | sample KBSC54metaG_FD_80426 | JGI IMG/M metagenome (GOLD analysis project Ga0105240, IMG submission 80426) | Corn rhizosphere microbial communities from Kellogg Biological Station, Michigan, USA - KBS C5-4 metaG | ecosystem: Host-associated > Plants > Roots > Rhizosphere > Soil | place: Michigan, USA... | reverse complement strand
GCAAGGTGGCCCTGGCCCCCGACGGCGGCGAGATCGAGCTGTGGGGCGACGGCCGGCAGACCCGGTCGTTTCTCTACATCGACGACTGCCTGGACGCGGTGACGCGCCTCATGCGCTCGGACTGCGTCGAGCCGCTGAACATCGGGTCGGAGCAGATGCTGACCATCAATCAACTGGCGATGATGATCATCGAGGTGGCCGGCAAGCGGCTGTCGCTCCGCAACGTGCCGGGGCCGCTGGGCGTGCGGGGGCGCACCTCGGACAACCGGCTGATACGCGAGCGCCTGGGCTGGGCGCCCGCGCGCCCGCTGCGCGAGGGACTGGTGCAGACCTACCGCTGGATCGCCGCGCAGGCGGCGTCCGGCAGGCCCGATCGCGCCTGAGGGAAGGTCCCCCGCGACGCGCTCACAAGGTCAGGTCCAGGCCCGCCGCCTCGCCCCACTCCGCGACGGTGCGCGCCTTGCCCGGGCCGTACCGCCCCAGCGTGCTGGGGTCTCCCTTGCCGTAGATCAGCGTCTGCAGCCGGCTGATCATCAGGTCGGTCCGGTCGTTCTGCCACTCGCTGCTCTTCACCTCCCACACCTGGTGCCGGTACCCGTCCGGATAATTCTTGTAGTCCAGGTGCCACACCTGGATCTCGTCGGGCAGGAAGATGTCGTAGCCGTGCGTGAACGTCCGCACGGACAGCGGACCCTCGTGGCCGGCGTTGATCATCGCCGGATCCTCCGGGACCTCGCGGATCCAGTCGCCGTGCGTGAAGACGAAGTTGCAGCAGGTGAAGGCCGTCTGCTGGTGGGGCTGGGACTTTCGTTCGGTGGACATCTGGATGTCCAGCCAGCCCTCGGGGCGCACGACGGTGCAGGTCATCAACGGCACACCGTCGTCCTCCGTCCCCGCCCAGGGAAAGACGACCTTCTTGTCCTGATCGAAGCTGAACGGGGGCGAGCTGGTGGTCAGCAGCGGCTTCGGGCTCGGCTTGTTCTCCAGCTGCGCGATCAGGTTCTCGTCCCAGCCCGGCGCGAATGCGGTGTGCGAATCGACCAGCAGGTGGTATCGCTCGCCGTCGTACAGCTTCTGCACCTCCGCGCGGGCCCAGCCGTAGCCCAGGCTGGCCGTGTGGGGATACCTGCGGATGCGGAAGCGCGGATCGCCCAGGAAGCGGTCCAGGTTCTCGGTGGGGTCGGCCTGCCAGCAGATGCCGAACGTCAGCCGATCGGGATGCACGGCGTGGCTCAGCGCCGAGTCGATGGTGAAGGGAAGATAGACGTCCCGGTAGGAGGCCAGCGATACGAAGATCTGTCGGTCCTTGGTCATGCGGGGGTCAACCTCAGCGCTCCGATGCGCTCCAAGCGTTTGATGACGACCTCGACGTCCGCGCGCAGGCTGCCGGGCGGCATCTCGAAGCGCGCCTCCAGCTCCTGGTTGACCTCCGCCAGGCTGCGCGTCCCGTCGCAGACCTCCCAGATCGCCGCCCCGGACGCGTTCAGCGAGACGGTGTCCTGACGGCCCGGGATCTCGAGGAACATCGAGCCGAGGATCTTGCCCTCGCGCACGCCTTTCTGCCGGTGCGGCCGCAGCAGGCTCAGCTCGAGCCCCTGGGCCCGCCGCTCCACGAACTCGGACAGCAGGCCGCGCAGCTCGGGGCCAGGGCCGCCGGGGACGGATGCGGGGTGCAGCGACTCCCAGGGGCCGTGCACCTCCGGATCCCACGTCGTCTCACCCGATGGCGACGGGACCAGCAGCTGGTCGTTGGCCAGGCCTAGATCGGTCGCGGCGTGGGGGATGCGCGCCTCGGCTGCGGCGATGGCATAGGCCAGCTTGTCGGCGTCGGCGCGGGGGCCGGAGGGCAGGCCGGCCGTCTCGGCGCGGATGATGCTCATCAGCTCGAGCCAGCGCGCCACCAGCTTGCGCAGGTCCGTCGCATGGATCAGCACCGGCAGCTTCACCGCCGGGAGCGGCAGCGAGCGATCGACGCAGACCTCGGTCAGAAAATCGAAGCCTGGGCCCAGGCCGAACGGCCCTTCCCCGCGTGGCTGGTCGGCCCAGGGCGTCCCGCGCGCCTGGCCGGGGCGCACCTCGTCCGTCACCGGAGCGACGAAGGCGCAGGTCGGCTCCAGCACCAGCACCGTTCCGTCGATCCGCTCCACGAACAGCCACTCGAGCAGCGCCGCCGCGGTTTGATACGGGGGATAGTGGTCTCCCGTGTACGGGTGCGGCGACCACCGTTGCGTCTCCATGGTGCGCGCCAGCGGGTGACTGGACGGGCCGGCCGGTGAATCCTGGGCACGCAGATGCACCAGCTCGCCGGGCTGGCGCGCCCGCCCCCACGAGTAGCCCAGCAGCTGCGCGCGCCAGGGTGGCTCGCCGCACGCTCCCGGGCTGAACACGGAGTAGATCACGGGCGCGCCGCCTTCTGGCTGAACTGCGGCGCCACCACGCCGCAGCGAAAGTGTCCCCAGCCGAACGTCGCCGCCTCGTCGGGTTGCGCCGCCCGGTGCAGCCAGGTGGTGACGGCGAACCGGCTGTCGGCGAACGCCTTGGACGGACAGCGCACCGGCATGGCCTCGTGAAACTCCTCGCTGGGAAAGACCACCAGACGGTTCGCCTGAGGCGTCACCGCCGTGAACGTCTCGGCGGGCGCGCGATATCCCGGGCCCTCGATGCAATCGTAAAGCCGCAGGTCGCCTCCGGCGAAGCCGCGGGGCTCCCGATGAAGGTAGTAGAGACAGGAGAGCACCCGCGGGATCTGCGGGGCCTCGTCGGAGTGCTGCTTGAAGTAGTAACCGTCCATCGCGGCGGTCAGCTGGGACTCGACCTGGCCCAGCGGGAACACCGGCAGGCCCAGCGTCTTGGCGAGCAGCGGGAACCAGATCAGCAGGCGGTTCTCCAGCAGGCGGCTGTGCACGGAGTCGCCGAAGTTGAGGATCACCAGGTTCTGGCGCACCTCGGGATCGTAGGTGGTGACGGTGCCCTTCTGGAACTGCGGCTCGCAGACGACCGCGAACGCCAGCAGCTCGTCGTGCTCCTGGGCGCTGAGAAAGTCGTCGATCACGACGAAGCGGGGGCGACGCACCCGGGTCACCGGCGCGCCCTGCGGGGCGCCGGCCCGGAGTGAGCGCACGGGCTGCTCCGCGGGCTGCACCACGACCGGAGGCTCGCTGACGACGGAGACCAGCATCGACGTCTGGAACGAGCAGGCGACCCGCCCCTCTTCCATCGGCAGCTGCATGAAGCGGCTCCCTGCCTCGGGGGCGGCGAGCGCGGCGAACAGCGCCGCCACCTCCGGCGCGTCCTCGGGCAGCGTGACCTGGTGCTCCTTGCCGCCGGCCAGCCCGATCGTCAGCTTGATGTCGCGCGGGGCGGGCATCAGGCGGCCACCTCGGCGCGGGCGTCGGACCACTTCGCGATCTTCATCGCCGCCTCACGCAGGCCGTTGAACTGCGCGCGCGTGGCCGGCCGCTGCTCGACGATGCGACACAGCCAGTTCACCGCGCGATTCCGGTCCAGCTGGAAGTCCAGGGAGGCGCCGATCAGCGCGGCCACCGCGGCGGCGGGCGCGCAGGGGGCAAGCGTCGTCTCTTTCGCGTGCGCCGGGGCGCGCTTCATCACCACCACGCGGTCGAGCGGCGTCGCCACCCGTTCATCGCGGGCCGCGGGCTGGCCCCCGGCGCCCAGCGGGACCAGCATCAGGTCATCGACCCGGACGGCACACACGTGCGCGTCCAGCAGGACCCAGCCGCCGAGGCCCATGAGGCGCCGGAAGGTCTCGTGCGAATCGGTGGCCTGCCCGACGATCAGCAGACCACGACCGGCCTTGACGAAGGCGGCGGCGGCGAGCCAGGCGTACCGGTGGCGCGCCCGGGCGAACACCGTCCCGATCTGGTGCTTCAGCAGCGCGGGCAGCTGGTCGGGCGGGCACGACGTCCGCTCGGCACTGCCCTTGCGCTGGATCTGACAGTCCGTGCCCGTCGTGAAGATCTCGAAGTTCGCGATTACGTTGCGGGCGGGCGTGTCCGGATGGGCGCCGAGCAGGGGCGCCAGGCGCTTCGTGAGCGCGGCGTCGCGGGACCACACGGCGACCTGCAGGTTCTCGAAGCCGACGTGCAGACTGGGCGGGGGCGCGAGCGCGGGCGCCACCAGGACCGTGGCTGCGCCACCTCCCGTGGCCGGCAGGGCGCCCGTCGGCGGTAGCGCGCCGGTCGGCAGCGCGCCCGTCGCGATCACCTCCGGCGACAGGAAGCTCTCCGGCCACTCGCGCATCCAGGCCGGGTTCAGCAAGGGGCTGACCCGGTTCCAGGAGTAAGGGCCGGGGAACTGCTCGATCATCTGGCCGCGGTCGAGGGGGACGCACTCGCTGATGGCGTGGCGACCGCGCTCGATCCCGTGGTGCGATTCGGGCAGCTCGTTCCACAGGTAGCGAAAGGCCTCGGCCTTGCCGCGGTTCCCCCGGTAGCGCTGGATCAGCCCGGTGAAGGTGCTGGTCATCGTGCCGATGAACTCCTTGGACTCGGCGGCGACCAGCTGGGACAGGCAGGCCAGGCTCAGGCTGTCCGTCTGGGGAAGCTGCGCGAAGTCGGCGCCGTACTGGTCCAGGATGTGCCAGTCGATGAAGTAGTGGTGAGGGTAGGCGAGCTTGATCTCGTCGAAGAACGGATCGTCTCGCTCGTCGGTGACGATGACCAGCGGGTCCTTGCGCGAGAACAGCTGATCCATCGCCTCGATGGCCTCGGCCGGCTTCCGGTCCAGCGTCGTCACGCCGTACGTCACCTTGAAGTCGCCGCGGCGCAGGTGGACCGCGTTGAAGGCGCCCAGGTCGCGCGCCACCCGCCGGGCCAGCTCGGCGAACGCCGGCTTCGGCTGCATGCGCTGCAACAGGCGGTAGACCGAGCGCCGCGCTTCGCGATCCAGGTAGAAGAGGTAGCTGTAGTAACAGAGGTTGTCGCGGCGCCCTGCCACGTTCGGGCCCAGGGGCTCCTCCGACAGGCGCAGGACGGGAACCTGCTCGTGCGCGCCCGACACGGTCACCCAGTGCTGGCGATCGCGCGCGAAGCTCTGGGCGTCGGCGCTGGAGACGTTCAGGGTGCTGGGGAAATAGAAGACGAAGTCTGCCAGCGACAGCGTCGTGAGCTCCAGGCTGTCCAGCCCTTGGAGATCGACGGCGTCCGGCTCGACCCAGGCCACCGGCAGATCGAGCAGGTCCGTCACCCGGCTGGGGCGCAGCGTATCGACACGGCCGTCGTAGCTGACGATGTTCGCGGGCGGCGGCCTGTTCCCGTCCAGCACCAGCAACCGGTTGGTCAGGTGCGCCAGCACCACCCCCACCTCGATCGACATGATGCCGTTCGACAGGCCGGCACCGCCGGACTGGTAGTTCGTGTAGTGAAGGTAGCGCATTTACTTCTTGCCACCCGCGGGCAGTCCGCCGGCGGGAAAATAGTGCAGAAAGATCCCGGCGTAGAAGTCCCCGACCAGCGGATAGGGCCGGCCGTGCGCCAGGCGCGTCCCTTCGTACAGCACCAGCTCGCCGGGGGCGAGGTCGATCTGGGTCACCTGGCCGTCCAGGCTGGAGATGGACAGCGGCCACGGCGCGTCCAGCGCGTGGTCCACGCAGATCGTCGAGCTGACGAAGTGGGGCTGGCGATCGACGTGTTTGTAAAGGAACGTGCCCCGCTGATAGCAGCGGATGCCGTAGCAGTGCGACAGCGCGAGCGACATCCCGGCCCACGCCTCGTGGAAGGGGCGCAGCTCCTCGGCCAGGCGCGCGTTGAACGCGTCGTCATCGAAGATCAGCGTGGGGATGGTCTGGTGGGCGGTGGTCCGGATCTCGTCGACGGGGCCCTCGGGGCGAAAGCGCTGGACGTTCTCGCGGAAATGAGCCTGCAGGCGCGCGAACAGGGGCGGCTCCAGGCGCGCCTTCTTGAAGCCGAGACCCAGGTAGGGCGCCTCGGCTTGCATGTCGCCGCACTTGCCGCGCAGGTACTCCGGGGCCTCCAGCTCCGGCACCCAGCCGGGCGGCTCAGTCTGCGTCTGGCTCAAGCAGTCTCCTGCGGGCGGCGATCGCCAGGTCGAAGAAGCATCGCTCGACGTCGCTGCGGGCGCTGCGGCGGAAGCTCTCCAGGTTCTCGCCCAAGAAGTCGCGATCGGTGAACAGCTGCTTGCTCCATTCGGAGCCCCAGAACGGCCCGCCCAGGCCGTCGTTGATGTCCGCGTAGTAGTGAAAGAACGACCCTGCCGGCGGGGCCGCCTCCTGCGGCGCGGGCACCGCGAACTGCGGCGTGTCCAGCAGCGCGTAGTCGACGTCGTTCGCCGTCAGGGCCAGGGCGAAGCAGGCCATCTCCGCCATCCACAGGTTCTGCTCGGGCAGGCCCGCGGTCTTGCCCAGCAGGTAGACGATCTGCGCGAAGCGAAAGCAGTCGCCGATCACCTTCTCGTTCGCCAGGGTCTCCCCCGTCATGAAGACCGTGACGCCGCCGCGCTTCAGCTCGCGCTGGCAGCCCAGCGCGGCCAGGACCTTCTGCAGATCGATCCCGCGCTCGGTGCTGCCCCGGCCCAGGAAAAGCTCGTCGGAGAGAATGTCGTTCCACGCCATGGCGTTCCCGGCGGGGAACAGCTGGGGCTGCAGCGCCCCGTACAGGAACAGGTCGGTGTCCATCAGGCACACCACGTCGCCGGGCGCGACGTGGGCGGCCATCGCCTTCAGCGCCTCGACCCGGTTCAGCGCCGCGTAGCCGCCCTGGTGGGTCGAGAAGTCGATCTCGTGACTGTGGGCGTGGTTCTCGCCGGTGAGGACGCGGGCCCCGTACACCTCCAGCAGCCGCGCCAGGCGCCGCGACAGCGGCCGATGATCGTTGCAGACGACCACCGTGATGTCCCAACCCGGTTCCAGCTGGGCGGCGAGCGATTCGAAGAGAATCCCCAGTTGCCACTGGAAATAGGGCCTGTCCTCGATGCCGAACAGGAAGCGGATCCGCGGCCGGCCCTCTGACCGCGGCGGTGGGTCATCGGCCTGGTCCTCCGGCGCCGCCGCCGTCACGCTGATCAGGTCCAGCTGATGAAGCCGGAACAGCGCCGCGGTGATGTCGGCCAGGATGTCCACGTTCCTGCCGTCGTAGCGGGCGCGCAGCGCCGCGAGCATGTCGAGCGGCGCGTGCTGGCCGTCGCACAGGTGCCACACGCCCGCCGCCGATTCGTTCAAGGCGTAAGCCACCTCGCCGCTGGGGGACAGCAGCACCAGCTCGTTCGCGACAGGAAAGGCGGCGCAGCCCGGCCGCTGGCGGGGACGGGGACCGGCGGTCGGGGCAGCGCGCACGGCAAGCTCTTGCACGTTGCTCACCCCCATGACCCGGCGAGGCTACTGACCGATTTCCCCACGGACCAGGGCGCGCGCCCCACCGAGGGGCACGAACCCCCCTGCGATCGGGCGGGAATCGGGCGTGGAGGCCATCCCGATGGTGGGCGCCGCGGACGGGGCCGTGGTGGGGGGCGCCGCGGTCGGGGCGATGATGCACCGGCCGGCGCGCGTCGGGGCGATCGTCGCCGCCGCGGTGGGGGCGGCCGTCGGCTTCGCGGTGGGCGCCGCGGTCGGCTTGGCGGTGGGCTTGGCCGTGGGGACGGCCTTCTTTATCGTCGGCGCGGCCGTCGGGGTCGCGGTGGGCTTCGCCGTCGGCACAGGCAACGGAACGAGGTCATCGGTGACCTGGGCCTGCGCCGTACCCGGTTTGATGACCGCGCCCACGGCCTGGACCACCGGCAGCGACAGGATCACGGGCGCCACCCAGCTGACGATGGACTGCCGGCGGGTCATCGGCGCCGCGAACACCGGCGCCGAGGGGGCGGCTAGCTTGTCTTCGGTAGCCTTGGATTCGAGGGGAGGGCTGGCCGCCGCGCTGGCCTCGCCGGCGAGGGCCTCGCGTCGCGCGAGCTGCTCCTTCAGCGCCGCAATCTCCGCCAGGAGCTGCTCTTTGGTCTTCGTGTCGTTCCCATCACTCAAGACGCTAGGCCTCGGGTGCATGGTACATGGTCCGCCTCGCCCGGTCTAGCGGCGGCTGGTCAGGGCAGGGTCTCGACCAGGCCGTTCAGTCGCAGCCCCTCGATGAACGTGGTGACGTCGCGCTCGAAGGCCCCTTGATCGGCGATCAGGTACGCCGCGCGCAGCTGCTCGCACAGCGCCGCGATCGTCATCGGGGCCTCCAGCCGCTGCCAGATCGCCTTCCCGACCGCGTCGAGCGCGATGTACACGCCTTTGTCGACGTTCATCAGGACGTGCTTGCCCCCCACGTCGGCCGCGATGAACGCCCGCCGCCCGATCCGGGTCGTGGGCAGCAGCTCGCGCGGGCCCGTGGCCATGCCGCAAGACTAACAGCCCGGCGCGGCCGTCGCTCCGCGCCGGGGCGGTCGGGACGGGGGACTTGCGCCACGGGCGGCGCGGGAGACGGCGCGATGGTCAACGTGCACGATCGAGAATAGGATCGGCGCCGGTCGAGGACATGCTGCGCTGCTTGAGTGACGTCGTGGCCCCGCTGTCCGTGGCGGACTTTCTGGGCGCGTTCCAGGCCAAGCAGCGCTTGCACATCGAGGGCGGCGCGGCCGAGCGCGCCGCGTCCTTGCTGCCCTGGTCGGACGTCGAGGCGATGATCGCCCTGCGCGGCTTCGCGGACATGGAGGCGATGCAGAACGGCATGGCCATCCCTCCGCAGCTTTATCAGGACGAGCCGGACCTGGGCGCATTTCACGACATGCTGGCGCAGGGCGCCAGCCTGGTGATCACGCAGATCGACCAGCACGTCGCCGCCATCCAGCGGCTCGCCACCGCCGTCGAGCGACAGCTGGGGGTCGCTGTCAGCGTCAACGCGTACCTCAGCTTCTCGACAGGCGGCGCCTTCAAGCCGCACTGGGACCGGCACGACGCGCTGGTGCTCCAGGTTCACGGGGCGAAGCGCTGGACGGTCTGGGACGCCACCTTCGAAAATCCCGTCGAGAAGTCTCGCTACGCCAAGCACGACATCACCGGCGCGCCGGCGCAGGAGATCGAGCTGTCGGCCGGTGACGTGCTCTACATCCCCCGCGGTGAGCCGCACGCGGCGGCCGTCTCCGGGGGCAGCTCGGTTCATTTGACGTTCGGCCTGAACAGTGCGAACGGCCTGGACCTGCTGGGTCAGCTGGGCGCGGCCGCCGCCGCCGACGAGTTCTTGCGCGCTGATCTGCCCCCCCGTCACGCCCGGGGCGAGGTGCCCGCGCACGAGCGCGAGCTGAAGGCGCGGCTGCACCGCCTGGTCGATACCCTCGACATCGCCGCCTTTCTCGAGCAGAGCGACGCCAGCCGCCCGCCGGCGCGGCACCCGGCGCTGGCGCCCTCGGCGCAGGCGGGGGACCTGCTGCGCCTGACCTTGCGACGCCAGATCCCGTTGCCCGAGCAGGCAGAGGGAAGCGCGCCCGAGCCGCTGACCATCGGCGGGACCGCCTACGCGCTGTCGCCCGCCGCCATCGAGATCCTGCGCCGCCTGTTCGCCCGCGACGGCCAGCGACGCGACGAGCTTCAGCAGGCCCTGTCCCCGCGGCATCAGCCCGCCGCCATCGTGGACGGCTTACAGGAGCTGCTGCGGCTGGGCTTCCTGAGCAGCGAGCGCGCGGTATAGCGGCGCGAGCTCCTCGGCCACGTGGCGCCGCTGATCGGCGGACAGCGCGGCGCTCGCCGTCCGCGGCGCGAACGGCCTCTCGCCGGCCTTGGCATCGAAGCGCGCCCGGGCCTGCATGCGCGCCACCTCGCCGTCGCCGAAGGACAGGCCCGCACGCGGGCCGATCCGCGTCCACAGCGCCCCGGGAAGCTGGGCGTAGTCGGCGATCTGAAAGGGCAGCCCCGCCTGGTGAACGGCCCGGTACAGCGCCTGGAGCGCGCGCAACCGAAAATCTGCCGGCGACAGGGCCCGCGCCTGTTCGGCGGTGAGGCCGAACAGGCCCAGCGCCGGATCGCCCGCGTCCCGCCAGGTGAACCACCCTGCCGGCCGTTCGGCCTGGGAGGCCACCACCGCGAGGGGCTCGCGCTGCAGCCAGAGCAGAGGGGTGTCGGGGAACAGGCGGTGAATCGCCGCCGCCGCGAGCACGTTCCAGCTGGTGAACTTCACGATCAGGCGCCGGGCTGTGCCGCCGCGATTCCGGCCCAGCGCGCGGATCGCCAGCCGCAGCAGCTCGTCCTGCTCGGCGGCGGGGCGCAGCGCCGACAGGATCCCGTTCACGAGCGCGGGCTCGGAGACGACCACGTTGGACTCCACCGTCGCCAGCATCTGCGAGAGCAAGGTCGACCCACAGCGGGAAGCGTGGAAGACGAACAGGGCAGGGGGCAGGGCCGGGCCCTGGTCCTGGGCGCGCAGCTCGTCGAGCCCGCTCAGCGCGCACGGCCGGGTGGCCGAGGCCTTCGACACGGTGTCGCGGAAGAACGGCTCGGTGAACGGGACGTCGCGCAGGTCCATCCAGGTGATGAGCGGCTCGGGGATGAAGTGCACGGCCACCGGGGTCAGCGTCGCGAACGCGGGCGTCATCGTTTGGCCCCCGGGAGCGCTCGGGTCACCCGTTCACGAAGCGGGCCGAGCCCAGTCTCTTCACCTGTCCGTCCAGCCGGCACTCGACGTTCGAGTTCGTCTCCTCCGCCCAGCGCACGAGCCAGCTCCACGCCCGCGCGTCGAAGGTGTCGCCCGCCCGATCCACGATGTAATAGGGCGGCCCGCCCTGCTCGTCGTTCTTCCTGGTGATGATCACGTTGCTGAGGCTGGGCTTCATCCACATGGGGAAGATCTCCTCGGCCAGCCAGGCGCACCGGTAGTTCCGGCAAGGGTCGACCGGACGGTCCGCGTAGATCGAGCAGGTCTTCTCCAGGAAGAAGCAGGGCCTCCCCGGCTCGAACGCATGTCCGTACGCGACGCCGGACAGCCACCCCTCGCAGCACTTCGCGCACTCTCCGCAAGCCCTGACCGGGACCGGCGCCATCTTGACGGCGGTCCGCAACGACTGCAGCACACCCTGCTGGCGTTCAGTCAGCGAGGGGGACACGGGGCCGGAAGCTGGCGGCCCGGGAGCATCCGGCTGGTCGGCGTCGCTCATCTCAGATAGTCCTCGGGCTTGATCTCGTAGTCGTACAGGTTCTCCGTGCAGTCATTGAAGCAGTAGGCCTTGGGACCGGCCAGACACAGGTAGAACTCGGCCGCCACCCGGTTGTCCGCGTTCTGCCGCCAGTACTGGTCGCCGTCGGGCAGCCGGCGCAGGTAGTCGCTGGTCGCCCACCAGAAGTTTCCGCTGTAGTGGCTGTCCTCGGATTGCAGCTCGACCCCGCAGGTGTCGTAGGCGCCCAGGACCGCCGCGCAATCCTGCCAGTTCTCCACGGTGAAGTGCTCCATGTAGCGGCGCCACGCCTCGGTGGTGCGCTGGCGCGGCGGCTCCTCCTGCGACGCCCCTTTCGTGTGCAGGTAATAGCAGAGGAACGGCTCGGCGCGCTGCTGGGCCTCGCGCCACGCCCGGGCCAGGGTGGGGAACTCGTAGTCGCCCACGTCGGCCGTGGTGAACAGGTCGAACTTGGCGTCCCCCGCGATCGGGATCGTCAGCTCGTGCGCCCGGCCGGCGCCGCCGATGAAGCCGACCACGATCTTCTCGCTGGCCGCGTACAGCCCTGACGCCCTCAGCTTCGCGTACTGCTCGGCGGCGATGCGGGACCAGCCGCCCAGCGCCCCGATGTGCCAGAAGCCGACGATGGGGCGCGCGGGCCGGAAGCCGACGACGGGCGTCGACCAGGCCGGCGTGGTCTGCCGCGGCGGCGCGCTCATCGCCCGCCCAGCGGCGCCTCGTCGATCAGGCCCATCGCCTGCGCCTCGGCGAACGTCACACAGCGGGACCAGTCCGCGTCGGAGCGGATGGTCACCGGGTCGGGGTTGGCGCCCGTGAACACGTCGGGGTGGGCGCGCTTGGCCGACAGATCGAAGCCCGCATAGGTCTCGTAGTCGTGCAGCGACCGGACGGGTCCCAGGCCGTATGGGGCCAGCCCATGGCCGTCACCGCCATAGACCAGCCGGCGCAGCCGCTCGAACGCGACCTCGTTGCGTCGCTGGATGACCGCCTCGCCGTGCTCCCAGTGGCGGCGCGGCGGCGCGTGGCGATGCAGCATGTGCCAGGCCACCACCTCGGCCGGCAGGAACAGGTCGTAGCCCCAGGTGTAGCTGCGCACGGTCAGGCTGAACTCTTCGCCCCAGTAGTAGTGGTCCGGATCCTGGGGCACCTCGACGTTCCACTGTCCCCGGGTGAACGCGAAGTTGCCGTTCACGAAGCGGGTCCGCCCCGGCTGCTGGCGGTTCGGCCGTCCGAAGTCGAACCAGGGCGCCCAGCCCCCGGACTCGTTCCAGCTGCTGACCTTCGTGGTGGGCACGCCCATCTCGAAGCTGCGTCGCAGCTGACCGTCGTCGTCATAGTGAAACAGCGGGGCGTTCATGGTGATGATCGGCTTCTTCGCCGGCAGCGCCTCCAGCATCGCGATCAGCCGCGCGTCCCAGTCCGGCTCGAACTTCATGTGCGAGTCGACCTGCAGGGTGTACGCCTCGCCCCGCCACAGCGACTGGGCCAGGTTGCGCGCCCAGGGGCCGCCCTGGCTCTCCTCGACCGTTCGCTCGATGAAGCGAAACCGCGCGTCGCGCTTGAACCGCTCCACGTCGATCGGCGCCCGCCGGTCGTGCTGCCAGCAGATTCCGAAGCGCAGCCGGTCGGGCCAGCAAGCCATCGCGCTGCAGTCCTCCAGCGTCCGCGGCAGCTCGGGGTCGGCGTACGACGCGATGGCCACGAACAACGTCTTCGGGGAAGGGGACATCAGGACAGCGCCGTCCTGGCCGCCCGCAGCGCCGCCGCGATGACGTCGTCCATGTCGTAGTACTTGTACTCCGCCAGCCGGCCCCCGAAGATCACGTTCGACTCCTCCGCGGCCAGCTGCTGATACCGCTGCAGCAGCGTCAGGTCGTCCGCCAGCCGCACCGGGTAGTACGGCCGCAGGGCATCGAAGCAGGAGTACTCGCGGATGATGACCGTCCGCTCGGCGGTGAGCCGTCGCTCCCGGTAGAAGTGCTTCGGCTCGACGATCCGGGTGTACGGCACCTCGACGTCCGCGAAGTTCATCACGCTGGTCCCCTGGTAGTCGGCCACGCCCATCGTCTCCGTCTCGAAGCGGACCGACCCCCAGCGCAGCCTGCCATGGCGGCAGGCGAAGTACTCGTCCAGGGGCCCCGTGTAGACCAGGGTCCGGCACCGGCTGCGCCACAGCTCCCGATCGCTCGCGAAGTCGGTGCCCAGCTCGACCGGGATCCCCGCCAGCATGCGCTCGAAGATCGCCGTGTAGCCGGCGACGGGCATGCCCTGGTAGGCGTCGTCGTAGTACGAGTCGTAGTACGAGCGCCGCACCGGAAGCCGCGTGATCAGGTCGGCGGGCAACTTGGTCAGGTCGGTCTTCCACTGCTTCGTCGAGTAACCCTTGAAGAAGGCCGCGTACAGCTCGGGGCCGACCAGCGAGATGGCCTTCTCCTCGAAGTTCGTGGGCACCAGGCCCGGGGGGATGCGCTTCTGCAGGAACGCATCGACCTCCCACGGCTTCAGGTTGACGCCGTAGAAGGAGTTGATGGTGCCCAGGTTGATGGGCAGCGCGTAGACCCGGTTCTGGTGCGTGGTCAGCGGTCGGTGCTGGTAGCGGTTGAAGTCCGTGAAGCGCTGGACGTAGTTCCAGATCTCCAGCGAGTCGGTGTGAAAGATGTGCGGCCCGTAAAGGGGGACGGTGATCCCGCTGTCCTCGAACTCGTAGGTGTAGCAGTTACCGCCCAGGTGCTCGCGCTTCTCCAGCACCAGCACGGCCTTTCCCGAGTCCGCCGCCTCGCGGGCGAACACCGCCCCGAACAGGCCGGCTCCCACGACGATGTAGTCGTACGTCATCGCCCGTCCGTCATCCCGGCGCGGACCACCGCTCGGCCTGGGCGCGCGCCTCCGAGAAGCCTTGCGCCGTCAGCGCCTCGTTGGGGGACGCCTCGACCGGCTGGAGCCACTCGTCGTCGTCCAGCGGGATGACGTCGTATCCCCAGCGCTCCAGGAAGCGCGCGCGCCGGCCGGGATCGCCGGTGGGCTCGAAGAACGCCCGCCGGAACTCCGGCGGTTCGAACAGCAACTCGACGTTCAGCACCCCGTAGGTGAAGACGAACCCGCGCCGCGCCCTGGCCCGGCCCGTCAGCAGGGGCTTCCGGCCCACCGGCAGGCGTCCCAGCATGCGGATCAGCCGCTCCACGGCGCCCGGCTTCAGACCGTGGGGGGACGACAGGGTGTACTTCTCGCCCCGATAGGGGCGGTTCCCGCTGTTCACGAAGACCCGGTCGGGCGGATCGTAGGCGGACAGGTGGGCCACGAAGGGGTACATCTCGTCGAAGAATCGATCGTACTGGTGCACGGCGTACGAGACGTTGCCGTCGTCGTCCAGCACCCAGCCCTCGTGATCCCGCCACAGCCTCAGTCGGCCCTCCGGGGTGCGCGGGATGAAGGCGATGCGCGCCTCTTCTTCGCGGGTGAGCGGCCGGGCCGCCCGCAGCAGGTCCAGCTCGCTGAAGCCGCAGTTGTTGACCAGGCTCTGGCCGGCCCGCTCGATCTTGATGCGGCCGCAGTGGTCCAGGCGGCCGGTGTGCGCCAGGTAGTTCAGCGTCCCCTGATCCGCGAACGCGAAGTCCTGGCCGCGGGTCACCTCGGTCATCGCCTCGAGGAAACTGGTGATGGCCTGCTTGCGGCCCAGGATCGCCCCCGAGTTCAGGATCTCCTTGTCCGCGAGCGCGTCGGCCACCTCCTTGCCGAAGGGCTCCTCCACCCAGGCGTAGTTCATCCCGTTCGGGTGGTTGCCCACGGTCAGCAGCTGGAACTCCGACATCAGGTACAGATCGACGCCGTTCATGAAGCGCTCGACGTCCTGGAAGGGATCGCGCTGGAAGTAGGCGTCGCGGAAGTCCATCAGCAGCGCGAAGCGATACTCGATCCCCCTCAGCCACTCGCGGTACTGGGCGAAGCGGTATCCGTTGACCACCTTGTGGCCCGGCGTGATGGGTGGAACGATGAACGTGTTGACCGCGTTGTCCAGCAGGTATCGCTTCACCGTCTCGTACTCAGGCCCGTCCGAGATGCCCAGGAAGATGGGGCAGGTGGCCCCGGTCCGGCGCAACGTCGCGATGAACTGGCGGTACTCGTCGACATCCTTGTAGCCGGTGGCGATGGACACCACGATGTCGGGCGCCGCGGCGAGCGAGAGCGCCGGGCGCGGGTCGGGGCTGCTGGTGTCCAGCGCGTGCAGCAGCGCGCTGATCCGATCCACCGAGCGGTGATGTTGCAGCGCGAAGGCGCGCCCCTGGTCCCCGATGCGCTGCCGCTCGTCGGGGGCGTTCAGATAGTGGAGGACCTTCTCCTCGAGGATGCGCAGGCCATCGTCGGTCAGGTCGTAGAAGATCAGGTGCTGCCCGTCGACGAGCGGTGGGTCGAGGGGCGCGTACATCCGGTCCACGAAGACCAGGGGGCCAGCGGCCAGCGCCTCCCACAGGCGAGCGTCGCCCTCCCACGGATCGGGGTTGGCGTGCAGGACGATCTTGCTGTCGTACAGGCACTGCTTGTAGCGCGGATCGATGGCCGACCTTCCCACCGGTCCGCACTCCGACACCGTCCCCAGCTGCATGGTCAGCGCGGGGTGGGCGGCTGCCAGGCGCTTGGCGAACTTCAGCAGGCGGCCCCTGGCCAGCGCGAAGTAGGGCGTCTGGATCACGTCGTCGTCGAACAGACAGGACACGTCCAGGCGCCGCGCGCCGGACGGGGCGGGCGGTTCGACCATGGCGTCCGGAACGCAGTAGGCGGTGGGCCGGACCGGCAAGAGGCCGTAGTCCATGACCCGCCCTTCCTGCCTATCGACGCAGCTGCGCTTGAAGTAGAGCCGCCACCGGAAGTCGTCGGCGTCGAGGAGGCCGCCCGGGTCGTCCCCGTAGTCGAGCAAGATCGTCGACGCCTTGAACCGGTCCACGAGGGGACGAAAGCGGGTGTGGAACGGGTTATGGCCGACCAGATGGTTCTGGCAGAACAGCAGGTAGTCGGCGCGCTCGGGCTCGTCGACCAGCGTGACCCGAGGATGGGCCCGCAGGCCTTCGTGGGTCAGGCGCACCTCGTTGCTGGCCGCCTCCGGATCGTCGAACAGGGGGAAGTAGATCCGGTAGCGCGGCGGCTCGGACAGCTCGGCGCGCTGCACCAGCTCTATCATGGTCTGCAGCTCGCGCTCACAGTCCCCCGCGAACGGCGCGCTGGCGTCGACGAAGCCGTCGTTCACGTGGATCACGTGGACGGTGCACTCGGGGGTCTGCAACAGGCAGGTGCTTCCCGTGGCCGGCAGGCCCGCGGGCGACTGGACCAGGATGAAGAACAGCCCGTGGGTGTGGCGATACCGCGCGGCGAGGAACCGACCGAAACGCTGAAATTCGTCGAGCAGGTCGGCGCGCTGCCGTTGATAGTCATTCACCCCCAGCAGGGGGTGAATGTAGAAGCAGACCTTCTTGCGATCCTGCGCCAGCGTCTCGCGCAGGCGACGAATACGGCGGACGAAGCTCTGCTGATCCTGCGCTGACGCCGGATCATGGTGGGTCAGCGCCAGCTGCAGGTGATACGTCGAGCTGCCTGTCAGATCCTCGCCGGCGACGGGCCGGTGCGTGTCCTCGTAGTACCGATTGACGCTGGGGTTCTCGGTGAGGATCTCGCGCACCACCCCGTCGATGACGTTGACCGTCCTGGTGGTGACCTTCACGTAATGGCGTGGATCCAGGAAGTGCTGAAAGTCGGTCTTCAGGCAATCCTCGATCACGCTCAGCTTGCTGACGATCCCGTCGAAGGGAAACGACTGCGCGGCGAGCTGACACCGGTCCAGGATCGCGGCGGCCGAGCAGCGATGGCCAAACGCGATGAAGACGGTGGTGTTCGGCGCCATGGAGCCCGCGCGCGCTTGCTTCCTACTTCTTCGCGGGGGAGGGCGCGGGCGGGACAGGAGGCAGCGCCGCCGGAGCGGTGCCCGGCGCGCCCCCGGTGCCGCTGGTGTTTTGCGCCTGGGCGGCGCCCATGTGCTTCTTCCAGTGCGCCTTCATGTCGTCCACGTGCTTCTTGCACGCCGGCGTCAGCTCCTTGGTGTGCTCGCCCAGGCACATGGCGACGCGGCCCGAACCGGCCGGCACGTCCGAGCAGAGCTTCTGCACGTCCCCGGCGCAGTCCGCGTGCATCTCCATGTGCGCGTTCATCTGCGTCGTGACGGTCTCCACCGACTTCTTGCAGGCGGGCGACAGCTCGGCGGCGTGCTCGTTCAGGCAGACGGCGACGCGGCCGTGGCCCGGCTGAACGTCCTTGCAGAACTTCCCTACGTCGGCGCCGCAGCTCTTGTGCATGTCCTTCATGGGACCCCACTCGTGGCCCATGCCCATGCCCTTGCCCATCATGCCCATCCCCCCGGGGTGACCGCCCACCGCCTCTGCCGGTGCCGTCGTCGCGCCGGGCGCCGCGGCGGCCGCCGCGGCGGCGGCCTTCTTGTCGCCGGCTGCCGCCAGCGCGGCCTTGCACGGCTCGGAAAGATCGTTCTCGTGCAGGCGCAGGCAGCGGGCCAGCTTGCCCCCCCCGATCGCGACGCCGGCGCACAGCTTGGCCGCGTCGTCCTTGCACTTCATGCCGATCAGGCTGCGGTGCTCCGGGGCGGCCGGGGCGGCGGCGGCCGGGGCGTCCTCGGCGCGCGCGATGCCTGTCGTGGCGACCAGCCCGACCACGGCCACGAACATCCGAACATACGAGTGTCGTTCCATCTCCAGCTCCTCCTTTTTCTACGTTTTGGGTCGAGCTCGAACGCACCGGACGAACCGCCCGGGTACGCGGGGGTGGGACGACCCTCGCGCGAGGCGATGGTAACGCATTTCGCCGGTGGCGTCCCGGCGGCGGCTGCTCGCCCACTGGCCGGCCAGGTACACTGTTCGCCTTGCTCGCCTCGCACAGACCAGCAGCAGCGCGTGGGGGGCGCCTCGTCCCGGCGGCGCGCGCGCGATGAAACCACTCGCCAGCGTCGCCGTCATCCTGCTCGCGCTCGGCGGGGTGCTGGGCCTGTCCATCACCAGCGCGCGCCACGACGAGCGGCAGCTGCTCGACGAGTTCACGGCCACCACCCGGCAGCAGCTGCACACGTCGGTCGAGGTGCTGTCCACCCGCCTCGACGCCCTTCACCAGGACACCCGGCTGCTGGTCGATCTGGTCGAGCGCGAGCGGAGTCTGGACGCCGACGAGGAGAAGCGCGTCTGGCTGAGCGCCTTCCAGGCGCTGGCCGTGGTGGTGCCGCACTACCGCTTCATCGCCCTGTTCGCCGAGGACGGGCGGGTGATCGTCTCGGCGTCGGACCCCACGGAGAGCGCCGCCACGATCGAGGCCCTGTCCGATCACAGCCGCCGACTGGCGCTGGAGATCGCGGCCCAGGGAAAGCAGTCGCTGGGAAAGCCGGCCTTCGCCTACGGCAGCCGATCGTTCTGGTTCTATGGCGCGCCGGTGCGCGGGGCGGGCGGCGCCCTGGTGGTGGCCAGCGACGCGGCGCTGTTCCTGCACGACGTGGCCTGGACCTCGCTGCCGCTCGCCAAGCTGTTCGTGACCGATCCGGCCTCGGTCGTCTGGTCGGGCTGCGAGACCTCCAGCGGCTGCCGCGCCACCCAGTCCGAGGTCGTGCAGAGGTACATCTCGCCGGCGCACACCTCGCTGGAGCGGATCGGCCCGGACCTGGCCCAGGCGCTGGGCGTGTCCTACTGGCCGGCGGTCATGATCTCCGAACGGGTCGAGCAGCCCACGGGCGACTGGACCGTCACCTGGTTGGCCTCCACGCGCGCCATCATGACCCGCGAGCGCTCGGCGCTGGCGCGGGTGGTGCTGGCGGCCCTGGCCGCGGCGGTGGCGGTGGCGGCGGTGGGGATCTTCATCCTGCGCCAGCAACGCAAGGCCGTGACGCTGGCGGGCCAGCTCCGCTATGCGCAGGCGCTGGCCAGCGCCCGCGAGACCAGCCAGTCGATCGTCGAGAACGCGCCCCTCGGCGTGCTGGGCGTGTCCCAGGACGGGAAGGTGGCGCTGGCGAACGGCTTCCTGGTCCAGCGCGTGGGTCCGGTGCGCGTGGGCGCGCCGTTGAAGGAGGCCGTCACCGGCGAGGGCGCCGAGCTGGTCCAGCACCTGCTGCCGCTGCTGACGGGCCGGGCCCGGACCGCCGCCGATCCCGCCTCGACGGGGCCCGAGCTGCGCGCCCTGTCGACGTCGTCGCACCACTTTCACGTGCGCGTGGTGCCGGTCAAGAACGCCGATCTGGGCGTCTCGGTGTTCGCGCTGGTCGAGGACCAGTCGGCCCTGCGCAGCCTGGAGAACCAGCTGGTCCGCGCGGAGAAGCTGATCAGCGTGGGCGTCCTCTCCGCCGGCATCGCCCACGAGATCGGCAGCCCCCCGGCCGTGATCCGCGGGCGCGCCGAGCAGGTGCTGCGGGACACGCCGCCGGGGCCGCGCGCCGACGACCTGCGCGTCATCATCAAGCACATCGACCGCATCTCGTCGACCATCCGCCAGCTGCTGGATTTCTCGCGTCGGCAGCCGGTGGCGCCCCGGGCGGTGTCGCTGGCGGTGGCGATCGAGCGGGCGCGCGAGTTGCTGCAGTGGAAATTCGAGAGCAAAAACCTCGAGCTTCGTGTCACTCTGGATGACGACCTTCCCATGCTGGCCGCCGACCCCGATCAATTGCAGCAAGTCATCGTGAACCTGTTGTTGAACGCCTGCGACGCCTCCGAGCCGTCGGGCGAGGTGGCCATCAAGGCGCGGCCGCTGCCCGGGGACCAGATCCAGCTGGCCATCGTCGATCGGGGGCACGGCATCGCCCCCGAGCACCTGCACGCCGTGTTCGATCCCTTCTTCTCCACGAAGAAGCGGGGCGAGGGGACGGGCCTGGGGCTATCGATCGTCGCCAGCATCGTCCGCAACCACGGCGGCGAGATCAGCCTGGACAGCGCGGCCGGCAAGGGCACGACCGTGACCGTGCGCTGGCCGGCCCACCGGGAGGCCGCCCGTGGCTAGCGCGGGCCTGCGCGCGCTGGTGGTCGACGACGTCGTCGACATGGCCGAGACCATCGCTAGCGATCTGCGCCGCGCCGGGTTCGAGACCCACGTCGCGGAGAGCGGCGTGCGCGCGCTGGAGTTGCTGGGCCGCGAGCTGTTCGACGTGGTGGTGACCGATCTGCGCATGAAGAGCGTCGACGGCATGGACGTGCTCGACGCCGTGAAGCGCGTCGATGCCACCGTGCCGGTCGTCATCATGACCGCCTTCGGGGGCATCGACAGCGCGGTCGAGGCGATGCGCCGGGGCGCCTATTCGTACGTGGCCAAGCCGTTCGAACTGGACGTGCTGCGGGGGCTGGTCGAGCGTGCCTGCCGCGAGCGGACGCTGGCGCGCGAGAACGCGCTGCTACGGAGCAGCCTGCACGAGAACGCGGCCTCGCAGCGGCTGGTCGGGCAGAGCGCGCCCATGCGACAGCTGCGCGCGCTGATCGAGCGGGTCGCCGGCGCGTCGTCGCCGGTCGTCATCTCTGGGGAGACGGGGACCGGCAAGGAGCTGGTGGCGCTGGCCATCCACGCCGACGGTCCGCGCGCCGATCGGCCGTTCGTCGCCATCAACTGCGCGGCGCTGCCCGAGCAGCTGCTGGAGAGCGAGCTGTTCGGCCACGCCCGCGGCGCGTTCACGGGCGCCTCGCAGAACCGGCGCGGCCTGTTCGTCGAGGCAGACGGCGGCACGCTGTTCCTGGACGAGATCGGTGACCTGCCGCTGCCCCTGCAGGGGAAGCTGCTGCGGGTGCTGCAATCGGGCGAGGTGCGTCCGGTGGGCAGCGAGACGGTCCGCACGGTCGACGTGCGGTGCATCTCGGCGACCCACAAAGATCTGGGCACGCTGGTCGAGCAGGAGCTGTTCCGTCAGGATCTGTTCTTCCGCCTGGACGTGCTGCGCGTCCCCGTGCCCTCGCTGCGCGAGCGCCTGGACGATCTGCCGGCGCTGGTCGAACACTTCCTGCGCCGCAGCCTGGAGCGGTCGCCGCGGTCGGTGCTGGTGGGCTTCGAACCGTCGGCCATGGACTTCCTGGGCACCTACGCGTGGCCGGGCAACGTACGCCAGATCGAGAACCTGATCGAGCGGCTGGTGGTCACGGCGTCGACGCCGCTGGCCCGGGTGGAGGATGTCAGGCACGCGCTCGGCGCCGTCCGACACTTCGATCCGGTGGCGACCCTGCTGCAGAAGCCGATGACGCTGCAAGAGCTGGAGGATCGCTACATCGCGGGGATCCTCGAGAAGGTCGGGGGCAGCAAGCCCCGGGCGGCCGAGATCCTGGGGGTCGACGCCTCGACCCTGTATCGGCGCGAGAAGAAGAGCACCTAGTCGCCGCCGGGAGCCCCGCCTGGGCCCCCAGGCTGCTGCCCGGCCCTCGGGCGCGTTTTGCAATTCGCCAGTTTTTGGCCGCATTTCGCAAGCGAGGATGTTCGGCGCGAGTCGGCCTGGTATCTAGATGATTTCCGCGTTGTTTCTACGCCGAGAACAGCATGTTAGCGTGATTTTATAACATCATGAAATCAGACGTAAAAACCGTTTACGAAACATGCCGGTCACATGGCCGGCACCGCAGTTGCTGACGTGGGCGGCGTCGGGCGATGCGCCAAGTGGCGGGCCGCCGGTGACCCGAAAAACGAAAGGACCCCAAGAATGAGGACTTCGCGCGTTCGCAAAATGAGGCAGGTGGTGGCGGGAGGGATGCTGGCCCTGTTGATAGCCCTCGGTTCGGGGCTGGCCCTCGCCGACACGACGCCCGCCCCCACGCCCACGCCGGCCGAGTTGGCGGCGCGCGTCGCGGACCTGGAGGCCTACGTGACGAACGGGACGCCGAAGGCGCTGATCACCTCGGGCCCCGGCCACAACGCCTGGATGATGACCTCGGCGGCGCTGGTCCTCTTCATGACCTTGCCTGGCCTGGCGCTGTTCTACGGGGGCCTGGTCCGCCGCAAGAACATCCTGTCCGTCATGGCGCAGTGCCTGGGCTGCGCGGGGCTGGTCACCATCCTGTGGTGGGCGTTCGGCTACAGCGCCGTGTTCGCCGGCGGGTCGTCCGTGCTGGGCGGGATGAAGTTCGCCTTCCTGCACGGGGTGACCTCGCTGCCCAACAGCGACTACGCGGCGTGGGTCTCGCAGAACGTGTTCTCGATGTACCAGCTGATGTTCGCCATCATCACGCCCGGCCTGATCGTGGGCGCCATCGCCGAGCGCATGAAGTACTCGGCCATCATGGCCTTCATCGCGGTGTGGATGCTGGTGGTCTACTTCCCGCTGGCGCACATGGTGTGGGGCGTGGACGGTCTGATGAACGGCGTGTGGAACGCCAAGGCCGCCATCAAGGCCATCGACTTCGCGGGCGGCACGGTCGTGCACATGTCCTCGGGCTGGTCGGCGCTGGTGCTGTGCCTGATCCTGGGCAAGCGGACCGGCTTCGGAAAGCGGGTGTTCTTGCCGCACAGCCTGACGCTGACGATGGTCGGCACGGGCATGCTGTGGGTGGGCTGGTACGGCTTCAACGCCGGCAGCGCGGTGGCCGCCGACGGCATCGCGGCGAACGCGTTCACGACGACCACGCTGGCGGCCGCCGTCGCCGCGTCGGTCTGGCCGGCGCTGGAGTGGCTGACCCGCCGCCAGCCGACGGTGCTGGGCTTCTGCTCGGGCGCGGTGGCGGGCCTGGTGGTCATCACCCCGGCGGCGGGCTTCGTCAGCCCGACCAGCGCCGTCATCATCGGTGTCCTGGCGGGCGTCGTTCCCTTCCTGGCCTGCACGAAGATGAAGGCGTTCTTCAAGTACGACGACGCGCTGGACACGTTCGGCGTGCACGGCGTGGGCGGCACCATGGGCGCGCTGGTGACGGGCATCTTCGCGACGCCCGACGCGAACGCCAACCTGAACACGAACCTGGGCGGCATCGTGGGCCACACCCTGTGGCTGGAGCAGCTGAAGGCGATGGGCCTGACCGTGGCGCTGTCCGTGGGCGCCACCGTCGTCATCGCCTACGCCATCAAGGCGGTCATCGGCCTGCGTCCGTCCATCGAGGAGGAGGAGGAGGGCCTGGATCAGACGGATCACGGCGAGGTGGGGTACCATCCCGACGAGGAAGGCGCGCACGGCGGCTTCCTGACCGGCGCGGGCAGCCTGGCCGCCGAGGCCGAGGTCCGCGCGGCCGAGGCGGCGCGGTGAACGCCGGCCGCTTCACCCCAAACGCGTGCGGGAGACAGACAACATGAAAAAGATCGAAGCCATCATCAAACCCTTCAAGCTGGACGACGTGAAGGACCGGTTGCGTGAGATCGGCGTGTCCGGCATGACCGTCTACGAGGTGAAGGGCTTCGGTCGCACGGGCGGCAAGACGGAGGTCTACCGCGGCTCGGCCTACGTGGTGGACTTCATCCCCAAGGCGCGCGTCGAGATCATCGTGAAGGACTCGATGGTCGACGACGTGGTCGCCGCCATCATCACGGCGGCCAAGACGGGGAAGATCGGCGACGGCAAGATCTTCATCTCGCCCATCGAGACCGCGATCCGGATCCGCACGGGCGAGCGCGACGAAGACGCCGTCTGAGCGCGCTGGTCGGCCATCGCCGGCGTCGGGACGCGAATCGACTTCGCGGCTCGCGCCGGCGATTCGCTTTTGTGGCCGCGCGACAGAGGCTCGACGAAGAATGCCGAGCCGGTGCCGGGCGCGACTCCGGAATCCGGAGACTGGTTTTTGAAACTCGGAGCGCCCACGCCCGCGACGCGCCTGATTTCGCGGCGTGCGCCGGGGGGACGCGCATCTTTTTCGCCGTGGCGCACTCCTTGCTCGGGCCGGGCGCACCATGCGCATCAAATTCGCCCGAACCACCGCCCTGATCCTGGCCGGGGCCGCGATCGCCCTCGCCGGTTGCGGCACCTCGCACGAGGACCACGACTCCGGCAGCATCGGCGTCGCGTTGCAGATCGCCCCCGGCGTCGTCCTGAACAGCGTCTCGTACACCATCACGGGACCGGGCAGCTACCTGCGCACGGGGACCGTCAACGTCTCCGGTAGCACGGTCGTGGCGACCACCATCGGCGGCCTGCCGGTGGGGACCGGGTACGACATCACGCTGACCGCCACGTCCACGGACGGCGGCACGCACTGCATGGGGTCGGCGACCTTCTCGGTGGGGGCCGGCGTGACGACCAGCGTGAGCATCGGGCTGGTCTGCCACCAGGGCGCCACCACGGGCAGCGTGCTGATCAACGGCACCATCAACGTGTGTGCGGTCATCGACGGGCTCTCCGCCAATCCGGCCGAGGCCCAGGTGGGCGGCACGATCGCGCTCAGCGGTCTGGCCCACGACAGCGACGCGGCTCCCGCGGCGCTGACCTACCACTGGACGGCCAGCAGCGGCACGCTCAGCGATGCGAGCGTGGCCAACCCCTCGCTGAAGTGCACCGCGGCGGGCACGGCCACGCTGACCCTGACGGTCAGCGACGGCGACTGCGGGGACGCGCAGGCGGTCACCGTGACCTGCTCGGGCGCCACCGGCGCGGGCGGGGCGACCAGCGCGGGCGGGGCGGGCGGCAAGGCCGGCACCGGCGGTGACGGGGCCAGCGGCGGCGCCGCCGGCGCGGCGGCCGGCGGGACCTCGGGCGCGGGCGGCAGCGCCGGCGCCGGCGGCGGCAAGGCCGGCAGCAGCGGCACTGCGGGCGCCGCCGGAACGGCCGGCGGCAGCGGTACGGCCGGCAGCCCGGGCGTGGGCGGCTCGTCCGGCGCGGCTGGCTCGTCCGGCGGCGGCGGCGCGTCGGGCAAGACGATCGTCATCAACGAGGTCGAGTCGAACGGCGACGCGATGGGCGACTGGGTCGAGTTGATGAACGTCAGCGGCGCCACCGTCGATATCTCCGGGTGGAAGCTGAAGGACGACACCGACTCGCACGCCTTCGTGGTGGTGCCCAGCGGGACGACGCTGGCCTCGGGCGGCTTTTACCGGATCTACGTGTTCCAGACCTTCGGCCTCGGCGCGCCGGACATGGCGCGCCTGTTCGATCCTTCCAGCAACCTGGTGGACTCGTACAGCTGGACGACCCACGCGACGGGCACGTACGGTCGTTGCCCCGACGGGACCGGGGCGTTCGTCGACTCGACGCCGACGCCGGCCGCCGCGAACGCGTGCGGCGGCGGGACGGGCGCCGGTGGCAGCGGTGGTGCCGGCGGCGCGGGCGGCGCGGGCGGCAGCGGCCTGGCGGCGAACGAGTTCGCCTGGCCGGGCACCGACACCGTCGTCACGGTGGACGACCTGGGCGCGTTCGCGTCGAACCTGTCGGGTCTGCACTACCAGCCGGCGACCGCGAGCGAGCCCGCCGTCATGTGGGCCATCCAGAACGGTCCCTCGAAGCTGTATCGCCTGCTGTGGAACGGGACGACCTGGGAGTCGGACATGGCGAACAGCTGGGGCGCCGGCAAGACGATCCACTACCTGGCCGGCACGGGTGATCCCGACTCGGAGGGCGTCAGCAAGGCCGAGTTCGCCGACTCCGCGATCTACGTCTCGACCGAGCGCGACAACGACAACAACCAGGTCAACCGCTTCAGCGTCCTGCGCTACGACACCAGCGACGCCGGGATCGATCTGACGGCCACGAACGAGTGGAACCTGACGGCCGATCTCCCCGCGATGGGCATCAACCTGGGCCTCGAGGCCATCACCTACATCCCGGACACGGCCCTGGTCGCCGGCGGCTTCTTCGACGAGGCGGCCAGCGCGCTCTACGATCCGTCACGCTACCCGAACCACGGCGCGGGCCTGTTCTTCGTGGGCCTGGAATCGAACGGCTTCATCTACGCGTACGCGCTGAACCACGCCGACAACAGCTTCACCCGCGTCGCCACGTTCTCCAGCGGCCAGGTCGCCATCATGGACCTGTCGTACGATCGCGAGGTCGGGTACCTGTGGGCCCAGTGCGACAACACGTGCAACAACAAGGCGACCGTGTTCAAGCTGGACACGACGCCCGCCTCGCCGACGCTGGGTCGCTTCGAGATCGGCCGGGTCTTCGATCGACCGGCGTCGTTGCCGAACTCGAACTTCGAGGGCATCGGCATCGCGCCCGAATCGGAGTGCGTGGCCGGCCAGAAGCACTTCTTCTGGTCCGACGACAGCGCGCTCGACATGCACTCGCTCCGCCGCGGCTCGATCCCCTGCGGTCAGTTCTTCTAGGTCGAAACGGCCCGCCGGGCTGCCTCAGACGATCCCGAACAGCCCGCGGAGCAACGGAAACAGATCCTTCTGCCGGTCGCTGCCGGCGATACCCAGGCGGATGGACACCTTGGAACCGTCGCCCCAGGGCCACCACATGGCGAACGGGGTCATGCCGGCGACGGGGGAGGCGGTGAACAGCGCCTGTCCGGGGCGCAGCTCGCCGCAGCGTTCGGCGAGGGCGCGGATGCCCTCGGGCGCGGTGGCGAACGAGGCGGCGTCCCACTCGGACGGCGTGGCGGCCAGCAGCGTGGTCTTGGCCGACGTCGCCGCGTCACCGGGGATGGCCGAGGTGGCGCACTTGAAGCGGTGATCCCAGGTCCACTCGCGGGCCGGCCAGGCGGTCCGCAGCTGGGTGAACGCATCCAGGATCGGCTGCCACGGCTCGACAGGGGTCGCCATCACGGGATCGTATCACGCGCGCCGGCGCGCGGTCACTTGTAGTCGCGCAGGTGCCGGCGGCCGCTCGGTTGCTTGGGGCCGTCCTTCGCCTGCTGGCACTCGACGCACAGCTCGACGTACGGCATCAGCTCGAGCCGCTTCGGCGAGATCGGCTCTTCGCACTCGGCGCACAGGCCGAAGGTCTCGGGGGTCTGGTCCAGGCGCGCCAGCGCGCGCTGGATGTTCGCCAGCTCGCCGGCGCGGGCCCGGTTGCGGGTGGAGGCGATGGTCTGCGACATCTCGGCCAGAGGCTGCTCGTCCTCGTCGGTGCCCACGGCGGCGGGGTCGGTGCGGCCCGGCTCGATGGCCAGATCGCCTTCACTGACGATCTCGTCCCGAAGCTGGGCCAGGCGCTTGCGGTGTCGGCGAATGCTTGCGGCGTCCACGCCCAAAATTGTAGCCAGAAATTCGCCGCCAGCGACGGGGACTCAGTGCGAAACGGCGGCGGCCTTGCGCTGCAACAGGTAGTCGCGCAGGTGCGGCACGATGGGCAGGCGCAGCACCTCTTCGGGCGTGGCGAAACGGGCCGCCTCGACCTCGCGGTTGTCGATGTGGATGGTGGGGCGGGTGGGCAGCGTCACCTCGACGATGGTCACGTCGTCGCGCCGTCCCTCGAACAGGTGCTCGCCGCGGTAGACCTCGCGGACCTGGTCCGGCGACACGGCCACCCGGCACTCCTCGGCCAGCTCGCGGGTGCCGGTCTGCGCGGGCGTCTCGCCCGCCCGCGGATAGCCGCCGGGCAACGTGTACTGCTTGCGGTAGGTGTTCTTCACCAGCAAGATCTCGCCGCCGTTCCAGATCGCCACCAGCGTGCCGCCCTTCAGGGGCCGGGTGAGGGTCCAGTAGGCCCGCAACATGCGGTGCGCCACCTTGAAGGCGACCTGGTAGGCCTTGTCTATGGCAGTGGGCGCAGTTTCCATGACGCTCCCTCTATTACTTGCCTCGTTCGACGAAAAGGCAAGGAAGTGAACTTCGGCTGAACGCCTGTTTAGATGGCGCCGGCGCGGCCCCGGGCCGTCACTTCAGCAGCTCTTCCAGCTCGGCCCAGCGCGCATACAGCCGATCGACGTCGGCCTGGCGCTCGGCCACCGTGGCCAGCAGGGGCACCAGCCGGGTGGGGTGGCTGGCGTTCTCGGGGACCTCGCTCTCGGCCACCGCCTTCTGCAGCGCTTGCTCCGCCTCGGCGATCTTCGCCTCGATGACGTCGTAGTCGCGCTGATCGCGGTAGCTCAGCTTCTTGCGGGGGGCCTTGGCGCCGCCCGGCGCCCGCGCGGTCCCGGCGGCCGCCGCCTCGCGGCGGGCGGCTTCCTCGGCGGCGGCGCGCTCGGCGCGCCATCGCTCCCACTGGTCCAGGCTGGCGAAGGGGACGATGTCCGCCCCGCCCGCCGGGGACGTCTTCGCCGCGAAGGCCAGCAGGTGCGTCGCCACGCGGTCCACGAAGCGGCGATCGTGCGACACCAGCAGCACGGCGCCGCCGTGCTCGACCAGGGCGTCTTCGAGGACGGCCAGCGTGCTCAGATCGAGATCGTTCGTCGGCTCGTCCAGCACCAGCACGTCCGCCGGGCGCAACATCAGCTGCGCCAGCAACAGGCGGCTCTGCTCGCCGCCCGACAGCTTCCCGACCGCCAGGTTCGCCTGGTCCGTCGTGAAGAGAAACCGCTCCAGATAGCCGCGGACATGGACGCGCGCGCCCCGGAACGACACGTAGTCGCCGTCGGGGCAGACGGTGTCGGCCACGGACAGCGCGGGATCCAGCGCGCCCCGATCCTGCGCGAAGTAGGCCACGCGCAGGCCGTCCGCGCGCTTCACGGTACCGGCGCTGGCCGGCTCGTCCCCCAGCAGCACGCGGATCAACGTCGACTTGCCACAGCCGTTCGGACCCATCAGCGCCACCCGCGCGCCCGGCGCCAGCAGCAGGTCCGCCCCCTCGAAGATGGCCCGGTCGCCATAGCGCTTCGCCAGCCCCTTCGCCTCGATCAGCCGCTTCGCCCGCGTCTCGCCCCCCTGGAAGTCGAGGACGCTCTCGCGCACCACGTTGCGCGCGCCCAGCCCCGCCACCTCGTCGCGCAGCTCGCCGGCGCGCTGGATGCGCGCCTGCTGCTTGGTGGTGCGCGCCGCCGCGCCCCGCTGCAGCCACTCCGTCTCGCGGCGTAGCGTGTTGCGCAGCACGACCTCGCGCTGCTCCTGCGCCTCCATGTTGGCCGTCTTCACGCGGACGTACGCCTCGAAGTTGCCGGCCACCGCCAGCAGCCCGCCCGCGTTGCGGCGATCCAGCTCGAGGATGCGCGTCGCCACCCGCTGCAAGAAGACCCGATCGTGGGTGACGGTGACGGTCGCGAAGCGGGCGCGCGCCAGCAGCCGCTCCAGCCACTCGATGCTCTCCACGTCCAGGTGGTTGGTGGGCTCGTCCAGCAGCAGCAGCTCGGGCTGGCGGCCCAGCTCGCGCGCCAGCGCCACCCGCTTCTGCCAGCCGCCCGACAGGGACGCCACCGGCGTGGCCTCGTCGACGTCGGGCCGATCGGCGGCCCCGGTGAACCCCAGCGCCACCATGACCTGCCGCGCTTGCTCCTCGCGCTCCCAGTCGGGGTGGCCGCCGTCGGCGCCTTCGTCGGACCCGGGCGCCACGCGCAGCGCCTCGCCCAGTCCGCCGGCCAGCCCTTCGCGCACCACGGACGCGATGGTGGCGTCCGGCGCGAAGCGCGGCACCTGTTCCAGATAGCCGACGCGCAGGCCGCGCCGGCGCGACACGGCGCCGCCGATGCGCTGCTCGGCAGCGGCGTCGGCCAGCAGCCGCAGCAGCGTCGATTTGCCGGCGCCGTTCGGTCCGATCAACCCGACGCGATCCCCGTCCTCGATGGTGAAGCTGACGTCCGCGAACAGCGTTCGAGCGCCGTAAGCAGCGGTCAGCCCTTGCGCAGACAGCAGAATTGCCACGTCGATGTTCCTGTCAGAATTCCTGGGGCGACCGTACCACGACACTCACTGGGCGGCAGGAAGCCCGCGCCCGGCCGTCCCCGAAGGGGGACGGCGAACGAGGGCTGACCACGGCGGCTGGTGCCGCCGTGGAGATCCGATGTGTCCTCTTGCCCAGCCCGCGCCGCGGGCCCGCGCCGGTCGTCGTTAGGCGCGCGCCTGCATGCCGCCGTCGCGCCGGCCGCGTCCGCCGCCATTCCGCTGGGGACGACCCTGGGGACGGCCGTACGGTCGACCCTCGCCCGCATCACGCGAAGGCGCGCCCGTCGCCGGGTACGGATGATCACTGACCACCGCCAGCTTCGCCTTCGTCAGCCGCTCGATGTCGCGCAGGTACGATCGCTCCTCGCCGTCGCAGAACGACAGCGCCACGCCGCCCGCGCCGGCGCGCGCCGTGCGGCCGATGCGGTGCACGTAGCTCTCCGGCTCGTTGGGCAGCTCGAAGTTGATGACGTGGCTGACACCGTCGATGTCGATGCCGCGCGCGGCGATGTCGGTCGCCACCAGCACCCGGATGCGCCCGTCGCGGAAGGCCGACAGCGCCTTCTGCCGCGCGCCCTGCGACTTGTTGCCGTGGATCGCCTCGGCGCGCACCTCGGACTTGTCCAGATCGCGCGTCACGCGATCGGCGCCGTGCTTGGTGCGGGTGAAGACCAGCACGCGCTTCATGGCGGGATCGCGCAGCACCTCGCGCAGCAGCGAGCGCTTGTTGTCCTTGTCGACGAACAGCACCCACTGCGCGATGGCCGGGGCGGTGCTGGCGACCGGGTTCACCGCCACCTTGGCCGGGTTGCGCAGGATCTGATCGGCCAGCTGCGCGATGTCGGGCGGCATGGTGGCCGAGAACAGCAGGTTCTGACGCTGCGCCGGCAACTTCGAGATGATCTGGCGGATGGGCTTGATGAAGCCCATGTCCAGCATGCGGTCCGCCTCGTCCAGCACCAGCGTCTGGACGTTTCCCAGGTGCACGTGGCCCTGATCCATCAGATCGATCAGTCGTCCCGGCGTGGCGACGATGATGTCGGTGCCGCGGCGGAGGGCGTCCACCTGCGGGCCCTGGCCGACGCCGCCGAACACGGTGGCGCGCGACAGGCGCAGGTGGCGGCCGTAGGTGCCGAAGCTGTCGGCGACCTGCACCGCCAGCTCGCGCGTGGGGACCAGGATCAGGGCGCGGGGACCGCGGCGGGTGCCCGGCGCGCTGGGCTGCGCCTGCGCCAGCCGCTGCAGCATCGGCAGCGCGAAGGCCGCGGTCTTGCCCGTCCCGGTCTGCGCGCAACCCAGCAGGTCTCGTCCGGCCAGCACGTGAGGAATGGCCTGCTGCTGGATGGGCGTGGGGCGGTCGTACTTCTCCTCGCCCAGGGCCCGCAGCAGCGGGGCCGCCAGGCCCAGGCTGGCGAAGTCAGGCGTCACCGCCGGCGCGGGCGCCGCAGCGGCAGGCGAAGGCGAAGCAGGAAGGGAATCAGAGGACGAGGTCTCGGTCGAAGAGGACAAGGAACTGGAATGCATCGAATACGGGTCGCTTTCGTTGGGGCCCCCCTTTTCGACCTCGCGCCTCCGTCGTGTGCGACGGTCGGGTCGGATGAAGGGTGGGCGTGATGAACGTCTGTCCGTGCAAAACCGTTCAGACAGCGTTCGAACGAAAGCCCGCTAACCGGTTCCGGCGCGCTCGGCCCGCTTCTTTGTCGAGGGCCAAGGCAAGGACGTGATTTGTCCGCTGGTATAGATGAGGGCTAAATCGCCCAAAGTCAAGGACGGCCCCCGGGGCACCCTGACACGCCGCCGTCAACCCGGGCCGATCGTTCACGAGCGGACGGGGCCACCGCCGAGGCGCAGCGCCTTGCGCACTGCCGTCGGCGTCAGGCCCACCCGCGCCGCGATGACCTCGGGCGAAGGCCGCTGGCCCGTCTCGGCGATGATCGCTCGCACGGCTTCGAGCACGCGCACCAGCTCCGCGGGTCTGGCCGCGGCGCTCGTGGCGCCCAGATCGAAGCCGGCGTCCTCGAGCGCCCCGATCAGCTCGTCGATGTCGGCGTAGGTCACCGACTTCGACACCAGCTCCTCGCTCAGCTCGTCCAGCGTCAACCCGTCCGGATGGGACGCGCGAATCGCCTCGAACAGCTCCTGAAGATGAGGGGACAGGGCCACGGTGGTATCGAACGGCGCGGTCGCGGTGAGGCACGCCGCGCTCCCGCGCGGCCGTTGCTCCCGGGTTCTTCCGGGCTACTCCAGGCCTTCGGGCGGCGGCTGCGGTCCGGGGACGATGCCGGCGATGTCGGGATCCTCGCCGTCCGGCACCACCCGCTCGGCGCGCTCCCGCTCCCGGTGGTCCTTCCGCGCCGCTTTCTCCTTCTGGCGCTCCTTGCGCGCCAGTTCTTTTCGTCGCTTTTCGAAGGGATCGATCCGAGGCCGCATCGGCGGCAGTCTACCTCACGATGGCCGCGCCGCGCATACCCCTTTTGGCGGTCGCGGCCCGCTTTTTATGGGCGCCGCGGCATCGCGGTCAGTTACAGGGGCTTGACCGCGCGGCCCACCAACATCAGGCCCAGCCGAGACTGGTGGCGGCTGCCCTCGATCGTGCGATCGATCCCGGCCAGCACCTTGGCCACCTGCGGGCCGATGCCCAGCTTGCCCACCTTCAGGTAGTCGAGCGCCGTCGCCATCAGCGGCGCGATCGTGTCGACGGTCCTCACCTCCGTCACCGACAGCCCGCTCGACCCCAGCAGGTCGCGGTACTCGTCGACGCGAAAGGCCTTGTGGTCCTTCGTGAACAGGTTGTCGTTGCGGCGCAGGAACTTCTTCAGCATCTCCAGCGGCGTCACGTAGCGCGGGTCGTAGCAGACGAACACGCCGCCCGGCTTCAGCACGCGCGCGATCTCGGCCATGGCCCGGTACGGATCGGGGAAGTGGTGCAGGGCGTTCGAGGTCAGCACCGCCGAGAACGCGCCGCTCTTGAACGGCAGGTGATGCACGTCGGCCTCGGCCAGGCCGGCGTAGCCGACGGTCACGCGCGCCAGCAGCTCGCCCTGAAAATCGGTGCCGATCAGGTGGATATCGCGCCGCCCCATGCGCTCCAGCGTTTGCCCCAGGTGACCGACGCCGCACCCGGCGTCCAGCACGGGCCCCGTCACGTCGTCCAGCTGGCTGAGGATGTGGGGCATCACCTGCTCCTCCTCCCAGCGGTTCATGATGATGATGGGGTTCGCGTAGTGCGGCCCGGCGTTCGACTGCGCCTCCCACTCGGCCTTCAGCCGCTCGTCCTGGTCCTTCAAACCATCGGAGAAGCGCGGCACGCCGTCGCGGATCGGGTAGCGCGTCTGGCAGGTGGCGCAGACCAGCGCACCGTCCCCCTCGTTCAGGGGACCGTTGCAGGAGGGGCAGGCGAGAACGGAAGACAGCGTGGCGTCCAAAGCGCCGGGCACTTTACTCAACGCCGAGGGGCGGCGCCAGGCGCGGGCCAGACGCGCCGGGGCGCTGGCCGGCCCGCTGGGGTCTTCGTGTTCCGTGTTCCATCTTGCGAGGACCGGCTACAGGAGGGCGTCGCAGTCCTGATTCAGCTGCTGCGCCGCCCTGACCAGCCCCGTGGCGCGGGGGCTCGGGTCGACGCATTGCAGATCGCCGCTGGTCTCCCCCGCGAACTCGATCGTGGTCTTCGTCCCGAACGAGATCGACTTCGCACAGCTGGTGATGTGGATGGCCGAGAGGTGGCCGATGCACGCCAGATCGCGCAGCACCGCCTCGACCTCCGCGGTCCCGGGCGGAAAGTTCTCCGGCGGCGGGTCTTGCGGCAGCTCTGTCACCCCCAGCGCCTGCTCGGAAGCCGTGGGCGGTCCCAGCGTGCGGGTGGCGCTGCCGTCCCCGTAGATCGAGACCTCGATGGAGCGGCTGTTCGTCGAGGCCGTCTCGTGAAGCGTCGCGACCAGGCCCATCGACGGGATGGCCGTCGCCGCACATCCGGTCCAGCCAGCGTCGTCGTCGTACGTCGGCAACGTCATCTGCTCGGACGAACAACCGATCATCGACGCCGCCAGCGCGCACGCGCCCAGCAGCCAATGCGATCCTCGGCACCCGCGCATCATCGCCCCAGAATGTAACGCGAGCCTGGTCGCGGCACCCGGCCGCGCGCGTCACATCGTGAAGGTCGCGCGCAGGACCGCCCAGCCGGCGGTGCGGCCGGCGCCGGGATCGAGCGCGGCCCGGCGCAGCGTGTACGCGGCCTGGATGCGGACGCGGCGGGACGCGCTGTAAAACGTGGTCCCCAGCGCCGCGCCCCAGGCGTCGGCGGGCGTCGTCGGCCCGACGTCGTCGTTCATCCACTCGGCGCGCGCCACCAGCTCGAGCCGATCGGGGACCACGAAGACGCCGGGTTCCAGCGTGAAGCCGACGCGGTCGATCGCCGTGCTGTGGCTCCACAGCACCTCGCCGGTGAACAGAAAACGCGCCCACTGGAACTGGCCATCGCCCCCCACGCCGGACTCGTTGGCGCCGGGGAGGGAGGCGTAAAAAGCCGACAGGCCCACGGAGAAGCGCCACCAGCGGTACCAGGGGTCGGTCGTGCGGCGCAGCTGGGGCGCCAGGCCCAGCGGGCCGATGGTCTCGGCGTTCAGGCGCAGCACCAGCAGCGTTCCCCCGTCGCGAAAACCGGCGCCGAACGAGGGCGAGGCGCTGTAACCGCCCAGCGCGTACTGCAGGATCCCCAGATCGCCGCTGGCGGCCGCGCCCATGCGGAAGTCGGGCGTCAGGCGCGTGATGATGCGCGCCCGCTCGGGCAGGCGCAGGTCCCCCTCGTCGATCTGGCGCGACAGGCCGATGGGGACGCGCAACGCGCCGGCGCTGAGCGCGAAGGCCCGGTGCGGGGCGAACGAGACGTAGGCCTCCGTGGGGCGCGGCTGCCCGCGGTCCAGCTCACCAGCCAGCTGATCCAGCGCGGCGTCGGCCACCTCGCTGCGGGCCGTCGCCTCGAAGATCAGTCGGGCGCGCCAGGGGCCGTCGGCGGCGTCCAGCCCGATGCGCGCCCGCCGCAGGTAGAAGCCGGGGTGGACCGTGCCGTCCTCGAGGGCGGGCAGGCTGGGGCCGTGGTGGGCGATCAGGATGTCGGACTGCAGGAGCAGGCGCGGCGTGATCACCGCCGGCCAGTCGATTGGCGACGGCGTCGTCGCTGCGGCCGGTGAGGACACGGGTGGCGGCGCCGGGGACAGCCCTGGAACCGGAGATACCGGCGGCGCCGCCGTCGCGGGGGCGGCCGCCGGTGGCATCCCGGAAGACGACTGCGCGCGCGCCGGCCCAGCCAGCGCCAGCGCCACCGCCGCCAGGACCGGAACGGCGCGCACGGCGCGTCCGGCGCGCGCCCGGCACCTCACCCGATCTTGCGCTCCAGCGCCTCGATGACCCGCTGCTCGTACTCGGTGTCGTCGAGCGCGTTCGCTTCCATGATGCCCGTCGGGCTGGTCACGTTGATCTCCGTCAGGTATTCGCCGATGACGTCCAGGCCCACGAAGAAGTGGCCCGCCTCGCGCAGCTTGGGGCCGACCGTGGCGATGATCTCGCGATCGCGCTCGGTGATCTTCGCCGGCATGGCGCGCGCCCCCACGTGCAGGTTGCCGCGGGCGTCGTCGGGGGCCGGCACGCGCAGCACCGCGCACAGCAGCTCGCCGTCGACCAGCAGGATGCGCTTGTCGCCGTCGCGCACGGCCGGCAGGTACTGCTGCGCCATGGTCCAGCGCCGGCCCAGGTTCGTGGCCTGCTCCAGGATGGCGCCGGTGTTCGTGTCGCCCTTGCGGACATGGAACACGCCGAAGCCGCCCGAGGCGTCGAGCGGCTTCACCACCATCTCCCCGCCGTGCTCCGCCAGGAAGCTGCGCAGGCGGACGCTCTCGCGCGTGACGATGGTGGGCGGCGCCAGCCTGGGGTGATTCAGGATGGCCAGCTTCTCGTTGCACTCGCGCAGGCCGCGCGGATCGTTGATGATCAGCGTCTTGTCGCGCGCGCGCTCCAGCAGCAGCGTGGCGAAGTAGTAGTCGAGATCGATGGGCGGGTCCTTGCGCATGAACACCGCGTGGCACTGGCCCAGCGGCAGCGTGGTCTGCACGCCCAGCAGGTAGTGATCGCCCTCGACGCGGCGGACGGTGACGGGCCACGCCTGCGCGATCGGCTCGTCGTGCTCCAGGCCCAGGTGGCGCGGCTCGCAGAACCAGATCTCGTGGCGGCGGCTCTGCGCGGCCAGCATCATCGCGAACGTGGAGTCCCGCGATCTGTATGCGGGCCAAAGGATCCATGACGAACAGCAGCTTCATGATGCGCCTCGCTCTCCGCCGGCGGGCTCACCCCCTTCCAGGGCGGGCCCGGGCGATTCTTTCATTGGCAACAGGTGTTCGAGGCCGTGCTTCCGCAACCGGTAGTACAGCGTCGAACGGTTGATTCCCAGGCGTCGCGCCGCGTGCGCGATGTTGCCCTGGGACTGGTCGATGGCGGCGACGATCTCCGCACGCTCTTGTTCTGACAGACGTTCTTGCAGGGGGCGACCCCGCTCTGCCGCCGTGACCGTCACGGGCGAGGGCGTGACGCCGCCCGTTCGCTTGGTGAACTCCAGGTCGGCGGCCGTCACGTCCGGGCCGCGCGTCAGGATCAGCGCGCGCTCGATGACGTTCTCCAGCTCGCGCACGTTGCCGGGCCAGCTGTATCCGGACAGCGCGGCGGCGGCGCTGCCGTCCAGGCCGCGCACCGCCTTCCCGAAGCTGCGGGCGTACTTCTGCACGAAGTGCTCGGCCAGCAGCGTGATGTCGCCGGCGCGCTCGCGCAGCGGCGGCAGCAGGATGGGGAACACGTTCAGCCGGTAGTACAGGTCCTCGCGGAACGTGCCCTCGCTGATCTGCCGCTCGAGATCGCGGTGCGTGGCGGACACCACGCGCACGTCGACCTTGACCGTCTCCGTGCCGCCCACGCGCTCGAACTCGCGCTCTTGCAGCACGCGCAGCAGCTTCACCTGCACGTCGAGGGGCACGTCGCCGATCTCGTCGAGGAACAGCGTGCCGCCGTCGGCCAGCTCGAAGCGGCCCGGCCGGCGGCCCACCGCGCCCGTGAACGAGCCCTTCTCGTGCCCGAACAGCTCGGACTCGAGGACCCCGGTCGCCAGCGCCGCGCAGTTCACCTTGATGAAGGGCTTGGCCTCGCGCGCGCTGTTGATGTGGATGGCGCGCGCCACCATCTCCTTGCCGGTGCCGGTCTCGCCGCGCAGAAGCACGGTGGCGGTCGTCTGCGCCACCTGCTCCACGCGCGCCAGCACGTCGCGCAGCGCCGGCGATTCGCCGACGATGGCGCCGAAGTCGAAGGCGCCGTGCGCCTCGCTGGCCAGCATGCCCGCGTACTCGGCCAGCTGCTCGGACAGCCGCTGGTTCTCGCGGCCCAGGTGGAAGCGCTCGATGGCCTGGCTCAGGATGCCGCGCATCTCCTTCGAGTCCCAGGGCTTCGTCACGTAACGGTAGATGCGGCCCAGGTTGATGGCCTCGATCAGCACCTCGGTGTCGGTGAACGCGGTGACGATGATGCCGATGGCGTCCGGGCGCACGTCGCGCACGGCGCGCAGCAGCTCGAGCCCGGTCATGCGCGGCATGCGTTGATCCGTCACCACGGCGGCCACGTCGTTGGCGCGCGCCAGCTCCAGCGCCTGCTCGCCGCTGGAGGCGTACAGCAGCTTGAAGGTCTTGCCGAAGTTGAAGCGAAACGCGTCCAGGTTGTCCTGCTCGTCGTCGACGACCAGCACCGGATACTTCGACATTTCGACGGGGGGCGGCGCCATGGCAAGGGAGCTTAGAAGAGAACTAAACCGTATCACAGGCTCTTCGGCGCGGGGGCCGGCCGTCGCGCGGGGAGCCCGCGGGCCCGGCCGGCGGCGCTGCCCGGGCGAGCCGTTCGCTCATTCGGAGACGGGCGCGCAGGCGGTGTTGCCGCCAGCGACCGTGGCGCAGACCGTGCCCACGCAGCACGCGCCGGCCGGCAGGCTACAGAGCGCGCCGGCGCCGCCGCACACGGGGCCCGTCGCTGGAGCGCTGCCTTCGTTCACGCAGACGCCGCGCCCGGGTGGCCCGGCGCACACCCCGGCGCAGCAATCCTCGGGCGCGACGCACCCGGCGCCGAGCGGTGCGCACGCGCTCCGGCAGGTGAACCCCCCGCGCGGATCGGGAAGGCAGCGGCCGCCGCAGCACTGGGTCTCGACCAGGCAAGGACTGCCATCGGCGGCGCAGCCGCCGCCCTGGGGCAGGCAGCGCAGGCGGGCCGAGGAGTCGGCGCTGCAGCTGGTCCCCGCGCAGCAGTCGCCGGCCTTCATGCACAGCAGTCCGGTCGTCCGGCACGACATCATCTTGTCGGCCATCTTGTCCGGCGCCTTCGCGCACCGTCCGACGCCCTGCGGGCTGGCGGTGCAGATCCCGGAGCAGCATTCGGACGCGGTCCCGCAACGCTCCTGCTCGGGCTGACAACCCGGGAGCCGCTGGCAGCGGCTGGGGCCGGACCCCGCAGGCGACGCCTCGCACCGGCCCGAGCAGCAGTCCTTGTCGTTCATGCACACGGCCAGCGCCGGATCGCAGCCCGGCAGCGCCTGGCAACGCGCATCCCCGCCCGGCGCGCTGACGCAGTGACCGCTGCAGCAATCCGAGCCCGCCACGCAGGTCTCGCCGTCGACGCGACAGGCGTCGAGCAGCTGGCAGCGGGCCGCGCCGCTCTCCGTGGGGTCGACGCAGGTGCGCCCGCAGCAGTCGGCTTCGCCCATGCAGCTCTCACCGGCCGGCCGGCACCCTGCCTGGGGCGGCGCGCAGGTCCCGTCCATGCACGCGCCGTCGCAGCAATCCTGCGTCGCCGCGCAGGCGGCGCCGGCGGGTCCGCAGACCGGCGCGCCGCACACGCCCCCGTTGCAGCCCAGCGAGCAGCACGTGCCCGCGTGAAGGCAGGGCTGGCCGTCGGAGGAACATCCGGCGGGGTTCGCGCAGACGAGGGCGCCGGTGCCCGCCGCGTCGGGCCCGCACAGGAACGAGCAGCAGTCCGCTCCCGTGCCGCACGCCTCGCCCTCGGACCGGCAGGCGGCGGCGGCACAGACGCCGTCGCCGCACAGGCCCGAGCAGCAGTCCGTCGCGACGGCGCAGCCGGCGCCGTTCGCGGCGCACGCGGCCACCGGCACGGCGCGGGGGGTGGTCAGCTCCACCTCGCGCCGGCAGCCGCCCGCCACCACCGCCAGCAGCGACGCGAACACCAGCGCCGCCCGCCGGGTCACGGGGTCGCGCCGCCGCCGAGCAGCCGGCGCGCGGTCTCACTCGCCAGCCCGCCGGGGAACGACCGCAGATAGCGGGCGGCGAACGCCCGCGCCCGGGCGTCTTCTCCGGCGACGTGCGCGCTCTCCATCGCGCCCACCAGCGACTCCTCGGCCAGGGCGCCGCGCGGGGCGGCGGCCAGCGCCCGCTCGTAGTCGGCGCGCGCGCGGCCGGCCCACCCGCGCTGGCGCTCGATCTGCGCGGCCGCGTACAGCGCGTTCTGCCGCATCGCCGCCGGTGCGCTCCGGCGGTCGAGCGCGCGGTAGGCGGCGATGGCATCGCCGGCGCGGCCCGCCTGATTCAGCGCCTCGGCGTGCAGGTAACCAAGCTCGTCGCGGCACGCCGTGATGACGGCGCCGCAGCGGGGGGCGGCCTCGCGCGCCTGACGGTCGCCGTCGGCGATCAGGCGAAGGGCGCGCGGGTCGTCGCCCTTGCGCATGCTGTCGCGGACGGCCTGGGCCGTGACCCGGCACGCGCGCACATCGTCGGCGCAGGACAGCGGCGCGGGCGCCTGGGCAGGCGCCGCCGGCGCCGTTGCTTCGGCGGGTGGCGCCTCTGCGGGTGCCCCGGCCGGCGCGTTCGCATCGACCAGGGTGGGAGACGTCGAGTCCACCAGCTTCCCGGCGGGCACCAGCAGGCTTCGCCCGTCGGAAAAATGCACGGCGACACGGCCCTCGGTCACCTCGACGCGTGACCCGCGCGGGCCGGCGGTGACCGCGAACCGCGTGCCGCGAACCTCGACCCGCACGTCACGGGTGATCACGGCGAAGGTCTCGTCCGCGCGCCGGTGCGCCACCTGCACCTGCACGCGTCCCTCGTCCAGACGGAGCGCGACCTCCGCGGCCGTTCCCTGAAGGCTCAGCCGGGCCGGCCCCGCCACCTGCACCGTCGCGCCGCGATCGAGCGCCAGCTCGGCGGCGGCGCCCGTGGCCAGCACCAGCGGCGCCCCCACGGAGACGCGGGTCGTCCCGGGCTGGTCGCCCGGTGGCCCGACTGGTCGCCCCGACAGCGTCATGCGCCCGCGCGCCACGGTGAACGCCGCGTACGCCGCGGGCCCGGCCCGCTCCGCCCGTCGCGCCGGTCGAAACCACAGCGCGAGCAGCGTGGCCGCCGCCGCGACCGCGAGCATGGACGCCAGCGCGAGCCGGCGGCCGGCCCACCATCCTGCCGCCCGCGGCGGTGTGACCCGCGCCGGCTCGTGCAACGGCGAGGGGCCCGCCAGCCGCCGTTCGATCTCCAGCTGCATCCGCCGGATCGCCATCGGGTCGGGCGGCGCCGGCTCGGCCGCCCGCAGCTGGGGCGTCAGCGAGCGCCAGAGGGCGGCGCGGTCCCGGCAGGAGGCGCAGCTCTCCAGGTGCGCGTGAAAACGCATGCTGGTCGCGGCGTCCAGCCGTCCGTCCAGCGCGTCGATCAGGCGCGACTGCACGTCGGCGCAGCTGGGCGCGCTCACGGTCGCCCCCCCATCGCCAGCAGCCGTCGCCCCGGGCCCCGCGGATCGGCCAGGCCCCGCTCGATCTGTCGCCGGGCGTCGTGGACGCGCACCTTCACGGCGCCGGTCGAGGCGTTCAGCATCGCCGCGACCTCGTCCATCGAATACCCCTCGAGGACGTGAAGCACGAAGGCGGCCCGCCGCTTGGGGCGCAGCCCGGCCAGCAGCGCCTCGACCACCGCCAGCGTCTCGCGCGCGGCGGCGATCCGCTCGGGGTCCAGGCCCTCCGTCGCCGGCTCGCTCACCTCGTCGAGCGGCAGCGGCGCGCGGCCCCGCCACCGGGTGGCGCGCAGGCTGACCCGGACCGCGATGCGCGCCAGCCAGGTCGAGAACATGGCGTCGCCGCGGAAGGCAGGCAGCGAGCGGAACGCCTCGACGAACGTCGTCTGCACCAGGTCCTCGGTGTCCGCCCGCGCCCCCGCGATCCGGCGCACCACGCGGTGCACCCCCCGGACATGGCCCCGGAACAGCTCACGAAAGGCCAGGGGATCGTGCTGGCGCGCCCGCTCCAGCAGCGCCGTGACCTCGGCGGCGGCGGGACGCGACGGATCGGGCATGGCCTCCACGGTGGTACCAGTGGCAGCGGAGGCGTCGCCGGTTAGCAAGAATCTCATGGGAAGGCGAGGGCGAGCCCCACCGTGCCGGTCAGCTCGAAGCGCGACGTGTCAATCAGGGGGGCCCCCGCCGCATCGTAGCGCTCCCCGTTCAGCACCCCCAGCGCCGCGACCCGTGCCACCAGCCACAGGGGCCCGGCCAGCGCCAGGCGCCCGTCTGCCTCGCCGCCCAGGGCGACCATCGCGTGGCGGACCGAGCGCACGGGGGTGGTGGCGCTGGACGCGGTGACCCGCAGCAGCGACAGCTCGGCGGCGGGGCCCGCGAACAGGGCGGCCCGCCCCGCCGCCAGCTGGAGCATGGCGGTCGCCCGGATGGGCAGGATGGTCGCGACGGCGTCGACGTCGCCGCTGGACGCGCTGGCCGAGCCCAGCAGCGCCGTGCCGAGCGCCAGGGCGAGGCGAGGCGAAGGCATCCACCGCGCGCGGAGGTCGAGCCCTTCGAGCACGGGCCCGCCGATCGGAAACGAGACCACGGCCAGCCCCACGTCCAGGGCCAGCGCCGCCGGCGCGCCGGACAGGGAACGGGAGGCCGCGACGTCGGCGCCGGCGTGCTCGCGCGAAGCGCCCTCTTCGGGGGCCGGCCGGGGCTGCTCGGCGGACCACCGCGCCTGCAGCAGCGCCTGGATCTTCAGCGCGACCGCGCGGTAGCGGTCCTCGTCCCGGGCCGGGGAGGCGAGCGTGGCGATGACGACCTCGTCCGTCGTCAGATCGATGAGCTCGATCTCCAGGCCGCCTGGGTTCCCTTCGCCCCCGTCCCGCTCGACGCGCACCACGCTGGTCGCCCGCGCCGCCTGGCCCAGCCGGCGCGCGTCGTCGAGTTGCTGCCGCAGCCCACCGGTTGTGCCCGCGGGCAGCGAGTCGACGCGGACCCCCATGTCATCCAGGTACGCGCGCAGGACGTCCGCCAGGCGCTGCGCGTCCAGCGGGGCCACCGTCGTGACCAGCAGGTGCGCCGCCGCGGGGCGCTGCGCTGCTGGTTCGGCCGCCGCCTCGGGCCCTGACGCCAGGGCCAGCGCCAGGGCGAGCGCCATCGACCATGCAGGCACGCCGATCATCATAGCCGACCCGTGGCGGCGCTCGCGATCGGGCCCGCGGTGGCGAAACTGTCGCCGCCCCATCACTGCTGTTACGATCGCGCTTTCTCGATGACGACGATGACGATGCGAAAGCCCCCTGGTCAGTCCGATACCGACGCCGCCGCCGGCGAGGCGGCGGCGGCCGACGGTTCGGGGGGCGCCGGGCTGGCGCCGGGCGGGGCGCTGCCCGCGCGGCGGCCCATGGCGCGGGCCACCCGCATCACGCTGTTCGAGCGCGAGGTGCGCGAGCGCCTGTCCCGCGCCGCGCTGGACGTGCTGTTCGCCCGGGCCGAGCGCCTGTCAGAGGGGCAGCGCAGCCAGCGGGGCGGGCGCGACGCCTACTTCGGCTCGACGATGCTGACCGTCGACCTGGCGATCTTTGCCGACGTTTTTCGTGACGCTTGCGACGCCGGAACGGCGCATCGGCTGGCGGCGCTGTTCGAGGCCGACTCGACGGTGCCGCGGCGAATCCGCGAGCTGGCCCTGCGCGAGGCGGCCCGCATCGCGGGGGCGCGGCTGAAGGACGTGCGCACGCAGGTGACGGTGCGGGCGCAAGGGGCGAAGGTGTTCGTGGACGTCGACGTGGAGGCAGCTTTCACGGCCTGACGGCCCGATGCCCTGCCGGCCCCCATCACCCGCGGGCTCGCGGACGAGGACTGGCGCTCGGAGATGACGACGATGCAAGACACCACGTACAGCTACGCGGGGGTAGCGAAGATCCTGGACGTCCCGGAGAGCAAGCTGCGCTACTGGGCGCAGGTCGGGTTCGTGGGACCGTCCGTCCGCAGCACCGGGAAGATGCTGTTCAGCTTCCAGGACCTGATCAGCGTCAAGGCGGCGAAGGAGCTGGTCGAGCGCGGCTTCTCGGTGGCGGAGATCCGCAAGGCGCTGGAGCGCGTGCGCACGCAGCTTCCCCACGTCGACCGGCCGCTGGATCGCATCCGCGTCGCCTTCGACGGTGACACGCTGGTGGTGGTCGACGGCGGCAACACCTACGAGGTCAGCGGGCAGAAGGTCTTCGACTTCTCGCTCGAGGATCTGGCGCGCCAGGCCTCGGTGCGGCCGCTGGGCGCGCCGGCGCCCGACGCGGTGCCGCCGGCGCCCGCGCCCGCGAAGACGCAGACCGCCTACGAGTGGTTCGCCGAGGGGATGCGCGCCGAGAGCGAGCCCGCCCACCAGCCGGGCGCCGAGGCGTGCTACCGCAAGGCCCTGTCGCTCGACGCCGGGCTGGCCGCCGCCCACACGAACCTGGGGCACCTGGCCTACGCGCGCGGCGACGTCGCGGCGGCGCGCGTCGAGTTCGAGGCGGCGCTGGCGCTGGACCCCGAGCAGCCAGAGGCGCGCTTCAACCTGGCGAACATGATCCTGGAGGCGGGCGATCTGGAGCTGGCCGTGGCCGAGCTGCGCCGCGTGCTGCAGGCGGCGCCGGACTTCGCCGACGCGCACTACAACCTGGCGGTGGCGCTGGGGCGCCTGGGCGGGCGGGCGCAGGCGCGCGCCCACCTGGAGCGCTACATCGGCCTCGAGACCAGCGCGACGCCCTGGGCGGCCGAGGCGCGCGCGCTGATCGAGCGCCTGGCGGACTGAGCGCGCGGGGCGCGGTCACCGTCGGCGAGCGTGTTGCCCGCACAGGGCCGCGTCATCGTGTGGGGGATGGGCTCGGGCACCAGGAACGAGACCGGCGTGTAGTCGGCGCGCGCCTCGAGGGTGGCGCGCAGCCGGCGCCGCGCGCGCATCAGCCGGGTCCCCACCGTGTTCACGGGGATGCCCAGCGCCGCGCCGATGTCTCCGTACGACAGGTGGTCGACCACGTTCAGCTGGAAGACGTGGCGCAGCGGCTCGGGCAGCTCCGCCACGGCGCGCTGCAGGTCGGCGTCGCTGATGTTCTCCCAGGGGACGGGGTCGGCGGCGCCGTCCAGCGGCGCCGGCCCGGCCAGGTCCAGGTCGTCCAGTCCCACCAGCGCCGGCCGCCGGCGCCTGCGCCGCCACCCGTCGATGAACAGCCGGGACAGGATCGCGGTCACCCAGGCACGCGCATTGGTGCCCGGCGTGAAGCGGCTCCACTCGCGCAACGCCCGCTCCATGGCGTCCTGGACCAGATCGCTCGCCTCCGCCGCGTTACGGGTCAGACCCAGCGCCACCCGTATCAGGGTCGGCTGCAGGGGCAGGACGTCGCGGGCGAAGTCCGCACCACCACCAACTTTGGTCGCCAGTTGCATGTGTCGTCTCCTGTTAGGGAGACGCGGCCCAAAGTTCGCCTTGCAGGGAATTCGTGCTGGCCGATCCGGGCCAGCCAGGTGTCACAGCTCTTCGACGAGCCGGCCGACCTTCTTGGAGGTCTTTTCCTCGGCGGGGGGCGGGGACGGCGACTCGGCAGGTTCGGGCGGGGAGGGACCGAGGGCCGGCGCCGTCCGGCGCGGCGTCCTGGCCAGCCGGCCCGCGGACTTCTGGTGGGCCTTGGCCCGGGGCGCGACGTCGGACGCCGAGACCGTCGTCGTCACGGTCGGGGGCTGGGGCGGGGGGACCGGCTGCATCTCTGGCGGACGGGTGGGGACGGGTTGCGCCGCCGGACCTGGCGCCGGGGACGCCTCGTGAACCGCTTCGGGGGCCGCTTCGTGAACCGCCACGGGCGCCACCACGCCGGCGGGCGCCGGCGTTCGCGACATGTGCCAGCCGACCGCCAACGCCGCGGCCACCGCCATCCCCGCGAAAGTGCCGATCATCGCGCGGCGCCCGCCCCGGCGCGGTGAGGCGGCGGTGACCGGCCCCGTCCCCAGGGCAACCGGCGCAGCCACCGGCGCGGCGGCCGGCGTGCGCACGGGCGGCGGGGTGATCGCGCTCGCCCCTCGCGCCGAGTCGCCGCTGCGCTCGGCGGCGGTCATCGACGGCCGATCGAGCAACGCGTCCAGGAACTCGGCCACCGTGGGGAAGCGATCCGACCGCTGCTTCTCCATGGCCCTGCGCACGGCGGCCTCGATGTGCTCGGGTATGTCGGGGACGTAGCGGCGCATCGGCGCCGGGTTCTCGGAGACGATCCGGTACAGCAGCATGGCCATGTGATCGCCGTCGAAGGCCGACGTGCCCGTCAGCATCTCGTAGACCATGGCGGCCAGCGCGAACTGGTCGGTGGTGGCGTCGATCTCGTCGACGCGGCCGGCCGCTTGCTCGGGCGCCATGTAGCGCGGTGTCCCCAGCAACGTCTGGTCGCGTGAAATGTTTCCGCTGAGATCGCGCAACGCCTCGCTGCGCTTCGACAGCCCGAAATCGACCAGCTTCACGCGATCGGTGGCGAAGTCCTCGTCGCGGATCAGCAACACGTTCTGGGGTTTCAGATCGCGATGGACGATGCCGCGCCGGTGCACCGCGGACAGCGCGGACACGATCTGCTCGACGATCCTCAACACGCGCGGCAACGGCATCGCGCCGACGGTCGCCATCAGCTGCGCCAGATCGCCGCCGTCCAGGTACTCCATCACCAGGAACGGCTGCCCCGCGGGCGTGTGGTCGAAATCGATCACCTGCACGATGTTGGGGTGGCGCAGCGCCGACAGGATGTCCGCCTCGCGACGGAAGCGCGTCACCGAGACATGCTCCTGCGCGAAGATGGGCGGCAGCAGCTTCAGCGCGTAGCGGCCTGCCAGTCGCGCGTGCCTGACCTCGTAGACCTCGCCCATGCCGCCGCGGCCGATCAAGTCCAGGACCGTGTACGTGCCTTTCAGCGTGGTGCCAGACGGCAACGTCGGCTGGCTGTCGTCGAGGCCGCTTTCGTCCGCTGCGACGGACGCGACGCTCGGCTCGTCGGCCGATTCGTGCGTCATCGCGAAGCGATCATGGCGGGCCGGCATCGCCAGCGTCGCCAGCGACGACGGCGTCTTCGGCGGCGGCGTCATCCGGTCCACGCTGCCGTCACCGAAGGGGCGGGCCGGGAACAGCGGCGCGGAGCGGGCCAGCAGCTCGATGCAAGGCGCGCAGGTGCCCAGGTGTCGCTCGGCCTCGGAGAGGGCGGTCGGTCCCAGCCGACCCGACAGGAAGTCCAGCGCCGAGTTCTCGTCGAGACACGTCAATGCTGCACCCATCCCCGGAAGAGAAACGATGTTAGCACGCGTTATTCCGCGAGGGGTGTACGATGAGGGCGCAATCACTGGAATGAACCGTCGGGACAGGATGGTCGGGACAGGCCTCGATTGGCACAGGCTCGTTGACAGTTTCGTTACGCAGGATCATTGGTCAGTCTCGTCAGGAACAATCATCCGATAGGGATAGCCCCGCCGTGAGCGCGCCACCACAGGATCGCAGCGTCCGCGAAGAATGGCTGCAAGCGTTGCAGGCCGGGCGCGCCGCCGCGGGAGGCGCGCCCGTGCCCGCCACCGCCGCGTTCGCGACGGCGCTGCAGGAGGCGATCACCACGGCGGCGGCGGCCTGGCCCAAGCTGGTGCTCGCGCCGGCGGCGTTCGCCCATCACATCGGTCGCGTGCTCGAGGACGAGGCGGCGCACGGCGAGGAGGCGGCGCTGGCGGCGCTGGCGTCGTTGCACGTCGCCGATCTGTTCCTGGCCTGCGCGGCTGCCACGGGCCAGCCCGCGGCGCTGGCCGAGTTCGAGGCGCGGTACATGAAGCCGCTGCCCTTCATCCTGGGCGGCGTGGGGGCGCTGCCGGGCGACGCCGACATGGTGGTGTCCGTGCTGCGCGACAAGCTGCTGGTGTCGCGCGACGAGCAGCCGCCGCGCATCGCCACGTACGGCGGGCGCGGGCCGCTGGCGGCCTGGATCGCCATCGCCGCGCAGCGCACGGCGCTGAGCCTGGATCGTCGAGAGAACGCCCTTCACCGCGCCCACGACCGCGCCATGAGCGAGGCCATCGCCGTCGAGCTGAACCCCGAGCTGCGGCACATGAAGACGCGTTACAAGGAGGCCGTGGAGGGCGCCTTCCGCGACGCGCTGGGCGAGCTGGACGATCGCGATCGGGCGCTGTTGCGGCTGGGCCTGGTGGGCGGGCTCAGCCTCGACGCGATCGGCTCCGCCTACAGCGTGAACGCGTCGACGGTGTCGCGCTGGCTGGCCAAGATTCGCAAGGGGATCCTCGATCGGACGCTGGCCTTGCTGCGCGAACGGCTGCGCCTGTCCGAGCCGGAGGCGGCCTCCATCGCGCGCCTGGTGACCAGCCAGATCGACGTCAGCGTGGTGCGGCTGCTGTAGGACGGGTCAGGGACCCTGGACCGTCACCGACTTGCAGGTCGCGACGGGACAGTCCGAGCGGGTGCTGAGCAGGATGGCGGTGGTGCCCGCGGCGACGACGGCGGCCGCGGCGGCCCAGAACCACCAGCGCCCGAAGATCGACCGATCGTCCTGCTGCGCGCGCGACCGGGACGGGTCGTCGTTCGCGGAGAGCAACGGCGCCGGCGTCACCGGGGGCGGCAGGGTGGTCGTCACCATCTTGGGCGCGCCGTCCGCCCGCGGATGATGGATGGTCACGGTGATCTCCACCGTCGCGCCGCTGTTCACGTCGACGTCGTCGCGGAACATCACGTGGTCGTCTTCTTCCAGCGTCAGCACGTGGTGCCCGGGGCGGACCCAGACGTCGCCCGGCAGCGGGGTCCGGCCCTGGACCTGTCCGTCGACCACGACCGCGTAGCCCGGTCGCTTCTCGTCCAGCCGCAACGAGCCCAGCGCGGCGGCCAGGCGGTGCAGCTCGTTGCGCGCCTCCTCCCGATACTCGGGCGGGATCTCCAGCGCCTGCGACAGGAAGCGCTCGTAGGCCGCCGCCGCGGCCGGCTCATCGCCGCGCGTCTCCTCGGCCTTCGCGATGTTGAACTCCAGCTTGGCGGCCGACGGCGGGTAGATGTTCTGGGCGCGGCGGTACTCCTCGATCGCGCCCGCCACGTCGCCGTCCTTCAGCCGCTTGTTGCCCAGCGCCAGCGCCGCCTGGGCCGCCGACTTCGCATCCACCGGCCCCTCCGGCGTGGCCGGCTCCGCCGCAGCCGGCGCCACCGCCGCCGCGCCGGGCCGGTCGGGCCCCGCCAGCGCCAGACTGAAGAAGACCAGAACGTGTGCGATCATGCCGGGTGCCCCTCTGCGCCATGCTGTCCGCGCGTCTCCACTGTCTCGCAGAACTCGGCCGCCACCCCGGCCTCCCCGGTGTCGGCCGCGATGACCGGAACACGGTCGTTCGACGTCGTCACATGCCCCGGCGCATGCCTGGTCGGACGCATGGTCGCATGTATCGCCATCGAGCCAGCCTTCACCTTCGAGGCAAACGCCATTTACGTCCATTATTCCCGGAAACGATCCGTGGATTAATTAACCTTCCGCGTTCTCTGTGGTACGTGGGTGGGACGCTCATCATGGGGTTCTCGCGTGGACGCAGCTCGGCGTTGCCTGCCTCCACCGGCCCGGAGGCGCCGGCCGCGCCACGCCGGGGCGGGCGCTGGTTCGTGTACGTGGTGCGGTGCCGGGACGGCTCGCTGTACACGGGGATCAGCACCGACGTGGCGGCCCGCGTCGCCCGTCACAACGCCGGGCTGGGCGCCCGCTACACGCGGGCGCGGCGCCCGGTGGAGCTGATCTACACGGAGCGCAAGCGCTCGCGCTCGACGGCGCTGCGCCGCGAGGCCGCCATCAAGGCCCTGCCGCGCCGGCACAAGGACGATCTGGTGGCGGGGCGGGCCGTCCCCGGAGTCAGCCGCCCGCGCCGGCTCGCGCCGGCGGCGGGCTCGGCGATGCTGGCGATCCTGTTGCCCGCGATGGCGATGCTGGCGCCGCTGCTGGCCGCGGCACGTTCGGGGGCGGCCCCACGCGTCCCTGCCGATCGCGTGCCGGTGGCCGCGGGGCCGTTCGTGCAGGGGTCGGCGCACGGAGACGAGGACGAGCGCCCGCCGCGCAGCCGGACCCTGCCCGCCTTCGTCATCGATCGAACCGAGGTGACGCGCGCCGCGTACGGGGCCTGCGTCGCCGCGCACCGCTGCAAGGCCGTGCCCGTCGCGCTGGCCGGTCCGCCCGGCGCCGACGGGAAGCTGCCGGCCGCGAACGTGTCCTGGTTCGACGCGCGTGACTACTGCGCCTTCGCGGGCGGCCGCCTGCCCAGCGAGGCCGAGTGGGAGAAGGCCGCGCGCGGGCCCGACGGGCGCGAGTATCCGTGGGGCGCCGACGCCTCGTGCGAGCGCGCCAACTGGGGCAACTTCGAGGGCGAGGGGCCTTGCGCCGCCACGAACCCCGGCTTCCCGGTGGCCGTGGGGCGCTACACCGACGGGGCCAGCCCTTACGGCGCGCTGGACATGGCCGGCAACGTCTGGGAGTGGGTCGCCGACGCGTACGATGAAGATCCCAAGCGACGGGTAGTGCGGGGTGGGTCGTGTTGCAGCTACTTCGTGCCACCGCGCGCTCCCAATCGCAACGCATGGGCTCCCGACTATCGCGGCGCCGACCTGGGCTTCCGGTGCGCCGCCACACGATGAGGCCGCGGGAGCTCGCGGCCGCGCCCTCGCTGGCCGCGACGGTGCTGGTCGCCTCGCTGGTGCTGGGCGGAGCCGCCTGGGCGCGCGGCGCCGGCCTCACGAAGGGCGGCGCCAGAACCGCGGTCGCGTCGGACAGCGCTGCCGGCAAGAAGTCCGCCGGCAAGAGATCATCCGGCGCCGCGGGGCGGGGCGACGCGCGCGCCGCCAGGGGCGACCGCGGCGGCGCGAAGAGCGCGCGGCACGAGTCCGAGGCCGCGTCGAAGCACGGCCGATCGGGAGAGCCCGAGCATCCGGGAAGGTCGCGTGGCGACGAGGGCGGCAGCGCCCGCGGGGGGCCCACCGACGAGATCCCGCGCGCCGAGCCCGGCGACCGCGACCGCGATCGCATCACCCGCATGCAGGACACGCTGACCGGCATCCTGCACAACCGCATCCTGGGCCACCTGCACGTGGGCCTGCGGGTGATGGCGGCCAGAACGGGGCGGCTGTTCTACGACCGGCGGGGCGAGGCGCTGATGGATCCCGCGTCGAACCAGAAGGTGCTGGCGACCACCGCCGCGCTGATGCGCCTGGGCGGCGACTGGCGCTATCGCACCGAGGTCAGCGGTCCGGCGCCCGACGACGACGGCGTCGTGCACGGGAACGTGTACGTGCGCGGCAACGGCGATCCCACCCTGCGCTCGGCCGATCTCGAGCAGATGGCCTTTCATCTGCGCGCCGTCGGCATCACGCGCATCGAAGGGGGCGTCGTGGCCGACGCGCGGCTGCTGGGCCACGACGCGGCGGCGGGCGAGGACGAGGAGTCGGGCGACACGAAGGCGCCGCTGGTCGTCGACCGCGGCATGACGGTGGTGCGGGTGCGCCCGGGCGCCGCCGCGGGCATGCCGCCCGTGGTGATGACCGAGCAGCGCCGGTTCGGGGACGAGGGGGGCCAGAACCTGGGGTTCGCCGTGCACAACCAGGCGACGACGCGCCCTTCGGGCCGCACGCGCATCAGCGTGCGTGTCGAGTCCTCGGGCGGTCGCGTGGTGGTCGCCGTCGCCGGCCGCATCGCCGCGGGCGCGGCGGGGGTCGCCTTCCGGCGCCGGGTGCCGCGGCCCGCGCTGCATACGGCGGCGGTGCTGCGGACGGCGCTGACGGCGGCCGGGATCGCCGTGCAAGAGGGGGCCAGCGCGGGGTCGACGCCCGCGGTGGCCACGGTGCTGGGCGTCCACGAATCACAGCCGCTGACCATCGTGCTGCGCCGGATCAACAAGGACTCGGACAACGAGCAGGCCGAGCGCGTCCTGCAGACGGTGGGCGCCGAGGTGTTCGGCGCGCCCGCCACGACGGAGAAGGGCGTGACGGTCCTGCGCAACGTCATCGGCTCGCTGGGGCTGAAGCCGAACAGCTACGTTCCCCGCAACGGCTCGGGGCTGGGCCACGCGAACCGGATCACGGCGGACGCGATGGCCGAGCTGCTGAGGGCGTTGTACCTGGATCCTCGCATCGGGCCCGAGATCCTGCAGTCGCTGTCGGTGGGCGGCGTCGACGGCACGACCCGCAACCGGTTCAAGGGCACGCTGGCCTCGCGGCGCGTGCGCGCGAAGACGGGCACCCTGGACGGCAAGTCCTGTCTGTCGGGCCTGGTGGGCGATGGCGACGACGTCGTCGTGTTCTCTATGCTGGTGCAGGGCTTCCGCGGCCGCAACCTGGCCGCGGTGCGCGCGTCGCAGGTGGGCGCGGTGAACGCCATCATGCGCTACGTCCGCGAGGGGACGGGCGAGCACATCGAGCTGCCGCCGGGCTTCGACGAGCAGCTGGCCGGGACCGACGTCGAGACGGCGGGCGAGGAGAGCGACGCGGAGGGCGAGGTCGACTCCACCGAGGATCTGAAGCTGGCGCCCGGCGAGGACGCGATCGACGCCTATCTGCGGCAGACCCGCGTCCAGTCGGGCGCGGGCGGCGCAGGGGGGCGCACCACCACCACGCCGCCGCCATTTCCGGCGCCGTCTGCCGCGCCCGCGCCGCCCGCGCCCGCGCGTCCTGTGCCCGCGCCGCCCGCGCCGGCTCGGCCGGTCTCGCCCGCGCCCGCGCGTCCGCCCCAGGCTGGCGTCGCAACCGCGCCGGCACGGGCGCTTTCGGCGGCCCCCGTCACGCCCGCGCGCCAGCCGCCGTCTGCCGCGCCGGTGCCGGCCGCGCCGGTGGCCCGTCCCGCCGGTCCGCCGTCCGCGCCCCGCGGCGCGGGAGGCGCGGGAGCGTCGGCCTCGCGATGAGGTGATACGTTCGCGACGCGCCTGACTCGCCGGGCCTCGATCGCGCCGCGCGCGCCTGCGTGCTGGCGGGCCTGGTCGTGTTCGCGGTCTTCGTGGCGTGGCTCCAGCGCATGCCGGCGGGCTTCGATTCGATTCGCGGGCTGAACCCGCTGGCCGCCGCCGAGTGGCGCGCGCGCTTTCACGCCGGTGAGGCCGTGATGCCCGAGCCCCTGTACCGCGCGGGCGTGCAGGTGTTGCAGGTGGCGTCGTGGGTGCTCTACGGCGCGCTGCTGGCGCTGGTGTACCGCGGCGCGCGCTTCTCGGCGGCGTGGACCTGGCGGCTGGCCGTGCCGGTGCTGCTCGTGGTGGCGGTGGCGATGCCGGCCGCGCTGTCGGCGGACGCCTTCGCTTACGTCGGCTACGCGCGCCTGGCGGTGGTCCATGGCCTGAACCCCCACCTTCACACGCAGGTCGACCTGGTGAAGCTGGGCGATCCGACGAAGCCGTATCTCCACTGGCCCATCGCCTCGCCGTACGGGCCGCTGTGGACGCTGGTGTGCATGGCGCTGGTGGCGGTCGGCCGCCTGTTCTCCACCGACGGGATCTGGGGCGTCGTGCTCGCGCTGAAGTTGATCGGCGGGGCCGGCGTGCTGGGCATTGCGGCGATGCTGCGGACGCTGGTGCGGCGGGGGGACGACGCCGGGCGCGCCGACGCGGCGTTCGTGCTGATGCTGGTGAACCCGGTGTCGCTGTGCGAGGGCCCCGGCAACGGTCACAACGACGTGGTGATGATGGCGCTGGCCCTG
>Ga0105240_10000912_pt1 | contig 52776 bp, 43 predicted proteins | sample KBSC54metaG_FD_80426 | JGI IMG/M metagenome (GOLD analysis project Ga0105240, IMG submission 80426) | Corn rhizosphere microbial communities from Kellogg Biological Station, Michigan, USA - KBS C5-4 metaG | ecosystem: Host-associated > Plants > Roots > Rhizosphere > Soil | place: Michigan, USA... | reverse complement strand
ATTGCACAAGGTGGTTTGGAGCCTGCACCTGTATGCCGGCTCCGGCGGACCTTCCGCCATCTAACGTACAGCATCAAAGAACTTGTCTCTCATTCTTTGTTCGTGTCACCCCTCCGACCGGAGGCTCTTCGCAGGGTTAACAAGGGCGGCCCGGATGGATTGGTAGCCGACGGTACACAATGCGATAAGGGTGGACAAAAGGCCGGCCAGCGCAAATATCCACCAGCCGATGGCGATCCGGTAGGCAAAGTTGTGGAGCCATTCGTTCATGAAATACCAGGCGACAGGCACGGCAACCAGCAGCGCTTCTGCCACCATTATCAGGAAATCTTTTGAAAGCAGGTATACGATGCCCGGAACTGTCGCCCCCAGCACTTTCCGGATACCGATCTCCCTGGTCCGCCGTGCCGCGAAAAAAGAGATCAGCCCCGACAACCCCAGACAGCTGATGATAATGGCAACGAGCGCCGTGACATCGATCAGCTTGTTCAGTAGGTCGTCCTTATGGTAAAAAGAATCCATTTCCTCGTTTACATAATGGTATTCGAAAACTTTATCTGGATACGTCGCTTGCCAGGCTTTTTGAATAGCCTGCCGCACCTCCTCCTGTCGGCCGCCGCCTAACTTGATCGCGGCATAATTATATCGTGGGCTGAAAGGGGTGATCATCACCGGCAGCAACTCGCCGTACAAAGGTTGCACGTTGAAGTCCTTTACCACACCGACGACAGTGGTGGGCAGGTCGCCGAGAGCGCCGTTCACTATCCGGTGGCCGATCACCTGTGCCGGTGCGTGGAATCCAAACTTATGGAGCAGGGTCTCGTTGATGAGCACCTCGTGACTGCTGTCGCCGGACCGAATGTTTCTTCCTGCCAGCAGCTGCAGCTGAAAAGTGTGCAGAAAGCCGGAGTCTGCGGGGATGGACCTCGAGGCAAAGTCTTCCCAGGCCCGTGCGTCATAGCTGACGGACCCGGCCATATATTTTTCGCCGGTCAGAGGAGCAGTATAACAGAAGCTCACCGAGCGAATAGCGGGATCAGTCACCAGGCGTTGCTTCAACCAGCTCTGCTTGCCTGCACTCGTATCCGGAACCGGCACCATTACAACAGACTCCTTATTAAATCCCGGGTCGACATTCTTCACGTATCTTACCTGCAATGTAATAATGAGCGTACAGATGATCAAAGCCTGTACGACGACATGCTGAAGAACGACCAGCCCCTTGCGGAGAAGTGCAAATACCGAACCTACAACCTGTTGCTTCAGAGCGCTGACAGGCTTCCACCGGCTTACGATCAGGGCCGGATAGGCGCCGGCCACCACAGTGACGAAAAAGGTTAGCAGCAGCAGGAAGGACTGCAGCCTCCTATCCCGCAGGAGGTCGAAAGGCAGCCGGGTCTGCAGCCAGTCACGGAAGACCGGAAGCGCCAGACAGACCCAAACCAGCGATAACGCCGCCGCCAGCAATACGATGCAGGCAGTCTCGATCATGAACTGCCAGAATATGGAAGCGGCCGTACCTCCCAGCACCTTGCGCGTCCCGATCTCCTGCGCCCGTCTCCCGCTCTGTGCGGTTGCCAGATTAACAAAATTGAAGCAGGCTATTAACACCAGAAAAGTCGCAATGATCGCCAATGTAACGAGAAGGGATGACCGCATCGCGTCGCCAAACCGGGCATCAAAATGTATCTCTTTCAGCGGCTGCAAATGAAACTGATATACCGACTGCAGGTCAGCGCCGAAGTGCTGTGCCTTGAGCTGGTCGATCGCCTTCCCGATCTTTCCCCCGGAAACGCCAGCAGGTAGCCATACAAAGGACTGCGCCCAGGAGTTGATGAATCCCCAGGAGGCATGCATTTGCCTTTCGACCTCGGGATGCCAGCTGGTAAAGCTGGCCCTCGACAGGAACAGCTCCGTTTGCAGGTCTGTGTTGGCTGGAAGGTCCTCCAGTACGCCGGTTATCGTGGCGGTAAACGCATTGTCCAGGCTGATCGTTTTACCGATAGGGTCCTCGTTTCCGAAATATTTGGCAGCCAGTCTTCGGGTGACGACAGCCGTGTGAGACTCCTGGAGAAGGCTGGGGTTGCCTTTCAGCCAGGTGTAGTCAAATAAGCTGAACCAGCTGAGGGTGGCAAAAGCAAGGGTTTCTTTTTCCGTAAAAAACTTGTGTCCATTAGCCCCTGACACGCCTACTGTCACCGTCGGCACCTTCAACAATACAGCATAGTCCCTCACTTCGGGAATCTGCTCCTTCAGTGAGGCCGAGATATCCAGCGGCGCTCCCGGTTCGTTAACTACCGATCCATCTGCCAGATGAAGACTGGACACGACGCGGTACAACTGACCCGCTTTCCGGTGATACCGGTCAAACCCGAGATGATAGGTGATAAATTGAAAAAGCAGCAGGCCTCCGGCGATGCCCAGCGAAAGGCCGAGGACGTTGAGGAAAGTATACCATCTCTGTCTTCGGAGCGTCCTGATTGCGAGCTTAAAGAAGTTGTAGAGCATGCTGTAGTAGAATGTTAACCGGGCTCCAATATCATGCCTATCTTACACAGCCCTGTCTGCCAGGAAGTTGTAGGTTCGGGGGACTTTGCGTCGTCCGGTTTTGATACGGTGTAGTGTCCCGCTTTGATGCAGGGCCCCCAGATCAGCCCCGACGTAACCAACTACCACATTGGCCATCACTCCGTTGCTAAACTCTTGACAGGATTCGCCAGGGCCGCTTTGACCGACTGAAAACCGATGGTGCAGATCGTGATCAGGGTGATCAACATCCCCGCTACCATGAACACCCCAATGCCTATCGATATGCGATAGGCAAAACCATTCAGCCATCGGGTCAGGACCCACCAGGACAGGGGGAACGCTATAACCATCGAGGCGAGCACCAGCCTCAGAAAATCTTTTGACAATAACAGCACTACATTACTCACGGTGGCGCCCAGCACTTTTCGGATACCGATCTCTTTACTTCGTTTTTGAGCAGTAAACGCAGCCAGGCCGAACAGACCAAGACAGGATATGAGAACGGCAAGGCCGGCAAAATACCCGGATAGAACGGAAACCCTTCTTTCGGCTACATATATGTTCTGGTAGTCCTGGTCCAGGAAGGTATAGCTAAAAGAGAAGCCAGGGTTAAACCGGCTATACAGCTGTTGCAGTCGATCGATGGATTGCTTTTCCTTGCCCGCCTGGAGTTTTGCAACGAAACGATAAGCGTTCCGCGGGTTCAATTCGAAGAACAGAGGCTTGATCTTTTCATGAACGGACTCAAAATTAAAATCCTTCGCTACACCTATTATCTGCCTGTCCTCATCCCAAACTTTTACCGTCTTACCAACCGGGTTCTTGAGCCCCATAAACCGGATAGCGGCTTCATTGAAGATGACCTTAGCAGTATCCGCACCAAAGTCGCGAGAAAATGCGCGACCCTCTTTCATCTGCATACCCAGCGTTTCCATCAGCCCATAGTCAATATTCATGACCTCGAATTCCGTGAAGTCTTTCGGATCCTTACCTCCCCAATACACGTCGGAGGTACCATTGTTATGATTGGTAAGACTGTGGCTCATGCTGGCAACGGATAGGACCCCTGGGATCCGCCGTACCTCAGCGACGAAGGCGTCCTGCTGTTTGCTGTCATTCAACCGCCCTTCTTTCGTGAAGGAAATAATATTGTCCCGGTCGTATCCCAGGTTCCTGGTCTGAATAAAATTGATCTGCTTGTACACCACCAATACTCCGATGATCAACACCGTCGACAGCGTAAACTGAAATATCGCAAGCCCCTTCCGGATAATCACCTCCTTTGCGCTGTGCTGCAGCTTCCCTTTCAACACCCCAATAGGCTTGAACGCAGACAGATAAAAAGCCGGATAGCTACCCGACAGCAAGCCGGTGACCAGGGTAATACCTAAAATACTGATTAGTGTGCCCGCATGGAGAGACCCTAACGAAAGCTGTTTTCCCGTAATCAGATTAAATTCCGGAAGAAGAAGGCCCAGGAACAGTACTGCCAGAAACAAAGAAGCAAATGCCACCAGCGTGGATTCTCCAAGATATTGCAGCAACAAAAAGGCCCGGCTGGCGCCCATCGTTTTCCTGACGCCTACTTCCTTGGCTCTCTCCGCTGCTTTTGCTGTCGACAGGTTCATGAAGTTGATACAAGCCATCACCAGAATAAAGACGGCAATGATAGAAAATAACCGCACATACTCAATTCTGCCACCGGCCCGGACACCATTCTCATATCGACCATAGAGATAACTATCGGAATACCGGGTCAAAAAAAGCGTCCGATGCGTGATCTCATTATTGGTCATGCGTTTGACGAACCCAGAGATCTTCGCATTGAACTGACCTACATCAGTACCCGGCTTTAAGAGGACGAATGTAGACACAAAAGTCGATCCCCAGTCGTCCAGGTTCTCTCCCTGATCTTTCAGTCTTTCAAAAGGCAGTACAAAATCGAATCGGTCCGATGATTGGGTGCCGGGCTCTTTAAATATCCCGGAAATAGCATATGTCTGTTTTTGCTGAAAGGTTACTGTCTTTCCGATAAGGTTGGCTGTCGTACCGAATAACTTATTTGCCAGCACATCAGAAAGCACGATCGAGCCCGGGCCGGCGAGAACCTTTCCGGCGTCTCCGTCGACCAGTTCATAGGAGAATATATTAAAGAAATCCCTCCCTGCATATTTACCCTCGGCCCGGAGGTTCTTTCCATCGGCAAGAGAGATGGTAGTGTTCCTGGAAGGGAAGGTGGCCACTGCATCTTCCACTTCCGGATATGCTTTTTGCAAGGCGTCCGCTGTTGGAGGAGAAGTGCTTCTTGCGGTCCATATTCCGCCGGCCCGTTGTCTGTTCTCGATGGCCTGGAACAGTCGGGCGTCATTCTTATGAAATCTGTCGATCCTCAGCTCGTCGGACACCCAGAAATAGATCAACAGCGCACACGCAAGACCACTGGATAAGCCAATCAAATTAAGCACGGTAAACTGCCGGTCTTTCAGCAGATAGCGCCAGGCGATCTTAAAATAGCTTTTGAGCATGTTATTCGGATTACTCCAATTTGCTGCTAAAGAGGTGCCAAAGCCATAAGTTTTTCAAAATCAATTAATTGTCGACCGATTTTTGGGTGGGGCCTGTCTGATTCTGATACAGCCATTGTCCGGTGATACGGGGTTATGAAAAAGACAACCAACCTCGCGCTGGCCCTTGCCACTGTTTTCGCATTTCACGTATCTTCTATGTCCCAGAACACCCTTCCCGCCACCAGCAATGTCGCCATCGGGACGACAACTACTACCGGCAGCGCCCTTAACGTTGGAGCCAGTGGGGTATCTGGGGCATAAGTAGTTTTGAGGTCACGGGTCATCCGGCTGGAACGAATGTGAACCTGCTGATACCCAGTATGAATGTAGTAGAGCACGCCGCCGCCGGGACCATGACAGAGGGCCGGGCCGTACAGCGTGAGATCCTGATGGGACAGCTATTCCCTGGCGGTCAATGGGAACGCTATCTTCACAAAAGCGGTGGTCAAGAAGTTCGCCAGCTGGCCAGACTATGTTTTTAAAAGGAACTATAGGCTTCCATCGCTGGGCAGCCTGAAAACCTATATCCGGATGAACGGCCATTTGCCGGAGGTGCCGACGGCCGATGAGGTCAGCGAGAAGGGGATCGACCTCGGAGCCAATCAGGCTGTTTTGCTCAAAAAGGTCGAAGAGATGATGCTCTATATTATCCACCAGGACGAGAAGCTGGCGACTCAACAGGAGGAGATCGAGATGCTCCAACGACAAATGAAGGATCTGTCGCTGAAAGTGAAATAGCAGGCCGCTTCTATCGCTCGAGGATTACCTTCATTGTATCCCTGTCGGCGGGGCCGGAGGTATGTTCGTGAGTGATCTTCCATGTCCCGTCTTTTTTGACGGCTACCCAGGTCAATCGGTTGAAGAGGGACCTTAGCGTTTCCCCCGTTTCCGATATGCCGGTATATTTCACTACGGCATGGGCATAGCCTATGTCGCCAACGGTTTTGGTCGCGATGTCGCTGAACTCGACGACGCAGGTCCCCTTGCCCAGCCACTCAAACCAGCCTTCGGCCATCTGGCGCCAGGAGGGAAGGCCCTCGAATGTCCATTGCCAAAGGTCAAAAACGTGTACGCTATCATCGAAAATAGAGGCAAACAACGCCGCATCTTTTTTGAAAACGGCGTCTTTATAGATGTCGAACAAGGATCCAAGGTCCGTCATAGTTGTCGGTTTATGCTAAAGATAGTTTATCTTGGCGGAAGAGTGGCGCCTGAGTATCCTGACCATATTTGACATGAAAATTCACAATCTTCCCCAGGACATATTTTCCGACGGACGAGGGCCGATCACGGATGAGAGCATCATTGTCTATCCATTCACCTCGACGAGGGATACGGTTCGCGAGAAGGCCATCCTTGATCGCAACGCCATCAGCCTGGTGATCGAGGGACAGAAGACAATGACCTTTACTGAAACGACGGTGCACCCGAATGACAAGGAGATCCATTTTCTCTCGGCCGGTCACTGCGTCGCCTCGGTGGATATTTCGAAATCTACGATATTCAGAAGTATCCTCATCTTTTTTGACGACAAAGAGCTGGCCGATTTCCTCCTTGATAATGCCTCTTTTATAGAAAGAACGATGAGGAACGTGAAGGTGATGTCAAGCGCCTATGTCGCCTTCCGGAAAGACGAGTTTATCTCCCACTATATCGATTCCCTGGCGCTGATCCTGAAAAAGGACCCGAGGCTCTCGATGCAGATGAAGCGCATCAAGCTGCGGGAGCTTTTACTGTATCTGCTGGAGAACCATACACAGGGTTTCCTCGCTTTCAGGAACAGGGTACAGCTCAGTTCCACCGAACTGGCCATCCGTAAAGTGGTCGAGTCCAACCTGGTGAATAATCTGAGTATCGACGAGATGGCGTTTCTCTGCAACCTTAGCGCCTCCACATTTAAAAGGCAGTTCAGAACGATTTACGGCGAGTCCCCCACCACCTGGTTCATCGCGCAGAAGATGCAAATGGCTGCGCGGCTGCTGACAGAACAAAAAGAGAAGCCCGCCGAGATCTGGTTCAAGCTCGGCTTCGAGACACACTCCGGGTTTACGAAATCCTTCAAAAAGCATTTTGGGGTCGCGCCAAAGGACTATACGGAAGGCCTGACCTTTCAGGACTAGTTTTTGGTCTGTCAGGCCTAACACGCGGGCCGGTCATTGTCGCAATTTTACAGTACCAAAAATGTAAAAAATGAGCTACAGTACCGAACAGAACAAGGAAATAGTCCGCCGCTTTAACAAAGAATGTATCGAGCAGGGACTTGCCGCCTCCTTCGAGGAATTATTGGCCGACGATGTCGTCAATCATGCCGCCGCCCCGGGAAGGCCCAATGGCAAAGAGAGTTTTTCGCTATTCTTAAATGAGGTGTTACGAAAGGCCTTCCCCGACTGCAAAGTGGAGATCCTCCAGCAGGTGGCGGAGAATGATCTGGTTACTACCCGGAAGAAGATCTCGGGCACGCATACGGGAGAAATTATGGGGATAGCCCCGACCAACAAGCCCGTTGAGATACAGGTTATCGACATCATCCGGCTGAAAGATGGAAAGTATAAGGAGCACTGGGGACAGACGAACTTTCATGAGGTGCTGCGGAGTTTATAAAAAAACTCCCCGGCCGTAAAGAGCCGGGGAGCAGGGTAGGCGTGTTAACTGAAAACTATTGAAAGCTAAAGTTCGATGCCGTAATGCCAGTCGCTCCGAGATTGTTGCCGCCGGATTTTATGGTAATGTAATAGGTGCCGCCGGTCGGAACGGTAATGGTGGAACCCTTGCCGGTACAGCCTATCGCCGCCAGCTGCCCATCGAATGGGGCGACGCCGCAGCCTGTCCATGTATTTAGTCCGAGCTGCTGAACCGCGGTGGGGTCCCAGCTGGTCGTCACGTCCTGCCCGTTCTGCGGCTGCTTCTGGGACAACCACACCTCGAACCAGACGTTGGTCGCACCCGAACCCGCTACGTGCAGATCGACCTTGTACTGCCGGTGCCCGTACAAACGGACCGCCTGATAAACACCCTCCTGGTCATAGCTGTTGTTGCCCCCGCTGAAGAGAATGGTACTATTCTGGGTATTGATGGTCGTGGCCACATTATTGCTCGGGGATATTTTAACAGACACCCATTGGGTGATATCCGCAATGAGATTGACACGCGGTGCAAATATTGCGAGAACGTCATCCGCATTAAAATAGACGACGATCTTACTCCGATTAGGGTCGATGCTGAATTTGGAATTGGAAATAGTCAGGCCCAGCGCAACGACCTTCCCCGCATACTGAGACAGTTTTGCAATGCTGATCTTTGGTATCGCACTGCCCTGCAGCTTGCCATTCAGGCTGCTCATCGATACATTTCCGTCAAATGTATAGTCGGATGCCGCGAGGGCGACAGTATTCGAAGGCAGCTTGCCGGCCGTTATCAAACCAGGGATCGTACTGTTGTCGACCGTTACCGTCGCGGTCGTGGCGGCCAGATCCGCAATGCCACCCCTCATAAGCGATACAGAATAATTGACCGTATTGGCGATGCTGTCTATAACATAGCTATCGCCTAATGAGAACACACTATTCGCACCACCGGTAGCCGCCGGAAAATATACCGGTCCCACCAATGAATCCACCGGGAAATAGACTACCACTTTGTTCATGGAAGCATTCACGCCGAACTTATCTGCGCTCTTCGCCACGATCCCGATCGCCGCATATTTGCCACTGTACTGACTCAGTTTTGAAACCTTGATCTTCGGCATTACCACGCCTTTCATGACCCCATCCGCGTACGAAATAGTATCGGTTGCCGAAAGAGTATAACTGCCGGAGTCCAACACCACCGTGTTTTGCGGAAGAGAACCCGACTGTATAAGACCTGGTATGCTGCTATTGTCGGTGCCGACGGTTACGGTAAAGGGGCTAAAATCGGAGAAGCCACCGCGATAGACAGGAACAGCAAAATTTATAGTGTTGGCCGCGGTGTCTATGGTGTAATTGTTTGTGCCCAGCGCTGCGATCAAGCCGCTATCCGCACCTGCAACGTCCGGAAAATAGACCAGGGCTTTGCCGTTGTCGTGCACAACGGTACCCGTCAGCACATTGCGCCGGCAAGCCATAAATACGATCGAAAACGATATCAGAAGTGTTGCGGCAGAGACAATCAAGACTTTATTTCTCATAAAACACGTTTGAATCAAAAAATTTAATAATTCGTCCGGGCAGGAGTTGATGGCTATCCGCTGGCACTACCAGCCGGGATTTTGTTTCCATCCTGTTTTGGTAATCTCATCCTGTGGTATGGGATACCATGCCATCTTAGGATCAAATTTTCTGTCTTCCAGCTTATTGACCGTATAGGTATACGCCGAACCGTTAAGCTCGATATCGATCCGATAGACCGGCGCATTAAAATACTGCGGCCCTTCATTCCATCTGCGCACATCCCACAGCCGCTGGTCTTCAAAACCAAGCTCGACATTACGCTCGTGCTCAAGGCTAACCTGACTCAGCTGCGCAGCCGTCAGAACAGGCATCTTTACGCGCTGGCGAACACTATTGATAGCAGCCAATGCCGTCATGCCATATCCCTGGGGGTCGGCCGTCGCGCCATAGGCATTGAACATTGCCTCCGCATAGTCCAATAAAATCTCGCCATAGCGGAAGTATATCCAGGTATGCGCAGTCGTCGTATTGGCTACCAGATCCACCGACTGATTGACCCATTTTGAAAGGTAGTAGCCCGTCCTGGTAGCGTTGGATTTGGGCAGACCGCTGTTGCCGCCGGTATAGGTTTGTATGACCGTGGAAGCAAATGTGGTCCCGTTGTACACTACCGTAGTGGCCATCCGGGGGTCCCTGTTCGAATAGGGGCTCGCGGCGTCTACCGGATTGGTCCAGTCAAAAGGCCTCGATCCGGTGATATTCCCGCTGCCGTCTTTCACAAGGACCTCAAACCCGTCCACAAAATTCTGGGAAGGCGTTGTGCTGTTGCCGTCGCTGTTCTGAAATACAATCGGGAAATTGTCCTTCTCTGTGGTGTTTATATTGCCGTAACGACGGTAAAAGATGAGCTCTTTCGACGAAGAGTTGCTGGAGCCAAACAGATTGGAATACTTTGTGTCCAGCGAGTAGGCGTTCAATGCTATTACATCGTGCAGTGCGCTTGCTGCATCCGCCCAGGTAGCAGTAGTACCTGCCGCCTTGAATAAGGGGCTGGCCGCATATAGCAATGTTCTGGCTTTTAGCGCCTTTATAGCGCCATAGGTAACCCGACCAAGGGCATACCAGGAATAAGGAGCAAGGTTGGCAGGAATGATCCCGGCGGCAGAGTCGCATAACAACGTAATATAGTGTATGCATTCGTCGACACTGTTCCTTGGAATGTTCTTCCAGCTGGCAGGATTATTATAATCCAATGGCTGGTTCATAACAGGCACTCCGCCATAACGCTTGACCAGGTCAAAGTAAAAGAACGCTTTCAGGAATAACGCTTCGCCCTGCATGAACTTTACGTTGTTCTGGGCATTGTACCAGGTAGAAGAGTCGCTTGTAACGATCTTATCCCGGATGTAGGTGATGCTTACGCTGTCCTTGTTCTTCAAATAAAGATTGGCTTGTCTGATCCCCTCGAAATCCCTTGCCCAGGAATTATCCGGGTTATTATACTGGTTCCAGGTCCCGTTGTTAAACACCTTGGATATGTCCGTGACATTTGTCGCAGAAGCATTATCCGTAATGGCCTCATAGTTCAGGCTGGCGTCCGGAAGGTAGCTGTATATATTCCATACCGCCTGCTGCGCATAGTTGTAGTTGGAATATAGCTGGTCGGGCGTCACGAACGCGTTTACATCATTTACATTTAAATAATTCTTTTTACAAGAAGTTATTGATGTGATGAAGGCTATTAATATGATAATGTGTTTTTTCATGATCGTTGATTGTCTTAATAATTTCCGGCGGCTCCTTCTAAAATTTCATGTTGAATCCGAAATTGACCACTTTGGTAAGCGGATAGCCCATCGAGAGGTTTTCGGGTTCGAGCCCATCAATCTTGTTGAAAGTAAGCAGGTTCGTTCCGTTGACGAAGAGTCGGACGCCTTCCAGCTGCCTCAGAATTCCTTTTTTGGGGAAGGTGTAGCCCAGCTCAATGCTCCGCAGCTTGAAATAGTGTCCGTTGCGCAGCCAGAAGTCGGAAGGCTGGTCGTTGTTGGGATTGGCAAGCGTCGACAAGCGGGGTGTCGTGGCCGTTGCGGCGGTTGCGGGTGTCCAGCTGTTGGCAGAGAAACTGGTGATATTGTTGTTGCCTACGAAGGGGTGGGTGTAGTTATAGGCATTCGACAGCAGATTGACCGTGCGATGCATCACGCCCTGCAAGAAAGCCGTGAGGTCAAATCCCTTGTATTTGAACGCGAGGTCGAGCCCAAGCGTCATTTCGGGAATGCTATTGTACCCGATAGGCTTCTTGTCGTAAGCATTGATAACGCCATTTCCATCCAGGTCCTTGAATTTAAGATCCCCCGGCTTTACGTTCGTATAGGAAGAGGCGACCACGCCGCTCTTTAGGCTGCCGTCGCTATTGAAGTCGGATGCCTGGTAAAAACCGTCGAAGACCAGTCCTCTTTCCTGTCCGATCGGGAAGCCCTTTTGATACAGCCTGTCGAATGGCTGTGCTGTTTCTGACTTCTTTATGATCTTGTTCCTGGCGTAGGCGAATGAGCCTCCGATATGGTATTCAAATTCGCCGGCCTTGTTATCGTAACCGACGACGGCCTCCAGTCCTTTATTGTGTACTTCCCCGCTGTTGAGATAAGGCAGGTTAAAGCCCGCAAAGGTCGGGGCTTCCGCCGAGGGGATCTCGTAGATGCCCGTGCGTTTCTCGGTAAAGGCGTCCAGGTTTACAGAAAGATTTTTCCAAAGCTGCATGTCTACGCCAACATTGAAGGTTGTCTTTAATTCCCATGTAGCATTGGGATTTGCGTATTGTGTTATAGCCATGCCGCCCTGGCTAGTATTCCCGCTTCCGAAGATGAAGCCGGTGGCGCCCGTTGCCATTGCCTGGTACAGGAAGCGGTAGTTTTCATTGATATTTCCCGTCGACCCATAGGACGTCCGCAATTTCAGGAAGCTAACGGCAGGGCTGCTTCTGAGGAAATTCTCATTGGATAGCACCCAGCCCAATCCTCCTGCGGGGAAAAAGCCATAGCGCTTCCCTGGTAAAAAGTCCGCTGAGCCCATATACGCGCCGGAAAAATCCAGAATGTACTTTTTCGCAAAGTCATAGGTGACGCTTCCGGAAAGGCCCTGCGTCCGAACCGGGTAGAACTGTCCGATCCTGGAATAGCCCTGCCGCCTGGCCAGTAAAACGCCCGAGAAACTGTTTTTGCCAAAGCTGTGCTCATAGTCGAAGCCGAACTGTAGCGTATTCCGATTCCAGTGCTGGGTACCGCCGTCGACGGAAGACTGAGGCACGTCATTCCCGATGGTTTTGTATACAACGTTCCCGGCGGTGTCTGTGACGGGCATATCGTTGTTGTCCTTTGTTATTTCATAAGTCCTCTTTGAGTATAGGGTCTGATAGAAGCCTGTGTATTGATTGTTAAAGGACACTCCTGCCGTAAAGGTCAGCCCCTGTGTAAGGATATCCAGCTTTTGACGCAGCGTAAAATCTGTCTGGAGCGTCCGGGTATGCCCCTGGTAAATACCGTTTTGCTGTAATAGTTCAACCGGATTAAAGTTGTACACTGAGCTGTTTCCCCAGGTCCCGTTGGGATTCTTCACCGGGAACGCGGCAGCAGGGAGGGTCAGCAGGCGATTGAACAGCTGTGAAGCCGTAAAGCCCGAGGGCGTATTCCTATCTTCTGTAACGCCGGAAACGTTGGCAACGACCAGGAGATTCTTATTCAAATTTATTTCCGCGTTGGCCCGAAGGTTTATTTTATTATACTTCGCATTTGTACCCAGGTCCCTGCTGATCGCGGTGGCGTTCTTATACAATCCGTTGTAGTTCTCATAGTCCATCAGGACAAAATATCTCGCCATTTGGTTCCCGCCGCGGAATAAGAGGTTATAATCCTGGATAATGGAGGTATTCTTCAGCATTTCGTCGTACCAGTTCACGTTGGGATGAAAGGGATCGTTCGCCGCCTTGTACAGGGACGGGTTGGGATATTTCTGAGGAAGCCCGTCATTGGTGAGCGCCTGGTCATACAGCCTTGTATAGTCATAGGCGTTCATGACCTTCGGCAGCTGTATGGGGCTCTGGATGCCAAACCGGGTATTCAGCGCTATTTCGTTCTTCGGCGAGTCTTTGCCCCGCCTGGTGCGGACGGTCAGGACACCGGCGCCGCCCTGCAAGCCATACATGGCGGTGGCTGTTGCGTCTTTCAAAAGTGTTATTGATTCAATTTCATAAGGTGACAGGGCGCTGAGTGCGCTCATGTCGACCTGGAAGCCGTCCAGCAGTACAACCACCTGGCTGCCATCGATATTCCAGCTGGACTGTCCTCTTACATACAGGGAAGGGTTGTCGTAGCCGGGCTCGCCGGAGCCTGTCGCAACGATAAGTCCCGGGATCCTTCCCTGAAGTGTATTCAGCAGGTTTCCGGTAAACATTTTAGTCAGCTCCTTTCCCTGCAGCGTATACGTCGCACCGGTATATCGCCAGGATCTTTCTTTTTTTAACCCGCCGTCTATATAAGGCTGAGCCGGAATAAGCTCTGTAACCGAAGAATCCGGCGGCCGGGACGGGGTTTGTGCGTGAACAATCCCGCAGCTGCCGGACAGAAGTATTATTATCGCGAATGCTTTGTATATTATTCTCATTTTTTAGATGTCTTTGGGAGTGAATAACCTTGCATTATCTGCTACCATCCCGGGTTTTGCCCGTTCCATGAGGCGCCGTCGCCCAGATAATTGTCGCTGACCTCCGCGCTTGGGAATGGCATATAGTAGTACTTTTTAGGCCATACCCTTGTCATGAAAGAGACCACCTTCCAGTTCCTTTTCAGCGTTCCTGAGCTTGCGTTGGCCTTTGTCTGAATGCCGTGGAGGGTGGTGTTGAGCACTGTGTATGCCTTTAGCCAGCGCTGCAGGTCATTCAGGCGATGTCCTTCATAGGCGAGCTCGATGGTCCGTTCGTTCTGTATCGCGGCCCTGAAATCGTCGGGAGATCCGGTGTTTACCGCGGGCATACCGGCCCGTTGCCTGATCTGGTTCAGATAGGTCAGCGGGTCTCCGGAAGGGCCCTGGTACTCGTTCAGCGCTTCCGCATAGCTCAGATAGAATTCCGCCAGCCGGAAGACGGGCCATGCAAAATGCTTGTCGCTGAAATTGTCTATCCTGGCTATGAATTTGTAGGTCTCCATAGCATAACCGTCTTCACCGGCATCACTTCTGCCAAAATCAGTAGTTGGATATTTACCCCCATCGCCAACATAATAGGACAGAACACCACGCGCGCTATTGTACCACATGCCGTCATATAATACTGTCTGATAAAACCGGGGATCCAGATTCTGTGCCTGTATCCAGGTAGGGAAATCGTCGCCGGTGCTATTCAATGGTAATGTCCATTGCGTGCCGTCCGCCTTTTGATACTGCTGCATGAATTCGAGGGGGACGTTATTTTTTACCGCCCACTGGCCTTCTCTTACCTTCGACGAGATCCAGTTGCCCCAGAGGAAGCCGCCTTTGCTATCCTGATTCATGGTATTTACCAGTATCAGCTCGGAATTGCCATACACGTTCGAGACAGCCTCGTAGTCACCCAGGCCGGCATAAGAATCATCGTGTGGCGTAGTTGAAGGTTTACCGGTGTTGTATATCGCCACTCCGGAGGCCCCAGCTGCATCGATCACGTCTTTTGCTGCTGTTGCGGCTATATGCCACCGTTCTTTGTCATAGGTCGGATACGCCAGCACGGAGTCTTTGGCATTGCCGTATCTCTGCACGTCGCCCTGATTGGCGGGAGGAGTGTTATACAATGGGCTGGCTGCGTAGAGCAATACCCTGGCCTTTAACGCTTTTGCCGCCAGGCTGGTAACTCTTCCATAATCCGCGGCGCCCCAGGTAGCGGGCAATAAAGCAGCGGCTTTGTTGCACCAGTTGACGATGCTGTCTACCGTCGAGGCCACCGAGCTCCTGTGTATCTTTATATTGGCAGTTCCACTCAGCGGGTCAGACACTATGGGTATGCCACCGTACTGACGGAACAATTCGAAGTGCTGCATCGCCCTGCAGAACAGCGCCTGCCCTTTTACCTGCTGCTTCCAACTGTTGTCTGCGTCGGTCACCTCATCGATGTTCTTAAGGACCAGGTTAGCCTGGCGTATTCCCGCATAATGGCCGCCGAATCCACCTCTGTCGATCGTGGCGTCTATCGTTTCATTGCCGGTACAATAGGTGGCCTGATTCCAGGTCAGCCCAACCCAGTCATAGGCAGGATGAATATAGTACAGCTCATCCGTGACCATATCAGGCCTTGGCATATCATTCGCCCCACCCTGCACGAACCAGGAGGGGACACACAAATTATACATCTGCGCTACTGCCCCGTCCGCATTCAGCTTCGTGTGAAAAACCGTATCCACGGTAAATGTTCCGCCCAGCGGTTTTTCCAGATAGTTCTTACCGCAGCCGGTGGTCATTGCACTGTATAAAAGAACAATACCCAACGTTTTTATGATGTTTTCTCTCATCGTAGTCAATTTTTGTAGTACAGCTTAAAAACCAATATTAACCCCTGTGTTATAGGTCTTGTACAGCGGGTAAGTGACATTTCCCAGGTTTTCCGGGTCTCCCCAAATTTTTGCGGGAGACCATGTATACAGGTTATCTCCGCTTACAAATATCCTGGCGGATCTGATCCCCAGTCGTTGCAGGAAGGCTCTTTTGAGCGTATAGCCTATCGAGAGATTTTGAAGCCTTAAGTAGGAGGTGTTTATCAGGAAAAAAGTATTGCCTGCATACGAAGGTCCGGCTCCGGATGCATTCTTATCATAGTCTGCCATCGGGAAGTCGATCTGCTGGCCTTTGTTGAAGCGGTCCTGGGAGAACCGGTTAAGGTCTACGGCAAATATTCCCTGTTCTTTGTCTAAATGATATTCACCCATCCCGCCCCTGGCCACACCGGCTATGCCCGCAAACAAGGTCGAAAAATCGAACCCCATGTAGCTAAATCCAAGAGTAAGGCCAAAATTATATTCAGGATTGATCGTCCTGCCCGATCTCACTTTGTCCTTTGTGTCAACGACTCCATCCCCATTGACATCAACCAGCCGGATATCGCCGGGTTGCAGGGGCCTTCCGCCAAAACCCAGGTCTTTTACATATACTGTATTCCCCTGTGCGTTCGTGTACTGTTTACCGTTCTTTAGCGCGGGAATGGGCTGTGACAGGTCGGGGTTCCCGTTGTTGTCCGTTTGATACAATTGCGACCAGGAAGTATACAATCCGTCGGCCTTCAGCATCAATTGCTGACCGACCGGACGGCCCGTGGCGGCCTGATATTCAAGGCCGGGCAAAATAGCCTCGTCCTGGAATAGTATTATGTTCTTCGCTATGGCAGCATTGCCACGTACGTAAAAGTTGAAATCGCCAATATTATCCCTGTAGGTAAGTTCAAGATCGTGTCCCCAGCTTCTCACGCTGCCCAGGTTGTAGGGTGGGAGGTTGGCGGCCACAATGGCGGGAACCGTCCCACGGTAGGAGAGTATATTGGAGCGGTTGTTCCTGTAGTATTCGTAGGTAACAGACAGCTTGGAGTTGAGCAGATGCAGCTCGAGCGCAAGGTTCATTTCCTTGGCGATCTCCCAGGTCACGTTGGGGTTTCCGATAACGGATTCGCCTGCCCCATTGATATAATGCTGGGTATTCAGGTCGCCAAATGTATAGCCGCCGGTCTGCGTCCAGGTGTCTGGCAGATAAAGGTAGCGTGCGTCCACTGTGCTGCCGGCAGGCCGGATATTATCATTGCCGACTTCGCCATAAGAACCCCTCAGCTTGACAAAATTGACCAGATTGTTTACCGGGAAGAACGATTCTTTGCTCAGTACCCAGGCGCCGGAATAAGACGGGAAATAGCCAAACCTTTTTCCGACCGGGAAGTTTTCCGAACCATTGTATCCCATATCATATTCGACAATATATTTTCCGGCAAAGTTGTAATTCGCCCTGGCGGTCACTCCTTCGTAGGCGTGCGGGAGATCGTATTGAAGCAACGGGTCGTATTTCTTTTCGCGGAGCCCGAGGACCATTGCCGATACGGTGTGCTGTCCAAAATTCCTGTCATAATTTATAGACGCCTCATAATATTCCTTGCGCCATTTGCCCAGGTAAAAGTCCGCGTTGATCGATGGAGGAGACGCGTCGTTTCTCTGACTAAAAATGGGGGCCAGCAAATTACCGTTGGGGTTGGGGCGGATATCATACAGCAGTGGGACAAATTTCCCATAGCTTCTGCTTTCGAAGTAGCTGTCATATGAGCCCAGGCCATGTATTGATAATCCTCTTACTAATTTGTCCAGCTTGTAGGTCGCACTTACCGACGAATTCAGGATACTGTTGTTTGTAATATTCCAGGAGTCTTCGCTTTCTATTGCATACATGGGATTGTATCTGTCATCCCCATTAGCGGCGAGCGGCACGACGTATTTACCGTTCACGATCCCAGGGGAGCTCATCGGGAAGGCCCAGAGTATCTTCTTTTGCCATATATAGTCGTCACGATCCATTCCGCCGATCGTCACGAACTGGGTTCCTACATTGACGGCGATCTTGAAATCCTTTGTCACGTCAAAATCAAAATTGCCCCGTAGATTATACCGACTCTTCGTGGACTGCATTTTATCGGAATAGGTCATATAGTCGGTATTGTACAGACCTCCCTGGTTCAAATAGCCGAGCGACACAAAATATTTCATGTACTTAGTCCCCCCGGTGATATTGGTGTTGACCTGAGACGTCGGCGTATTCTTCTTGAAGATCTTATTTTTCCAGTCTGTATCCGGATGAAAGTACGGATCGTACCAGGGGTTGGCCTGTCCGTTCACCTGGGGAGAATGGGCATTTTGAAAATACTTCAGGTCGTCGTCCGTGAATGTGAGGGATCCGTCGGTACGCCAGTTAGCAGCGCGCTTCGTGATAAAGTCATTCCATGTTTTTACGTCTGCGTCATTAGCATGTTTTACCCAGTAATTTTCCATTGCCTGCTCGTTAATGACTGTCGCATATTGATACGAGTTGGCAAATGAAGGCAGATTTGTAAAGGAAGACAGGGCGGTTTGAGTCGTTAAGCTGATGGAGGGCGGGCCTTCCTTACCTCGGCGGGTCGTTATCAGTATGACTCCGTTGGCGCCGCGTACGCCATATACGGCGGTGGCCGATGCATCTTTCAGGATGCTTATGCTTTCGACCTCGTTCGCATCAATATCATCATAGGTGTCTCTTGCCACACCGTCGACCATTATCAACGGGGCTGTCTGTCCGGTGTAGGTACCTATTCCCCGGACGGTAAGGGTAGAGCCGTCGGCGCCTGGCTTTCCGGAGTTCTGTATTGCAACAAGGCCGGCGAGCTGTCCTTTTAGTGCAGTGCTCAGATTGGATACCGGGGCTTTGACCAGCTCTGCTCCGGATACCGTGCTAACGGAAGCAGTGAGGAATTCTTTCTTTTGTCTCCCATAGCCTACGTTTACGATCACCGCGTTCAGGCTGTTCTCCAGGCTTTGAAGGGCAAGCTCTATCCGGGATTTCCCTTTCACCGGGATTTCCTGTACGATATAGCCTACATAAGAGAAAATGAGTACTGAGCTTTCTTCGACGTTGTTAAGTAAGAACGCTCCGGAGGCATCGGTAACGACCCCTTTCCTCGAGCCTTTTATCTCTACAGACGCGCCGACGATTGGTTTGCCGGCGCTATCGGTAACATGCCCGCTGATCGGCCTGCCGGTAGGGTAAGTCTCCTTGTTGCCGGTGGGCTCTGCGAGCTTTTCTTCTTTCTTCTGGACAACGATGGCGTCACCGGATAGCACATAGGTGAAGGGCTGGTTCCTGAAACAAAGGTTGAGGGCTTCGTTCAGCGAAACATTCCTGACGTGTATGTCAACCGGCCTGGCCCCTTCCAGAACTTTGTCTGTATAAACAAACTGGCGCTTGGTTTGCTTGTATATCTCACGAAAGATATCACGGATAGACGCAGCGTTCTTTGTTATGGTAACTGTTTGAGAAAAAGCTTTCCCCCGGAAGCCGAAAGCGCATAGGCAGGTGAGGAAGAGTATAATTGCCGGCCTGTGGAAAGTTGATAGATTTGGGGTATTTTTTCTTTTCTTTAAGACATAATCCGCCTTATTCTCCATAAATTTGCTTGTTTGGGTAAATAAAATAGAATTCTCTCTCCAAGGAGAAATCGTTGACCCGAATTCAACTGTTCCGGACGCGACCCGGGACAGTTTCTTTTTTTAGTCCCTTCTTAAATTGTGCAAACCGGACGCCCTCCGGTTTAGTGTAGAATTGGTATTTCTCGTTAGTTGGTTACATATACGGTTCTGTTTTTAATGGCAAAATGAACTCTGAGTGTGTTCTGTAGCATCGTTAGCACCTGGCCGATGCTGTTCTGGCGGTTAATGATAGCCGAGAACAGATCTGTGGGTATTTTTCCTTCGTAGGCTATATCTACGTTATACCAGCGGCTTATTTCTCTCATAACGGACTGAATATCCGTGCTGTTAAATTCAAAGACACCATTCTTCCAGGCTATCACGCTGCTGACGTCCACATTTGTCATAAGGTGCATGGTTCCGTCGTTGGTCAGCTGAGCCTGTTGCTGGGGTTTTAGTAGCTGGGTTGTGTTGTTTGCAGATACTCTGACGGCGCCGTCCAGCAGGGTTGTTTTAACGGAAGGTTCGTTCGAATAGGCTTTCACATTAAAGCTCGTCCCGAGGACTTCGATCTGCATATTTCTTTCGGTGCTTACTACGAAGGGTTGTCTGGCGTTTTTCGCGACCTCGAAATAGACCTCTCCGGTGATCTTCACCTCTCTTTTGTTTCCTTGAAAAGCCGTTGGATAGCTGATGCCGGAGGCCGCGTTCAGCGTGGCTTTTGTGCCATCCGGCAGTATTACCTCGTATTGTCCGCCGGGGGGTGTAGCCACTGTATTGACACGCATTTCGGCGTCGGCGGTGTTCGTTCGCACGTCGCCGGTGGCGGAGCTTTTGTTAACCAGCTGGCCGTTCCTGTTCGTTTGGATAGTGAAGTTCTTCCCCTGGAGGACTATCTTATCCTCGCTGCTGTCGAGTGTTATCTGCTGTCCGTTGTCTGTTATCAGGACTGCCTTTTTTGTCCCGGGTACGATTGGTTTTCCGGCGTTGTTGTTGCTTGCAAGGGTTTGTCGGGGTTTGTCTTTAAGGATGATCGCGCCACCGGCAACACATATTATGAGCACCGCGGCTGCGACGGCCCATCTGGCAGCGAGCCCTATCCGAAGGGTTTTTTCCGTCGGCAGCTGGTGGGCTTCTTCTTCCGGAATTCTTTCCAATAGTGGCTGCCACTCGTTATTGTAGTCCGGTTCGCTCTCTGCGGGCGTTGCTGCAATTCCAAGCTGGCTGCAGATATCCGGCATGTATTCCGTTGCTTCGTCGCTGTCCAGCCATTGCAAAAGCTCATCCATCTCGCTGTTGCTTATAGATTTATCGTTTGCCTTTTGGACCAGTCTTTTGATATGATCGATATTCTTCAAATCGTGATAGATCAGCGGTTTGTATATACAGACACGCGGAGAAGAGGAAAGTACTAGTGGAGGGAAAAAAATTTTGATCAGGAGGTGAGGCCCTGTTGTCGGAGGTAGGCCCGGACCTTCTTGAGGGCGGTTCCGAGGGTATTTTTGACCGTTTGAGGAGATAATTGAAGGAAGTTTGCTATTTCGGGGATCTTCATTCCCTCTTCCTTGTTCATCTTAAAGATCATTCGTGTTTGGGGAGGGAGCTGTTTTACGGCTTTTGCCAGATTGTTGGTAGTCTCAGCAAAGCCAATGGCTTCTTCGACTTCGTTGCTGTGGTCGGGCAGGAGGTATTTGATCTGTGCGGTTGCTTTTTCCGTGTACCGTTCGTGTCTTTGCCAGTTGTAGCAGGTATAACAGGTAATTCTCGCTATCCAGGCTTTGGGGTTTTCGACGGAAGGCAGGGTTTCCCTTTTGAGCCAGAGTTTAAGAAATACTTCCTGAAGAATATCTTCCACTGGATGGCCGGGGCCGACGATCTTCCTTATAATAGCGGTGGAAAAAGGTGCGTATAAATTGAACAGTTGATGAAATGCGTCTTTGTCTCCCCCGGAGACAAGTTGAAACAATCGGTACACCTGAGAGATGTCGGGGTTTTCGGCGCTCCCTATTATCTCGGCGTTAGTTTTGGAGTTTTCTATGCGCTTATTCATCTATATGGCAAACTTCGAATGAGAAACCTTCATGTGTGCAGTCAGTGCTAACAAATGTATAAATAATTTAATAGTTTACAAATACTTCCCTTCTACGCAATTCCACTGCGCGGACCCGTCCCCATCTTTGTATCAGATTAAGCCCCTGTAGCTTAAAATCGGGGGAACTCACTAAATCCAAACCAAATGAATAAGTATGAACGTCTGAGGAGCGAGCTCGCTTCGGCAGGCTATGGAAAAATGAAAGCGTTCGGCAATTCTATGTTGCCGATTTTGAAAAGTGGAAGTCTCTTGACCTTTGGACGAAAACGATCTTTGGCAAAGTGGTGTGTGCGGAGTACCAGGGGAAGGTGATCTATGGGTGTTGACCGGTGGCATGAGGCGTCGCGCCGGTAGGGAGGGTGGTATGAAGCGCAGCGCCGGTTGGATGGTGTAAAGCACCGACCCGATAGGATGGTCCGCCGCGCCGTTGGCATTCCGGTATCGGCCCTTTGGTCAGTTCCGGCAAAAGGCCGCCTGAGGCGGTTTAGCTTTACGGCAAAACTCGTATATGCGGCCGACCTATGTTTTGACCATGACGCTTTTTGCGCTACTCCTATTTGCGTGCAAAAAAGACCACCCCATCCATATTCCTCCTCCACCCGAGCCGGAGCCGATCAAGAAGGTCCTGCTGAAGGATGTGGTGATCCCCAATCTGCCCTCACCTTTCTATCATTTCGAGTACCGGCCGGATAGCCTTCCTTCCAAAGTAGATTTCGCTTCCGGTTTTAGTATCTATGATATTATTTATACCGGCAATAAGATCGCGGAGATGAGAAATATCAACCCCGTCAATCACGATACGCTGCGGTATATCTATGGCCAGGACGGCAAGCTGGGCCTGATCATATTTATAAACAAATCAAATGTCATCTACCGGCACGTGCTCTTTATGTACAACGGTGACCTCGTAAAACAGATCGACTGGGACGAGAGAGTCGGGGATGTTGGTTATATCATCGATCGCACACTAAAATTTGACTACTATCCCGATGGGAATGTGAAGACGATCGCCGAACACCGCCCTGCGATCAACGGTTCGACCGAATCCAACTCCACGCTGTTGTTCGAGCAATATGACGACAAGATCAATGTGGACGATTTCAGCCTAACGCATGTCCCCTTCAATGACCATCTTTTTTTGTTTCAGGGCTTTCGATTGCAGAAGAACAATCCCGGAAAGGAGACCTTTACGCAGGACAGCAATTTGAACAACTACGTGGCTACATATACTTATACCTATAACAATGACAAGACGCCTTCCCTGAAGAGCGGGGCCCAGACATTTACGGCAGGGTCACTGGCGGGGAGGACCTTTCAGATCAGTACGGCGTATAGCTATTATTGAGAGGGGGAACGGCGACTGCCGAAGCCGCCGCCGTTGCGATATGAGGGGGTTAACTACTTACGATTACCGATCCACCATAATCTTTGCCTGCTCGGGCTTCAGGCCGTCGAACCACTGGAGGATATAGACGCCCGCCGGAAGGTTCCGGATATAATCGATCTGGATGTTGTTCTGACCTGCCGCGGCCTGCTGCTGCTGCTGCCAGAGCATGCTGCCTTTCAGGTCGAACAGGCGCAGGCTGACCATGCCGCCGACGCTGTGGCTAAAACTAACGGTGACAGAGGTCCGCGCCGGGTTCGGATAGACCGAGAGCCTGCCGGCGAGCGTATTCTGCTGCACAGAAACGATCTTGCTATATACCACCGAACCATCTACGTCGAGCTCGCGGATACGGTAGTAGATCGTGCCGCTCATGGCCGGGAGATTGTTATCCGTAAATTGATACGCGTTGTTCAGGGCATTACCGTCCCTGAACGGGGTGCTACCGATATCGGAGAAGTTGATGCCGTCTGTGCTGCGCTCGACAATATATTTCAGCGTGTTTATTTCGTATGATACCTGCCAGTTGATGTTGACAGCGTCGTCATTCTTTACGGAAGTAAGGCCGAGGAAGGTGACGGGCAGCGTTATACAGTGCAGCGGTACCCTGGTCAGGGCGGCGCCGGTCAGATTCGTTGAAATGGTACCGGCAGAACCGGCCGTTGCGCCATAATTGACAGTCTGGCCATTGGTGGTCCCTGCGCTGCCACCTGCTACTGTGCTGGCCGCATTGATAGAGGCGTTGGAGTAGATGACACCGCCACCGCCGCCGCCGCCGGGGCCGTGAGAAGGGCCGCTGGTAGTTTCGTTGCTGCCGCCGTAGCCGCCTTTCGCCTGGATGGTCAGATTGCTGGTAGTCCCGTTGCCGCTGTATACGAGGACCGTTCCACCTGCGCCGCCACCGCCGGAGCCGTCGTTCTGAACGGTACTGTTGGCGTTGGTGCCATTGACTTTGATGGTGCCCGTTCCGGTAATACCATTCTGGCCATAGAGAATAATAATTCCGCCGCCGGCCGCGCCACTGCTGGCGAACCCGCCGCCGGGAGTACCCGTAGCGTTGTTGGTAGTTCCGGCTCCGCCGCCACCGCCCATGATCAGGCGGGATGAAGAAGCCTGGCTGAAGACAGATCCCGGCCTGCCACCAACGGGAAGGTTAGAGTTCCAGGAGTTACCACCGTAGCCGCCAGCACCGCCATTGGCGCCGCCGCCACCACCGGTATTTTCGTCATTATTATTTGCGGGGTTACCGTCGGTACCGCCACCTCCTGCATTTGCTGGAGCGCCTTTCGCATAGCTACCATTGGGATAGCCTTCCGTTCCGGATACATCGAGGAACGCGTTGTTGTGATTTAAATATTTGGGGGTACCGGCGATCCCTTCGCCCTTGCTGCCATTGGCATTGTAGGAAGATGACGTGATGTAGTCAGCGCTTGACCCGGCACCAGAACCGGTGAAGGCCCTGCCACCGCCACCTCTGAATCCAAGACCCGAGGCATCGATAGTCTGGGAGTTCATCAATATCTTGTCGGTTGCATACAGTACAACGACGCCGCCGGAGTACCCGTCCCAGCGGGGAGCAGTAATCGTCGCGGTCAGCTGGACGTCGTAGTATACAGGGACGCGGATCACCTGGTAAGTATATTGCCCATCCGTTCCAAAAGGTGTATTCTGATAGCTGTTGACCAGACCGGAAGAGACCGTAAGCGTACCGCCACCGATAGCGAGATTGCTGGCCGCAACAACATATTCCATATTCCCTGCCAGCAGCTGGCTGTTGTTCAGATAGCCGCTGCCGGTTCCGGTACCATTGCCATAGTTACTGGAATTGGTGGAGTTGAGCTGTGCCCCCTGCATCTGTATGATAAGCAGGATATCACCCACGGCTATCGGCGTAGTGCCATAGTAGGCGCTGCCCAGGACGATGGTGGTGCTGCCTGCGGGTACACTTGCCTGACTGGCAGGGTAATAAGTATTGGGATAGCTATTTATCGTGGTAGTTGCCGTGGACGGACAGCTTTGGGCTGTCGCCAGCTGGCTAAACAGGAGGATCGAAATTGCTAAAACCCAGGCGGGTCTTGCGAGAGGATACCCAATTTTTGTGTATTCATTCTTCATCGGGAACAGATTTAAGGGTGACGGATCGAGGGTATTTGGCCTCGCCTTAAGAGTATCCAATCAGGGACCAATAATTTTAATTACTATAAATCAGACAGATATGATAAATGTCCAATATGAAAATCTCTCCCAGGCGGAAAATTTTCCGGTTTTGGGACAAAAATTTGCAGAAAATACGGCGCGAGATGGGGGAATTACTGGGGAAAATGTGGAGATGTGAACCGGGTGGGGGTGATGTGAACCTCGTTTTAGTGTAACCTCACTCTAAAGCTTATCCCGGCGGAAAGGTTAACTCCATATTCGCTGACTTTTAGCTGGTCGGACGGTTTGCGCAGCTCCTTGAAATGACCGCCGGACTTACCGTGATTATTGCTGTAGTAGCCCAGCCGCCAGTGGGAGTTAAAATACATATCATAGCCGAGACCACCATAGGCCCCGACCTGGAGACTGCCGATCCTGACCGGATACCAGAAAGCCCGCACACCCGGCTCTACAAAAAGACCCATGCGACGGAGCGCCAGGGGGAAGGGATACTGTGCCGCCAGCTGCTGATATTCGGGGGGCAGCTGACCGTTAAGGCGAACGATATCATTGTGAAACCCTGCGCCGGCGCCGGCAAAAAGGAGAAAAGACTCCGACCCGAACAGCCGATAGTAGAGCCCGCCAAGAACATTGAATGAGCTCAGGTTACGATCAGACTTGATAGAGGACAATTTAATACTATATAACAACCTGGAAGAGCTAGGCATGGCAGCCAATTCGAAGTTGAAACTACAGGGTACATGCGGTTCCGTGGGGTAGCCATACTTTTCCAGCCAGCGATTGATATGGGGATCCGTGGCGTGGGTAAAGCTGACTCCGGTGTTGAACAGCAACGAAAAACTCGAATCCTCTCTGGATTGAGAAAATGCCGTTGTTGCAGTCAGTAAAAGGAGCAATAAGAAACCGCCCAGTTTCATGCCTTAAAAGTAGAAAAATTTAGGCGTGGCGTATAGCTCATTAACAAATAAATCCGGCGCACAACGCGCCGGAGCCGCAGCGGGCTACACTACCATCGCCTTTTTCTCCTTCAACTCCTTCTTCGTCATATTAAAAAGAACGCTATGCCTGTTATTCACCCGCTGAACCAGGTGGACATGGGCGATAAAATTCTCTACGATCTGGATCTTATCGCTCGGCGTCACCACCAGCAGCTGGAGGTGCAGCTGTTTACAGAGCTCCATCAGATAGGTCGCCTTCTCCTCGTCCTGGTTACTAAAGCTCTCATCCACAGCGATGAAGCGCAGACTTTTTGAGTTGCGGCCCTCCCGGGTGATACCGAACTGATATGCGATCGCGCTACACAGGATGGTATAGGTAAGCTGCGCCTTCTCGCCCCCCGACAGCTGGCCCATCTGGCGGTAGGTCTTCTTCAACTCGTTGGTCTCCCGGAACTTTTCGTCGGCCCAGAACTCGAACCAGTTGCGGACATCCAGAACGCGGGCGCGGTAGGCCTCGCTTTCGTCCAGGCTGTCGATAAAAGCCTGAACATTCTTTTTGAAATGGAGCGCCTTGTCGTCAAAACTGTTCTGCTGCCAGTCGGCAGACTGGGGCAGAGCATTCAGCAGCTGATGCCTGAACTCCTTGATGACCGTATCCGACACCGGGCGGATGCCGAGCTGGATATAGGTATCCGGCAGGCGGTTGAAGTTGATCCCGCTGAGCGACTGGTTCAGCGTAGCGATACTGTTCTTTATCTTTCTCTCCCAGCTTTCCAGCTCCTCATTGAGCACACCCATCTTTATGACGGCCGTATCATGGAGCAGGCGCTCGAAATCTTTTTTGAACCTCGGCAGATTCTCCGACTCCAGCCGGTCGAGCCATTCCATGTATTCTTCGGCATATTCCCGCTCGGCAGGCAGGCGCTGTGTATCCGCGGCCCAGTCTGTAAACCGCTGGAGCACCTCGAGCGGCGGATTCTTTATCTTATTAATCGCCCTATCCAGATCGCGGCCTTCGCGGGCGGCCAGCTCTTCATGTTGTTTTGCCGAAGACTCTGCCGTCTCTGTCAGCTGGCTGTATAGTGTATCGATGCTATCCAGCGAAAGGCCCTCGGGCGCCAGCAGCGAACCGTGCTTCTGCTGAAAAGCCAGCAGCAGGTCCTTGTCATCGGAGGTCAGCACATTCACGAATCCGGAGAGCGTCGACTGCTCTTTCTCCCTTGTCTGCAGATCGAACTCCACCAGCGTGATCTTCTTTACCAGCTCGTCCTTTTCGCGCTGCCGCGTGATCAGCTGCTCGCGGATGCCTTCCAGCTGCTGGGTAACGGCCTTTAGCTGGTCGCTTCCTTTTTTCAGTTTGCCGGCCTGCTCTTCGATCTGGTGGACCGCCTGCCGAACGCCCGCGACATTGACCGAACGGAAAGAGTCGTGCTCGCTAATATGCTTGGCAGCAAACACCTGGTCGCGCAGCCGGTGATTCTTTTGGGTAGCCCGCTGACGCGCCTCTTCTGCGCCTTCCAGCTCCATCAGCAACTGGGACCGGCGCCGCTGGAGCGCCTCCTTCTTCTTTTCGTTGTTCCATCCGAGCACATAACGGCTGGCGTCACCCCGTCCGGGCCGGTCGTCCTTCTCATGACGGTCCCGATTCTTTATCAGCCCCTGTATCGTGATGGCCTTTTCATAGCGCTCAAGCTGTTTTTCGTTGTCGACGCAGCTAAAATTATACTGCTGTATCACCTGCTGACCGACCCAGGGGCTGAGCGGGTGTTCCGGATGGAATTCGAGCTTGTGCCAGGCCGTTCCGCTGTCGGCATGCTGCTGCAACGCGACGTCCTTGACCAGGTTGTAGACCAGCCGGGTCCTGAGATCGGTATTGTTGATATAGCGGGTTACTTTCTTGTAGTGTTTGTCCGATACCAGCAGACGAAGCGCCAGCGGATTCAATAGCTTTTCGAGCGCGGGCTGCCAGTCCATTTCTTCGGATCTCACCTGCATCAGCTCGCCGGCGAAGGGAAGGTCCTGGTCATCCAGCTTTAATTCGGCGCAGATGTCGCGGCGAAGGGCAATGAGGTGCGCAGGGATGTTATTTCGGCTATGCAGCAGCGTGTTGAGCTCGCCTTCGATCTTCTCTTTTTCCGCAGATGCCTTTTTGTGCTGGTCCTGAGAGGAGAACAGGTCTTCTTCGTTGTTGCGCATTTCGGTGGCCAGCCTCTTCTCGGCGCGGTCGGCCTCTTTCTTTATACGCTGATAGGCTGCTTCGTCGGAGGGAGCCGTTTCCTCCAGCCGCAGGGTCGTACACCATTCGGTGAATTTTTTGAGGTTCTGCTCGGCTTCCTTTACCTGGGCAAGCAGCTGCTCTTTCTCTTTTTCCAGCTGCTGGAGGCGCTGTCCGGCCTTGTTCTGCTCCAGCTGATTGAGCGTCTGCCGTTCTTCCTCCCTTAGACTATCTATTTTCTGTCCCGCGTCTTCCGACTGGCGGCGCAGGACCTGTATCTCCTTTTCCAGGTCGCGGACATATTCGTCGAGGAGATGGTATTTGGTGTAGTTCTTCCAGATCCGCGCGGTGTTCACCTCGTTGCGGGCCTGCTGGCCAAGGTCGGACTGCTCGCGGAACTGCTCGTAGTGTTTCTTTAGCGGATGGAGAAGTCGCACCTGCTCTTCCGTCTTTTCGATATTGCGCTGGGCGTCGATCAGGGTGGAAAGGTGCTTCTTCAGCTCCTGAAACTCCTGTTCCATATTCCGCGGCTCCAGCATGTTGGTGCGGATGAAGTCGTTCAGCTCGCCCAGCACTTTGATACCCATGGTCTGGTTGAAAAGGCTCAGCGCCTGCATGCTCTGCATGCCGAGGACCTCTACCATCCGCTGGGCATAGCGGCTGGCGGCGTCGAACCACTCCACCTGTTTGCGGCTACCCTTATTGTATTGCTGGTCGATGCGTTTGCGCCAGGCGCCGTTCAGGTCGAAGGGGCGGAAGTCTTCCTCGATGTGCAGGGGTTTGTGCGCAACGGCAAAGACCCGGCGCATCTCGCTGCCGCTGAACCATCGGACCTGGAAGAGGGTTACCGATTGTTCGGCCTCGTTGGAAAAATGCGCCAGCAGGATGCTATAGGCCTGGTCCCTGTTCTCGCGCAGATAGAGCGTCTTGCTGGAGTTGCCGTTCTCGGTATGGATAGTGCCGTAGCCGCCCATGACATAGGTCTCTTCCGTACGGTCACCTTTCTTCTCGCTACCGGAAGACTGGTTATAAAAGCGGTGTTTTTTTTCGGGAACGATCAGCGTCAGCAGGGCGTCGACAAAAGTGGTCTTCCCGCTGCCATTGGCGCCCGTCAATAGAGAAGTCTCTCCGCCCGGGCTGATCTTCCAGACGTGTTCGTCGAATGTTCCCCAGTTGTACAGCTCCATATACTGAAGCCGGAAACCGGATTTGTTCTCATCGGTACTAAATACGCCCAGCTGCATGTTCGATAAGTTGTTGTTTGAAGTTTTCCAATAGTTCGTTGTCGACCCGGGCCTTGATGATCTTTTTGATCCTGAACTTTTGTTCGTCATGCAGGTCACCGTTCTCGACCTTTTCAAGGAAGTCCAGCTCTTCGACCCGGTCTATCAGCCTATCCAGGTCCCGGATGAATTTCACCCGGCTGGGGTTCTCTTTGAAAAACAGCTCGGCATATTCCTTTATCTCGCGTCTTTTCTTTATCAGCTCGCGGGTGCTGGCCTCGCCGACCTCAAATTCGGCCATCATGTCGCGGAGCAGGACGAGGAGGATACTTTCTTCATAACCCAGCTGTATCCGGCGGACCCATCCGGCGACATTATCTTCTTCATCCAGCCGGCTCTGCTCCAGGTAGGCATAGCCGTCGTCCTTCTCGAGGACGAGCACGAGCCCCAGCTGCTGCAGGAATCGGGTGAGCTCGGCCTGGTACTGGAGCAGCTGTTCCCAGGCAGTCTTTTCCAGGTATTCGACCGGCCCTTTGAGGAGCTTGATGAATACCGGGGTGAAAGGCAATATTGATTGTTTGTCCGTGGCCATAATTTATTTATTGTTTTATCTGCTAAACAGCAGATAGGGTACTTCAATGAATTGGGTTCTTTCGGGGTCCAGCGGGATCAGCTCTGTGATCTCCTGCATGGACTGCACGCGCGACGCCTTCTCGCGCAGGAAGGAGAAATAGCTCACCACTTCTCCTACGCCTCCTGTCAAACCCACGATCTCGATGATCTCGGACAGGGTTGCGGTCGTCTTTTTCTCCAGCACCTTCTCGACTCTCTGCCAGAGGACCTTCTTGTCGATATGCGAGGTGCTGAGCATCCGCCCAAACCGTTCGAAGTCTTCTATTTTCTCCTTTGCGTTCGCGGGCTGTTTGACGATCGCCGTGCCCTGCCGCTCCGTAAGGTTGAGCTTGCGTTCCATATTCATCCGGATAGGCGCGGGGCTGTCGAGGCGGAGTCCGCAGGGTGGTGCCTCTTCGTCCATGAACTGAAAGACGAGCTCTTTGATGCTGCCGATCTGCTGGCGCAGCCGACGGTGCCGGGCTATCTCCTTTTCGGTGATGATACGGCTGAGCTTCTCGGCCATCTTGTCGTTGGACTCGTATACATTGCGGCCCTGCTGCAGCAACAGGGACTTGATATTCTGGACAAAATCGCCGTCGCTCTCTATACTTCTCTCCTGCAGCAGCAACATCAGCTGGTCGGTGAGCAGCCGCCATTCTTCCTGTCCAGCGCGGCTGACGAGGAAGTCCCAGAAAGCATAGAAGCTCTTTCCCTGGTCGCTCTTCCGCAACGCGTCATATGCTTCGAACGCGTAGCCGACGATGGCGCCTTTGTTGACCTCCGCCCTGGTATGTTGCTCCACGATATGGCGATGGATGAACTTGAAGTTATCCTCTACTTCCCGGAAATCGCTGAGCAGCTCGTGGCTGAGGCGGGTAAACCATTCCAGCCGTTCACGCAGCTGTGCGTTGGTATATATCTCGGGTTTGAAACCCATTTCGATCCTCTTTATCTCCTTGTCGATCTCGGCTTTTCTGTTCTTTAATTCTTCCAGCCTTTTCAGCGAATCGTCTTCCGTATACTCTACCATTTCCCGAAGCGTCTGGAACAGGAACCGAAAGCGGCTCTCCGTCCCCACGAACTGTCTTTTCTCCAGGCTCACCAGCCATTGGAAGAGCTTTTCCGTGTGTGCGCTCAGCTGGTATTGCGTGACTGCGTCCCCGTCGGGAAAATCCTGCATGAGGCGGCGTTGTACCCAGTTGAGGAGATATTTGCGGGCCCGGCTTTCTTCGTCTTCTCCAAATTCGATTCGGGCCTCTTCGAGGTCTTCGATCCCTTCGGAATGATTGCGCAGCTCTTCAGCGAGGAGGCTGATCAGCGCGGGTTCGGGCAATGAAAGGATGTTCTCGGTCTTGAAGGCCTTGAAAAGGAAGGGGATCACCCACTGCGCGTTCCGCATCCGGATGATCTGTACGGCGGGAGAGGTTTCAAACAAATAGGATATATCCGATATCGCCATCTACACTTCGTTTTTATCCGGGTTGTGGCATGGTCCGCCCCGGCCGATAAAAATATCGATTCAGCCAGAAAAAGGAGTGCCTGCACCTGCCGGTGGGGATAAAAAAAAACCCGTTTGGGGAAAAAACCAACGGGACTGTTGAAAACTATCGAGGCTGGGGCTTGGCGGACCGTGGACTGCCGTCACTGGGAAGTGTTGCGGCCCCGCCAGGCTATTCGGGGCTATTCCGCCGGATCGATTCGATCGCGGCCAGGACCTCGTTCAAAAATATCGGGGGAAGCGCGTTCAGCGGGGCCAGCCGTTCGTCGTCGTCCTTCGTATAAAAGAGATATCCGTCGCCTTTTCCGAGCTTCGATCTGTCGAGAACGAACAGCTTACCCAGTTTTTCCTGCGCTTCCAATCCGAAGGCGACATAGACGCCATCCACCTCAAGGATGGCTTCCAGGTTCTTTCCCCGGTGCAGCAGGTTGAACGACTCGATGAATCCTCCGTCTCCGAATGTCTTTTGGGGTGGCGTCTCGTCTTCGCCTTCATAGACCCCCCAGAGCAGCCTGGTCGCATAGATGAACATGACGGGGTTGTTGAGGAAGAACTGCTGCCACTGCTGAAAAGTCCATTTTCGCTGTGTGACAAGATAGTACTCCAGCCGTGAGCTGATCCCCTTGCTGACCCATTTTGCGGGATTGGCAAGGTCTTTCCCGGATTTTTTGGAGGACTCGTCCGGGGCAAGGCTGAGGATCTGGTCTTCGGTAAGATTCAATGGTCCGTGTGGATTTTTTCGTACGGTAGTAGATTTAAATGTGGGACAGAAAATTTTCAAGTTATCATTGCGGTCTGCAACGAACCAGGTACTGCTCCCAGGGATCTTCATAAAGAAGGCTTACCGACCAGCCTTCCTGATTGGCGATTTTTTTTAATGTTTTATGGTCTATAAAGAGCCATGGGAACCAGTCCGAGCGCTGGCGCCGGTATTCATACTGGTGGAAAATCTCACCATAATATCCTTCTCCTTTTGGGGGTTTTCCGTCATACAGGTAGGCGACATCGGAAGAGTCGAAGATCAGCTGACCGCCGGGCTGCAGCAGGGGCCGCGCGCTGGCGAAGAAGCGGCGAAGGCCATCGAGCGTGCCGGAGATGCCGATACCGTTCATGAGCAAGAGGAGAGTATCGTATTTTTTAAGGGGAGTGGTAGGTTTTCCGGCGACGCACCGGGTGGCGAGTTGAAAAAAATCTCCTTCCACAACATTCTTCACGCCGCGGGCCTTCATAATTGCGACAGCCTGTGGCGAGATGTCCAGTGCTGTGATATCCTGTCCCAGTCGTTGCAGGGCAAGGGCGTGGCTACCCGCGCCGGCGCCGATATCGAGTATCGTGCCCCGGCATTGCTGAAGCGCGAGCCATTCCAGCTCGGGCATCTGCTCCATATCCCGGAAGAAGACATCCACCGGCATTACTTCCCGTGGCTCCGCTTTCTGCAGAGGTATGCTTAGCCGGTGATGAACCCAAAGCTTCGCGGAGGTCTTTACGGTGGATGTCTTATAATAATAGTCGTTCAGCGCGTTACCAAGAACGTCAGTCATAGTTATTCTACATCTACGATGCCCGCGCGGCGGCGAAGCTCGGCGACGGTAAGGTTGATCTGTCTGCCAACAGGCTTCCCGTTCCGGTAGGTGATGATCTTGAGCCAGGATGCGTCTTTGGGCACCGTCATCGGGCCTGTGTATTTCGGATAGAAATTATCCGGATCGGAATTGTCCCAGCTATAAAAGATATCCAGGCCAGGAATTTCGGTTGACAGCTCGATGCTGATCGATTGGCTGGAGGCGTAGTCTTTCTCCACCTTGACAATGGCATCGAACATCGAGCGGGAATATTTCACCTGTTCGACATCCAGTCTGTCGAAGCTCGCTTCGACCCTCTTTGTAAAGCTGTTCCAGTCTTTCTTTTCCTTTGGTGTCCACAGCACTTCCGCCACGGCCATGCTGCGCGGCCAGATCATGTACTGCATGTGACGGGTATTGTAGACCTGCTCGGTCCAGAGATTGGCCTGGCCGCCGATGATATATTTAGGGTCTACGCTATCCGGGACGGGCTCATAAGAATAGGTCTTGTTGAGACGGAGGGTAGCGTATACCGGCGGTTCGAGGGCGGCATCACCCTGCATATAGTCGAGGTAGAAGAAGGTGGTGGGGCTCATGACTACGCTATGACCCATTTTTGCGGCCTGTATCCCGCCTTTCACGCCCCTCCAGCTCATGACGGCTGCGTTGGGCGCCAGCCCTCCTTCGAGTATCTCGTCCCAGCCAATGACTTTTTTGCCTTTGGACTCTACGATCTTCTCTACGCGTTTTTCAAAATAGCTCTGTACTTCCTCCTGGGTCTTGAGTCCTTCTTTCTGCATCAGCTGTTTGACCGCGTCACTTTCTTCCCAGAAGTTCTTGGCGCATTCGTCGCCGCCGACATGAATATAGCCGAAGGGGAAGAGCTGGGCCAATTCGGTGAAGACCTTATCCAGGAAGGGATATACTTTCTCGTTAGCCGGGCAGAGCGTATTGTCGATAAGGGCGTCGAATCCTCCGGAGTGCCAGTCCATGATCCGTTCGCCGCTGCGTACTTTGTATTTGTCGGCACCGGGTGTGCAGGAGAGCTCGGGATAGGCGACGATGGCCGACAGGCTATGGCCGGGGATATCGACCTCGGGAAGGATATCGACAAAACGGTCCTTTGCATACTTCACCAGCTCGCGGATATCGTCCTGTGTATAAAAGCCGCCGTAGTCGCGGGGTTCATCGGGAGCAGGCGCCGGGAAGGTGCCGAATGTCCCGACCCTTTTTGCGCTCCATGCCCCCACCTGTGTGAGACGGGGCAGGCTTTTTATCTCGACACGCCAGCCCTCGTCGTCGGTGAGGTGCATGTGCAGGAGGTTGAATTTATACTTCACCATCTCATCGATAAAGTCCTTCACCTGCTGTTTGGTAAAGAAATGCCGGGAGACGTCGAGCATCAGGCCCCTCCAGCCAAAACGGGGGTAGTCCGTTATCGTCGTGCAGCGCACCTGCCAGCTGGACCTCTTCACCGGCTGGCGGCTTTCGATGTCTGCGGGCAGCAGCTGCAGCAGGGTTTGGACGCCATAGAAGATGCCCGCGGGCTGGTTGGCCTTTATGGTGACGGCCTTCGGCGTGACGGCAAGCGTATATCCTTCTGCGCCCAGGGCGTTGTCAGGAGTTTTATTTACTATAAGACGGACGGTCGCCGAAGGGTTGCTGGCGGCGACGGAGACTGAATAACCTGTAGCCGCTGAGAGATGATCCTTAAGGTCCTGCGCCGATTGGCCGAGGGCCTGCTGGGCTTCGATCACGATCGTCCTCGGCAGGGTAAGGCTACCTGCGTCCATCTGCTGGCTGACCGGTGCGGGTATCAGCGCGATAGGATCATTCTGGGCGGGAGCCTGGTCCTGGGCGACGGTGACGAGGCTGGCTCCGAGTACAGTCAACAGTGAAAGGAATGTTTTTCTCATGGTTAATGCAAGCTTGTGTTTAAATTTATAGTAAGGTATATCATATTGACTAAAACACTTCCCTAATAGTGGTGTTTATCTGGCCGGATGTAATGTGGTCGCCGGCAGTTAAATTTTGCAGCAGCCTGGCAAGCGGCGCGTTCGGAGACAGGAAAAAGATCGTTTCTCCGTCGATGTTATGTCTGCCCAGGCCGGCAGCGATAAAGAAGGCAAGCCCCTCGCCCCGGAGAAACGCGCCCGGCCTTCCGGCTGAATAGAGCTGCTCTGTGTTGACAGAGTGCAGGGTCGCCAGTTCTTTCAGGTATTCCGTCAGCTGACGGGCATGCATCTCCTGCTGCAGGTGGCCCATGGCTCGCCCGGTCTCATACTTGTCGCCGGCGGAGCTTTTCTCTTCGCTGTTGGCGGCTTCCCGGGCCTGGTCGATAGCGCCCCTGGCGGTGTTGATACGCTGGCTGATATGGTCCAGCGCCCAACGTCGGAGCTTGTTCTTAAATGCTATCTTTTCCGTATCCGTCACAGCGCTACTTTGAGAACGACCTTTTTTACCAGGTCGGGCTGATGCTGGAATACTTCCGGCTGGTGGATGTCGGAGGGGAAGAAGATGATGAACTGACCCGCGGGCAGCGTAATATAATTAAGGTCTTCTTCGGAGATACTATAGAGGGCGTAGTCTTTTTCGGGGTTATAGGGAGATGTCTCAGGCTGGTCCGTCAGGGGGGTATAGCCGAATCTTTCCGTACCGGATATTACGATCTGTATATCGGCATAGTCGCGGTGGCTCTCGGGGCTGCACTCTGAAACAGGCTTGGTGGTATATTCGTTGACGATGGCGAAGATATTGTCTCCGTCGATCTGGTATTTACCGGTTTCCATGTCGGCAAAATTGGTGGACAGGGCGTAGTGGATGGCTTTCTCGAAATTCGGGCTAATAACCTTATACCAATGCAGTTGGGACAGGGTGGAAGTGATCATGTCGGTTCAATTATGATCGAAAGGTACCAACTTTGAAAAAATAAGTGGAATTTCCGGTAACCTTTTTCTTCCTGCAAAGTTTCCATTGACAGCACGGAGAACTTTGCAGGCACGGGTGGGTCACCGGCATTATGAACCAAACAGTAATATTTTCAGTCGCTTGAACTCATTGACGGATAATGCGCTTATGTTAAAGGTAAAGTCCGGGGACCTGGACAGGATGGCGTTGCTGTTTCAGCGATACCATCGGCCCCTTTACGGCTTTCTTTATCATATGACGGGTCAGAAGGAGGCAAGCGAGGACATGGTGCAAAATGTTTTCTACCGGATGCTGCGCTCGCGGCATACGTTCACCGGACAGGGAGAGTTCAGGACCTGGATGTATCACCTGGCGAGGAATGTACTGAAAGACCATCTGAAAAAATCGGGCCGCTATCGGTCGATGCCGGAGTGGGAGGACAGGATAGCCGACGACGATCTTATCGAAGAGCAGCTGGAAAGAAAGCAGGAACTCGAGATGCTGCAGCACAAAATTGAGAGCCTTAGTCCTGAAAGCCGCGAGGTGCTCGTCCTCAGCCGCTACCAGGACCTGAAATATGCGGAGATCGCCGGGGTGCTGGATATCAGCGTAGCCGCAGTAAAGGTGAGGATACACCGGGCGATCCGTCAGCTAAAAATGTTGTATCTGCAAACAGAATAGTATGAATTGCGAAAAAGGAAAACAGCTACTGGCCGGTTGGATGGACAACCAGCTGACCGACGCCGAGAGGGCGGAGATGGAAGAGCATCTGGCTGGCTGTGCCGAATGTCAGCAACAGCTGGAGGATAACCGCCGGCTCTGGGACTCGATGGGAGAGATAGCGGCGCCTGCTCCTTCGGATAAGATGCAGGTGCGGTTCGATGCGATGCTGGAGACGTACAAACAGGAGCAGGAGAACAGGAGGCCGGGTATTGCATTCTATTTACAGCAGCTGTTCGCCGTCCGGCCGGGATTTACCTGGGCCTATAGTCTTATCGTCCTCGTACTTGGTGCAGGGCTTGGCTATGCGGCAAGCAGGGGAATGAGCTCTGGTACCCACATCAGCGGCGGCCACCCGTTAGAAGGTGTTGCGACGGCCAACCCGGCGACATCGCCCGATACAGACAGCCCTGCGACTACAGCCACTATTACGGGTGTATCCACCAGGCCGGAGACCGGCAAAGGCGGGTCGGCCGACGACGGCGGCGAGACATCGGAAAAGCAGCAGCTAAAGGTACTCTCCGACCAGGTACATGAGATGCGGGAGATGGTGATGCTGGCCCTGTTGGAGAATCCGTCTGCTTCCGAGCGCATCCGGGGCGTCAGCTATGCCAGCGAGATCCAAACGATCAACAAGAATGTGCTGGACGCCCTGCTCGGCACGCTCAATAATGACCCCAACAGCAATGTCAGGCTGATGACGCTGGACGCGCTGACCCGCTACGCCAATGTTCCGGCCGTACGGAGAGGGCTGGTCCAATCCATCCTTCAGCAGGATTCGCCGCTGATGCAGGCGGCAATTGCCGACGTGATGGTCAGGCTGCAGGAGAAAAAGGCGGTACAGCCGCTAAAAGAGCTGTTACAACAAAAAGACCTCAACGAAATGGTGAGAACAAAGATCCAGCAGACCCTTACACGACTGATCTAAAACCAACCAAATATGAAAAGAAAATTTTTCCCCCGCATTATGGGGATCGCGGGACTGGGCTTCTTATGCGCCGCCGGGACGGCAGTCAATGCCCAGGAATTTAAAGACCATATCAAAAAGGAGTTTACTGTGCAAAAAGCCGCTTCGACCGTACTGGCGATTTACAATCTCGAAGGCTCGATCGATGTCCAGGGATATCCCGGTGACAAGGTCGTACTCGAGATCGACGAAGTGATCCATGCCAGCACCCAGGAACAGCTCGAGACGGGTAAGAAAGAATTCAAGCTCGGCTTTGACCAGAAGGACGATAGCATCATTGTCTATACTGCTGAGCCCTATGACACCCGGCCCGGGCAGGGGAGGTGGAATGATCGGCATATTGAGTACCGCTGTCAGTTGGAGTTCACGGTAAAGGTGCCCTATGACATGAACCTGGACATCCGGACGGTCAACAAGGGAAGGCTGGCGATCACTGACGTGGGGGGAATGTTAAAGGCGCATAATGTGAATGGGGCCATCACGATCAAGAATGCGAAAGGTACGACCGAGGCCCGCACTATCAATGGACCCGTAACGATCAACTACCTTAATGTGCCCCCGGATACGTCCAGCTATTACACGCTGAACGGGACCCTGGAAGTCACCTATCCCAATGACCTCTCGGCCGATGTACAGTTCAAGAGCATGAACGGGAGCCTTTTTACCGATTATGAGAACACCGAGACACTACCCGTTGCCGTGGTGAAGAATGTGGAGAAAGGCAGCAGTCACGGCACCCTCTACCGGCTGGATATATCGCGGCGGGTTAAATTTGGCAAAGGCGGAAGGGTCCTGAAGTTTGAAACGATGAATGGCGATATCTACATAAAAAAACAATCATAAAAAAATAGGATATGAAAAGGATACAACTTGCTTTTTTAATTGGTATTTGTTTGTTGGTGGTGAGCGGTGGCCCGCTGTGGGCGCAGTCCGCGTCGAAGGAGGAGCAACTGTCCGTCCCCCTGAGCGAGCCGGGTAAACCATTCAAGGTTACGGCGCATGTTCTGTATGGATCGATAAAGGTCGTGGCCTATGAGGGGAAGGAGGTCGTGATAGACGTTTTTGGCGATTCTTCGCATAAGCACAAGGACGAGGACGCGGCTCCGGGCGGGATGCACCGCATCGGGGGAGGTTCGGGGCTGAATGTCACCGCGGAAGAAAGAAATAATAATGTTGAGATCAACGGCGGCCTGTCAAAGCTGTCGGGTATCGTCGTGAAAGTGCCGGCGGGTATCAGCTCGCTTCAGCTGGGAGCTGTCAACAACGGGAGCATCACGGTCACGGGTATCAGCGGCGCCATCGAAATAAATAATGTGAATGGACCCATTACCGTGAAGGACGTTTCCGGCTCGGTGGTAGCCAATACGGTCAACGGGGCGGTGATGGTCAATTTTAAAAGCGTCGATGCCAAGGCGCCGATGGCTTTCTCTACATTGAATGGCAATGTGGATGTGACCTTCCCGGCAGACATGAAGACCAGCCTCAAGCTGAAGACGGACCGCGGGGGCTTATTTACCGATTATGAGGTGGCGATCGACAAGTCGCAGCCCGCGATGAAAAAAACAGAGGAGAACCATATGTACAAGCTCTCCATCGACGAATGGGTATATGGCAAGATCAACGGCGGTGGCCCCGAGGTGATGATGAAGACCATGAACGGGGATATTTATATCAGGAAAGCCAAATAATTGTATCTTATGCCCGGATTGTTTCATCGGGCAAAGAAGTGACGGTAGATCGTTCGTTCTACGAAGATGTGGCAACAGGTGATTCTCTGCTAGTCAATTGGCAGGGTGGGCGATTGGGGATACCCTGGTATTGGCTGCAGAAGTAGTTAATATTTCCCCGTCATTTTCAGATAGATCTTCTTTAGTCCTTTTGGTTTTTGGTATTTAGGTCTGCCGGCGTCCTGCGGCCGGTCTCTGAAGAGGGTAAGATGCGAGTCGTTGACCTCGTTTTCCGGTCGGCCATTTGTATAATAATAAAGGGCCAGCGACTTGCGGGTCCTGTCGGGTGGGCAGGTCAGCGGGTCAGGGTGGCCGTGGTAGGAGGTGCTTGTCGTCGAGAAGATCGCCATGCGGTTGAACAGGGGCAGTATCTTTTTAACGGCGCCCTTCATTTCGGTGTCCCAGAGCTCGAAGTGGCCGCCGTAGGATTCATCCCAATTTTCGTTCATATATACCAGTACGTTCAGTCTTCGGTCGAGGTTAGTACGGGGGTGTTTGTTAAAGTCGGCATGGATGGCCAGTTTGCCGCCTGGCAATATCTGGTGGCATCCTCCTCCCTCGAAGTAGGGATCGGGGATCAGATTTTCGATTCCGGTCAGAGCGGAGAGGAAGTCGAGGAAAGGCTCCGAGTTCATATAGTGCATGAAGGCCTTCGTCTTTTCGCCAAATCGTCCTTCGCCACGGGAGGCGCGTTTGATCTGGTTGTCGTCGTTGAATTTGATATCCGGTTTTTTCGAGAGGTCTGGAAATTCTTCCAGTATTTCTTTTAGTCGTTCCGGTATGAAGAAGTTGTCAAATGAAATATTGGGGAAGGGCGCCGCGGTGGCATAGTCGCTATTTTTTTTCTCCCCGAATTTCCTGAGGTCAGCGGAGGACATATCAACAAAACTCATAAGATGCTGGTTTGGCCGGCAAGGTAGAGAATTAATTTTTTATCGGAATGTTAAATCGTTATATTGTCTTAGACTTAAACAGCTCCATATGAAGTCTCTCCTTCTTCTTGTCCTGGTATTTGTTGTACAGACCTCTATGCCGGTCTTCGGCCAGGCGTCGGGGATGCCCCAGCCGCCGGATCGGGTGAAAAGCATCTTTCCGGCCGGGACCGTCACCTATCCCAATATCTCCTATGCCGGTGATACATTGCAAAAACATTTGCTGGACATCTATCTGCCGGCCAACGCCGGGCCCCATACGCCGCTGGTAGTTTGGATACACGGAGGGGCGTGGATGCTGAATGATAAATATGCGGATATGGGTTATATGCGTGAGACGATACGAGGTTTTTTGGATAAGGGGTATGCGCTGGCGTCCATTGATTATCGTTATAGCACGACGGCGGTATTCCCGGCTCAGATACAGGATTGTGCGCAGGCGCTGGAGTTCCTGTACCAGCACGCGGATCAGTATCGACTCGACAGGAACAGGATCGCTCTTATCGGTTTTTCGGCGGGCGGTCATCTGGCGTCACTGGTGGGGCTGTCGAATAATAACGGGGTAAAGGAGTTCTATCCGCCGGGAGGGGCGACGCACTATAAGCTAAGATGTGTGTTGGATTTTTATGGTCCGTCGGATTTTATCATGATCGCGGGGAGTACGGATACGTCGATCAATAATGTGCACGATCCTGTGGCCATCCTGCTGGGAGCGCTACCGCTGGACCGGCCCGACCTGGCCAGGAAAGCAAGTCCGGCAACGTATGTCGATAAGGGCGACCCGCCCTTTCTGATCGTTCAGGGGGAGAAGGATGAATCTGTGCCCAACACGCAATCAAAAATGCTGCATTCCTGGTTGAACCTGGCGGGGGTGCCCAACGAATTGATCGTCGTGCCGAACGCGCCACATTATGGGGAGATGTTTGACGCCGAGTATATCCGGGATAGGGTGTATGCGACTTTGGAAAAGTATATGAAATAATAAAGTGAATATTCAATATTGTTCGGATCTCCATCTTGAATTTCCGGAAAATCAAAAATTTCTCGCCCGAAATCCCCTGACGCCTGTGGGGGATATCCTTGTATTAGCGGGCGATGTTGTTACGTTTCACGACCAGGAGAATGCCCGCGGATTCTTCGACTTTGTTTGTGATCATTTTTCCGCCGTTTACTGGGTGCCCGGTAACCACGAATATTATGGGTCGGATATCGCCGATAAATCGAGCCCTCTTTTCGAGAGAATCCGGGATAATCTTTTTTTAGTAAACAACGACACTGTTGTCCACGACGGTGTCCGGCTAGTTTTTTCCACGTTATGGAGCAGGATAAGTCCGCCGAAGGAATGGGATATCCAGAGATGCATTGCCGATTTTTCGGCCATCAGGCTCCGGGGAGAAAATTTAACTGCCGGCAATTTTTCCCTTTTGCATGAGGAAAGTCTGCGGTTTTTGAAGACAGCCATTGAAGAAGGAGGGGAAGAGCCGACCGTTGTCGTTACCCACCATGTCCCGACGCTGATGAATTATCCGCGGATATATAAGAATAGTCCTCTGACAGAGGCTTTTGCCGTGGAGCTGTTCGATCTTATCGCGGATTCAGGCGTCGACTGCTGGATCTATGGTCACCATCATGTCAATACGCCGGAGTTCCGGGTCGGTAAGACGCGGATGCTCACGAATCAGCTGGGATATGTGCATCGGTATGAATATAGGTCATTTGAGAGAGGGAAGGTGGTAGAGGTTTGATCCCCATAGCTGCGGGATGGCGAACGGCCGTTCATTTTCCAATGATCTTTTTACGATGCTCCATTCCCCACTCTGTCAGGTTCCTGATGATGGTCTGTAAGGTCTTGCCGTGTTCCGTAAGTTCGTAATGGACGGCTACAGGCTGCGTATCCAGGACCGTCCGTTTGATCAATTTGTTTATTTCGAGCTCCTTTAATTCTTTGCTTAGCATTTTGTTGGAAATGCCGGGTACGTCATTCAAAATGTCAGAAAATCTTCTCTTGTTATAATAGCAAATAGAGGAAATGATAGAGATCTTCCATTTGCCGTGCAAGACGTCCATTGCATCATGGACTGCCGTGATCTCTCTTTTGTGTACTGCCAGACATGCGTTGTCAACCATATGTTACCTTGTTACCTGTATGTTACTGTTACTTTTCGTTACAAAGTAACTAAAATAAATTAGTCTGTTCTAAGTTTGCATCGTAAACAATAAAAAAGACTAACAATGGATTTTACACACAAGAACGTCGTAATTACAGGCGGAAGCACCGGAATCGGCCTGGCAACCGCAAAAGCATTTATCAAGGCAGGGGCAAACGTTTGGATCACCGGTAGAAGTGCTGAAAACCTGCAGAAGGCGAGTTCAGCCATCAATAGCCTGAAATTGACGACTGTAGTTTCGGACACCTCCAATCTGGCAGGCATTTCAATCCTGGAAAAGAAGATCGCAGAAAGCGGAAAGAAATTGGATGTTCTCTTCCTGAACGCAGGGATAGCGGTATTTGCGCCGATTGAACAAGCAACAGAAGCAGATTTTGATGCGCAATTCAATACCAATGTAAAGGGCCATTTCTTCACGCTGCAAAAATTAATCCCCCATCTGGCAAACGGAGCGGCGGTCGTCTTCAATTCCTCAATTGTCGCCAGTGCGTCAGGTCTGGCCACGAGCGTATATTCCGCGACCAAGGGGGCGCTGAACAAAATCGCCCATATTGCAGCAAATGAACTGGCGGAAAGGAAGATCCGCGTAAATATCGTCAGCCCGGGACCGGTACAGACGCCCGGACTGGAGAATGCTGTTCCTGCAGAGGGAAAGGTCCATCTAGTCGCAGCTACAGCCATGCAACGTTTGGGAGACCCCGACGAAATTGCAAACACTGTCTTGTTCCTGGCTTCTGACCACGCCAGTTTTATTACAGGAACAGAAATACTCGCCGACGGAGGTTATATTAACTACGCGCTAAAATAGACTGGCTAGTTAGCCTGTGAACGCTGTCTGTACGTCTCCTGTAGCTTCCCGATCAATGAATCATAGCTCGCCCGGTCGAAAAAGGCTTCGGGGTGGTAGCCGTCACCTGGTTTGTGTTTCTTCTGCAGGTCGAACTGGCTGGCGTGGGAGGAGAGCCAGATATCGAATTGCATTTTGGGCATCTCGTTCAGCGTATAGGCATAGTCCTTGCCCACTTCGGGGTAGGTCGGCATGCCTGGGAATTTTGTCTCGCTGAGGATGGAAGGCATATTGACGATGAGTACGCGATAGCTGCGAACCTCATCCTTTACAGTGACCATAAAACTACATGCGCCCTTGGTATGACCGGGGTGATGGAGTACCTCGATCCGGGTGCCGCCGAGCACCACGATATCTTTGTCGTGTAGCAGGCGGTCGACTTTCACGGGCTCGAACATCGGGCCGCGACCTCCAAAAAGAAAATCCGAGTTTCCGCCGTCCGCCATTACGGAGGCGTCGCGTTCCTGGATCATGAGTTTTGCGCGAGTTGCTTTCTTTATCGCCGCCATTGCACCGACATGGTCGAAATGGGCGTGGGTGGCGAGGAGTATCCGAATATCGGAAAATTTGAATCCCAGCGCCTCGACGTGTTGGCGGATAATAGTGTCCGATCCCGGGAGTCCGGTATTGATGAGGATATGACCCTTTGGCGTAGTAAAAAGATAAGAGGCCAGGTCGTAAGTTCCGACATAATACAGATTGCCGGCGATACGGAATGGTTCCTGGTCCCTGACCCAGCTGGAGTCGAAGTTGGGAGAATATAATTTCTGGGCGACCGAGCTCAGGCCGAGACCCATAATAACCAGAAAGACTGTAAATGATCTTTGTATTTGGCCCATGACGATGGAAGGTAGCAAAAAAAGCAATTTGATCAACGGTAATCCGGGGGCCCCCGGAAACTGTATCTTAGGATATGCCTTTTTCTCCTTCGGATATCCTGAAGCCTTATGTAAAGAGCTATACGGTGATCACCATCGACAGGGACCTTATCGACGAGGTGTTCTACCCCAGCGGCTATGTCGACCTGGTGATCAATATCTCGGAAGGTAGCGCCACCACTCTCATCGACGGCCGGTCCCGGAGGATGCCGGGAGTTGAGCTGCTCGGGCATCTCACGCTACCTTCCCGGCTTACTGTCACAAAGGGTACCTCCGTTTTGATCGCGAGAATTTACCCTTATGCCAGTGCGTTGTTCTTTCCCAACCCCATGTCGGAGTTCACCAACTATGCTACGGATGCTTATGGGATCTTCTCGCGGGAAATAAATGATTTCCATTATAGCCTGATGGAGGCCGGGTCGCTCCCCGAAAAAGTAAGAGCGCTCGACCGCTGGCTGACCGCGCAGCTGGTGCAGAATGAAAAACGATATAAAAAGTCAACGCTCATCGGGCAGGTCTGCCAGCATATTTGCATGACCGGCGATGCATTCGAGAGCGCGGCCTTGTCGAAGAGCTACGGACTTTCCGAACGGTATATCCAGCAACTGTTCCTGGACATGGTGGGGATCTCGCCGAGCGCCTTCTTTTCGGTATACCGGTTTAATAAGAGCCTCCGGCTTGTCCTTTCCTCGACCCAGCAGCTGACGGCGATCGCCTATGACTGCGGATACTTCGACCAGGCCCATTTTATACGGGAGTTCCGAAAATTTACCGGGATCACGCCTTTTGATGCGAGGGCGTCGTTATCCGCGGGTGGAGAAGAGTTCCAGCAGGCGGTGAATATTGGGTTTTAATGCGCCGGGCGGTCGCTGCTGAACATATCCCGGTACATCTTCCACCCGTCTTTTGTCTTTTTCCAGACTACGAGGACCTTCCCCTCGTCCAGCTTGTTGTTGTTGAGGTCGAATAATTCATAGTGGCTCTCCTCCGTCACAAAATCGTTGCCGTCGCCGTACACATTCCGGATCGTAAATACGCTATGCACCCTGGGGCCGCTGCTGAAGAATTTGAGTAGGTTCTCCCTGCCACAGACGGGAGCCGAGTTAGGCGGCAGCAGGCAGGCGTCTTCCGTATAGCGGGTGAGGATGGACCCGTCGTTCTTATTGGCCAGGTCAGAAAAGATGGCGTTGCTGGCGGTGATCGCCTTGCGGGCTTCTTCCAATTGATCTTTTCCAGATTGAGCATGAGTTAGGAAGGCTGCTGCGAGGAAGGAGATAGTGAGAGTGAGTTTTTTCATCTCGTTTGTTTTTTTAACAAAACAACTGAATCCTGCGGACCGTAAATTGTACGATTCCGCACAAAATTGAGGGATTGGGGTCTCATGACCCCGTAAATAAAAAAAACCTCCATGGAAATGGAGGTACGACCTATTATAACTATTAACACCTTGCTTGTTTATTTGCTGATCATCAGCTGGCGGGTTTCGCGGGTGCCGTTGGCGTCAACAACCGAGAGGATGTATACGCCGGCGGGGAAGTTGCCGACTGCGAACGTAACTACTACACCGGCGCCCGCCTGTGCCGTCTTCTCCTGCATTACCTGTCCGGCCATATTGATCAGACGAACGTCGACTTTTGCAGTGGTTCCGTTGGTAGTACCCAGGGAAACGTTGACGTATTCTTTTGCGGGGTTGGGGAAGAAGCTGACCGCGCTGACGATGCTCGTGCGAACGACTTTTACTTCAGTATAGCCGTAGCTGTTGTCCAGGTCGGTCATGCGCAGGCGGTAGAAATTGGTGCCGGCCAGGGGGCTGGCATCCGTGAAGACGTAGTTGGAAGGCATCGAGCTGTTGCCCTGAGCTGCGACTACACCGATAGCCGACCATATCTCGCCATCTGCGCTGCGCTCTACCTGAAATTCTTTGCTGTTAACTTCCATCTTCGTATCCCAGTTAAGGGTGATCGTCTTGTCGCTGTTCAGGACTGCAGTGAAACCAACCAGAACAACCGGCAGAGTAATGTTTGCAACCGCACCGCCGGAGCCGAGCGAGCTGGGACCGTATACTGCAGGATTTGCGCAGGCGTGGGGAGCCGTGCCGCCACAGTTGAGATTGTTGTTCAGCGTAGACTTCGTCCTGGTAGCATTGCTATTGGCGTGGACGTTGGGCGTATAATCATAGCTGGACCAGTTGTTATAGGAGTTGTTGACATTCCCGATATTGACCGTAGAGTTGTCGTATAGCGCGAGGGTGGGACCGCTAACGGTGAACGCGGCGTTGCTGGTCTGCGATCCATTACCGACCACGATCTGGCTGTTGGACATCAGGTTGATCGGCGTGGTGCTGCTACCAGTAGACATCATCGCAGCGTTGTCATTCAGGTAGACGGCGCTGGAAGTAAGGTCAACCTCGTAGCTGGTATTGAAATAAGATGTGTTATTGAAAGTAAAGACGCTGCCCGTCAGCGAGAGGGGAGCGTTTACGATCACCTGGCCGTTGCCATTGACCGTCATCTTAACCGACGAAAAAGTAGTGGTGGTCAGGGAACCGCTATATTGCAGATTCAGGGTCTTGCCGGTCATTACGATATTACCGCCATTGAAAGAACAGTTCTGGCAGGTAACAGAGGCGTCGATGGTCAGGGTAATATTGCTGGTAACATTTATCGTACAGTTTGCACAGGTCGCGGGCATAACCGAAGACCAGTCTTTATTAGAAGTGATGTTGTAAGTTGAACCGGCAAAAGAAGCAAGGCTCAGGGTCATCAGGGCTGCGATCAGGGTGGTGTAGATACTGCGTTTCATACTCTTCGTTTAAATAGGTCGAATTAATTTCTTGATTGGAATAATACCAAGTCAATGCCATTAATTTAAACTATTAAAAACCAGAGAGATATGAGTGTGTATCACACACGCAATTATCCACTTTTGGGATCAGATTCCCAATTTGGGTTATTTTCCGATTTGCGCTGCTGCCTTCCCCGTGTTCGCTGGAGCGTTCTTTCCGTCCAGTTCCGAGATTAATTCCGCGACCAGCGCCGTCCAGCCCGTCTGGTGGCTGGCCCCCAGGCCATGCGAGGTGTCCCCATGAAAATATTCGTAGAAGAGCAGGAGGTGCTCATTCCCCGGTCTCTGGTAGAACCAGTTGTACTTTCCATGCGAAGGCCTCGCGCCGGTCCGGTCTTTTTTGAACAGGCTGATGACGCGGGCCGTGAGATGGTCCGCGACCTGTTCGAGGTTCATCGACTGTCCCGAGCCTGCAGGGAACTCTACCAACAGGCTGTCTCCATAGAATTTTCCGTACTGGCGGATAGACTGTATGATAAGGTAGTTGATCGGTATCCAAACCGGGCCGCGCCAGTTGGAGTTGCCGCCGAAGAAGTCTGAGGTCGAGTCGCCCGGATCGTATTTGATCGTATAGTCGACGCCACTGATATTGATGGTATAGGGATGCTCCTCGTGGTATTTTGACAGGGCCCGGATCCCGCCCGGGGAAAGGAACTCGTCTTCGTTGAGCAGCCTCTCCAGAAGATAGATCAGCCTTTTTTGCGGTACGAGCGACAGCAGTATCTGCTCTCCATCGCTATGTTCCTCGTTGGGCCAGTACCGCCGGTTCTTCAGCCGGTAGTTCTCGAACCAGGTGATCCGTTTCTTAAAATCGCCCAGCTTGTGAAGGGTCTTCTTCTCGATGATGCTGACGGCGAACAGCGTGGTCAGCCCTACGATGGACTGTATCCGAAGCTGCACCGGCGAGCCGGCGATGGACAGCGTATCATAGAAGAAGCGGTCTTCTTCGTTCCACATTCCGTGTTCGTTCAACGCCTCTGCGATGAGAACAAAATGCTCGAAGAATTTGGTCGCCGTGTCTTCGAAGGATTCATCCTTCATGGCAATCTCCAGCGCCATGTCCATCATGTTTAACGCGTACATCCCCATCCAGCTGGTGCCGTCGGCCTGCTCCAGCTGCATATCGCCGCCAAGAGAATGGCTCCGGTTGAAGACCCCGATATTGTCCAGGCCGAGGAAGCCGCCTTCGAACATATTATTGCCGTTGGCGTCCTTTCGATTGATCCACCAGGTGAAGTTGATCAGCAGTTTTTGAAATATCCGTTTGAGGAAGGAGATATCTCCTTTGCCTGTGCGTTCTTTTTCTATCCGATAGACCATCAGCGCGGCCCAGGCCTGCACTGGAGGGTTGACGTCGCTGAAGTTCCATTCATAAGCAGGTATCTGTCCATCGGGTTTCATATACCACTCCCGCATGATCAGCAGCAGCTGGTGTTTGGCAAAGACCGGATCGACCATCGCCATGGATATACTCTGAAAAGCCAGATCCCAGGCGGCATACCAGGGATATTCCCATTTGTCGGGCATGGCGACGATATCCTGGTTCTTCAGGTGTTTCCAGTCGTGGTTACGGCCGTTGAGCTTGCCGGCGTTCACGGGAGAGATGCCATCGCTGGTAGTCAGCCAGCGTTCGACGTCAAAATGATAATATTGTTTGCTCCATAGAAGACCGGCCAGTGCCTGACGCTGAACTGCAGCCATCTCGGGGCCGATATGCGGAGGCAGTATGGCGCGATAGAATGCGTCTGCCTCCTGTTTGCGGCTCTGGAAAAGACCTGCGGGGTCTCCGCCAAAAGGTTTTTCCATGATCTTATTGCTCAGCCGCAGATAGATCGAGCGGGTCTCTCCCGGCGCCAGCGTATATTTATAGACGGCGGCGAATTTCGTCCCGCTTTTCTTATTCTTCAGCTGCTCGAGGTTCTTTTTATGGATGATCGCGTCGTGAAAGGCGTCCTTTACGAATGGCGTCTTGTTGGGGATGCCGGAGACTTTTTCGGTGTTCGTCTCGTTCTCTGTGAACAGGCCATAGTCTGCCGGCTGAAAATAAAGATAATAAGACCCGAGCCGGGTGTGCGTCGCCTTCACGGAGCTCTTGTCCCTTGCGGTTATGATCGGCTTTTTCTCGAGGCCGTCGTAGTTGCCGCGGTTGTAGAACCATAGGGTAGGGAGGACTGTGATGGGGGCTTCTTCTGTATACCGGTTGTGAATGTCGATCCGAATAAATATATCCCTCGCATTCTGCTTGGCATAGGAGATCGTTACGTCGAAGTATTCGTCGTTGTCAAATACGCCGGTATCCAGTATCTCGTATTCGGGTTCCTCTCTCGACCGTCTGCGGTTCTCCTCCAGCAGCTGTTTGTAGGGAAACTCCTGTTGGGGATACTTGTAGAGGTATTCCATGTAGAAGTGAGTGGGCAGGTTGTCCAGGTAATAGTATAGCTCTTTCACGTCCTCGCCGTGGTTCCCTTCGTTATTTCCGAGGCCAAAGAGCCTCTCCTTCAGAATGTGATCCTTCCCATTCCAAAGCGCTACTGCGAAACAAAGATTTTGAAAAAAGTCGGAGATCCCACCCAATCCGTCCTCGCCCCAGAAGTAGGTTCTGCAATGCGCCTGGTCATACGGGAAATAATTCCAGGCGTCACCGTATGCGCTATAATCTTCCCTAACCGTCCCCCATTGCCTTTCACTCAGATATGGTCCCCATTGTTCTAAAGGTATCTTTTTGGCAGCGTTAACCGCCAAGCGTTGATGTTCAGCCGTCATGATTTTTGTCATTCACCAAGAGTTACAAGATCGGCAAGCAAGCGTTTCCAGCCGAAAGTTACTAAAGTTCTGGCCGCAAGTGCCACTATTCCTACCTTATTATTATTTTATCAAATTTGTAGGGATGTGCATAAATTCATTTAAAAAGCCGACTTTTACATAACGAAAGAGTTTTCGGCAAAATATATTTCAACCTATTCAATTTGACTTTTAGAGAATTCGGCCTGGACGAGAGCCTCCTTGAAGGCATAGAGGCCTCCGGTTATGAAAATGCCACTCCTGTACAGGAACAAGTTATCCCAATCATCTTAAGCGGCAAGGATCTCATTGCTTCCGCGCAGACAGGCACCGGTAAAACAGCAGCTTTTCTGCTTCCCATTGTCAATAAGCTCATCAATGCCCGACACGACGATCAGATAAGCGCGCTTGTCATCGTTCCCACGCGGGAACTGGCCGTCCAGATCGCACAGAACCTTGAAGGGCTTTCCTATTTCACTCCGATCAGCTCTATTGCTGTCTACGGTGGGGGGGATGGAAGCAACTTTTCTACTGAAAAGCAGGCGCTCTCCCGTGGAGCAGATATCGTCATCTGTACTCCCGGAAGAATGATCGCTCATCTCAATATGGGCTATGTAAAGATGAAGGCGCTGCAGTTCCTCGTCCTGGATGAAGCGGATCGTATGCTCGACATGGGCTTCTATGACGATATCATGAAGATCATTTCCTTCATGCCGCCTGTACGACAGAACCTGCTGTTCTCGGCGACCATGCCCACAAAGATCCGCGAGCTGGCGAGAAAGATCCTACACGAGCCGGCGGAGGTAAACATCGCAATTTCCAAGCCTCCGGCCAAGATCGTTCAAAAAGCCTTTGTCGTCTACGAAACACAAAAGATACCGCTCGTAAAATGGTTGCTTAAGTCAACTAATTTAAAGAGTACCCTCATCTTCTGTTCGAAGAAGCACAACGTGAAACAGCTGACGGCGGAGCTGAGGCGTTCGAAGTTCAATGTAAAGGAGATCCACTCCGACCTGGAGCAGGGGGCGAGAGAGGACGTGCTGCTGGAGTTCAGAAGCCGGCGGTTACCCATACTCGTTGCAACGGATATCCTTTCTCGCGGCATAGACATTGACAACATCGAGATGGTGATCAACTATGACGTACCGAATGACGGAGAGGATTATGTTCACCGTATCGGACGTACTGCCCGTGCGGAAACGGATGGCATCGCCTTCACTTTCATCAGCGAAAAGGAACAGAATAAATTCCGGTCGATAGAGGACCTGCTGGGTCAGCCTGTAGACAAAGAGCCGGTGCCAGCGGAGTTTGGACCGGCGCCAGAGTACTCACCCCGCAGCAAGTCCGGGCGATCCGGGCGTGGTGGTGGTGGCCATGGTGGTGGCCATGGTGGTGGCCATGGTGGTGGACGCGGTGGTGGCGGTGGGAAGAGAAGGAGGCCTGGTGGTGGAAATGGTGGTGGTCAGAATGGGCAGGCGAGGAATAACTCCGGTCAGCAGCGCAACCATCAGGGTGGAGGGGGTCAACGGGCTCCGCATCAGCCGGGTGGACAGGGACATGGACAGGGGGGACAAGCGCAAGGCCGGGGCGGCGCCCAATAAAAGATCAGTAGATATAGCTAAGACCGAGTCCGCAGACCAGCCAGATCAGTACGATCACCGGGGATGGTAATTTCGAATATTTCAGCAGCAGCCAGGTCACGATGATGACTACCAGTTTCATTACGATATCCGACCAGCTGGCTGTCTGGAGGTCTTTCATCATAAACAGTGCGGCGCCGATCATGATCCCGACGACGACGGCATTGATCCCTTCCAGTGCGCGATAGACGATCGCATATTTTTTCAGGTTGTGCCAGATGGGAAAGAAGAACAGCACCAGCAGGGCGCTTGGCAGGAAAATGCCCGTGGTCGCGATAAAACAGCCCAGTACCTGGTAGCCGGTTCCCTTATCTTTCATGATAATCCCCCCCATATAGGAGGCGACGGAGAATACCGGTCCCGGTATTGCCCGGACCATTCCCCAGCCAGAGTAGAAGTCATCCCTGTTAATCCGGATGATATTCGGGTTTCGCTGCAGCAGCGTCTGGGACTGCGGGCGGGCTACGTATTGTTCGTAGGTCATCGGCATCAGCACGTTGCCTCCGCCAAAGACCAGGCTGCCGAAACGGTAGGTGTTCTCAAAAAGGTTCAGCGGCCGCCGGCTTGGCCAGTTGTTGTTCTTCGCCAGTTCGCTGGTTGTACCCGCCAGCAGGAAGATGACGGCAAACAACCAGATATTCCCCCATTTGACCTTTTTTGACAATACTTCTTTTTGCGGGATACGACGGCTGCTGATACTGGTCACAAATCCGGCGGCTACCAGCAGGCATGGTACTATCCAGGGGGCTTTGAACAGGAGGAAGGTCACGATGGTGCTGATGACCAGGATGACCCGCGTGATGGTATTGTTTATGGAGATGGCGAAGGCCTTCTGTGCGGCAAAGCAAAGGAACCCGATGGTCATCGGCCCGATGAAACGAAAAAGATTCGTGCTCTTCATCGGGAAGAAGGAGAACAGACCCATCAGGATACAAGCCGGTAAGGTCCAGATAATAAGCGTGAGCATGGCGAGCACTACGCCCCCCCGTTTGTAACCGATAAGGGTAAGCGTCTGTGTAGAGGAAGCGCCAGGCAATAGCTGACAAAACGCATTGTAGTCGATCAATTCTTCCTCTGTCACATCCTTTCTTCGATATACAAAGGTTTTCAGCATCATGCTGAAATGTCCCTGCGGCCCGCCAAAAGCCGTGATACTATATAGAAAAACCGTCTTAAGAAAAGCAATATGTCGAAACAGAACTGTCAATACGGCCACAATATACAATATT
>Ga0105240_10000909_pt1 | contig 52908 bp, 57 predicted proteins | sample KBSC54metaG_FD_80426 | JGI IMG/M metagenome (GOLD analysis project Ga0105240, IMG submission 80426) | Corn rhizosphere microbial communities from Kellogg Biological Station, Michigan, USA - KBS C5-4 metaG | ecosystem: Host-associated > Plants > Roots > Rhizosphere > Soil | place: Michigan, USA... | reverse complement strand
TTCAACTGACCCTGACCGTTCAGTTCGATTAACTGTTCGTGGTCCGATTGTCGCCGATGAATCTTTCCATTCATACCAAATTACCATTACGCCGTCTTCTCGTTCACTTAGTACTTATACGGGCTATTTAGATGCGCAGGTTGATGGGGTAACGCTTGGTAACAACACACCAGCCTACACGCAGTTTGTCTATGCACTCGATAAGGCTAATCTGGTAAAAGGAAAGGCGCTGAGCGATGACAAAAACGATACGCGTGGTGTCTGTGCAACTGGGCGAGTCTATCAGTTCGACGTTATGAAAGACGGGACGTCAATTAAAAACCTTTGGACTTCGACCTGTAGTGGCTCAACTGGCTCGCTTGACGCCAACGTCTCGCAGCTTACCAATCTGTTTGATGCCCAGATTCCAACGGCTCAGGCGCTCATTCGAAAAATAACCCTCCAATAAAGAAAGGGAAGACGTGGCAATAAAAGCAATAATCTTCGACTGTTTTGGCGTGCTCATTATGTCAGGAGGCAACTCGCTGAAACATGATTTTCCCAATCTTTCCCAGGAGCTTCGAGATCTCACACTTCAGTCAGATTACCAATACATAGATCGCAAAGAGTATGACCAAAAAATCGCCGAGATTACAGGGATACCAGTAAGTGAGGTTGAGTCTCGTTACTGGGCCAAGAACATTCGCTATGAGCCAGTTTTTGAATGGATTCGGAGCCTTAAGGACGAAGGTATATACAAGATCGGTTTGTTGAGCAATATCGGTAAGGAGTGGCTTGATGACTTCTTGCCTGAGGCTGAGCGTCATGATCTGTTTGACGGTGAAATACTCTCTGGAGTTGTTGGCATTGTAAAGCCCGATGTGCGAATTTTTGAGATGATGGCCGAACACTTGGGTGTTGAGACGTACGAATGCGTCATGATTGATGATCTGCTGAGTAATACCGAAGGTGCAGCGCGTGCTGGCATGGCGACCGTGTTGTTCGGTTCGGTCCAGGATGCAAAAGCTGATCTTCAGAGGGTAATAGCGGAGCATGCCTGAACTGCCGGAAGTAGAAACGGTGCGCAGAGGCCTACACGAGCTGATCATTGGTCGATCAATCAAAAGCGTCACACACGACACTTCGAAATCTTTTCCGAATGCACCGCACGACGTTGACGAATTTATGGTTGATGCAAAAGTAGTCGACGTGCGCCGTCGAGCGAAAGTGTTGCTGATTGATTTATCAACCGATTACACGCTCGTCATACACCTCAAGATGACAGGGCAGCTTGTGTTTGTGGGCGATATTCGTTTTGGCGCGGGACATCCTAGCGATAGTTTGGTGAATCAATTACCTGACAAATCAACGCGCGTGACGATCGAATTTAAGGACGAGTCGCACCTGTATTTCAACGACCAGCGCAAATTCGGCTGGATGAAACTAATTCCGACGCTTGAAGTGCCGAATATCGATTTTATGAAGAAAGTCGGTCCTGAACCGCTTGAAGCTGATTTTACTGCCGTCCAGTTTGCCGAACGTTTCAAACGCCGAGCAAAAACGAGTATCAAGGCAGCCCTTCTTGATCAGACGGTTGTCGCGGGTGTGGGCAATATTTATGCCGACGAGTCGCTATGGGGAGCACGAATTCACCCGAAACGCCTAGTTGGGAGTATTACCCAAAAAGAATTTGAAGATCTTCACACTGAACTGCGAGAAGTCATGAACCTCGCGATTACTAAGGGCGGTTCGTCCAATCACACGTATATTAACGCCGAAGGTAAAAAGGGGAGTTACATGGATTTTGCGCGCGTTTTTCGGCGCGAAGGCCTGCCATGTCCACGTTGTGGCACGACGATTATTAAATTTAAATCGGCTGGACGTGGTACTCATATCTGTCCGCACTGTCAGACCCTCTAAGGTATACTAAGGACATGATAACCGTACTGGTTGGTGACAATTCATTTGAAATCGAACGAGAAACTGCCCGAATCGTTTCTGAATTCGATGGCGTGGCTGAGCGTATTGATGGAAGTGAACTGGAGTTACGAAACCTCCCCGATTTACTGATGAGCGGGACGTTATTTGCCGATAAACGGCTCGTCATTATCAAGAACTTATCAGAGAATAAGTCAGTGTGGCCAGACTTTGGTGATTGGCTGGTACGCGTGTCGGACGATATCACACTCGTTCTGGTTGAGGCCAAGCCGGACAAGCGAACGAGCACCTACAAGGCGCTTCAAAAACAGGCTGCTGTTTCAGAATTCACTACGTGGACCGATCGCGACGAGGGGTTAGCGGTGAAGTGGGTAGCGAACGAGGCAAAACGCATGGGGCTTGAACTGGACACAAAAAGTGTTCAGATGGTCGTGAGACGCGTCGGGTTTGATCAGTGGAACCTCATCCACGCACTTGAGAAATTGCAGCTCGCTGGTGCTGTGACCCCTGAACTCATTGAGGAAATCATCGATGCTGAGCCAAGTGAAAATGTATTTAATTTGCTTGATGCTAGTCTAAAAGGCGATCGAGAAAAGGTAGCCACCATGCTAAAAACGCTTGAACTCACCGAGGACCCGTATAGGCTATTTAGCTTACTTTCGGGACAAGCATTTCAGCTAGCGGCTGTCACCGTCGCTGGCCCGAGTGATCAGGTTGCAAAAGATCTTGGTGTTCATCCGTACGCGGTGTCAAAATTACAAACGGCAGCCAAAAAGCTAGGCCGAGCAGGCACACGCAACATTATCGCTGAATTTGCCAAAACCGATGATGACATGAAACTGTCACGCGCCGACCCATGGCTTCTCATCGAACGAACCTTACTTGCTATTGCTACATAAAATAACCTCCCGTGTAGGAGGTTATTTAAATAAACGGTCTATTATTTTTTTGCAGGAGCTTTTTTAGCAACTGGCTTCTTGGCTGCAGGTTTTGCGGCTGCTTTTGGAGCGGCTTTTTTCGCTACAGGTTTCTTTGCAGGAGTTGCGGCTTTAACGGCTGTAGTAGTTGTTTTCTTTGCAGTCGCGAGCTTTACACCAGCTTCTTTTGCAATCTTAGCAAGGCTAGCTTTACGACGAGCCGCGGTGTTTTTCTTGAGAAGTTTCTTTTTTACCGCGGTGTCAATTTCGCTGTGAGCAGCTGATAGGCTAGCGGCAGTTGGCTTGTCCATGAATGTTTTGACGGCAGATTTGATATCGCGTTTGATACCGACGTTGCGGTCGCGACGTTTGATCGTTTGTTTAGCGCGTTTGATGGCTGATTTGATGATTGGCATAGTGTTCCTTCGTTTAAAAATAATAGATACAATCAAAGGCAGATTATAGAGGAAAACAGAGAAAAAGTAAAGGGTTGCATGCTGTAGTCATCATTGTGTTTGTTGCGCCCATCTAACTTTTCGACATCATACTCTAGAAACACGATGTTCACTCAATCCTAATTTCATTGTATCCTGCGTAACTCGCTAATCGCTTAAACATACTCGGATAGTCAAGAAATTTGGCTCTCGTTCACTCGGTTTTATCATGTGATATCTCGAAGTTGGATGGAGCTCCCTGGCATTGTCATTAGCGTAGCCCTCGGGGTTTGGGGTTATTCAGGCCGCGACGGCGAAGCCAACCCCGAGACTTTTGTTTCTTTTAGTCATAAAAGAAAGGGCAACTTTATTGACGGATATAAAACACTTATGGTATAGTGTCATCAAACTCTCGTGTATGCGAGAACCAAAAAACAAAAAGGACACCAACAAAACCACCATGAACGACGTCAAAGTGAAGCAGCAGATTGTTGAGAAGATTAAGGCTTCGACCAACATTTTAGTGACGGTGAGCACCGATCCATCTGTTGATGCGCTGTCGGCTGCGCTTGGCCTGACACTCATGCTGAACAAGCTGGGTAAACACGCTACAGCCGTCTTTAGTGGTGCGATTCCGCCAGCAATCACGTTTCTTGACCCGGCAAAGACTTTCGAGGCCACGACTGATAGTTTGCGTGATTTTATTATCGCGCTTGATAAAGAAAAAGCCGATCACCTCCGTTATAAGGTTGATGGCGACGTCGTAAAGATTTTTATTACGCCGTACCGCACGACGATTACGAGCGATGACCTTGAATTTAGCCAAGGCGACTACAATGTCGAACTCGTCCTTGCACTTGGTGTTGATAACCAAGATCACCTCGATAGCGCACTAGAAGCGCAAGGCAAGATTTTGCACGATGCAACGGTTGCGACATTTAGCGCCGGCGATCAAGTCAGTACATTAGGTGGTCTCGACTGGCACGATCCATCCGCCAGTAGCCTAAGTGAAATGCTCGTCGGCATTAGCGATGGGTTAAAATCTGACAAAGACAAAGAACCACTGCTCGATAACCAGACCGCGACAGCCCTTTTGACAGGTATCGTGGCCGAAACCGATAGGTTCAGTAATACCAAGACGTCTTCAAAGGTAATGACCGTTGCAGCGCAGCTTATGGCGGCTGGAGCCGACCAACAATTGATTGCTGCCAAACTAGAAGAATCAAATGAAATTGGGGACGGGGCAGAGACGGACAAGACGGATGACACGTCTGATAGCCTCAAGATTGATAAGACTGAACCAAAGCCTGCACCCGAAGAAGCATCGAGCGAGCCTAGTATGACCATTACGCATACAGGGGGCCAAACGCTCGATGATATTGCGAACCAAGTACGCGAGAAGAATCAGGAAGCAGCAGCTGAAACTGCCGAGCAGGCGGTAGCTGATTTACCTTCAACTCCTGCGCCTGCACCAGCATCTGAACCAGATCTTCCTCCTATAACTGTCACGAATGCCTATGCCCCAGAGCCTACCGCTGAGCCAGCAGTCAGTGCAGAGCCTGTGACGAGCGAGCCAATGCTTGGAGGGACGCTAAGTGCGACGTCTGAACAAGCTGCCGAAGACAGCCAACGAGAACTTGCGAGCGACCAAAACAAGACGATTCTTTCGCATGCTTACCTTAGTGAGTCACCGGCGAATAGTCCACCAATGAATAGCGAAACGACACCACCTAACATGACAGCAAACGACATATTCGCACCGGCTACCCCTGATGCACCTGTGTCAGAGCTTGGTTCAGAGACACGCGACGACGCATCGCGTGAAGACGCGCTTGCTGCGGTTCACGCCACCTTCCAGGCCTCGGATCCTATTGCTCCTGGCGCTTTTTCACCCGCGCCCGGTATAACACTGCCTCCACCTCCACCATTACCTGACTTTTCGACGTTGCCTCCAGCACCAGCGCCTAATTCTGCCTATGCACCGGATCCAACACCTGCACCAGAACGGCTAGGTGATATTTTCCCCGATCCTCAAGCCCCACCGGCTTCACCAGCACCAGGCGATCCTGGGCAATTTAAGATTCCAGGACAATAACGCATACACCGTCGCCACAAAATGGTGGCGGTTTATGTATACTGGGATGGATATGACAGACGGCATTTTACTGATTGATAAACCGAGTGGCATGACTAGCTTTGGCGTTGTGGCGCGTGTACGGCGCGTGCTGAGCCAAGCGCAGGGCAAGAAGGTCAAGGTAGGTCACACGGGCACGCTTGACCCCTTTGCAACAGGCCTTATGATTATTGTCGTCGGCAAAGAATGTAAAAATGCTGGCATGTACAGCAAGCTCGACAAAGTCTATGAGGCTACTATTCATCTTGGCCAAACCAGCACGACGGGTGATCCTGAGGGCGAACTCACTCATGTATCTGACAAAATACCGACACGCGAAGAAATAGAGCAGGTGCTGACACAGTTCGTCGGGACCATCACCCAAACACCACCAATCTATAGTGCAATCAAGATTGACGGTGAAAGGGCGTATAAACTAGCACGGGCAGGTAAGGTTGTCGAAGTACCTGAGCGCCACGTCGTTATCCATAGTATTGAACTAATCGATTATATATACCCGCAGCTTACCATTCGTGCGCACGTTGGCAGTGGCACCTATATTCGGACACTCGCCGAAGATATCGGCAAGGTACTGGGAACAGGCGCATATTGTACTGAGCTACGACGAACTGCTATCGCTGAGTGGTCTGTTGACGAGGCGCAAACGCTCGAAACATTTGGTGTAACGAATTAGAGAGTACGAAGTAATCGAGCCAGTTCATCTTTGGTAGACTGTGCTGCGTTCTTACCAACTTCGCTAGCTGGGTCGAGGATTTGAGCAGCAGTTTGTTTAAGGGCTGCAATGTTAGCAAGCATTTGACGTTCTCTACCAACAGCGTACGGTTCGAAGTTGCCACGCTGTGCGTTCTGCGCAACTTCGATGTAGCGCCTAATTGCACCTGCATCGTTATTAGCGATGTCTTCGGCTTTGATCTTACCGTCGAGGATACTCATAGTAATACCAAAGTTTAGACCAGCTTCGCCACCAACATCTCCACGTTGAATATTGTTAATGAACCTTCCACCAAAGAACATACCCTTGCCCGCAAGGTTATTAGCAAAGACTGCATCTCCAATTGTCTGTGCGTAGCTCTTGGCGCCCTTAACCATGATAGGATCGCCAGTATTATGGAATACAGTTTTGCCATCTCTATCGCGAAAGACAGGACGGCCGTTGATACGCCTCTGAACAGTTGTCGTATCATCAATACCAGATAGTGAAATGAGCGACTCGATCTCTTCGTATGAACCGGTCTTGAGCTGCATTTCAATTGATGCTTCACGAGCGAATTCATCGTTGCCTTTAAAGGTGTAGACAACATTTCCTGCTGCGTCCTCGACGTTAACATCCACACCCTCGGCCAAGTTCTGCCGTTTACCACCATCAAGTTTGAAGTGCTTAATAAGCTGCGTACGTTCGGTAATGAGTTTGTTCTGCGCTTCACGCTGCTGGTTAACGGCAAAGGTGAGTGCCGATGCTTCTCCAATGTCGCCATTCACACCACCCGCATAAGCACGGACTCGCTGACCTGCTATTGTGGCGATATTAGTTTGAAGTGCTTCAGAAAGTTGATCATTCTGTAGACCTTTAGCCTGATTGATAGCAATTGCGGTAAGGGCAAGGTTACGCGTCGCTTCCCGCGAACGGTTGGCAATAGCAACCAGTGCACCACCTGGCCCGTTGCCTGTACGAAGATCTTCATGAATCTTATCGATCATTCCCTTGGCAGCAGCAGCTTCATCGGTCAGTGTTCGTACTTCCAATTCCTTAGCAAGGAGTTTACTATCCGTCCTAATCTTGATATTAAGATCTCGGTTCATCTGCTCTTCTATACGCTTAGCCTCGGTCTCAGCTGCGTGCTTAAGCTCGTGCAGTTTGTGTGAGGAATATTTACCACCACCATGAGCGTTATGGTAGCGATTATCGCCCATTTTGTCATATAGCTCCGAGCGTTCTTTGATACGTCTAGCCCTGTTGTCTCCCCACTGTGCGGTACGACGAGCCAAATTGAACCTCGCTTGTGTGCTGAGTGCACGTTTACGATACATTTCGGCACGTTCATTCGACCACTGTTTGGTGCGGTCTTTGATAAGTTTGTTCGGCGTGTTGGCAAGTGAAGCAATCTTACCAAGCAAACTACCGCTGAGTTTCAGAAGGAGTGGCGAGATAGCAAGTGGCGCGAGTTGAACGATGATTCCCAAGATAACGATATTAATCGACGCGGCACTTTGAATAATAATACCGCCTGCGAGCTGGGCGCCACCGAATACGACCGCAAAGGCTGGGAAGAAGATCAGCATCGTCGTAAAGAGTTCGCGCCACTTTTTGAACCATTGTTCGGTATTTGGTAACAGATTAGCAACAAAGGCTAAGGGCGAAATAATTAGTAAGATAACAATAATTGCCTGCCTGGCGGCAAGTATCAGGAACGCCACGAGAACCGCTAGGAATAGGCCGACGAGAACAGGGAGAAGTAAGAAAATAGCGGCTGTAATATCGCCACCGGTTGCAATGAGGAGTCCTGCGCCGCCCGCAATGGCCGCACTACCGCCCGAAAGGACAAACTCGGTAATACTTTGTAAACTCCACATACCTGCTTTCCAGGTGTCATTCGTGATCGCAAAGACGTTTGTCCGTATTGATTCAAAGAAGCCCTGCATTGAATAGCCCACGACATTTGAAAGGTCAATTGCAAGCGCGCAGATGTAGTACGAAATATTCACAAGTACTGCAGCAATCACCAGACGTGGCAGCAGTTTCTTTATGCCGTAATTACTAATTCCTACATTCGTCAGCTGTGAGTAAATGATAACCATAAAGACGATAATAAAGGCGACGTTGGCGATGCTCCGCATCAGGTTCCAGGCGATAAACATAATGTTGTTCGAGTCTCCAACAGTGGTTGGCTGCACCTGCATGAAACTACTGATGACGCCCAGTACCCAGTCCATACCACCTGCAATGGTGACACTGACAGGACAAATAATCCAACCCAGACCCCCCGTGACTGAACACGAGGAGTACTGATTAGAGTTAGAACTATTTTGAGGGCTAATAGAGATAGTTGTCTGACCTTGTGGCTGAGAGAACGTCTTGTTCGCAAAGTCGTAGGTAACATAGGTAGCAGTAGTGGCTGTGCCTGGATCTTGGCCTGGCGCAAAGTAAATCACGTATGCCTTTTGTGTAAGTGGCTGAGGGTTGGTCGTTTCAATGTGCGTGTAGTACGAACTACCGATGGGTAAGTTGACACTGTCGCCAGCCGCTGCTTTGCCTGCAGAGAAGTATTGGTGTCCTGAGTAGACGATAGATGCACCGGTCCACGACGCGGTAGCAGCCGCGTGAGTTTGAGGAACCAGAAGGATTGTCCACAAAAAGACCGCAATTATTGCGGCTAGGGCATAGGTAAAGATTCTTCGCGTGGAGTTCCCTCCACGTGAAGTGAGCCTCTTAAGTTCCCACATAACGATTACAATAATAGCATGTAACAGATATAAAGTCAATGACTAACACCTATAAAATATGATGAAAATACGGCTAGTATATAGCGCCCAGAGCATCAAATACTATACTATATGTAGCGTTAGCGTAGTGATTCAGCGTATTTTTGCGACTATTGTCCCCTAGGGGTGTTGAAACTTGTGGACAACTTTGCTATAGTACGTATCTGATGATTACAGCAGAAAACAAAGCCAAAGCTCACGCTTTGACACAAACTCATAAAACAGACGTTGGTTCGCCTCAGGCGCAAGCGTCGGTTCTTACGACTCGTATCAAAGAAATTACCGAGCATCTACAGACTAACAAGCACGATAACATGGCTCGCCGTGGCCTTATTCAGATGGTTGGACGCCGCAAGAAACTGCTAAAATACCTTGAAAGTAAAGATTTCGACGCCTATAAGGCAACAGTCGCCAAACTCGGACTCCGCAAATAATTTGCGGAGTTTTTCTTTTATAGTCGCAAGCTTCGCCATAAGTCTTGTATAATGGACCACTATGAGTACAACCTATATCCCAGGCGTTTGTAATATCGGTCCCGCAGAAATTCGACAGCGTAAACTGACTGGCGTTATAGGCCTTTCGGCTACTATTTTGTGGTTTGCGGTCCTTATGGTGGGGGACCTTCCGACACCCGTACGGCTGACGATATTCATTCCAGCGGCTGCAGGCGCGGTCGGATATTTGCAAACTTGGTTTCATTTTTGTGTGCGTTTTGGTGTGATGGGACTCTTCAATATGGGAAAGACTACCGAAACACGCGAAAGTGTCGAGCAGGCAGAATACCGTAAAAAAGACCAACGCAAAGCGCTCCTTATTGCTGGACTTTCTGCCCTTATCGGCGTTGTTGTGACATTTATTGTTTTCATCCTCCCGTAGAACTACTACCGTTTAAGGCGTCATTAGGCTATAATGAAGGGGTAATTAAGCGCTCATAGGGTTTTTAGGTGGTGGATACAGGAATTCTTATACAAGAACCTCTGCACCCGTTACTTATACGACTCTCATGGGCATAAAGGAGGCCCATATGGCAGTTATTAACCCTTACGGAAAAGATATTATCAAGGTCGAGACGACGCTCGTCGGCAAGCCGCTGACACTCGAAGTAAACCGCGTTGGTTTTCGTACGACTGCTAGCGTCCTGGTGACGTATGGTGACACGGTCGTTCTTGGTACCGCGATGGTGAGCAAAAAATCGGTCAGCGGCATGGATTATTTTCCGCTCTCAATCGATTATGAAGAAAAATTTTATGCAAGCGGCAAGATTAGCGGTAGCCGGTTCATTAAGCGTGAAGGTCGTCCAAGCGACGAAGCAATTCTGATTGGTCGCCTCATCGATCGTCCGATTCGTCCGTTGTTTCCAAAGGGCTACCGCCAAGAAGTGCAAACCGTTGCAACCGTCCTTTCAATGGATCCAAATTTCCGCCCCGACATGGTCGCAATGATCGCAGCTTCAGCCGCCCTTACCCTCAGTGGTGCACCATTTGATGGTCCTGTCGCAGGTCTTCGCGTCGCACAGGTAAACGGTGAATTTAAAGCCTTTGCTAGTCCCGAAGAACGCGAAGCCAGTATTCTTGACCTCGTTGTCGCGGGAACTGAAAGCGGTATCACTATGGTCGAAGCCGGCGCTAATGAAGTGAGTGAAGACGTCGTGGCGGATGCACTCGCCTGGGCGTACGAAGCCTACCAGCCAGCAATTGTCGCACAGAAAGAACTGGCACAAAAAGTTGGTGTTGTAGAACTAAAATACGAACTTATCCTGCCAAACGAATCAATCCAAAAAGCAGTTGATGATTGGGCCGAAGGCAAACTAGGCGAAGATCTTCGCCTGCCATACCCAGAGCGTAACGAACTTGTTGCGACGCTTCGTGATCAGTTCCACGCCGAGATGGAAGCCAAAATGGCTGAAGATTACATGGCACTGCACGATGAATACGACGAAGCTTTTTCAATGGCGCTGCATAAAGACGTCCGTCGGGGCATTGTTGAACACCAGCTTCGTCCAGACGGCCGCAAGCTCGATGAAATTCGCCCACTATCGAGCGAAGTAGGGGTCTTGCCTCGCACCCACGGTTCATCTATCTTTACTCGTGGTATTACCCAGGGCCTTAACATCGTGACACTTGCACCACTTAGTTATTCACAAATGGTTGACACTATGGAGCAAAACGACTACGAACGTCGCTACATGCACCACTACAACGCGCCGGGCTATACTGTTGGCGAAGTTCGTCGCCTGGGTAGTCCAGGACGCCGTGAAATCGGCCATGGCTACCTTGCTGAACGCGCAGTTGAGCCAGTTTTGCCTAGTATTGAGGATTTCCCATATGCGATTCGTTCTGTCACCGAAATTATGAGCCAGAACGGTTCTACGTCTATGGCAGCTACCTGTAGCTCGGTCCTGGCGCTGATGGATGCGGGTGTGCCACTCAAAGCCCCAGTATCAGGTATCGCGATGGGTCTGATGCTCGATGGCGACACGCCCTACGTTCTATCTGATATTGCTGACGCCGAAGATTTTGCAGGCGACATGGACTTCAAGGTCACCGGAACCGCCAAGGGAATTACCGCCATTCAAATGGATATGAAAGTTCACGGGTTGCCAGTTGCGACGCTTAAAAAAGCACTCGAGGCAGCTAAACCAGGACGTGCGTTTATATTGAAGCACATGCTAGAGACGCTCGCAGAACCCCGTAAAGCTCTTTCGCCATACGCTCCACGCATCGAAAAGCTCATGATTAATCCTGACAAAATTGGTGCCGTGATTGGTAAGGGTGGCGAAACGATCAAACAGATTACTAGTGAGACTGGTGCGCAAATCGACATTAATGACGATGGCCTCATCACCATCGCAGCGGTTGATACGGTCGCAATTGAACGAGCGATCAACTGGATCAAGGGTCTGACCGAAGAACCTGAAGTCGGCACCATTTACGAAGGCAAAGTCGTCTCAATCAAAGATTTTGGCGCCTTCATCAACATCATGCCAGGCATTGACGGCATGGTACACATCAGCGAACTATCTGACAAACGTGTTGAAAAAGTTGAGGATATACTGCACGAAGGTCAAATCGTGAAAGCCAAACTCATTGGCATCGACGACCGCGGCCGTCTGAGCCTCAGCCTTAAAAATATCGAATAGGAGAGTAGTGTGGAGTCATCTGCGCAGCCTTTAGTTATCACGTTCCTTGGTTCGATTGGTGTAGGAAAGAGCTTTTTTGGGCGCCAACTTGCCGAGCGGACGCATACGATACGACTTAATGCTGACGGTCTACGCATTTCAATGTATGGAACGCGCGCCGAGTACGATCGTATTAATGGTACTGGGCCAGATTCAAATAGGCCAATTTTCGGCGCCTATGACTACATGATCAAAGAGATTTTGACGGCAAAGAAAAGCATCATACTAGACGTCGCGCAGTTCAATGTGCTTAAAAGGCGACAAGAACTTATGCGTATTGCCAAAGATACCGGTGCACGGGTTATTCTCGTCTGGATAGAAACGCCTCGAGAGGTAGCGCGAGAACGAGTGCTAACTCGTGAACTCTCCTATGATCAAACGCGTGTCAGTGAAACAAGAGCTCAAGAACTCTTTGATGAACACGATGCCAACTTCAGCCAACCACAACCTGGCGAACACGTTATCAAAATCAGTGGAACCGTGCCTTTTGAAGAGCAATACCTTGAGTTTAATCAGCAACTTGATGCGATACTAGGTAGTCCTCATGAATAAACAAGCACAACTCGATCAGGTAAAAGCAGATATTCTGGCCAAGAATATCTGTCCCGATCTTGCTGTACAGGCAACGCAACTCGTTATGGGTGACGGCAACGTTAACGCTGAGATTGTGTTTATTGGCGAAGCGCCGGGCAAAAACGAAGACGAGCAAGGGTTGCCATTTGTCGGAGCCGCCGGAAAGTTCCTAAACGAAATGCTCGCGGCGGCCGGGCTTAACCGCAGCGATGTCTATATCACTAACATCGTCAAATACCGCCCACCAAATAACCGCGACCCGCTGCCAGAGGAAAAAAAGGCTTTTTGGCCGTATTTACTGAAACAATTACAGATTATTAAGCCCAAAGTCGTGATCACGCTGGGGCGTCACAGCATGGAATATTTTTTGCCAGGAATGTCTATTAGCCAGATTCATGGACAGCCAAAACGTATTCCATTCGGTGATGATCACATCGTCATTATTCCGCTGTATCACCCTGCCGCAGCGCTGTATAACGGTGGCCTGCGCCAGACGCTTATCGACGATTTTTTGACTGTTCCCGCCGTTATTGCCAAACTCTAGCTTGCAAATACGCCCCTGATTTGCTATAATAGACCTACTAATAAAGAGAGCAACGTCAATATCGAAACAGCTCTCGCCTCGTATTTATTTTTTAGAAAAATTATGTAACTTATTTCACACACAAAGGAGAAATAACAATTTATGGGTTCACAACGAATCGCAACCCCCCAAGGGGACAACCCTAACAAACGGCCTTTTAATAACAACAACGGCCACAACAATCAACAACGGCCGAAATCTAACAACACGGTCATAGCAAACACTCAAACTCGTAAAGGTGAAGTCTTCCGTGCGCAGCGTCGTACCAGCGAAGATGTCAACGTTCGAGCATCTCAGCACATTATTAATGTGCCAGTCAACAAATCCGTTTTTAACGGCTACGGCGGCAAACAATTTAGCCCAGCTGACTTCAAGAAGCAGCCTCGTGTTGGCGGTCCAAAGCTTCGCATCATGCCTATCGGCGGATTAGGCGAAATGGGAATCGGCAAGAACATGATGGCTATCGAATACGATAATGACATCATTGTTATCGACTGTGGATTCCTGTTCCCAGGCTCGGATTACCCTGGTATTAACTACATTATTCCTGATATTTCATACCTCGAGGAAAACAAGCACAAGATCCGTGGCATCGTCTTTACTCACGGTCACCTGGACCACATCGGAGCCTTTCGTCACATCGCTGACAAACTTCCTGCACCAGTTTACGCCAGTAAATTTACGGTCGGTATGATCCAGCGAACGATGGAAGAAGCGACCAGCGGCTACGAACCTGAATATAACGTGATGGATCCAGAGACACACGAACGCGTTCAACTTGGCGATAGCTTTAGTATCGAGCTGGTTCGTGTTAACCACTCGATTCCTGACGCAACTGCTGTCGTTATTCGCACACCACTCGGTGTTCTCGTCGATACAGGTGACTGGCGATTTGAAGAAAACCCCGTAGATGGTCGCAAATTCGACCTCGCGCGCCTCACTGAAATCGCGACGACCGAAGGCATTTTGATGCTAATGAACGAGTCGACTAACTGTGAATCAGACGGAACGCACACGCACGGCGAGTTTGATATTCAGGCCTCAATGGGCCAAGTTATGGAGAAATATCCTAACAGTCGTTTGATTCTGAGTTGTTTCTCATCTCAGATTCACCGTATGCAGGTGATCCTCGACGAAGCTAAAAAGCATGAACGTAAAGTAGCATTTGCTGGCTACAGCATGATCCAGAACCTCGAAGTTGCCCTTCGCGCGGGCATCATCAAAGTTCCTAAAGACGTCGTGGTCAAGATGGAAGATATCGTCAAACTCCCTGATGGCAAAGTAACGATCATCTGTACTGGTTCTCAAGGTGAATTTAACGCCGTGCTTAACCGTATGGCCAGTGGTTCTCACAAATTTATCAAGATCAAAAACTCTGACGTTATCGTCTTTAGTTCTAACCCGATTCCTGGTAACGAAAAGTACGTCACGCGTACGGTTGATGGTTTGATGCGAGAGGGAAGCGACGTGATTCAAAACGGCAAAACCCATCTGACTGGCATTGGCCCACTTCACCTTTCGGGTCACGGCTACTACGACGATCACGTTAAACTCGTGACGGCACTTAACCCTAAATATTATCTGCCAATTCACGGTGAATTCCACATGTTGGTTCACAACGCCGAGCTTGCTGAAAAAGAAGCCGGTATTCCACGCGACAATATCTTTGTCTGCGACAGTGGCGACGTAGTTGAAATCACCAGCGAAGGTGCTAAAAAAGCCGGCCGAATCCCTGTTGGCGGCATTATGTACGATGACAGCGGCGCGATTGTCAGCGAAGTGGTACTAAAAGACCGCATCCACATGGCAACCGAAGGTATGTTCGTCGTTGTCCTGACCGTGCAACGCGGTAGCGGACGACTGCTTACGAGCCCTGATATCATCAGTCGCGGATTCATTTACCTCCGCGATAGTGAAGAATTAATGGGAACAATCCGCCAGTATCTAAAGCAAAAAGTTGCTCGCAGTTTCTCTGGCAAGCACATCGACCTCGACGTTATCAAAAAAGAGCTCAAGGACGAAATTACGCATATTCTCTATGACCAGACTCGTCGCACGCCGATCGTGATTCCTGTCATCAACGAAGTAGGTGGTAGCGGTCCTCGACCAGGTGGTCACGAACCACGCGAGAACCGTGTACCTCGCCCACAGCAGACTGAGCCGGCCGTACCAGGTAACACCTACGTGCTTGAACCAGCAGTCCCCAGGACCTTCCCTGAACCAGTCGTACCTGATAGCGAAGCAACAGACCCTCGCGCCAAGCTCGATACCCGTGGCTACTAAACACAGCTAAACCAGAGGAGCCCTCGATATAGTGAGGGCTCCTCTGTTATAATACAACTTATGCTTAAAAGTCGCCGCGGGTTTACAATTGTCGAACTCTTGATAGTAATTGTTATTATTGGTATTCTCGCGGGTCTTGTAATCGTTGCCTATAATGGTGTCGCTCGTGCAGCTATTGATGCCTCGGTAAAGGCTGATACTCAAAACTTGAATACAAGTTTAGGCCTATATGCAGCCACCAATAGTGATCAATATGTTTCGTGGTTTTCTGGCAACGCCCAGCCAAGCGGCTTAAATGCAAAACTGTCGCCGGGTAACTATGCCGACATTGTTACGTCATCGGATTCAAAGCAGTATTGCATTAGAGTATTTAATCTTTCCTCAACGTATTCATCAGCAACTGCCGCATACACAGCCGAGCAACCTGCTGGTGCTTGTGCAACTCTGACGGCATCCGACGACGCACTCGCGGCAGGCCCATCGCCTACCAGCGGATGGTTAGCAATATACAACAACTGTGGAGTAAGATACGACGGCAAGGGTTATTGTTGGGGTAGCGGTGCGAGCGGCGCTCTTGGCAATGGCACAAGCACCGATTCGGCAAGTCCTGTAGCTATAACGATGTCGGGGGTACTTGCGGGCAAAACGCTCAAAAGTATAGTGCCTGGCTGTGCAATTGCCTCGGATAACAATGCCTATTGCTGGGGCGATAATTATTACGGAAGCCTTGGCAATGGAACGAATACCAATTCGTCAGTGCCTGTGGCGGTTAATACAAGCGGTGTTCTTGCTGGCAAAACTATAAAAAGTATTTCCAGTGGCGGGGGAACCGTCTGTGTTATTGCCTCAGACAATAAAGGCTATTGTTGGGGATCGAATAGCTCGGGCGTCTTGGGCAACGGTAATACGACGGACCAGAATGTACCAGTTGCTGTCTATGCGTCTGGTGTCCTCGCCGGCAAGACACTCCTTAGTATATCGGTAGGAAATTCTGATGCCTGTGCAATCGCTTCTGACAACAATGCCTATTGTTGGGGAACTGATAATAGGGGTGGTCTAGGCGATAACGGCAGTAACTATTCAGCAATTCCCGTCGCCGTATCACAATCAGGAGTACTCGCTGGTAAAACGATTACCAGTATCGCTGCCAACTTCAAATCCGGGTGCGCCATTGCCTCGGATGGAAAAGCCTATTGTTGGGGCGCAGGCTTTTATGGTGAGTTAGGAAACGGTGGTACGGTCGACAGCGGGTATCCAACAGCTGTCGATACCAGCGGTGTCCTTGCGGGTAAAACGCTCAAAAGCATTGTTGCCTCGACGTGGGGATATTGTGCGCTCTCAACCGATGGGAATGTCTATTGTTGGGGCGTTATGCCAGCCGACGGGTTAGCGACGGATAATAACTACCAGTCTACCTATCCAGTAGCAGTTTTAAAGACGGGCATGCTGGGTAATAAGCAGGTCAAAACACTTTCAAGTACCTGTGCAATTGCAACGGATAACACCGCGTACTGTTGGAATGCGGTTGGGCTTACGACGACCATATATTTTGGAAATAGTAGCATGTATGTTGGAGATGGTTTCGGCAACAACTATGCGAATCAGCCCGTTCTGATTCCCCAGCCATAGGGGTGATTTGCGCATTGCTTATGCACAGCGTTATACTTGGAGTAAATGGCAGCCGTGCTGAAACTAGACCATCTAACGAAGTATTACGGCCGTAGCAAGGTAGCGGCAGTTGATGGTCTTTCGTTGTCGCTCAAGGCAGGTGAAGTATATGGCTTTCTGGGATCAAATGGTGCGGGTAAGTCCACGACAATACGACTCATCCTAGATTTTATTAGGCCTACAAAAGGTAGCATAGACATTTTTGGCCACGACAGTATCCAGGATAATACTGGTATTAAAAAGGATATTGGCTACTTGGCGGGTGATGTGGCTCTGCCAAAAAAGGTGACCGGCCGACAGCTTATTCACTACCTCGCAGGGTTGCAGGGCGGCGTCGATGAAGACTATTTAAAACTGCTCGAAACTCGTTTCCAGGCTCAAATGGATAAGAAAATTGACACGCTGTCCAAGGGTAATCGACAAAAAATCGGCCTCATCCAGGCGTGTATGCACCAGCCGAAAATCCTTATATTGGACGAGCCAACCAGCGGTCTTGATCCTCTCATGCAAGAACAGTTTTACACGACCATCGAAGAAGCGAAACAGCGCGGTGCGGCGGTTTTTTTGAGCAGCCACAGCTTTAGCGAGGTAGAACGTATTTGTGACCGCGTGGGTATTATTCGTCAGGGCAAACTTGTTCACGAGGGCACCATTGCCAGTATGCGTGCGGCCCAATTACCGATTTGGAACGTGGTCGTTTCTCGTGAGACAGACGTCCCGGTTCTTGAAAAGTCCCAAGCACTGTCGATTAAATCGGCGCAGGGACTTATGCTCAAAGTACAGCCGACTCATGATATCTCGTCTGCACTAGCAGCACTTTCCAAGGTCAAAGTCGTCTCGATGAGTGCCTCGCAAGACGATCTAGAGACCGAGTTTATGAGCTTTTATGACAAGGGAACTGCATCATGAGAACAGTATTTTTATGGGAGTTCCTCAGACGCAAAGTATTTACGTTGTGGTGGTCGGTTGGTATTTCTGGGTTAATTGCCATGACCGTGCTTTCGTATCTTGCCTTAAAGGGCCAAGTAAACCAGCTAGATAAAGCAGTCAGTAGCTTTACCTCCAGTGCGGCCAGCTCGTTCTTTGGCGGCAACGACCTGTTTTCTCCAATTGGCTATCTTAGTTCGCAAATTTACTTCATTTTATTGCCGCTACTTATCATTATTATGGCGGTGACACTGGCATCGAGTCTCATGAAAAAAGATGAATCAGACGAAACTATAGAGTTGACGCTGGCTCGGCCTGTTGGTCGTTCCAGCGTTCTAGCTGGCAAACTTGCTGCATGGGTGGCAATTGTCTTTACGGTGTTCGTCATTTCGTACGCGGTGACAGTGATTTGCGTTCAAATCGCTGGGTTACAAATTAACCAAGGCAACCTATTGCTGACGCATATTTTATGCTTCTTATTCTCGGCTTCGTTCGGCATCATAGCGTTTGTACTTATCGCCGTGAGCCGCCTAACCAGGGGGATTGCGAGTGTTATTGCGATTTTTATCAGTGTTGGCAGTTATGTTGTTGCCTCACTTGCCGGATTTGTAACAGCCCTCAAACCGATCGCAGGCGCGTTGCCGTATCACTACTACAAGACCGTTGATTTGCTCGGGGGAACCATCAGCAGAGGCCTGATCATTTATATCGTTGCGACCTATATCCTCGCAATTATCATCATGTGGGTCGGCTATCGTCGACGCGATATCGGTTAATATCGGCTAACCAGTACCGCAGCCACGAGCCTCTTACCAAGGTCTCTCCTTTGCTCAGCTTATTCTCAGAAAACTCTTTGATTGATCTGTTAAATTCAAATGAACAGGGGCATTATCAGTAAAATAACGACCAAAAATAGAAGAGGCTCCGTCGCTGCGGAGTCTCTTCTATGTGAAGAAGTTCACGCGGCGACGAAGCCTGAGACGACCCGCAGGATGGTGTCTTCCCAAACGACACGCTTGTCGTCGAGGAGATACATCACCAGCTTGATCCCGTCACCGTGGCGCAGCTGCTCGACGGTCTTTCCCTCCTGGCTGGGAGTGATGACCAGCCGATCGAGGATCGGCCCGAAGTTCGCGTCAACCAGAGCTTGGACTTCACTGTTCTCGACGCGCGAGGACAGCAGAACCCACGAGAGGTCCTGGGCGGCCTCCAGCGTTCGGGTGCCCGCCAGCTTGAGGCCGATCGGCGTGAGGCCCACCTCCTTGGCGGTGGCTTTCAGGGATTCGATGAGCGGCACCGAGGCGTGGGACATCTGCGGGACAAGGGCTTCGTACGGCCGCTTGTCGGGCACGAAGGTGATGCGGGTGTGAGTCGCCTGCGCGAGTTCGATGGTTCGGGGTGCAAGGGTCATTACCCTCACCAGCCTTCCTTGGTTCTCTAGTTGTTGTAGGGGAGTGGGTAACATTGCAAGTATACCCACCTCCGTAGAAGTTGCAACCATAAGCCTCTTGCAAAATGTAGTAAATTTTGCTATAATATAATTATTAAATAGTCCTGTAAACGCTTATAATAGAGAAATATATGGCAAAAAGAAAAAAACACTCGCGCAAAAAATCAGCCGCCAAAGTCCAAGCCCCACAGCACAGTTTGCCAAATGGCTTCTGGGCCCAGATAGGTGCAGTCTTTTTGGTGGCGATTTCGCTGCTATTTATCGTCGCGTGGTTCGGCGTAGGTGGACCGGTCCTTGATTGGCTGTACCAGTCCACTTTGACCGCTATCGGCTATGCAGTCTACGTTATTCCGCTTCTTTTCATCTATGTTGCGGTTGAAATCTTCCGTGCCGAAGATAATCGTCTGCCATTTGTAATGAAGTTCGCGACCGTGACGTCAATCGTCTGGTTCGCAGGACTCTTTGGCCTGCTTAAAAACAGCGACGGCAAAACGACCGGTGGATTTGTCGGCGACCTGATTAATAGTGGCATGCTAGCGCTCGTTAATGGTGGTGTGGCGGCCTTTATATACATACTTTTGATCCTCATCACGGTGCTGTTCATTATTCGCGTGTCGCCATTTACCGTTATCAAGAAATTATGGGAACTGTCACGTCGCGATCAAGCCGAGCAAGAGGCCAACATCAAAGTTATGCGCGGTGCTGCGGCTATCGATGCGCCAAAATCATCTAGTATTGCCGCTGATTTCAAGCTGAACGCCGGTGTGCCAACACTTGACCCTGAATCTCGCCAGGGACGTCTGTCGAGCCTCAAGAGTAGTGTCAAACAGGACAAGGCAGCGGAAGACCAAGCGGCTCTCGTCACCGTCAGCGACCCTAACTGGGAAGCGCCAAGTATCGACCTGCTCGAGAAGAAACAATCGCCAGCTGACGCCGGTGACGTTCAGCAAAATGCTCAGATCATCAAAGACACCCTTAGTGAATTTAATATCGATGTCGAGATGGAAGGCGCTAACATTGGGCCAAAGGTCACGCAGTATACGCTACGTCCACCAAGTGGCGTCAAACTGTCCAAGATTGCCGCGCTTGAAACCAATATTGCCCTCAACCTCGCTGCCCAAAGCCTTCGTATTGAAGCCCCAATCCCTGGTCAAAAAGCCGTTGGTATCGAGGTACCGAACCGCAAGGCGGCCGACGTGCGCCTGCACGCGATTCTGACTAGTCCGCAGTGGCGGGCAACCAGCGAACCTCTGGCGTTTGCGATTGGTAAAGACATTTCCGGTGAAGCGGTGATTGGCGAACTTAACAAGATGCCGCACCTTCTGATCGCTGGTCAGACCGGTTCTGGTAAGTCAGTCATGATTAATACGCTGCTTACGAGCCTGCTGTATCACAATAGCCCCAGCGATATGAAGCTGATCTTGGTTGACCCAAAGCAAGTTGAAATGGCGCCGTACCAAGACATTCCGCACCTTTTGACCCCTGTTATTACTGAACCAGACAAGACGATTAGCGCGCTTAAATGGGCGGTCAACGAGATGCAACGACGCTATACATTGCTAGCCGAACACCGCGTCAAAGACATTGCGACCTATAACCAAAAGGTCCGTACTGGTGGTCTCAAGATTGCCGTCGAAGACGAAGATGGCATCATCCAAGAGCACGAAAACGGCGCCATGCCATACATCGTGATCGTGATCGATGAGCTGGCTGATCTGATGATGGTAGCTGCCCGCGACGTCGAAGCATTGATTGTTCGTCTGGCGCAAAAGGCTCGAGCCGTTGGTATCCACTTGGTGCTTGCGACCCAGCGTCCGTCGGTTGATGTTATTACGGGTCTGATCAAGGCCAACATTCCAGCCCGAATTGCCTTTACGGTGGCTTCGCAAATCGATAGCCGTACGATTCTCGATCAAGTCGGTGCCGAGAAACTGCTAGGCCAAGGTGACATGTTACTGTTGACGCCTAGTATGAGCAAGCCAAAACGTATCCAGGGTGCCTGGGTGACCGAAGACGAAGTCCAAAAGGTAACGACACACCTCCACCTACAATCACCTCCACAGTACAACGACGAAGTGGTGGCGCAGCCTGTCCAGCTTAATGGCAAAGGTGGCGTCGTGATGGACTTTGACAGTGGTAGTGACGACGATATGTACAAGGATGCTCTGCGCGTCGTGGTAGATAGTGGCAAGGCGAGTGCCAGCCTATTACAGCGCCGATTACGTGTTGGCTATGCTAGGGCAGCCCGCCTGATTGAAACCATGGAAGAGCAAGGCATCATCGGCCCAGCCGACGGTGCGCGCCCCCGCGAAGTGCTGATTAGTAGCCTCGACGAACTGAGCGGCGATACGACTGACGACCTTGGCTAGATTATGACCAGCCTTAATTCGCGCCAACTTATTCAAACGCACGGAATCATCTCGGATCAAGTAGATGCTACTGAACTAACAGTAGTTCTGGACGAATTGCAAAAGGCTCTGTCGGTGGATGGGGCAGTAGTTGAATTTGGTTGTTTCGTCGGTACGACGAGCCTCTATATTCGCCGGGTGCTCGATCACTACCATGATACACGCGAATTTCATGTCTACGATTCGTTCGAGGGCTTGCCAGCGAAGGCCGCGCAGGATCAATCACCACTTGGCATGCAGTTCGTGCCAGGCGAATTACTGGCGACTAAAAAGCAGTTTATCGCAGCGTTTAAATCAGCGCGACTAACCTTGCCGGACATTCATAAAGGCTGGTTCAGTGACCTGACTGATAACGACGTGCCTGCGCCGATTGCGTTCGCGTTCCTAGACGGCGATTATTATGATTCAATCAAATCATCACTACAACTCATCGAATCCAAGCTCGCGAAGGGCGCTGTAATTGTGGTTGACGATTACGCCAACGACGCACTTCCCGGTGCCGCGCGGGCAGTCGATGAATGGTGCCGTAATCATGGGCTTTCCGTCCGCACCGCGCACTCCCTTGCGATCATTTACAAATAACAATTTATATGTTATTTTAATTTTAATGTCACTTATCAATATTAATCGTCCGCTGTTGCCATCTGAGCATCACGAACTCCGCACTCACATGCCCGAAATTAACCGCTTGGGTGACCTTGGAGTTAAATGGCGTCGTTTTGGTGAAGTAGGTTTGATGCTTGTTGAACCTGGCGAGTATCAACGGATTATTGAAATGAAAGGCGCTGAACTTGCTGGCATCGATGCTACAGCAATTGCTGCAACGATTTCTAGTGATGTTTCACCAAATTTATCTACTCAGAAAGGGCGACTTACGGCTAGAATTTATGATGTTAGATTTCTAGACACTGGCCGTTATCCGAGTATTGCGTACATGCTCGATTCTACGGCGCTTGAACAGGAACGGGCAGGAGTCACTGCTGTATTGGATCATATGAATCACAAAAATGGTAATTGGCCAGAGTTTGAGCCCCACCTCAGCGTTGCAACTATTGAACCGTGGGGTAAATCAGACAATGTCCTTCAGGCATTCTACGATATATCTCCCGAAGAAGTGACACTTCTTCCCGTTGCCGTCGACGAGGCATAATTTCAAACAGACTTAAAATTTACAAATACCTTTAAATATGGTATTCTATATCTAATGAGTATGGATAAAATCGGACACCACGTTGCAGACGAGGGGAGTGAAACTCTTCTTGGTGACAACGATGTTCCTATGATGCCTGAACTCGACTTTGTACCCGTACTAGGAATTGAAACTACATGGTCTAACGGCGAATCATCACTTGCCATGATATCCCTTCGCGGTGTCACCCATACGATGGTTAATTCTCGTTCGATGACTCTCTACCATGTAATGAGAGGCGAGGGGGCTATGGTCACTAATGGTGTCGTAGAATATCTTAAGCCACGGGTAATTGCTGAAGTTCCTGCAGGCACACCTTATTACTTTGAAGGAAATGTCGACATGAAAGCTATTTCGACACCGCCATTTGATCCTGCTGACGTTGAAGTTATAGACTAGTCGATTACCGACGCTTTATACTGCGTTATACTGAAGGTTATGAAAACCAAATATTTTATTACGTTTGCTGGTGTACCAGGGAGTTCAAAATCTCCGATCGCACAATACCTCAGCGAGAATCTTGGCTTGCCGATCTTCAACAATGACGCTCTCAGAACAGAGGTAAAAGAGGATTTATTAGAATTTGACCAGGCGGAATTCGAAAAGCGTCGTAACGATCGAGCAACTGCAATGTTACGCTCGGGTAAACCATTCATCTATGATGCCAGCGTCGATCGAGCATGGGGGACGCGTAGTAAGTGGCTTACGGGTCAAGGCCACGAGATTTTTATTATCAGTATGGATCTGAGTGAAGAACTACTAAAAAAGATTTACAAAGCAAAAGATTACGTGCATTTTGCAAACAACTTTGACCACTGGCAACAAGAACATGACGCATTCCTAGAAAAATACAGTGATGTAGTCAACCTTCACATTACTGATGCAGAATTTCCACAAAGGCTACAGATTGCACTCGATGCTGTTCGGGCATGGTTAAGTACGTAAACCGGAGTATAGTGAGCATAGGAGGAATCATTATGACTGAACACGTAGAAAAAACAGTAAACGTATTTCATCGAGGGCGATCATGGGGACCACGTGGTCTACCTGTTATGCTGACCTATATTGGTGCAGCAATTTATTTCGTCGAGCAAGCTGGCGACGGCTTTTGGCCAGTAGTCCTCGCGCTACTGCAGGCAGCTGTCTGGCCTGTGTATGTTGTGTATCACGTTTTGAAGTTACTCGGCGCGTAAATAATTTTTGTATGGTTTGTTAAGAACTTTACGCCATCGCCGTACTTCTGTTTCTATCTTGTGTAAACTTTTCCCGACCTCCTGCAGGGGTCAAATATGGTATAATATAGTTGGCAATTGCACCGTCCAGGTGCGAAAGCCGAAGGCTTCAAAGCATTGCGACGTGCGGTGCTGGGGACACTAGTTTCACTAGTCGTCATCGGCATGTCAGTAACTACTGCTTTCCAGCTCAAGCTATCACTTACTGTGGTTGTCGGTGGTTCACCGAAGCTCTCTGTGGCAACCAAATTAGATTTACAAGAATCGACGGAGGTGAATGTGCGACAAAATTTACAACAATCCAGCTTAGCAAATATGAGCTTGCAGGAGGCACGCGAAAGTGTGGTACAATTGCAACGCCCAGGTGCGAAAGCCGAAGGCTTCAAAGCATTGCGACGTGCGGTGCTGGGGACACTAGTTTCACTAGTCGTCATCGGCATGTCAGTAACTACTGCTTTCCAGCTCAAGCAAAATCACACGATTCACCACCCCAACTAGCGGACAGAGAGGTCTAAGGTGACAGGTGAAGGCTTATGACATTATATGATCAATTAATTGATACGAGTAACCTCCGAAATGCTTGGAGGTTAATTCATAAAAGACCGCAATCTGCCGGTATAGACGAAGTCTCCATAAATGATTTTCGAGATAGATTAGAGACAGAGCTAGGCAAACTAAGCGAAGATTTGGCGTCTACAAAATACCGCCCCAAACGCCTAAAAGGTCATCCATTAGAAAAGGGCAAGAATACATCGCGACTCGCGGATTCAAAGGAATACCGCGTACTAAAAATACCAACGGTGCGTGATAGGGTTGTGCAGAAATGCATTGAGCAGCTCATTGGTAGCACCCTTGAGAAGAAGTACAAGCTAAATAATGGAGTGAGTTTTGCCTACATTAAGGGTGGTAGTGTGGAGAAAGCTGCTCTAAAAGTGCGTGAATATTATTTTGCAGGGAATGGGTGGTATTACAAAGCGGACATAAAAGGTTTCTTCGATAATATCAATAAGGATCAACTCTTGAAGTTAATTAGAGCCGCATTGCCCGATGATTCCCTAATGCCACTTATAGAAGTATTCCTAAAGGTCGATATTGCGAATGCGAAAGATTTGCAGAAGGTAACTAAAAAAAGGTATGAATATGATCCATTGGTTGGCGTTGCTCAGGGTAGCCCTCTATCTCCGCTTTTCGCTAACGTATTTCTAAGCAGTCTCGATCAATTGGCAAAGAAGAAAAAACTAAACATGGTTCGTTATGCCGATGATTTGATTGTATTAACTAAAGATAAAGATTCAGCGATCGCAGCTCACGACATCATTAGTAACCACCTTGATAGTCTAGGTTTAGAGCTTCACAAGCTACTTGTAAAAGGTGATTTACCTGAAAAAGGCCACACTAAGCACAGCATAGTAAGTACCTACAGCGGAATGCAGTTCCTCGGCTTAATGTTTAAGGGTAGTAAGATTTATCCCAGTGGAAAGTCATTCGATAATGCGATCTATACAGTTCGCCGCGCTGCTAATAATAAATCACTCTCACTCGTAAAGAAGTTAATAAGTATCGAAGCGCGCATACAAGGTTGGTGTTCAGCCTATGCATTCACTGATTATAGAAAAGAGTCGATAGATAGAGTCGATAAGTTACTGGAGGATGTTATGAGTAAAGTGTTGCGTAAGTCTGACCTTAAGCAGATTCATGGCAAGACTGCATTGGAAGCGCTCGGTATGGCTACTTATCAAAGTAGGTTAGATTCTATTCGAGACAAGCGCGAGAAAAAAGCTGCTCAATCCTAACGACTTTTTTTATTTACTTCACTATTAATTCTTTTTTCTGCTTTTTGCATCTTTCTAAAATAGCGAACGGTCTTGGTACATTGGAATATGTAGTAAATAGCATAAAGGATAACTAGGATAACTAGTACCGTATTGTATTGGTATATGGATATACTAAAATGTTGAATGACTTGGGTCATCATTAAAGCAATTGGAAATAATAGAAGCGCGAATACAATATCAGTCTGTGAAGCTATAAAAACTTTCCATATCCATCTCCACCAAGGCCACTTCTGTACGGTCTTATCATATTCACTATTGATCCTATCGCGCATTACCATGAATGCCTGTACTCTACTAGGGTCACCAGAAAGGGCTTCTTCTAGGGTCTTCTTGGATTGCCATAAGTCGGCTTCGGTCTCTCTAATTTTGTAAGTATCGTTAAATTCAGCTTCAATGTTCAACTTTTTCAAGAAGAAGATTAGTACGCCATTCGTGATCAAGAGTACAGCACCTATCCAGTAATGATGTGGGTTAGCAATTGAGTCAGAGATAGGAGATTCGCTCGCTATGGTAATCGCAATTCCGCCCACCGTAAAACACACAGCTGTTAGGGCATTATACCAACCGCTCAAGTCACCTTTAAGAAACCGAGCGTTCTCAATCATTTGCTTGCCAAGGTCGCCTTTCATATTGTCAAATTCTTTGACTTGCTCCAATAGCTTGCGTCTTGCTTCCTTGTCCATGTCACACATTATAGACCTAACATGTAAGTCCATCTACTTATTATTTGTATTCACTCAACTGATACGGAACAGCCAAAATATCCCTTCACCGCTCAAGCTCTATATCTATTTCGTGTAAACTTTCTTGGCATGACTGCAGCAAAAGCGCTATTACTGAATGTGATTTTATGCCTGTAGGATATCCTGGACTTATCCACAGTAATAAGCTATAATCAAAGGGTTATCAACTCGGCTTACTCGATATAGAAGTAAGCATACATAGATTAACTATGGATTCCAGAGGAGGAAATCTAAAATGAAAGAATACGAACTAACCGTTCTGATTCACCCCGACCTAGAGGTCGACATTGACGCGCCACTTGCGAAAGTTCGCAACATCGTCAAAACAGCCGGTGGAACAATCACCACCGAAGAAAACTGGGGCAAGAAAAAACTTGCGTACCGTATCAACAAACAGGAATTTGCTGTGTATGTATACATGCAAGTTGCACTGCCTGCTGATGCACCGCTCAAGATTAGCAACACCCTGAACATTACCGAAGAAGTTATTCGTTACCTACTGGTAACAGTAGACGAAAAGGGCCGCGCTGCACTGGCTGAGCAAGAACTATCTGCAAAATCTCGCGTAGGTCGCGACGACGAAACTAGCGAAACCAAAGAAGAGGAGTAGGGGAATATGGCAAAAAGTATTAACCAAGTAATCTTACTGGGACGTTTAACGCGTGACCCAGAACAGCGAACCACTACTGGTGGCAAGACAATCGCTAGCTTTAGCCTCGCGGTAGACCGTGGCGGCGACAGTGACGCAGCTGATTTCTTTGAAATTACTGCATGGGAAAAATTGGGTGAATTGGTTATCCAATACCTTGCGAAAGGCCGCCGCGTACTAGTACAAGGCCGCCTACGACAGGATAGCTGGGATGACAAAGAGACCGGCAAAAAGCGTAGCCGCGTAGAAGTAACTGCAACTGACGTCACGTTCCTGGATGGACCAAGCGACGGACAGGGAGGTTCAAGCTCAAGTGCACCACGTTCAAGCGCCCCTGCAAAGAAAAGCGAAGACGTTGTGATCGAAGACATCGACGACAAACCTATTGATTTAAGTGAGATCCCATTCTAGGAGAAAATTATGGCTATAAAGAGATTTAAAAAAGACACCCCAGCATTTTTTGACTACAAAGACGTCAAAACTCTGCAACGATTCATTAACCTATACGGACAGATTGAGCCAATCGGCAAAACTGGCCTCAGTGCGAAACAACAGCGTCAACTAGCTGTTGCGATCAAGCGTGCTCGTCACCTAGCCCTACTACCATTTGTCACCCAAGGATAGTTAGATGGCTTATTATTCGCCAACAGATCTAAAAAAAGGTGTTGTCGTTCAAATTGACGGCAAGCCGTTTCGCGTGACCGACTACAACCAAAAGGTCATGGGCCGCGGCGGTAGCATTGTGAACGTAAAGCTCAAGAACCTCATAGATGGCAGCGTGATTCCAAAGACGTTCAAAGGTCAGGAAAAGATTGATACTGCAGAAGTCTCAACCCGTTCTGTTCAATACCTATACACGGATGGTTCTAGCTACCACTTTATGGACCCAGAATCGTTCGAGCAATTTGAACTGCCTGCAGATATCGTTGATAGTTCTGCAGGATACCTCAAGGAAGGCGAGAGCCTAGGTCTACAGTCATTTGACGGCACGATTATCAACGTCGAACTGCCAAAGAACGTCTACCTAGAGGTAACCTATACCGAAAGTGTCACAAAAGGCGACACGACCAGCAGCGTATTAAAAGACGCGACACTTGAAACAGGCCTGGTCGTCAAAGTACCGTCATTTATCAAAACTGGCGATATTATCTCTGTTGATACCGACACCGGCGCTTACCGCGAACGAAAGAACAAGTAGGAACGTATTGATGAAGCACATTGCAACGCCAGCAGCTGCAGTGCTCACTCACCGTACCGCATACGTACGGCTTGCTCCGCGCTTCGCTGTCGCCTTGCCCTGCACTCATCAGTACGTCCCTTGTGCTAATGAAGGAATACTAGTATGACCAAGCAACGCCTGGACGTTGTGATGACGGAACGTGGGCTTACCAGTACACGGTCGCAGGCCGAAAGCTGGATCAAGATGGGCAAAGTCACCGTTGATGGGCGAGTCATGACCAAACCTGGTCTGTTTGTACGTCCCGATAGTGTTGTGAAGCTTACAGCACCTGATCAATATGTCAGCCGTGCCGGGTTGAAATTGGCCTCTGTGGCGCAGATCCTAAAGCTCGACTTCCGTGACAAAACGGTACTCGACGTCGGATCATCAACCGGTGGATTTACGGATTATGCCCTCAGAAACGGCGCGAAAAAGGTCTACGCCGTTGATGTGGGCACTGACCAACTACATCCAAGTCTCAAGGGTCATAAACAGATTGAACTACACGAAAAAACCGATATACGCGACTTTTATCTCAAGGATGCCCCAGACATCGTGGTGATTGACGTCTCGTTTATCTCCTTACGCGACATCTTGCCGCATATTCATCGGGAATTATCTGATAAAAACACCTTGATCGCCGCCATGGTAAAACCGCAATTTGAGGCGGGCAAAGACCAAACTAACAAGGGAATTATCAAAAACGACGCGATGCGCCGGCAAATCCTCAAGGATTTTGAACTGTGGGCCAAGGAATTATTTGTGATTGTCGACAAGCGCGACAGTGACGTCGCGGGGGCACATGGTAATCAAGAACGCTTTTACCTCTTGAAACCGATCAAATAGGTGACAGATAGCTATACTCGTATGTACTAATTCCAGGCATAAGTGGTATAACAGAGTTATGAATAAAACAATAACTAAAACGAAGAAACCAGCAAAGCGTACCGCTAATGCTAAAAAGCAAATTATTAACAAACCAACCATAATGATTTTTGGCGCATTTATTGCAGGTGTAGCTATAGCGGTAGTCTGTACCGTTACGGTGATTAATAACACATATGCAACGAGTCAATTCGGAAATAATGTACCAATTACCTCTGCTGCGGAAGCAGACGTGTCAAACGTGACAGTTGAAGTATCAAGTGGTAATAGTATTCGTGTTCAGTTTGACTACGCTCTTGCCAATGGTGCGACGAGCGCTACGGTTGATGCAGCTCTCAATGATCAATTATCATTTGGTGCAACAACGGTAACGGGTTCTGGACATTACGACCAGACAGTGACTAATATTGCCGACGGTAAGTATTACATTGCGTTGGTTATCTCAGGCAATCCCGACTACGTATTGGGTGATCCGGGTCCATCAAATCAGCCCCTGGTTATTACTTTGCCAGACACAACTTCTGGGTCAAACGGCGGACACAATATTTATCATATTGAAAGATACTTCCACAAGCAAAAACAATCCTTTTAGTAGACTCGGTGAGTACAAGAGAGTGCTATTATAAGAGTTAGCAATAACTCATATGAAAGGGCACCATATATGAAAAAGTTACTCTCGAAAATATCGAAACTATTAATCGCACTGGTGAGCGTTATCACGGTGTTTGCACCAAGCGCAGCCTTTGCAGCGACACCTATCAACGTGCCGCTGACTGCCGCTTCGCAGGCAAGCGTAAACAACATCGTCGTAACCACTTCCAGTAACTCTGTGCGTGTGCAATTTGACTACGCACTGGTAAACGGCGCAACGACTGCGACGGTCGATGCAGCCTTAAACGACACCATGTCAATTGGGCAAACAGTTATTACTGGCGCTGGTCACTACGACGTCACACAGACTAACGTTGCAAGCGGTACCTATACCGTTTACATTATTAGCTCTGGTAACGATGATTTCCTGGTGCCGGACTCGGTAGTCGTAGGATCTTCTAATCATTGTACGCACCATGATGATGATCATCATCATGGATTTTTCCACTCGTTTTGGAACTTTTGGTAGAGGCTCAAGAGTAGCGTAAATCATTTACAATTAACACTTATAATGTTATAATTTCGCTAGCTGTGATTGCGGGTTGGGTGAGAGCCTACCTGTGATTGCATGTCCAACGGCACCACGTCGTTGTGTTCCAAAACCCATCCACTACAACCGACCTCAGGAAGAGGACCAATTGAAGTCAAGCAAATTCCTGGGTGTGCTCGGAGCCGCGGCATTCGCCGTTGCCCTCACACTCATGTCCGCCCCGGCCGCCAACGCCGAGGACACCCCGCCCCCGCTGACCGCGTCGCTCAGCTGCACGGCCATCACCCCGGGCGTGAACTCCGTCACGGTCACGGGAACGGCCACGTTCGATCCCTCGATCGCCAACCTCGACGTCACCGTCGAGGTCGACACCGCCGACGGTGCCTACACGGGAACCCAGAGCCTCGCCGCTTCGGGTCCGTTCAGCATCACGGTCTCGGGCATCCCCGCGACCACCCAGGCGCAGGTCAGCACCAGTGGCACCTACATCCTCGACCAGACGCCGACCTCGGCCGACTCGGCTGACAACTGCAACACGGATGCCAGCGTCGTCGTCACCGACCCGCCGGCCAGCGGCGGAGGCACCACGCCCCCGCCGGTCGTCAACCACAACAAGCCGAAGCACGTCAACACGGGCATCGAGACGCCGAGCGCGGCCTACCAGGCCGAGCAGACCGCGAACCTCGCCCGTGACGGCATCTTCGGTGGCGTGATCGCGCTGCTCATCATCGCGAGCATCGTGGGCGTCAAGCGTCGCCGTGCGAGCTCCGGGAAGTAGCACCCTCGGAGCCGTCATCACACTGTTGCTGTGCAGCCTGCTCATCACAGGCTGCACGGCGGCAGTGTCGACGGCGACGCCAACTCCACACACGGAGAAGGCGTCGCCGTCAGCGACTCCGAGTGTTACGCCAACCCCGACCGTGCAAGCGTTGATTCCGTCACCGCCTGCACGCATCGTGGTTCCAGCGATCGGGCTCGACAGCTCGATCGTGCCGATTGACGCGAGAGATCCACTCGATCCCGATCCGAACCAGACCTTGCCGGTCTGGCCGGACAATTACGGGAGCGTCGTGAATGGTGGCAACGGTGTCTACATCGTCGGCCACAGCTCGCGCTACACACCTGGTAGCAACGAATACCCCGACACGGTCTTCAACAAGCTCTGGGATCGACCGGCTCAGCAACCGCGTGTTCACGTCGGTGACCTGATTTACGTCACTACCGCGGCAGGCCAAGGAGTCTGCTCGTCGGTGACGTTCGTCGGTGTGAAGACGAAGGCATGGATTGCAAGCTCGGCGGCTGACAGCTACCCCGCTTGGAATCCGTACTCGAATCAGTTCGTGATCATGACCTGCGCACAGGGACTCCGCGACATACCGTCGGTGAACCAGCTGGTGATTATTTCGACCATTGGAGGTAGTGGATGCGCATAGGGACGACGCCTGCACCGAGATTCATCTCGTTGCTGCTAGGCGTCGCCCCTGCATTCCTTGATATAGTTTGCTCTGTTTATGACAGGGTTTTTTTGTACTCTAAAATCCTAGACGTTAAATCGGAACTCGACCACGTCGCCTGGACGCATGACGTAGTCGCGGCCTTCGGTGCGCATCTTGCCGAGTGATTTGGCGGCTGCTTCAGAACCTGCGGCAATAAGGTCGTCGTAGTCAAAAATCTGGGCAGCGATAAAGCCGCGTTCAAAATCACCGTGAATGACGCCCGCGGCTTGCGGAGCAGTGGCGCCTTTTTTGATCGTCCAAGCACGGACTTCTTGGGGCCCAGCGGTGAGGTAACTCTGCAGTCCCAAAATGTCGTAAGCAGCATGAATCATTTGCATCAGTCCGGTCTCTTTCACCCCGTAACTATCGAGTAATTCCTGTGCGTCTTCAGGGGTTAGACCCTTTAATTCGTCCTCTAACTTAGCGCATACAAAAATTGTTCGGGCAGGCGCAACGAGGGCAGAGAGTTCGGCCTTTTTAGCCTCATCACTCAGGCCGTTTTCGTCGACATTAAATACATAGATGACTGGTTTAGCGGTCAGTAAATGAAGGTCTGAAATGTACTCGGTTTTAAGAGTGGGGAGTGAAGACAGCGGGGTACCAGATTTTAAGTGGCTTAGTAATTCTTGCAGATATTCAGCATGAGCGCGGGCGCTAGGGACTGCCTTGGCTTCTTTCTCGATCTTGGGTAGGCGGGTTTCAATTGTTTGGATGTCCGCGAGAATCAGCTCGGTATTGATAATATCTATATCGTCCCTCGGGTTTACCTTGTCTGATACGTGGATCACGTCTGGATCATCAAAGGCGCGCACGATGTGCACAATTGCGTCACACTGCCTGATATTTGCGAGGAATTTATTACCCAGGCCTTCGCCTTGACTGGCACCAGCCACGAGTCCTGCAATATCAACAAACGTGACGGTAGCGGGGATGAGTTTGTTTGAACCATATAATTCACCGAGTTTACTTAGTCGTGGGTCGGGCACCGCCACGATCCCAGTGTTTGGCTCGATCGTTGCGAAAGGATAGTTAGCGGCCAGGATATCATTATTTGTGAGCGCGTTAAAAAGCGTCGATTTTCCGACGTTTGGCAGGCCGACGATGCCGATAGAAAGAGACATTACCGTGTATTATAACAGAGGTAACGCAATCAGGCTAGGCATCTAGCTACAGTAGACAAACACGGGAGTGCAGGCTACTATAGAACCATAAGGGTAATGAAATGGCCGATCAAAAAGATATTTCGTCACAATTTGGTGGGACACTCGACGCTCCAAAAGGGTCGGGAAAGCACAGGCGTCGTGGCAAGCGGTTCTTTGTATTACTCACTGCGTGGATTTTACTGGCGCTTGCCTGCGGGGGAGCAGGCTATTACTACCTCGCGCACATCCTCCCTGCTCAACAAGCGGCCAATACGAACAATGCTCATCCGGGACAATCTAATGCTACGGTCGCTGATCCTACCGTAACCTATGCCAGTGTCGATGGTGCGGCGATCGTCAAAAAGGGGAATGGTGACGTGGCGGGCGCTGCACAGGTGTATCAAGCGGCGGCGGCAACTGCCACTACGCCAACGGACAAGTCGTATTTATATTCATCCGAGGCGGCGATTTACTCCAACGCTGGCCAGTACGACAAGGCGCTGCAACCGGCGCTTGATAATTTCAATGCGCAGCCGAGTGAGGGTTCGGCAGAGTTAGTGGCGGACATTTATGAGCATTTGGGTAACAAAGACCAAGCGATTGTTTACTATGAGAAAGCAGCTGCTCTCGCCGATCCGAATGACCCAGCTAGCTACGGAGCTGACTATTACCAAGCAAAGGCGGACAGTTTGAAATGAGAATTCGCAGGCTGGGACTTTTTGGGATTTTCGCGCTTCCACCGGTAGCGCTTATCTTGCTAGTAGTCGGTAGTTCAGTAGGGGCAGCGGGGCCGTTTTGGGGAATCGGCAGTGGTGTTGGGTACTTTTCGCAGGCTAGAGGGAAGAGTAATGGATGGTGCTCAGACTTAAGTGGTAACGCAGTTGCAAGATCGGGATGTACACCAGGTAAAACATGGAGCTACACATTGCCGATTATTTCCTCAGGTGAGGCAGTGCCATTTGCAAATGTCGGGAGGACCTGTAGCGGCAGTGATCTTAGTTGTGTGAACAATCTGGTGAGCTTGCTAAAAAGTGCCAATACTAGTGGTGAAGGTCGTAAGTATGCAAGTTCTGGGTTTATCGTAAACCGCCTGCTTGGGCGTAACTCGCCAGGAAACGGCAAGACCGTCTCAGCAGCTGATTGGGCGGATGTCACCGCACGCCTTCAAGCGGCCCAAGTGAATGGTTTGATTGGCTGGGATGATAGCACTAGTAGCTCTCAATACGAATCCTACAGTATGTGGATGGGCGGCAGTGGCGCTGCGGCGGTCGGTGATGATAGTTGGGCATCAGCAACTCATACGACTCACGCGATTGTCATATACTCGTCGAGTAGCCACGCGAGCGCGCTTTTCACGATGTATCGAACCTGTGCAAACGTGCGAGGTAGCAGTGTGGGTATCCCGCTCGCGAACTATACATTAGTGCCGACTATTGCTGCCAATGCCTCGCTCGGTGAGTCTGGTAGCATCGTGCAGCAAACGAGCACTGTAACTGATACTGACTCTGCGCCTAGTAGCGGTAGCCAGTGGCAATTATCTCAATTTGTGGTTGCACCAGGTGGTTCATATCCAGCCGGTACTCCTACTGGAAGTGGTAGTGCGCTTGCACCAGCCCAATATTATGGCAACGGCCTGACGAGACTTGATGGCGGAACTAATGTGTCTTTTCCTGTCGGTCCAAACGTAATCAGCCAAGCGATGGAGACGCTCCCAGATGAGCCGGTAGGCTATAAAGTGTGTTTTGCGCTCTCGGTTCAAGCTAGAGCGAGCGGTGATGCAAATTGGGCCCATTCGGATGCCGTCTGCGTGGTAATATCTGTCAAACCTAAAGCGCATGTTCTTGGCGGCGACCTATCCGCGGGAAAGTCATTCCTGGGAACCAGTGTGGCTGTGCCATTTGCCAACATCGACACTAGCGTATCAACTAAATCAATATCTGGTGGAGTCTACACGTTTGGAAGCTGGATTGAGTACGGCATATTTGCGACAGGCATCATAACCAATGCCGGCTCGGCCTCGGCGTATGCGGGATCGGGCGGGAATGCCGGATTACAGAACGCCACGACCTGTAGCGAGACACTGCTCAGCTTTAGTAACGCCAAGACAAATACGGGCTGTGATGCGGTGAGTATTGGTAATTACGCGACGTCGCGCTCGATTCCTGATGTGGCTTCAACGTTCCCAGTTGTCGCCTCGACGCCGCAATTCGGATCCAGCAATTTATCAAGTACTACGACCCAAGGGATATACACGTCCTCAAGTGACCTTACACTGACGGGGGGTTCAATTGGTGCAGCAAGTGGCCAGGCTGGTGCGGGGCGCTGGGTGGTAATTAACGCGCCAGATGCTAACGTCACAATTACCGGTAACATCACTTATACAAACGGTGTATTGACGTCAATTAATGACATTCCACAGCTAATTATTATCGCCAAAAATATCTACATTGCGGATAATGTAACACAGATTGACGCTTGGCTAATCGCCAAGCCGAGTGCGACGCTGAGCGACGGCGTGTTGAACACCTGTGCGTACGTAGGTGGCGCTAGGCTTGCTGATACAGCTCCCCTCAGTTCTACCATATGTAACAAACAACTACTCGTTAATGGCCCAGTCATGGCAAATAGGCTGCTGCTTCGCCGCACAACTGATCCAGGCACGGGAAGTAATAGTGGCAACGCTGCCGAAACGTTTAATTTGCGCCCAGATGCTTACTTGTGGGCAGACACGCACGTCCAGAGTAGCGGACGTATTCAAACGGTCTACACAACCGAACTGCCACCTCGATTGTAATTTGCAGTTCTCCCTTGCTTTTACGCTTACGCTTTAGGTATAATGATAACCAATATGGCATTACTAAAAGGCGTGGGCGACTTTTTTGCACTCGACATCGGTACAGATGCCGTTCGTGTAATCCAACTCAGTCAGACTGGGCCTGATAGCTGGAGCCTGCAGCATTTTGGCTACGCGCCACTTGACGAAAAAACCAGTGCCAGCGGATCAGCCGAAGCGCAACGGCGTCTGGGCGAGGTGATCATGACTGCTATTGGGCAAAGTGGCATCAAGGAAAAGAATGTGGCGCTAGGACTGCCATCGAGTAAAACCTTTACGACCGTGATCGATGTGCCGATGATGGGTGAAGCCGAGCTCAAGAGCACCATCAAATACCAGATCGACCAATATATTCCAACTGCAATTGATGAAACGAAGGTTGACTGGGCGCTTCTGGGTCAGTCGCTGCACGACCCAAAGCAACAAGAGGTGCTACTCGCGAGTACATCGATTGCTTACGCCGAAGAACGTCTTGAATTTATCGAAAACCTCGGCTTTAATGTGATTGCAGCCGAGCCCGATCCGATGGCGATGATTAGGTCGCTGCTGCCAAGCGGGGTCAAAGACGCACGACTTATTATCGATGTCGGCGATCAATCAACAGATCTCGCAATTACCTTCGGCGACAGTCCACGGCTGGTTCGTACGATTCCAATGGGACTTAAGTCACTGATCAAGGCAGCGGTTCAGAACCTCAGCGTTCAAGACGACCAAGCCCGACAGTTTATATTAAAGTTTGGCTTAGCACCTGACCGCCTGGAGGGCCAAGTGTACCGGGCAATCGAAGGTACGCTCGATAATTTTGCAGCTGAACTAGTAAAATCAATCAAATTCTTCCAGACAAGATACCCGAACACGCCAGTCGGAGGCATTTTGCTATCTGGATTCGCAGCTATCGTACCTCAGTTCGGCGAGTATGTGACAGCTAAAACCGGCGTTCCGTCGAGCGTGGCTAATCCATGGCAGAAAATACGGGTAGCCCAGAGCGACCAGCAACAACTAGCGACAATTGCAGCTGAGTTTGCAACGGTTATTGGCCTGGCGCAGCGGAGGAACGGGTAATGATTGAGATCAACCTTGTCCCCGACGTCAAACAAGAGCTTATCAAGGCGCAGCGCATACGTTCAACCGTTATATCGTTTTCGATTGTCATTGGCATTATCGCGGCAGGAGCAGTTACGGCCCTCGCGATTTATGCTTTTCCTGTCCAGAGTCTGCGTGGTGCAGTCGTGGATGATGCAATCAAAAAAGGCGGTGCACAGCTGACCGGAGTCACTGATCTCTCTAAGACGCTGACAATTCAGAACCAGCTTACTAAAATTTCGAGCTTGCACGATGCGGCACCGATTGATTCGCGCGTGTTTGATATGCTCGTCGCGATCATTCCACCTAGTCCAAACGATGTTCAGATTTCTGATCTTACCATCGACTCAACCTCAGGCACGATTACGATGGACGGCCAGGCTGCAAACAGTTATGCGGCTGTTGAGGTCTTTAAAAAGACAATCGATGGAGCGGTCGTAAAATTCACCGATGGTTCGGGAACAAGTCAGCAGGTGCCTCTCGCGACGAATATTAGCACTAGTAACACCAGTTACGGCGAAGACGCCAGCGGCAACAAAGTACTCCGATTCACACTCAGCTTTACCTATGCGCCAGAACTATTTTCTGCATTATCTAAAAACGCGACCGTGACGGTTGCGGCCCAGGGAAATGCGACTGACTCGTTCCTCGGCGTTCCAACCAGTATCTTTGTCGACCGTGCTACAGATATACAGGGGACTAAATAATGGAACCAAAAGACGCCGCACTACGTAAAAGGTCGCAGATCGTCAAAGCCAACAGGACGATGTTCCTTTGGGTGGCGGTTGTTTCGGCGATTCTGGGCGTCGCGCTAGTGGTATCGATTTTCTTGGTCCAAAAGATAATCTTTAACGAAAAAGTCCTGGCCGAGAAGAACAAAACTGTCGCCGTTCTTAAAACTGATAATGCCAATATTTCTGAACTTGAAGCGCAGGTGAGAGTGCTCGATACCAATCAGGCGCTCGCATCTGCAAAAGCATCGTCGGACGATCAGGCGGTTCAGGTAATCCTCGATGCGTTGCCATCTGAAGCAAACTCGCTGGCGCTCGGTGCATCACTACAGAATAAATTACTGGCAGGCATCCCGGGTCTCACGATTGTTTCGCTGCAGGTTGATCCTGTTGCCGGTGTAGAGTCGTTCGGGACAACTACCGCAGTCCAAAGCAACTCTGTACTAGCAAACGTCGACCAACCGCAAATTACGTTCCGCTTCTCGGTTAGTGGTAACGAGACAGCCCTAAAGACGGCACTTCAAAATCTTGAACGGTCAATTCGCACGATCAATATCATCTCTCTAAAGATTGAGAGCCAAGGAACAAGTCGTCTTATGACCGTTCAAGCAGCCGCGTTCTATCAGCCTGCCCGCGTCGTTCAACTTGTAAATAAGGTGGTGAAGTAATGAAAAAAACTGAAATGGCAATGATTGTCTTTATCGCATCGATTAGCGTCGTTGTGGCATATGTTGTTGCAAGTTCACTATTCGGTAACTTCAGCAAGGATGCAGCCACCGTACAAACGGTCGATCCGATTGATTCCAGTATCGTGGCACCTCGAACCGATATTTTTAATAGTAATGCGATTAATCCTGCTATTAGCGTTCAAATCAATGGTACATCGTCGACAACTGGGTCGCAGTAGGGTGGGCTCCAGATGGCACTCTTAACCAGCGACATCCAAGAAAAACTCATCCACCTGCTTGTTGATGAGGGATTGGTAACAGCAGAGGTTCTGAAGCAAGCTGAGGCTAGTTCGCAGTCAACCAATAAACCACTCCTAGGCTTACTGACCGAGCAGCAGATTATTGATGATGAAATGTTGACGCATGCCATCGCGCAGGTATCAGGCGTCCCGTATGTCAATTTGAGCAATAGCCTAATCGATCAAAATATCCTTAGCTTGCTACCCGAAGATATTGCAGAACGCTTTATGGCGGTGCCGCTTGCAGAGGTTCAAAACCGCCTGGCGGTTGCTATGATTGATGCCAATAACGTTCAAGCTGTCGACTACTTATCTAGCCGTATCGAGCGGCCCCTCAAGGTCTTTATGGCCTCCGAAGCCGGTGTGCGCCATGTCCTCGATCAGTATCGTACCGATCTTTCGAGCGTCGATGAAGCTGCCGAAGCCTCGCAGGCCGAGGCGAGTAGCGATTCGGATAAAGCGGTAAAGACAATTGTCCAGGATTCGCCGATTAGTAAGGCGCTCAGTACGATTCTTGAATATGCAGTAAAGTCGCGCGCCAGTGATATTCACGTCGAACCACTTGAATCAACCCTCAAGATTCGTTGTCGCGTTGATGGGGTGCTACGCGAGATTATGCAGCTGCCAAAGAGCATTGAGCCGGCGCTCGTGAGCCGAATAAAAATTTTATCCGATCTTAAAATTGATGAGCACCGCGTCCCTCAAGATGGTCAGTTTACGGTAAAAGTCGGTGGTAAAGAAGTCGACCTGCGTATTGCGATTAGCCCTGTTGTTTGGGGTGAGCAGGTGGTGATTCGACTCCTCGACAAGTCCGGAAATAGCTTTGATATCGAAGAAATGGGATATGCCGGCCGGGCGCTTCGCGTTATCCGAAAAGGCATCCGTCATCCGAACGGTATGGTGCTAACATCTGGCCCTACCGGAAGCGGTAAATCAACCAGTCTGTATGCATTAATTAAGGAAATCAAAAACGACACGGTGAATATTGTGACGCTTGAGGATCCAGTCGAATACAAAATGGACGGAGTCAACCAGATTCAGGTGAATGCCGACGTTGGACTAACGTTCGCGACTGGTCTTCGTTCAATCCTTCGTCAAGACCCCGATGTTGTAATGGTAGGAGAGATTCGTGACGCTGAAACGGCGGCTCTCGCGGTCCAGGCAGCCCTAACCGGACACCTTGTCTTTAGTACACTCCACACCAACAGTGCGGCCGGAGTGTTGCCACGACTACTTGATATGGGCGTCGAGCCGTTTCTGATCGCCAGTACCGTCAATACGATTATTGGGCAGCGGCTGGTCAGGCGCGTCGGGCCAAATCGTGAAACATACCAGTCAAATCCAATTGAAACTCAGAACATTTTACGTACGGTCGGGCACTTGCTGCCGAAAACTCAAGCTGATGTTGCGGCGGTTTCGCAAGATTTAGGCTATAAAGACTTGCCCCTAGCAGGCCAAAGCGCTTATACTTTGGTGAGGGGTATCGATTCTCCGCAAACTCCACATGGATATAGCGGCCGCGCAGGCCTGTATGAAGTGATGGACGTGAATGCAGATATCCAAAATCTTATCATCTCGCACGCTACTAGTTCTGAAATTCAGCGACTGGCGGTCTCGCAGGGGATGATTACGATGCGCCAAGATGGATATCTCAAGGCGCTCCAGGGTATCACGACAATCGAAGAAGTAAACCGCGTCGCGGCAGATACGGCATAATGAAGGGTGGGAAGACATGAATAACCAAGAATTAAGAATTGAAGTACTACTTGAAGAGGTGGTTCGTAAGCGTGCCTCGGATCTTCACTTACAGGTCGGGCTTCCGCCGATGCTCCGTATTGATGGCTCGCTTGTTGCCATGCCAGGCTTTAATCCGCTTGATGAGCCGGCTGTTGAGTCACTTATTTTTGCCATTCTCGACCAAGACCAGCGCCAAATCTTACTAAAAGACAAAGAATTCGACTTTAGCTTTGCCTTTGGTACGCTCGGTCGTTTTCGTGTAAATGCCTACCACGAACGTGGTAATCTTGCGGCCGCACTTCGTCTGATTCCAAACGAAATCAAATCCGTGACAGAGCTTGGTATGCCAAATGTTGTTATGAGCTTTGCCGATTACCCACGCGGTTTAGTGCTAGTGACCGGACCTACTGGAAGTGGTAAATCGACCACGCTCGCAGCGCTTGTTGATAAAATTAACACCGAACGTGCTCAACACATTATTACCATCGAAGACCCAATTGAATTTACCCATAAATCTAAAAAATCAGTGATCGTCCAGCGTGAAGTTCACTATGACACCTATTCATTTAGCGCAGCGCTTCGTTCCAGCCTTCGCCAGGACCCTGATGTCGTGCTGATTGGAGAGATGCGCGACCTTGAAACGATTTCTGCAGCGATTACTATTGCCGAGACTGGACACTTGGTGTTTGCGACGCTTCACACCAACTCTGCAGCCCAGTCGATTGACCGTATGATCGATGTTTTCCCCCCGCACCAGCAGCCGCAAATTCGTGCACAGCTATCTAATATTTTGATGGCTATTTGTTCGCAGCGCCTCGTGCCGGCTATTGGTGGTGGACGAGTGGTCGCAACAGAAGTGCTGGTTGCTAACCCTGCCGTACGAAATATTATTCGCGAAGGTAAAGCTCACCAACTTGACGCCGTCATTCAGACTGGTGCCGATCAAGGTATGCAGACGATGGACCGCACGCTTGCGGGACTGGTCCAAGCCGGAACAGTTACCTATGACAATGCCCGCGAATTTGCAGTCGATCTGACTGAATTTGAAAGGCTTATGCGAGGCTAAGCATGCGAAAATTTGCGTATGAAGCCCGTGATCAGGCATCTAACAAGATCACTAAATCGACGCTTCAGGCAGATTCTGAAACCGCGGCGGCACACCTGCTGATCAAGCAGGGGTTTACGCCGCTTAGCATCAAAGAACAGGCGAGTAGCAGTAGTTTTTTTGGGCGTCTCGCGGGACGAATCACTACCAAGGATAAGATCGTCTTTACCAGGCAACTTGCGACGCTTATTGGCGCGGGTTTACCTATGTCGCAGAGCCTTCACACGGTGCTAGATCAGACCCAAAACAAGCAGATGCAAGCGATCATTCAGGAAGTCACGGCGTCAGTCGAGGGCGGTAAGGCACTATCAGAGTCGTTCGCAAAACATCCAGATGTTTTTGACCCAGTATTTATCGCGCTGGTCGCAGCTGGTGAACTTTCGGGAACACTTGATGAGTCCCTGCAACGAGTCGCTAACCAGCAGGAGAAAGACGCGGCTACCACCAGCAAGATTAGAGGCGCGCTGACCTATCCGATCATCGTTCTCGTCGTTATCCTCGGCGTGATGGCATTTATGCTCTTTACGGTCGTCCCACAAGTAGAAAAACTGTACCATGATCTTAAGAGACAGCTTCCTTGGATTACTCAGATTATGGTCGCCATAGCCGATTTTTTGTCACACTTCTGGTGGGTCGTTCTTATCGTTTTAGGCGTTGGCGTGTACTTCTTTATTCAGTACCTTAAAACAGAATCCGGTATCAAGTTTAAGGACACTTTCAAATTGAATGTCCCGGTTTTTGGCAAAATGTTCAGAAAGCTCTACATGGCGCGGTTCTCGCGAACTGGCCAGACGCTTCTGAGTACAGGCGTGAGTATGCTTGATATGCTCAAAATTACGTCGACAGCAGTCAACAATACCATCATTAGTAAAGGTATTACCCGCGCAGCCGAAAAAGTGAAGGGTGGTAAGGCGCTTTCGGTGGCACTTCAGCCCGAACCGTATATTTTGCCGCTTGTTCCGCAGATGATTAAAATCGGTGAACAATCCGGTCGTATTGACGAAATGATGGGCAAAGTTGCTCAGGTGTACGAAGACGAACTTGACGAAGAAATTCGCACCATTTCAACATCAATCGAACCGATCTTGATGGTAGTTCTGGCCGTAGTAGCGGGTGGTATGGTCGGCGCGATTTTGCTACCGATCTACAGCCTGGTTAATGGTATAAACGTCTAGACAACCGAAGTCGCTTGAGGTACTATAAACATAAGCGTGTATATACGCACTATTATAAAGTTCATGCGAAAGGTGGAACAATTCATATGAACGTTACACAAAAAGAAAAAGGCTTTACGATTATCGAAGTGGTACTGGTGCTTGCGATCGCTGGTCTTATTTTCCTCATGGTATTTATCGCTTTGCCGTCTCTGCAACGAAGCCAGCGCGACTCACAGCGCAAGAGTGATGTTTCACGTATTTTAACGCAACTAACTAACTATACGACCAATAACCGTGGGTCAATTCCTGCTTCGCTTATCACTCAAACAGGTGGTGGTAATAAATCATTTGTCCAAAATTACCTCGGTGGTTCTGCTCCAAACACCGCTGGATCCGACTACTCTGATCCTACTGCAGGAAGCGGCTATGTCTTCCTTGCTGCGGGCACTGCGCCATCAGCTGCTGGACAAATCGGTTACACGCCTTCGGCTATTTGTGGTACTGACGGATCGACCACGACGGGTACCGCTCGGCAGTTTGCTCTCACGATCTATCTCGAAAGCCAATCGACTCCTTACTGCGTCGACAACCACTAGGAACATCAATTTCTAGTCAAAAACCTCTCTATAAAACAAGAGAGGTTTTTGTTTGGCATAGAAACTGCTATGCTTATTAGTAATGGAAAAAATCATCATATATGTGGCACTCGTCCTCGTTGGTCTTTGTCTAGGTAGCTTTGCTGGGGCAACCGTGTGGCGTCTTCGCGCTCGTCAACTTAAGGCCGATAAAGCGGCAGGCGAGCCTATTAACCACGCTGAATTTAAGCATCTAGAGAAGCTGACGAAATCAAGTATGTTACATGATCGGTCGCAGTGTTTGCATTGTTCCTATGTGCTTCGCTGGTATGATCTGATTCCACTCGTGAGTTGGCTATCTCTGGGCGGTAAATGCCGTCAGTGTCATCATAAGATTGGGTATTTTGAGCCGCTCATCGAGCTCGGGGTAGCCACCTTTTTCGTAGCTTCATATGCGTTTTGGCCGTATCAACTGGATACGGGCCTCGCGATTACCCAATTTATTGTGTGGTTGATTGCAGGCGTGGGCCTCGCGATACTTTTTGCCTATGACATAAAGTGGTTTTTGCTCCCTGATAGAGTCAACTTCGTGGTAATAGGGCTTGGCCTCATTACGACTATACTCGTTATTCTTCAGGCAAGTGACTATGTCAGTGCATTCTTTAGTATTGTCGGGTCTGGAGTCATCTTAAGCGGTCTGTATTTCATCCTTTATGTCATCTCAAGGGGCAAATGGATTGGTTTTGGCGATATAAAACTGGGACTTGGCCTCGCGCTCCTTCTAGCTGATTGGCGACTAGCGTTTATCACGCTGTTTGCCGCTAACCTTATCGGGTGTATTATTGTTATTCCTGCCATGATACGAGGCACTCTCAAGAGGAACTCGCATATTCCGTTTGGACCGCTTCTTATTGCGGGAGCAGTTGTCGCGCAGTTTGTCGGACTCTATCTCGTCGACGTCTATTTTTACACCTTGTCCTAAACACCTTCCACCGACGTGCTTATGCTATAATTATGCGTAAATGGGCAGCATATATCACTCCGGTTTTACGATCATTGAAACGATGCTTTTTCTGGCTATTACAGGTGTACTCGTCGTAGCAATTCTGGCTGGGTCTGGCGCCGCTATTAACAACCAACGCTACCAAGACAGCGTCACGAACCTTAAAACGACCCTTCAAGATGAATATTCTCAGGTGGCAAACGTAAACAATCCAACACCACCGTCCCAGCTGAGCTGCGCGTCGGTCACCGGCGACCCAAGCACGCCCTCGGAACCTCGAGGTGAGGGTAGCTGCGTGATTATGGGCCGATTTATCTCAATCGTCGGAACGACTATCACGGCGAGTTCTGTCGTAGGGTACAATTCCAAAGATGAGTCGTTCTATGCAAATAAAACAGACATACAGGAATTGCAAGATTATACATTAGCCCTCATCCCAAGTACGACGACGAATAACGAAATCGAATGGGGATCGCAAATTGCGTGGCCAAAAAGTGGAGCGGACGCGAAATCTCCAACGACACCTCGTACAATCAGTATTCTGATCATACGATCGCCAAAGAGTGGGCTAACGTATACCTTCACCGGTGACAGCGCGTCAACAAATGTATCGGCATTAATTGTGGCGGGGAATTCGATTCCTGGTCAGTCCCAGCGTCGAATCTGCGTCGATCCTAACGGCCTGGCTGTTGCTGGGGGACTAGCGGTATTTATCGATGCCTATGCGGCTGGCCCGACAGCCATAGAAATTCGGACAAATGATATGGGAGATAACGCAACATGTTAAAGCGTCGACGTCAGGCTGGCGATACGCTTATTGAAGTGCTTTTTGCGGTGACCGTCTTTAGCCTCGTCGTGGTAGGGAGCATATCGATTATGAATCAGGGCGCGAATGCCTCGGAGCGCGCACTCGAGATTACGCTTGTACGGCAGCAAGTTGACGCTCAGGCTGAATCACTCCGGTTCCTGCATGATTCATACGTCTCTGCATATACATCTGGGGCTAGTTATACCGGACCTGCGGCTCAGTGGGCGGCTATGCTGACAAGTATTATCGCGACAAACGAAACCAGTGCGACCTCGTTCGGTAGTCTCTCGTCGACTTGTCCCACGCCACCCAAAGGCAGTTTTATCATCAATAGTAATTCTGCCACGTTTCTTAGCGGTAATAGTGTGAGCCTCGTGCCAGCGTCGTCATATGCTCAGGTTGATTACACTACGAACCCAGTTTCAGCGGGCGGAATTTGGGTTGAGGCGGTCCGAGCCGCCACAAGCACCGATACGACGCAGGCTAATGCAGGCTACATCGATTTCCATATTTTGGCGTGCTGGCCAGTTGCAGGCAGTACCGTTCCAGCAACGATTGCGACGATTGTGAGGCTATATGATCCGCGTGGCTAAAGGGTTTACCTTAATCGAATTGATGCTCTCGATGAGCTTTATATCGGTGCTCCTCATTGCTATCGCTGTTACGGTTATACAAATTAGTAATATTTATAATCATGGTCTGACGGTCAAAGACGTTAATCAGGCGGCTCGTTCACTTTCCTCGGAGCTGCAAAGTAGTATTTCTGAGTCGGCACCGTTTGCGATTGAATCGGGAGCAGGCAGCCGTTACATCATACAGTCTTGGGGCGGACGACTGTGCACTGGCCAATACAGTTATATATGGAATTACGGCTTCAACCTGAATAATGCAGTGAGTAATAATAATTACAGCGATACAACCCTGAATGTCTATACAACGTCGCCTTCGACGCTTATCCGTTTCGTGAAAGTTCCCGATACCACCGCGCTGTACTGTACGGTCAGTAATGGTAAATACGCCGACGTCGATCCTAACGGAGCGGTTGATTTACTCAATGTTGGTGACCATAGTCTGGCCATTCACAGTTTTACGATTGTGTCGGCACCAGGAGCAATTGATCCTAAAACCGCCGAGCGACTATATAGTATATCGTTCCTGGTCGGTACAAATGATCAGTCTGCGCTCGTTAGCGGTTCAACGGCCTGTAAGTCGACAAGTGTCAGTGGAGCAGATCCAGCGTACTGTTCGGTACAACTCTTTACGCTAGTGGTTCGCGCCGGAAATGAGCTAAGATAGTATGGGAGGACGTATAGCGAGTATGAATACAAAACAATACGGCGCCGTTTCACTTTTCATCGTTATCTTTTCGATGCTTCTTATCACGATTGTGACGGTCAGTTTTATTCGTATTATGCTCCAGGATCAGCAGCAGGCGAGCACTCAAGATTTGTCGCAAAGTGCCTATGACTCGGCTCAAGCTGGAGTAGAGGACGCAAAACGAGCTATTCTACAGTATCAATCAATCTGTGCCACCGGCACCCAAACAGCATGTGATAACGCTGCCGCGGTGCTGAAGTCGACGGATTGTAATGCTGGGCTTGCGGGTATTCAAACCTATGTACCAGGCAGTGAAGTACAAGTGCAGCAAACTCAAAGTGCAGGTGATGTGTCGCTCAACCAAGCTTATACATGCGTTACTATCAATCTCCAAACACCCGACTATATTGGGGTACTGCCCGCAAATGCTTCAAAGGTTATTCCACTTGTTGTTCCAGCTGGAAGTACGTTTAATACGGTGACTATTCAGTGGTTTGCCTCTCAAGATTTAGGAGCTTCGAGTAACTCTGCAGTTGACTTACAGCCGCTCAATTCGACTGTAACGCCGCTGCTTACGGCGTGGCCGGCAAATCGCCCGTCGGTTATGAGAGCGGAGTTAATGCAGGTTGGCAGCTCGTTCACACTAAACAATTTTGATAACTCGGCCGGGGGGCAAAGTGATGTTAATACATTGTTCTTGTATCCATCCGCTAACCAAGCCGATACGCAAACATCATTTTCAGTTGACCAACGCAAGACCAAAAACGCGCTTAGTGGCGCTCAACTTGTAACTTGCAAGGCTAGCCTCTCAAGCGGTGGCTACGCGTGTTCAATAAATATCACGCTGCCAGATCCAATTAACGGTGGGGCTCGAACGGCATACCTACGTCTGACACCACTCTATAACAAGACGAATTACAAAGTCATCCTATCGAATGGCGACCTTACCAATCCGACACTTTTCAATGGGGTTCAACCAGAGGTAGATTCAACTGGCCGAGCAAATGATTTGTTCAGACGTGTCCAGAGTCGTGTAGAGGTTGTTGACCCTGCTTTTCCTGATGCTGCTGTTGATATCACGGGTAGTTTCTGCAAGGATTTCTCTGTCACGAACCTCACGACTGACTACAATCAAAGTTCAGCGTGTTCGCCTTGATCATCGGTTTCACTGTGAAACTTTTCATACGTTTCGCGTAGGTGCTGGTCTGTGACGTGTGTATAAATTTGTGTCGTACTGATATTGCTATGACCGAGCATTGCTTGAACACTGCGAAGATCTGCGCCGTTCATGAGTAAATCTGTGGCATAACTGTGCCGCATGGTGTGGGGACTGACGTGTTTGGTGATCCCGGCAAGCCGCGCATACCTCGTTACGATACGTTGAACGCTACGAGCGGTGAGTCGTCGAAAATCACCACTGTTGTCTACGACATTATTACGGCTATAACTTAAGAAAAGCGGAGGAAGATTATCCATTCGTGCGGCCAAATAGGCATCAATGTGGCTGGCTGCACTTTCGCTAATAAATATAGGACGGTCTTTTTGGCCTTTTCCACGCACCATAAACTCACGCCGCTTTGTATTAATATGGTCTCGGTTGAGATTTACGAGTTCTGATACGCGAAGGCCACTTGAAAATAGCAGTTCGACAAGTGCACGGTCCCGCAGACCCGTGTCAGTCGAGGTATCGATTTGTTCAAGCAGCCGTTCAATCTCGTCGTAATTCAGAAACGTGACTTGTTTACGGGTAATTTTGGGCAGTTCAATTTTTTCGGGTGATAGGCTAGGAATATCACGTTTGGACAGATAGGCAAGGAAGCCGCGCAGGGCAATAAGGTGGTAGCTTTGAGTGATTGTTGCAAGTTCATCATCGTTGTTATTTTTATAACGATTAAGCCATAGCCTATATTTACGCACCATTTCTGTTGTAATCTTTTCGACCTCAATGTTCTCGCTAAATTCAACAAAACGTTCCAGATACAAAGTGTAATTTTCGGCTGTTCTCGCGCTACGACCACCTTCTACTTCAAGGTGTTCAACGTAATCGAGTAATAATTCCGACATATACATACTATTAGCATAGCCTAAAAGACCTTCAGTCGGTACAATAGTTCGTATGCATAATCTCTTCGAAACAATCGTCCTCGGTATCATACAAGGCTTAACAGAGTTCATTCCGGTCAGTAGCTCGGGCCATCTTGTAATCGCACAGTACTTCTTTTCGGGAGCGTCAGACCATTTGTTTCTCGAATTTATAGATGTGGGTACTACCGTCGCGTTACTGGTCTATTTCCGTAAAAAAATCGCATCTATCCTACGTGATATTTTTCGCGACAAAAACTACACATTAGCTCGTAATATTCTCATTACGGCTATACCCGCTGGCGTTGTCGGTTATCTGTTATCGGACTTTATTAATAGTTCATGGTTCTTTGGGTCAATTGTGGTTGTCCTGGTAGGGCTGGCTGTCGTCGGTGCGGTTATGGTGATTGTTGAAAAGCTCCCAAAGGCAAAGCCAGTCGAAGACGGCGCCGCGCTCAGTGCCTCGCGAGCGTTTGTCATCGGTATTTTTCAGGTATTTGCTCTCATTCCTGGTGTGTCTCGTTCTGGTTCGACTATTATTGCGGGACGACTATCAGGTCTTAGTTCTAAGGCTGCAGCAGAGTATAGCTTCCTCGCATCACTCCCTATCATGCTAGGAGTAATGGTGAAGCTTCTGGCAGGCCACACGGAACGGACGTATATGTTTGCGAACCTAGGTACGTTATTCGTCAGTAACCTTTTCGCCTTCATCGCTGGTATGATCGCAGTTGGATTCATGATGCGGTATCTCTCTCGCCACAGTCTGGCGCTCTTTGGCTGGTACCGAATTGGCCTTGCCGCTGTAGTCCTGGTCGTACTTTTGGTACACTAGTTATAATGTTAATAGAATAAACCCCTATGGAGGTCCCGTATGTCCAGTATTGAACGAACACTTATTATCCTAAAGCCAGACACGATTCAACGTGGTCTTGTTGGCGAAATTATCACACGTTTTGAGCGCGCTGGACTTAAGATTGTCGCTATGAAGATGATAGCTCCCGACGAGCTTCATTTTCATAAACACTACGAGGGAATCAGTAGTATCATTAGCCGCTGGGGCCAGGATGTTTACGACGTGCTGCTTCACCATATGCAAGAGACACCCGTCATTGCCTTTGTTCTAGAAGGCGTTGAGGCGGTTTCATATGTGCGCAAGCTTGTAGGTACAACCGATCCCAAAGAGTCGCCAGCGGGCACGATTCGCGGCGATTACACGCATATTACACGGGCATTTACTAATCCCGTCGATGCACCTTGGTCAACAATGCCGAACATTCTTCACGCGTCAGGAGATAGTGACGAAGCTGCGAAAGAAATCGCCCTTTGGTTTAGCCAGAATGAAATCTACGCTGATTACGACACTGCGCAGGGGCCGGTCATCCGGGGGCACGTCCCACCTAAAAAATAGGTGGTTTTGTAGGAGTAACGCTATAATGATGGGGTGGGCTCACGAACGAGACTATGCCTCGGTAGCTCAACTGCCCGAGCGGAGCGGAAATATAGAATAAGCAAGCTCTATCCAGTTGAAACGGATGAAAGCACTTATAAAGGGTATAATTGAATAAATGCCTCGGTAGCTCAACTGGATAGAGCAGATCCGTCCTAAGGATAAGGTTGTAGGTTCAACTCCTGCCCGGGGTACCAAAAATTATGAGTAAACAAGAAGACACATCAGATCAGCCCGAACAGCTCGACTTTGAGGGCCAGCGAAGCGATGAGAAACTGCTGTTTATATTTCGTCGTCACATTATTGCTATGCGCAAGGGCTTTTATTTGCTCTTAATTCCACTGGTGATTACCGCCATACCTCCGCTTATCTGGCAAAGCAACCTTGAGCTCTTTTGGCTGCCACTTGGAGGATTTACACTTGGCCTGGTGCTTTTCTTTTATCACTTTATCTTGTGGTATTTTACGATCTATATCGTCACTGATCAACGCATTCGTCAGGTGACTCAAAAAGGCTTCTTTGGCAAGGACGTTATTGAGCTGCGACTGTCAAAGATTCAAAACATAAGCTATAATATACCTGGATTCATGGGTGAAGTTTTCCAATTCGGAACTATTGTGATTCAGACGTTCGTGGGTGATCTGGTCATTCATAACGTCGAACATCCTGACAAAACGTACAATAAATTACAAAATGCTGTTGCCAACGCTGTTGAGCATCAAGAGGATCATGAAGAAATTAGTCTCTAAAATTTTACGCAGAAAAAGTAATGACGACGCACCGAGCCGGATTACAAACGATACTGTCGCGGAACACCGCGAACGTATCTTGGCTGGTGGGCGCCGCTTTAAGTATCCGGTTCAATACGCACGCCATAGACTCGTTTTCAACGCTATTATCATCAGTGTTGCAGCCTTGATCGTTATTATTGCCGTAGGCTACTGGCAACTGTATCCGGCACAAAATACCAGCGAGTTTGTCTATCGGGTGACAAAAGTCTTGCCGCTGCCCGTCGCGTACGTTGATGGCCAAGAAGTACCCTACAGTGACTATCTCATGAAATATCTCAGCTCCGTGCATTATCTCGAACAAAAGGAACAGGTGAGTCTTAAAAGCGACGACGGCAAGCGTCAGGTAGAGTTCATTAAACAAAGTTCGCTTGACGATGCTATTGCCGATGCGTATGCCCGTAAACTTGCCGATAAACTCGGTATTACGGTGAGCGACACAGAACTGCAGGCTTTTTTGAAGGCTCAACGCCAATCAAGCGACGGTGAAGTGTCTGAACAAACCTACGACGCAGTCATTCTTGATTACTATGGATGGAGTCCTGACGAATATACCTATGCTATGAAAGTAAAGATTCTTCGCCAAAAAGTGACCTACGCAGTGGACGCAGATGCTAAAGCAACTTCTGACTCGCTAGCGGGTCAAGTAGTTGCGCCAAACGCTAACTTCCAGACGATTGCGGGTGACATCAACAAGGCAACTCCCGGGAAAGTTGTCTATGGAAGTTCCGGCTTGGTGCCGAAATCTAATCAGGACGGTGGATTAGCCAGTGTTGCCGCTACATTAACCAAAGGTCAAGTATCAAGTGTTATAAAATCTACAACAGGTGGAGGATATTATTATATCCGCTTGCTTGATAGCAATGCAACTCAGGTGAGTTATGAATTTATCCAAGTGCCGCTCACTGAGTTCAACAAAGAGCTCGCTAGTGTTAAAACGGCTAATAAAGTGACACGACTTATTTCCGTTGCGCCACTTTCGGCAACCACTAACTAAAGGAGGACATATGTTTACATTGCCAGCACTACCTTACGATTACGACGCACTCAGTACGTTCGTCAGCAAGGACATCATGATGCTTCATCATGATAAACATCACCAGACGTATGTTGATAAGCTCAACGCCGCTCTTGAAAGTACCCCAGAACTGACGGGCAAAACCATCGAAGAATTGCTTATGAATATCGATTCGCTGCCAGCAGGCGTTCAGGCTGCGGTTCGTAACCACGGCGGCGGACACTATAACCACAGTTTATTTTGGCAGTGGATGTCACCAAATGGTGGAGGCGAACCAACTGGCGAATTGGCTGACAAGATCGTAGAGAAGTACGGCAGTTTTCAAGGCTTTGTTGACGAATTTACAGCGAAATCCTTAGCCGTATTTGGCAGCGGGTGGACATGGTTGCAACCTGATATGTCGATTATTACGACCAGCAATCAGGATACTCCTATTGGACAAGGACTTCCAGCGCCGCTTCTCGGCCTTGATGTCTGGGAACACGCCTATTACTTAGACTACAAAAACAAGCGCGATGAGTACGTCAAAGCGTGGTGGACCGTCGTTAATTGGGACTTTGTCGCCAGCCGCCTCCACTCGTAGAAAAACTTGCTATCAGCTACACTAGAGCTAGTGATAGATATTAAAGATTACGGTTACAACGAGATATACGCTGCGCAGTTCGCAGACTTAGGTCTTTTAGACTGCATACCAGGACGCGTGGTGGCCGATTACGGCGGGTATTTGCGAGTTGTAACACCCGGGGAGGTAGAAGCCGAAATAGCCGGCGCGCT
>Ga0105240_10000905_pt1 | contig 52980 bp, 39 predicted proteins | sample KBSC54metaG_FD_80426 | JGI IMG/M metagenome (GOLD analysis project Ga0105240, IMG submission 80426) | Corn rhizosphere microbial communities from Kellogg Biological Station, Michigan, USA - KBS C5-4 metaG | ecosystem: Host-associated > Plants > Roots > Rhizosphere > Soil | place: Michigan, USA... | reverse complement strand
GACAGCCACACATTCACTTATTCAACAGAACTTAATTGATGGCTACTGGCTATTTGTTAATCCAATTATTCTTGGACGAGGCATTCCATTGTTTGTAGACATCAAAGACAAAATAAAACTAAACCTATTGACTACCCGACAATTTACTTGTGGGGTAACTGAACTGAATTACGCAGTGGACAGACAATAACAACGAACCGCAATATTCGTTTTCGGGCAATCAAGTAAGCCAAAAGAAAAAGACAACAGCAAGCCCTTTATATTGGGCGTAATTTAAAAATTCATAGACAAATTGCCAGTTCAGAATTAGCTATTACATATCATTCCAGGTGTACACGGTGAATATATTGGGGAAATAACAACATTTCGCTTCTCCCAAGAGTTGACGAAATATTTGGAAAATGCACTTGTGGAATTAAATAAATACCTGTAAATGCCCAATAATAATATCATTTTCCAATAAATAAAAAAAAGCCCTGATTTCAAGGCATTGAGAAAATTTAGTAACAGATTAGTGGCAGAATTATTTAGTCGGATAAAATTTTGACAATAAATCTTTTGCAGGCACTTTTTTAATCTCCCCATCTGTATAGATGACAAGAGACCGACCACTGGCCGCGCTTTCTTCTACTAACTTACGGGAAGCCTCTTTTATACCCCTTAGAATTTTTTCGGATAATTCAGTAAGTTCTGATTTATTGCTTTCCATTTTGTTTACTTTGAGCCAGAATAGTATTCCAAGTATAGCTATTTAAAATCATACTTTCACCATTTTGTATGCCTTGAGCAACCAGTTCTGGGATAATGCCCCTGTTATCAACAATCATCCAGGTATCACATATCGGTGTATACAAAACCAGGAGAATGTAACCAAAAAAAAAGTAATGTGATTCTATATCCTAAATTCCGGGCATTCTTTAGGAAAGAAACATAACTTCTTGTCGCTAAAGTTGTTTCAAACGCAAAATTGACCTTAGTCTTCATTAACTCATGAATACGTTGCAGCATGATTCTACCCGCTTCAAAAGCTACGCTTTCAGGATTGAAAGGAGAAAGCCCCTCTGCAATACAATCAGCATTTACAAATTCCTTACAATTAAGCATCTCCGGTAAAATTGTAAAACTTGCCGTAGTTTTACCAGCTCCATTACATCCTGCTATTATATAAAGATTTAGCATAATTATAAAAATAGCCTATTTTAATTAACTGATACTTATACAATAAAAAACACTCGATCTCAGATATTCATTTTCCAAGGTACCTCATAACACAAAAACCGGCCCCGTTTAAGAGGCCGGCCTGGTTGGAAGGTCGCAATAAAGGTTGGGTGTAACAGGAAAGGCGCCGATAGGCAATGGCTATGGTAATCAGAATATATACTAACTTTTTGACTTTCGCTTCACCAGCTCCATCTCCACTAACTTGAACATCTCCCCTTCCGTCAAACCACAAAGACGGGCAATGATCAACAATTCCTTCACAGTGAAATCCTCCACCTTGTTGATGAGTTCGGTAAACCGGGGACCACGCTTCCCAAGGTCAGCAGCAACCACCGATTTCTTGATAAACTTGAAAATATCCGGAAACGATTGGATTTTCCCTTCATTCAACATCGGTTTAATGATTTCGTAGCGCGGATCCCGTGGTCGCATAGTCAAAGAAAAGATTTAAAGATTCTCCGAGATTTGTGTTTGCCATTTTTTCCTATTTAAGCTGCTTGTTTTTCACTTTTTATGTGCAGGTATTTCACTTTTTATGCGCCGATTTGACCTTTCGACGCTCCCGGACCTCTTCATTCCGGTAATCCATGCTATAGGGGTAGTAAAGGAATTTGCATGGACATCAAAAATACTAAATTTAGCAGAATTAAACTAATTTATTTAGCAAAATAAAACCCGAAAATCCTTCAAAGAGCTGATTACTAACACACAAAACCATATCCTATAACCCAAAATTCTTCTTATAATATGCACACACTTTTTTCATCAAACATAGCGGGCACTCCGGCTTCGGACGACATATCTCCCTGCCAAGAAAAGACATCGCCATACCCGCCTCCCACTCCTTCTCCGGAAGAAGCTTCATGAGCCGCTCCTCTATCTTCTTCGGATCAGCCACACGCACGATCCCCAACCTCTGCGCTACCCTCACTACATGCAGATCGACAATAACCCCCTCCGCCGGCCGGCCCGCCTCCCGCAATATCACACTAGCCGACTTCCTGCCGATACCAGGTAACGCCGTGAGCCCCTCCATCGTAAGCGGGATCCCACTATCCGTTTTTACCTCCCGCGCAATCCTCACCAGCCAATCCGCCTTATGCGCAAAATTCCTTACACCCTTAAAAAAAGGGAAAAGCCCGGCCGCTTCCACCTTCGAAAGCGCCTCCATATCCGGAAAAGCGTTAAACAACGACGGCGCCAGCTCGTTGATATGATCATCTGAACTTTGCGCCGACAAAACAACCAATACCACCAGTTGGTAAATATTCTTATACTTCAGGGGATGCTTCCGCCCCTTATACTTCCTCAATAGCGGCTTCAAAGCTTCCACCCAATCTATTCTCGCAGCCATATAAATGGAAACATTTAGACCCCAAAGGTAGCAAAATGTCCCATCCGCCGGTCTGCCATCCCCCCTCACCTGCCATCCCTCGCCCCAGGCCATCCACCCGCCCCCTCACTTCACCGCCGTCGGCCTCACCGCAGTCAGGGGTATCTCCCCCTTGAACATCTTCCCTCCATCATTTGTCAACCGCATATAATAATCCGCCGAACAAGCCGTCCCATCCTCATCCAGCGTGACAAACCCTGCCCCCGCCGGCACCATGGATTGATCCTCCGCAGTCTTGGCTATCTGGTTGGCTTCATTATATTCATCGAACATGGAGATATAGATACCCTGCACCCCCAGCCGCGTCATATCGTAAAACTGCCTCCACATAAAGTCCCCATGCACCCGCTGATGTTGTTGCAAGTCGCCCGGCAGCACGCAAGGCTGGTAGTCGATGCCATTGTCCTTACAAAATTTGAGGTCATCCGTTTGTACGCCCACATAAAAATTGTCCACATCGATGATCTTGCCAATACGCCCCACCATCCAGGGCGACAGCATATCGAAATCTTTGTATACATCGATAAAGGCCGGACGCGAATCGCTATTCTGATCCCTCCAGTGCGTCGGTACCCCGCCGATAACATAACACCCCTGCCCCTTAAACCAGTCGATCACATCCTTACACGCCGACGCGCCCCAGGGATGATTGTTATCGCTGAACCCAAAACCCCAGATACATACCACCGGCTTCCCATTCTGTTTCGCATAAGCCGGAGAAGAAGCATAAGCCTTCATCTTATTCGTCCAGTCGTCCTTTATCTGCGATTGCATATTCGTCCACCCGCTGACATCATACATGATGTAGAACTTGCGTCCATGCTTTTCCGACGCCTTCTTCACCTTGGCAGCCATGGTATCCCTTATTGGCCCCTCGATGCCATAGGGGCTGAATCGCTGCAACGCCGCCACATCCAACCCGAACCGTTCCATCCAGCCGAACTGTACATCCACAGTCTGATCGCTATAGGAAGAAAACAAGGTCGCGGGAGAGCCGTTGCCAAGATTCGCAAACCCCGTAGCAAATGTGGAAGTATAATCCCGCACATCGGGCCATGATGCGAAACCTTTGAGTGCAATAGTAGGCGTTTGACCCCAGTCGGTAGACCAGTGCCACCATGCGTCGATAGGCGACCCATCCCCTTTACAGGCAAACCAGCCCTGGTAGCCTACCGTGATCTTGCCTACCACATCCCCCTTGGGAGAAGGCCATTGCTTCGGTGGATCAGGAGGTTTCTGCCCGCCGGAACCACCGTTTTTTGAACATCCCCCAATCGAGAAAAAGACCACAAACGATACCCAGATAAACTGTAGTATTTTCATAATTATTATTTTGTCTGAATAACCTTTTTTATACTGCCGTCATTATTATAACCCAGCGTGTCGACACAGATGGAACGCAGCCAGTCGAAGTGCGACAACGAACTGTTGTGATAAAAAGCATACCACTGTCCTTTGTATTGCACAATGGAGCCATGATCAGTATAGCTGTCCGTAGGATCGATATACACCCCCCGAAACAACCAGGGTCCCAACGGACTGGAGCTCGTAGCATAACACATCCGGTTATGCTTTCCCGACACATCATGGTTATCCGCATAAGACAGGTAATAAACACCATTCCGCTTATGCACCCACGTAGCCTCATGAAAATCCACCAATCCCTGCATGGACCGCATCTCTCCATCGATCTCCATCATATTATCCTTTAGCTTGCCTCCCTTACAAACACCGCCGCCGCCATAATAGAAATAGGCCTTCCCATCATCATCCACAAAAACACACGGGTCGATAAAAGACTCCAATCCCTGTATATACCCCTTTACCGTAAAATCACTGGCCGGATGCGTACTAATAGCCACTCCGATCTTCCACGTAGTATTCCAGGGCGAACCACTCGGATGCGGAAAATAGAAGTAGTACATCCCATTCTTATACGCGCAATCCGGCGCCCACATAAAATTACCATCAGGCGTACCCCAGGGCACCTGGCTGGCCGCCAATATCTGTCCCTCATCCCGCCAATGCACCATATCATCCGTGGAAAAGACATGATACTGGTCCATCAGATCACAGCCCCGCGGCGGAGCGATGTCATGGGAAGGATACACATAAAGCCGCCCATCAGGCCAGACATGGGCCGACGGGTCAGCAGTATATATGCTCGTGATAAAAGGGTTCTTATGCGCCGTATCGAAATAGGAAGGCTTCTTTTCCACTGGTAGTTGTTCCTTTTTAGAGGAACAGACAGTAAGGAACAGGAATGTCAGTGCTGCAAATAGCCATATTCTCTTATTCATAATTCATCGCCCGCTGGGCTTTTTGTTGATATAAATTTTAAAATTTATGGCCTCCGCTGTACAATGATACCGTCGATACCGAAGGTCTGATCCGCCGTTGCCTTGGCTGCCGTCCAGAAAAATATCTTGAAATAGTTCATAGCCGCCAGATTGGGTCCTCCATCCCCTGTCACACCGCCATCTGCAAAGTTTAACGTCAGCTGGTTCCATCCGTTCTTAAGCTTCGGGATGATATCAGCCAGCCCCCAGCCCACCCGGTTCTTGTCCGGGTCCTTCATGCTGCTGAACTGTATCTGGCCATCCAGCTTCAATAAGGAGACATCCGGCACATAGAACCAGAATTGCAATTGCCCATTGGCCATTGTGAGCTTGGTATCCAGGTCAGTAGGCAGCGTCGCAATGAATTGAAGGAAATCATTTCCCGCCGTGATCGTACCCTGCAGATACCCCTTACCCTCCTTCATACCAGTGGTGGCGATCACAGGCGTTCCCACAGTCTGCCAGTCATCGGCCTTATCACAATTCTCCACTACTATAGGCGCCGGCGCAGGCACAGCGATCACCTTGATATCGTCTATACCGAACGTCTGGTCACTCGCCGCCTTCGCAGACAACCAGAAAAACACCTTGAAATAGTTCATGGCCGTCAGATCCGGACCAGTATCACCAGACATACTGGCATCCGAAAAGTTCAGCTTCAATTGGTTCCAGCCGTTCTTCAGCGTCGGGATGATACCAGCCAGGCCCCAGCCGATCCGGTTCTTGTCCGGGTCCTTTGCGCTGCTGAACTGTATCTGGCCGTCCAGCTTCAACAACGATACATCCGGTACATAAAACCAGAATTGCAGCTGCCCGCTGAACATCGTCGCCTTTACATCTATATTCGTAGGCTGCGTGTTGATGAACTGAAGAAAATCATTCCCCGCCGTGATCGTACCCTGCAGATAACCCTTCCCTTCTTTCATACCCGTGGTAGCGATCACAGGCGTACCCACCGTTTGCCAGTTGTCCGCCTTATCGCAATTATCGAACTCCACAGACAGGTCCGTCACAGGTGGAGGAGGTGGCGGCGGCGGTGTTGGTTTCAGACCGCTGGTATCCCTCGAAGGGAATTTTTCTTTGTTACAACCGGCTATAGCAAGCCCCAGCATGATCACCGAGCCGGCTATAAAAATCTTTATATATCTCATTTTGTTTTCATTTAAAAGTTTATACGCATCCCCATCTGGCGTCCATGGACTGATCCCCTCATTTCGGAACATCAACCTTGATGATCTCCGACAGGTTATAGCTCTTGTCGTCGTTATTGAACCTCACCCCCACACGCACAAAGAACGTACGTCCCTTGATCAGATTCGGGACAACCATCGTAGGCGACTTGTCCGACGCCGTCATCGCAGACCAGTCTTTGTTAATAGACACCTTATTGGCATCCGAAAAATCGAAGATCGATGCCCCGGGTCCCACGATCCTGGTGGTATTGATAAAAGGCTGCATCTCTAACACCGTCGGAATACCTGCATCGATAGGCGCCTGCATGTCGAAATGGATCGACAACGTCGTGCTGTCTGCCATATCCGCCGTAAAATTCGCCAGCGTCAGATAAGGCGTCAGCTGAAAATCCAACGTAGTGCCCTGCCGGATGTCGATCTCCTGCGGAGCCACAGGCCAGAAAGCGCCCCCCTTGATCGAGACACGATAATGACCACTGAACAGCTCGGTATTCTGATAAGTCCCGTCATATTTAACAGGTATATCCTGCGGCGTCGGCGTGGAGCTCCAGTCCAGCTGCTCCAGCCGTATGCTGAAATTGCCTGTACAGGTCTGTACCATATTCTTCGAACTCGTGCCGTCCTGGAAGATATTGCCTTGCAGCGACGCATTCGGACCAGGGTAATTGTCCTTTTTTATGCAGGAAGAGCCTGCGATCAGCATGGACATCCCTAAAAAAATGAGGCTGATTCTATACTTCATAATATCAATAGTTTGGATTATTAGGAAAGAGATTCGGATTCTTATTCAGCTCCCCACCCGGCAGCGGTTCATAGTAAAACTTCTTGTCGAAATTGTAGTTCCGCTGGAAAGATTCCGGCTCTTTCAGGAATATATACTTCCCTTCATCATGGATGTAGTAAGGCATCAGGGCATGGAATCGTGCATTGTTCAACAGCACATCCGCAATCCTCCACCGCTTGATATCCCACCAATAATGATTTTCAAAAGCCAGCTCCTTGCACCGCTCATTCCGCACCATATCTGTCGTCATATCGGCCAGCGTCAGCGCAGAGGCGCCCGCCCTGTCCCGTATATCATTCAGACAGACTAAGGCATCATTCAGCGCTCCGGTCTCGATATCTGCCTCGGCCCGGTTCAACAACACTTCGGCATAGCGGAATTCGATCCAGTGCGTAGTGCTCGAAAAGAGCCCGATTTTCTTGATATCCGTTTCCTTATAGTTGATATACTTCCGCACATAGAAGCCGGTGCGCGTATTATCGTCGCCGCCCGAAGAAGGATACATCCCCGCATTCCCGATGATCGTCATCGAAGGGTCACCCGGATAGGTTGTGGTATGATCACCCGAAGGAACAAAGGTCCTGCTGGTCTTTGCCACTTCATCCGCCGACGTACCGCTAAAGCTGGGATAAATACCCCTGCGTATATCGAACAGCTTACCCCGCAAGGTCTCACCAGGGAAATAGATCGTCGCCAGCAACCTCGGCTCCATGCTGGCCCCCTGCCAGAGATCCGATAGATTGTCATACCGGCGCGGCGTCCCGTCGGGATTCGTCACATCCAATACGCCACACCGCTCCACTGTCTCCAGCGTGGGATAGCATCTCGACAGACCATCGCCCGTCATATAGTTCATCCCGCTGTTGGGCGACATCGTGGCATCCCACGAATGCATTCGCTCGGGCTCCCCCGCATAATAATCTCTGACAAGAATATTCTCAGGACTCTGTACATCAAGAAACAAGTCCGTAAAATTTATCACCTTATCAGCCGTTTTCCTGTACAAGGAATATTTGCCATCCAGCAGCTTGGCCGCATCGATCGCCTTTTGGTAAAAGCCCGCAGCTTTGTCCGCAGATATGCCTGCAAATCCCTGTGCACGGGCATCCCCATCTACATAGTTCAAAGAGCCATATTTGGCAACACTTCCCGCATACAGCATCGCACGCGACTTCAGCGCAGCAGCCGCATACTTATTGGCCCTGCCTGATACACTGGTCTCCGGCATGGTATTCCAGGCAGAATCCAGCTCATCCCCGATGAAGTTCCACACATCTTCTTCCTTATCCCTGTGTACCTGCAGCTCTTCGATCGACGCCTGAGGATAATTCTGAACAGTCTTGACAATAGGGATACCGCCATAGCGCTTGGCCAGCGCGAAGTAGTAATAGGCCCGCAGGAAATGCGCCTCGCCGATGAGCCCGGTCACGGTATTGCCGGCAAAATTCTTCGAATATTTCGGCAGCGTCTCCATAAAATAGTTCACATCCCGGATGTCGCTGTAAGGCCAGTAGCCAAAGCCACCGCCGATGTCCATCCCGCCATAGGGACCTACCATCTCTCCACAGGCCCCGCCCGCATGATAGAAATGCTCCCACTCATGGTGGAGATTGAATCCCCCATCTGAACCCCTGCCCCCCGGCCGGTACGTAAAGTCCTCGATAGGCAGCTTGCGATACACCTGCGCCAGGTAAGTCTCGATACCCGCCTCATTCGAAAAGAGCTGGTCATCGCTCAATACATTGGGCGGCTTTATATCCAGCTTCTGACAGGAAGAAAGGACCACGACGCCCATTATAATCAACACCAATAATTTACTTTTCATATGCATTCGTTTAGAAAGAGAGGTTTGCTCCCACATTAAAGGTTCTGTTCAAGGGGTATTTATAACCACCCAGGCCGAAATTGAAGTCGCCGGTAGGTATCTGACCGGGATGCTCGGGATCGACGCCTTCCAGACCGGTAATGGTGAAAAGATTGTAGCTGTTGACATATACACGGCACCCCTTTATCCCTGCCTTGCTTAATATAACACGGGGAATGGAATAGCCCAGTTCCAGTGTCTTCAGCCGCACATAAGTGGCATTCAGCACACCCTTCGTGCTGTTGTTGATCTGGTCATAGTTATATCCCATGGAAGGATATTTGCCAGGCACCCATTTGGTGTTCGGGTCATATACATTGTCATCCGGATTCACCGTATGCCAGCTGTCCAGGAATTTAGACAGCGCGCTCCTGCCATACATCAGCGGCTGTCCGAGCTGCTCCGCATATTCCGTCCAGAAGCCGGTGGCGCCCGCAAACAGCGCATTCAGATCGAAGCCCTTGTAAGCAAGGCCGATATTGAAACCAAAGTTCATCAGCGGCAGGTCATAGGTGGCAATGGGATGATAGTCATCCCCATTGATCACGCCATCATGGTTCCAGTCCTGCATATAATAGTCACCGGGCAGCACGGAATTGTTACCACCACCTGTGTTCACTCCATAATTATGTATCTGATCATAGTCGGTAAACTGCCCGCCGTAATCCACACCCCACCAGATATTGGTGTACCGGTTGGACTGACCATTCTTCCATTGCAGATAGGCGTTACCCTGTTTGGATTCGGTCTTGTTCCGGTTGATCAGGCGCGAATAAGCCAGGTTGCCGCTCACCGTAATACCCAGATCGCCGATCCGGTTGCGATGTGTAAGGGACAGCTCCCAACCTTGCGACCTGTCCCCATCCAAATTCTCGAATGGCAGCGTCACACCGGCCGTCCCGGGCAGATCACCCAGCCGCTTGGCCAGCAGCCCACTCCTGTCACGACGGAACACTTCAAAAGTTCCATCGATCTTCCCCTTCAGCACGGTGAAGTCCAGACCGACATTCGTCATATAAGCGGTATACCAGGTCAGGTTGTCATTCACAAGACCACGGCTGACGGCGCCATTTACGAACTGACCGTTGAACATATACCCCAAAGGCTTGTTGTCCGCAGGGTCCACCGAAGGATAGGTATAACCTGCAACATATTGAAAGGCGACATCGCCATCGTTACCCAATACCCCATAGGAAGCCCGCAGCTTCAGGTTGCTCACCAGGTTGGGAGAAACAAGATGATTGAAGAACGGCTCTTCGCTGATACGCCAGCCCACAGACCCGGCAGGGAAGAAACCCCACTGGCTGGGACCGGGCTTGAACTTGTTCGACCCATCCCGGCGAAAGCTGAATTCTGCTAAGTATCTTCCCTTGTAGTCATAGTTGACCCTTCCTACAATAGCCCTCGTAGCGATCTCATTGACGCCATTGACATTCGTACCACCCTGCTGGTCGCCCGTCTCACCCCCGAAGAGATAATCCACTGGCAGCAGCACATAACGCTGGGCATAGATATTGTCATCTTTGGAATCACTTTGCTCATACAATATCAGCGCTCCCACATTATGGTCGTGAAAAAAGGTATTGTTATAGCTCAGCGACAGCTGGCTCAGCGTAGACGTATTCGACCCATAGGTCCGGTTCAGCGTTCCCTTACCATTCACGCCATTCACCAGGGAAGGAGTATACGTATCCGTGGTAGGGTCATAGGCATAGAGGTTATACATCTTCCTGTACGCCGTGTTATCGCTGACAGTATATCCATAGTTGAACATGCCCCTCGCCTTCAGCCCCTTGACACCCGGGATCTCATATTCCAGGCTCAGCTGGCTTTGCAGGTTCTTGCCTACCGCCTTCTTGAAACCAACCTTCGACGCATCCGTGATAGCCACGGGGTTGGCATTGTCGGGCATCACATTCAGATAGTCATGGTTGTTATTCGCATAGATCTGGTTGATAGGTATCTGGCTCCACGCATATTTGAAGATGGTCCAGAGGTCCTGGTAAGGCTGGTTCTTCGTATCCAGGTAACCACCCACCAGCACTTGCGCCCGCAGCCTGTCCGTGATCTTTACGTTCACATTGCTCCGGACATTCCATCGGTCATAGTCCATGTCGTTCGACTTCAGCACACCGCCCTGCTTCATATATCCCAGGCTAAAAAAAGTGCTTATCTTATCGCTGCCGCCCTGGATGTTCAGGTTATGCTGTACCTGCGGAGCAAACTTGTGAAAGGACGATCCGATCCAGTCAGCGCCCACATAGGTCCCATCTATCCAGGGTTTGATATTCTCATACGTATAGGCAGGCGGCGCATTCGCTATGAAGTTGCCGGCGAAATCCCGCTTCACCTTTTCATTGGTCAGCATCATATAATCCACCGCCCCCACTCCCTCCGGCATGCCGATGAACTGCTGCCAACCCTGGTTGACGGAATAATTAAAGTCGAACTTCCCATTCCGGTTGGCCCCCTTCTTCGTCGTCACAAGGATGACACCATTGGAACCCCTTACCCCATATACAGCGGCAGAGGCATCCTTCAGCACCGATATGCTTTCGATCTCATTGGGGTCCATCCGCTCGATACCGCCCCTGGGCACCCCGTCGATGACCACCAGCGGCGCGCCGCCAAAGCTGCGAAGGTCAAAACTATTCTCATATGCTCCGGGCTCCGCAGTCCTTTGCACCATACGCAGACCAGGAACCTTGCCGGTCAGCATGTTCATCACGTTCTCATTCTTCGTGACGACGATCTCGCTGCTTTTCAGCTGAACCACCGACCCCGTCAGCGTCACCTTCTTTTGCGTTCCATAACCTACCACTACTACCTCTCCCATATCCTTTCCCCCCACATTCATGACCACATTGACCACTCCCCGTGCATTGATCTTTTCCGTCATGTCTTTATAACCCACATAGGAAAAGACAAGCTCGTTCACAGTGGCAGCCACCGAAATACTGAATTCACCTTTATCATTGGTGCTGGTAGCCACTTTACCGGCACCTGTACCCGAAGTCACCGTTACGCCGGATAATGGACTATTATCCTTGGCATCCAGTACCCTTCCCTTGATCGTTTTTTGCTGCGCAGCTGCCCACAAGGGAAGAATAAATAGCAGCATAAGCAAGCGCTTCGTTAGTTTTGATCTCATAGCATTTTATGTTAGATTTAAGGAATTACAAAAACATCCCGCCCGTCGAACAACTAAGACGTCAATACATATATACCTTATATTTTTCGGTCATTACCGGGACAAATACCCTTTGCAGCAAAGGGCAGAGAGATGGGACAACTTTTCATAAAGCAGTTTTTCGTTAAGTAGTATGACACGAAATTGCCCGAAAAGCATTAATCAGGGGGTTAATAAACCTATTAACAGGAAAAATTATTAAATTAATTTTACAAGACATTGATAGTCAAACATCCTCAACGCTCACTCCGATTTCACTTCCAAAAGATAACGATGCCCCGTCTTTGAAAAAAAAGTGATCTTATCCGAAGAAGAAGATGGAAGAACAGGCTCCTTCCCTCCATCTGTAACATCATACACGACCACCTTGCCCGTCTGCCACGGCCGCTTGATCGACACTGTCCCTCCTGCTCCGCTGACGATCTCCACATGGGTAATCTTCCCGTTTTTCAGTTCGGCCGAGACCAGGAAGGCGCCTTTTGCACGCAGGCGGGTAAAAGAAGCATCTTTAGACAAAGGCCATACAGGAAAAATCCGGATCACCCCTCCTTCACTTTGCAACAGCATGGAATGAATGCCTTCGATAGCACCGGCTGTTTCTATCCCTCCGCCCCCCTGGAATGCAGTGTAATTGGATGCCCGCCAGTGAAAAGTGATGGCGGTTTTCAGTCGTTGATAGAGGTCGGCAGCCGGCCAGCCGATCCTGGCAGCAACAGGCCAGTGTTTGGGAAAGCCGTTATGCTCACTGCCTCCCTGGTTCACACACCATCCTCCCAGTTGATCGAGGGATTGAAGCGCAATGCGTAACTGTGCCGTATCCGATCCGAGATAAATGTTCTCCCCCGGGAATACCGCCCCTTCCAGGTTCACAGGCTGGTCCCCGGGATGGAAAAGCCTGGAAGGGTCAGTCGACCCTTTCATGACCGCCGCCTCCACAAACACCTTCTGCCCATTCCGTATGACTGTGGGATAGTCGCTCAGATGATCCAGCATGTCCTGCCATGAGGACACACGGTCCTTATCACATTGCAACGTCGAAGCCGCCTTGATCAATGTCCTGTATAGCTTCCTTATAAATCCGATATCCAGGTTAGGGTTGACATCATCCGAACCCTCATGCGCCGAGGAGTGCACAATGGTATATGGCAAGCTATCCTTCGAAATATAGGAGCTGTAGAAGGCATCCAGCTCCTTCAGATAAGGGTAGAGCGTGTCTTTTAAGTAGCGCAGATCGGAAGTATATTCATAATACCATATCAGCGGCAGGGCGACAAAAACACTGTTGGACTTCTGGTCGGTGGGCAGTTTGCTGATATTTTTTACAGGCGCCACCGGCAAAGGATCCGGTGGCGGACTGATCATATGATAGGGAGTAATAGATCGCTGGTGACAGACGCCTTCAAAGCCGGCGGCATGGGTCTTATTACGCTGCCAGGGCATTTCATGCAGGATCAGATCGATATAGGGAAGGGCCAGCTCTGGCCGGTTAGCCGAATAAACCCCATACAATGCAGCCTGCTGATTGTAGTTGAGGAAGTAGCGTCCCCCCCAGGTAGCCCGGTCCGTGGTGATCCAGCTTCCATAAAGTGACGGCGGAAGAAAGCCCGGACGGATCGCGCTTCCCAGCAAATACAGTGACCCATAATAAAATCTGTTAAAGGTGGTGTCGTACAAATCGACATAGGATTTCAGCCAGTAATCTTTCCACCACTGCCGGTGAGCGGTTTTCAGCACATCGATGGCCGCCATATCCAGCGTGAGCGCTTTTCGTATGGCCGTGTCCGCAATGGCGGCTATGCTTGTATTCTTCTCCCGGCCAATCCATTTATCAGTGCTAAAACTAATGACAATATACCTGCGGACACCCGCTTTTAGCTGCAGACGGGCAACGGCATTACCCGCCCCCTCCACAACGTCTTGCGTCCCGGCGCCCAGAACACGCATCGCCATGGCCGCTTTTACTTTATAATCCCCACCATGATCGCTCCGCGGATTATTGAAATTCTCACGCCCTGCCCAGGGCACGCCGCCAGCAACACCGGAAGAATAAGGATACACGTCTGCACAGTCCTGCCACTTTCCTCCCGCTTTGTAAGTAGTAGGCACCCACAGACGGGCATCCAGCAGCACATCCTTGTCAGATACCAGCTCGGTAATAAAAAAATTCTTCCCTGATGCCGGGTCCGTGTCCGCAGTCCAGGATGTCATTTCAACAGCTGTTTTTCCCAGCTGCATCCTTGTACGAACTTCCGCATGCAGGATATCCTGCTGCATGCTATACACTTCACCACCGCCGGTCCCGCCCCCGGCAGAGTGCACTTCACCACCACTGACCGAAAGCCCCCCGGCGGACACTTCATCAGCACTGATCGTAAGCCCGCCAACGGAAAGAATAGCGTCCTGCCATATCGCATCAGCATCGGCATCCGGATTTTTGACGGATGCACCCCAGAAATCACTCTTGCCAAAATAAAATGTCTGCCGTTGTGTGCTGTCGCCCGCCACTACACCAATATCGCCATTGCCTATCAGCATACCCGTAGTCAGCTTGGTATTGATAATGTCGCGGGGAGGCGCCGTCCAGGAAGCTTGCAAGCCGGCGAGCAGACCGCTGAGCCGTTGCCATTCCGCATCTCCTGGAACTAACAGTATCTTTTCGCCCGGAGAAGTAGTAAAATAAAGACGCTTCCCCGACAAGACCGCAGACGGATGTCCATTCCGCACTAATTGTACCTTCTCCCCCGGCCAGGGGTTCTCCATATGACAGGAACGTCCTTTCTCGCTCGTCATCCTCACAAACTCCACCCATCCATTCTTTAAACGGCTGCTGACAAGAAAAGCGCCATAAGCACGCAGCTGATCGAAGGACGCATCCTTTCGATGGTCCCAGACAGGAAAGACCCGCAGGACACCTTCATAGCTTTGTAACAACATCTCATTGATCGTAAGAGGTACAGCCGCCAGGGTTTCAATCCCACCCCCTGTCTGCGTGATCCAGCCGTTGGGAAGGGCCGTCAGGACAATACGGTCTTTCAGCTGCTGCAGAATGACTCCCGGATCATATCCTACACGGACAGCCCCGGGAAAACAGGTCTCGATACCATTACCCAGGGTATTACCCCATTCCCCCGGTCCCTTCATCCTGTCCGCCCAATGAGCTACATCATTCAACAATATATTATTGATAGCAGAGTCTGTATACGGACCGGCAACACCCCCCGGCATGAGAAGCCCATGTATGGATACCCTGTTCAATCCCGCAGGTGCTGCATCCGTATTGCCGGGTCCCCGTTCCATATTCTTCAAACTTAGTCTCCCCTCCTTCTCACCCAGGGAAAACTTACTGAGATGATGAAGTATATCTTCCCATCGCTGCCGCCGCTGCTGATTCCGCTGCAGCCAGGCGCTGACATCGATGATACCCCGGAAAAGCATGGTCACCAGTCCCAGGGAAAGCGTCGAATTGAAATCCCCCAGTCTATCCTGCCATTGCCCCTTCGTTCGGAGAGTGGGCATGACCTCATTAAAATGATCCATATGGATAACATAACGCCCATCCTCAAAAGACAGATAATGTTCCCAGAAGTCGACGCAAGCCAGAAGATAGGGATAGATCCGTTCCGCATAAGCCCGGTCATAAGTGCTGTAAAATCGCATGAACATATTGGCCGAACCAAAGACGGCATTGATCTTCTGACCAAGGATCTTGTACCCCTTGTCGATGTTATTGTCCCGGGTACCATACCGCTCCAGCATTTCTTCCGGGGTCAGTGGCCACCGGGCCGTTACCAGCCCCTTGGGACCGAGCCCCACAGGATAATAAATACCTGGCATGTTCAGCAGATTTTTTGCCAGCCGCCTGCCTTCGGACATATAATCCAGCAGCGGTTGATCATAATTATCCGTCAGGTCGATATGATTGGAGGAATAGGCCGCCCAGAGAGGCGCTTCATAATTATAATTAAGATGATAATCCCCACCCCAGGCCGTGGAATCCTGCGTAATGAATGGCCCCCAGATACCCGGCGGGAATTTACCCTTTCTCGTCGAACAGGCAAGCAGGTATTGCGAGACATAATAATATTGCTGAAGAAAAGGATCATTGATCTCGACGTCGGATTGCTGCCAGAACTGTTGCCACCATTGCTCATGCTCATGCCGCCAGGCCCTCATCCCCGTAGACGTCAGTTGCTGCGCTTCACGGATGGCAGCCGTCTTCCAGTCGCCGGCATCGAAATTACTGTACAGGGTAACCGAAATAGTAACAGGACGCCCTGGAAGAAGCCCGACAACACTGTCCGCCGAAACACGACTGCCGGTGACCTTCATCGCAATGGCAATATGACAGGGCCACGCCAGCAGGGGAGTATTTTCAAAAGATCGCGTCACCCAATAAACATCGCCGGAACGGCCCGACGTATTGACGGAAGTATTGCCCGATTTCGCCCACAGCCGCAGCTTAACCCTGGTAGCACGATTGGCAGCACATTCGATGATCACCGTGTTATGCGTAGCCGTCACCCATGTATTAAGAGAAAGATGAAGATCATCCTTGTCAAATTCACTTTCGATAGCCGCCTTATCCATCCTTTCCCGGGCATGATAAACCGCTGATCCGAGATCAGGCATCAGCAGGGTAAGTCCCCCGGGAAGAGCGATACCTCCCCCCGGATACACAGGATAAGCCCTCCAGCAATCATTCTTTCCCAGGTAGAACGTAAGAGCATCAGGCGCCCCTCCCTGTACAACACCGATATCACCATTGCCTGCCAGAGGTGCATCCGGAGTCTTGGAAGTCGGTACATTTTTAGGCGCCTTGTTGAAGATTGGATCATAACGCCCGGCAACGATAGTCCGGATGGTAGTCTGACCTGCGGCCTGCTCCAATAACAGAAGGAGGATTAATAGATAAGTATTTTTTTTCATATAGGAAGACCTTCCTCAAACTATTCAATAAAGAAGTAACTGGAATTATCTCCGTTGGCAAAATATTCAACTCTATTGGCGCTCCATTCATTGTAAGTGCTAACACTTAACCACATGCACGCTGGATACATTAAACTGAAATATTACTTAACTTAAAGTTAGTGTGTTCGGGATACACGTTAAAACATCCGACGCTGAACTTCCGCACCACGGCGACAGACAGGTGAGGGCAACCAAATTTTTAGCTGCGTTTTTCAAAAAAACGTAGCACCTTGATCATGAAAAAAATAAGCTTGGACAAAAAGAAGCTGGACGAAAAAAAGTTCGCCCTGATCAAAAGCAAGATCACTAATCTTTCCCCCAGGGACATGGCTAAAGCAGTAGGCGCCGCCGGGTACTCAGACTTCTCCGTCTGCGTCTGCGGCAGCAGCTATTACAGCGATTGCTGGTGTTAACCATTGCTCAAATTAATTGAATGAGGGGAGTTGGCAAAAATGTCAGCTCCCTGATTTATGCCCCATATGAGAATAGTCCAATCCTTTTGGTCCCTCCCGGCCCAACAGAATAACAGACAGGACCAATCCGGCAGATATGCCGGCGGCTGGATATCCGAAAGATTTCACGCGATGAGCTGGGCATTGAGCTGCCTCACCTTCAAACGACACTATAAGGAAATAGAGCTTTACACAGACCAGGACGGCGCCCGCTGGCTGATAGATAAATTGGCATTGCCTTATACCAACGTAGTTCCCATCCTGGATGAGATCAACCACTACGACTCCGTCCTGTGGGCCCTGGCAAAGACCTACACCTGTCTCCACCAGACTTCCCCCTTCTTCCATGCAGACGGCGACGTTTATATCTGGCAGCCATTCGACAAGGGTTTTTTGAATAGCCCCGTCTTTGCCCAGAACATCGAATACGACCCCGCAGATACACCGCATGGCATCTATATTCACTCCATAAAAAAATTGCAAAAGACCCTTTCCTATATCCCTCCATTCCTGACCGAAGTCGCTGATCATTACCAGGAAAAGGGCAGGATTGCAGCCGTCAATACAGGTATTATGGGAGGTCAACACCTCGCTTTCCTGCAATCCTATGCCAGAACCGTATTTGATTTCCTGGACAGGAACAGGTCCGTAACATTCGACAGCAGCGATATGAACCTGGTAGAACAGCTGTTCCTGTTCTGCCTGGCAAAGAATGAAGACATCCCGGTACAATACCTGTTTGGAGAAGAGAAGGCGGTTTCCGAGACCGGTTATGCCTCGATGATCCAGTTCAACCTGGTACCCATCGTAAAAAAATATATTCACCTGGTGGGGTTTGGTAAGAAAAGGGAAGACTGCTGTTCCCAGGTGGCGCTCCGGTTAAAATATGAGTTCCCCGCCATGTACGATCATATCGACGCACTATACAAACCATCCTCCAGCTTTTCCCTGGCAACATCATCCCTTCCGGCCTCCGGCAATTCACTGGACACTTCATCTCCCCCGCCCCCTGGCACTTCGCCTTCCCCGGCCCCCGGTACTTCATTGAACACCGGCATCTCAATGAACATGAACACCGCAGCCCTCGAAGACCTCGGAATATTCCAGGGCCTGCCTTCTTCCCGCAGCGACAAGAACACCGAAAATAAATTGCTCGATCTTCTCTATACTTCCGGCATCTCCGGGTTCCTCGATCAGCCCTTCACGTTAAACACGCCCTTTGTAAAGCTTGAAATGCTGAACTACCGGTACCCGCCGGCCTTTTTCCTGGATGATCTCCCCGGTATTGTTTCCCGTCAGCAGACCCACTCACAGGATCTGTTTCTGTTGAGCCGGAAAGACAGTGATACCATCGAGGTCAAACCTATCTCACCCTGGGAAGCCATGCTTGCTTATTTCGAAGGGACAGAGATCAATGGACATCAGCTTATCGAACTCCTGAAGGAGGAAGGTGTGCAGCAAATAGACGACCTGCCCATCTTTGTGCTTTCTTTCCTGACGATAAACAGTCTGTACTATAACCACCTGAAATTAATGTCATAGCCATGAAAGAGAGGACCGAAACCATCCTGAACGGCATATATACCGCAGCGTGTACCGCCGCCTTCGAAGAAGATATATCTCTCTATGGTGGCCTGTCCGGTATTGTCCTGTTCCGCTTTGCCTATCTGAATTACCTGGCAAACACCGCCAATAAATATAATACAGACACCCTCCCGGTACAGGAACTTGCAGAATACGCCATCGCACCCACCAGTGATCCGGCCTTTGCCACCGGCAGAGCAGGCATTAGCTGGCTTTTTACACATCTGTACAGGAACGACCTCCTTTCGCAGGAAGATCGCGACTTGCTTTGTGCCGATGACGCCGAACTGGAAACCGCAGCACTCCAGCTGCTGCAACGGGGAAATTATGACTTCATTCACGGAGCCATCGGCATAGGATACTATTTTCTTTACGCCGGCGGATATTCCGAAGCCTTCTTTCCATCATTTCTACATCTCCTGAACGGATTGATAGTTACCAGCACGGATAAGGCCATGATCCCTGCTTTTAGTCCGAGGGAGAATAGACCTTCACCCAACGTCGTAAACCTGGGGCTTTCACATGGGATCTCCAGCATTCTGAAATTCTGTCTGCAATGCTGCAAACAGCAGGTCTGTCCTTCGGAAGCAGGACAGTTGGCTCAAAACATCGCCGGCTACCTGGTGACGCATATGAATGTTGACCGCACACACAATTATTTTCCCAATAAGATCCTGGATGGACGGCAGACCGGCGAATTCAGCCGTCTTGCATGGTGCTATGGAGATGCAGGCATCGCCTATACGCTTTTCCGGTGCGGGCTTATGTTTGACCACAGGCAGTTGTCGGAGCTTGCGCTCTCCATATTGGAACATACGACCACCCGCCGGTCGGAGGACCTGACACAGGTAAAAGACGCAGGCCTCTGTCACGGCAGCGCCGGCCTGGCGCACATATACAACAAATTGTGGCACGCCACCCAAAAGACCGCATTCAGAGAGGCCGGTGATTTCTGGATAAAAAAGACCCTCGACCTCGCCGTTGCTACAGATGGAGGGATCATTTACAGGAAGTTCAATGCCGGCATCGATCGATTCGAGGATTGTCCGTCGCTGCTGGAAGGAGCTGCCGGCATTGGCCTGGCGCTGCTAAGCCACCTGACAGGAGATTTCGACTGGGACTATTGCATACTTCTCAACGATTAACCACGAACAGATGATCCATTCCTTCGCCTTCATATTGCTACGTAGCCCTGTCCAAAGCCTGCAGAAGGCTTACGCCTTTTCCGGCGGGCTGTCCCCCCTGATGGAGGAAGGACTGTACCTGGCCTCCGCTGAATTCTGGACCGAATATCAAAAAAGGGACAAAGCCGGCGAAAAGGATAGGGAAAAGATCGATCGCTCATTTGCGAAATATTGGATAAGAAGCTGCATGCGCCCGACACCTTACGGCACATTTGCAGGCAGCGCCCTCATCGATATTACCCCCGGTGAAACAAAAATTTCGTTGCAGGATAGCCGGTGCCACATCCGCCGCTCGAGGCTGGACATGAATTATCTCACCGGGATCATTCAGACATTGGCCGGCCAGCCGGACATCTGCCGGCAGCTGCGCTTTTTTGTAAACAACTCCCTTTACGAGCTGCCTTCCAGCTTCCGTTACATAGAGTATTCCATCCGGAACAACATCCGCCACTACGAGCTTTGCTCCATTGTAAAGACTGACTACCTGAAAAAGATCCTGCACCGTGCAAAGGAAGGGGCTACCCTTGAAGAGCTCATCGGACTGTTAGCCGGACCAGGAGGAGAAGATGAGGAAGAAGCCAGGGATCTGATCATGGCAGCCTGCGCCTCCCAGCTGCTCATACCCGGCATAGAACCCTGTGTTACAGGCGACGATCCCCTCGATCAGCTCATCTCCCGGCTGGAAGAACTACAACAAGTAGACAGCATATTGTCATCGTTAAAAAATATCCGGCAGCTCCTGCACCTTCCCCGGGAAGGCGTTGGCGCTCTCCAGGAGATCGGGCAGGCACTGAACAGCCTGGACATCATTAGTAAAGCTCCAAAGAATACCATTCAGACCGACCTCTATTTATCGCTGTCGGACCATACCATCAACGACGGGTTGGTAGAAGCCATCGTACAACAGGTGTCAGACCTTTTCCTGCTGTCACGGCCAAACACAAATAAAGACCTGCAATATTTTAAAGAAAAATTCCATGAAAAATTTGAAGAAATGGAAGTGCCGCTTGCCATAGCATTGGATTCGGAGCTGGGGATAGGATATTCCGGTGTTTCCGATCTATCCGTGGGTGAGGAAGATCTTGTCTCCGATCTTCAGACCGAAAGTCCCGCCACGCCGGAAAAAGCGAATACCACCTATCTCACGGATTTTGCCCTCTTAAAATACCACGACTACCTGCAACACGGGCGGCCACATATCGTGATCACACCCCAGGAGCTGGAGCAGTTTAGACCGGCAACGGAAAAGTTCCTCTTTCCCACCAGCTTGTTCCTCATGGGCAGCCTGCTGAAAAAAGAAGGCAGGCTGGACCCTTCCCATTTTTGGCTGGATGTCACAGTCCTGTCGGGGCCTTCTGCAGGCAACCTCCTGGGAAGATTCACCCACGGGGATGAAGCGCTGCTGGCACTTACCAGGCAAATATTACAGCAGGAAGAAAAAGAGAGACCCGATGTCATCTTCGCCGAGATCGCCCATTTGCCGCAAGCCCGCATAGGCAATGTCCTGTTAAGACCCATACTCAGAAAATATGAGATACCTTATGTAGGCAGATCCGGCGCCTCCACGGATGACCAGCTGTCGATCGACGATCTCATGGTCAGTATCCGGCAGGGTGAGGTGATCCTCCGGAGCAGAAGATATAACAAACGCGTGATACCCCGGCTGACCACCGCACACAATTACAGCCAGGGCAGCCTGCCCGTTTACAAATTTCTGTGCGATCTGCAAACACAGGGCCTGGCAAGCCCCAACGCCTGGGACTGGGGAGCGCTGTCCTCGTTAAAACACCTGCCCCGCGTGACCTACAAAAACCTCATCCTAAAAAAGGCCCGATGGAAAGTAGACCCCGATGATATAAAGGACCTCCCAAAAGATCCATCTGCTTACATAGGATACTTTAAAGACTTTTGCCGTCGCACGCAAATCCCGGAACAGGTCATCTATCACGAAGGGGACAGCAAATTGCTGATCGATCTCAGACATCCGAAAGGCATCCATCTCTTTCTGCACTATTTAAAACGTAGCAAACAGCTCACGCTGGAAGAATTCCTTTTTACGGAAGACAACTGTGTCGTCACCGATATCCATGACTTACCTTATACCAATGAAATGATCATCCCCTTATACCGCACAGCAACAGCCGGCATCAACACTATCCCAGGGGCCTTGAAAGAGCAGCCGGTCAAAAGAAAGTTCTCACCCAACAGCGAATGGATTTATTTTAAGGTCTACTGTGGACCAAAGACAGCGGAGACCTTTTTATCGACAACCATCCTCGAATTCATAGAGGACGCCCTGAAAAAAGAATGGTTCGAAAAATTCTTTTTTATCCGGTACAGGGACGAAGGGCCCCATCTGCGCATTCGGTTCTATAATACCGATATCGATAAACAGTCATATGTTCAACACAGGTTCACCGCACTATTGGAACCCTTTTTGGAGAATGGCGCCATCCACAAGATCGTATTGGATACCTATTGCAGGGAGATCGAACGGTATGGTCCCGATCTGGTACAGGAGGCAGAAGCCCTCTTCTTTCATGACAGCCTGGCCATCCTGCGATTCATCAGCCTGCTGGAGGAAGGAGAAGGAGAAAAGTACAGGTTGCTATTTGCTTTACGGGGCATAGATGCCTTTTTAAACGATTTTAGCTACACGCTCCAGGATAAGATAGCCTTGCTGACATCGATGCAACGGGCTTTCTTTTCGGAGTTCGGAGCTGCGCCGGCATTGCAAAAACAGCTGGATGAAAAATACCGCAGCTATCAGCAGGCCATTTTCACACACATGAACCCGGAAAAAGATGCAGAGAACGGGATAGAAGATGGAGTGGCGGTTTTTAGCATAAGGTCAGCCATGAACCTTCCCGTCATCGAAACCATTTATGCAAAATTGGCCGGTCCCATCCGGATGGAAAGACTGAGCAGGTTGCTGCCCAGCTATATCCATATGTTTATGAACCGGCTGTTCATCGGTAATCAAAGAAAATATGAGCTGGTGGTCTATCACTTCCTGAAAAAATACTACACCTCGCAGCTGGCTATCACACAAAAAGCCGCCCGGTCGGCATGATCGACCCGGTCTAACCCCCCGTATCCACATAGTTGGCATCTTCCTCAGACACGGTCTGTCCTTTTTTCAGCCGCTCCAAATCCTTGTTCAAACTGTCCGAAACGATCAACGATCCCTTCCCATTCAGATGGTCGCAATTGAGATAACAATCCGGGCTTAACTTCATTGTAAAATAATCGAGGTAGGGTACCCTGTATTTCCTGGACAAAGAAAGAATGTCGGCCCTGTTCTGTTGCTGTACTTTTTTATCCAGTAATTCCCTGTAAGGACCATAACAAGGCGTAGTGATAAAGATGGGAGTGATATTCCTTGCTTTCAGATCGGTGATAAACCCTTCCAGGTCTGCGAGTATCTCTTTCCGTTCGGTTGACTTCCGGACTATATTGTTAAAATAGGCCGCCCGTTCATGCGTATATTGCTCACTCAGCTCGGAAGTATCCGTATAAGGTACAAATCCCTTGACAATAGGCTGGCTAAGGTCCGCAGCCTCCTCTACCTCCAGCCCACGGATCACTTTATATTTCCCCGTCAGGTACCGTTTCGCGAATTCCGTCAGAAATTTCACCTTATATCCTGCCAGATAGGATATCTTATCCGGCAAGGACAATGAATTTTTATAGTCCACCCCATATCCGTAGTATGACCAGATATTCCGGATGCCCTCGTCCGAAAAGTATAAGGAATGAAAATCGACACCTATCAGCACGTACTTTAATTTCCTGAATTGGTCGATATACTTCAATGTTATCCTTCTGTCGAAATAGAGGGATTGGTTCACCTGTGCCAGGTTGAACGCATCGAAAGAAAATTCCCTGGGATCGAGTCTTGCTGCATGCGAGTTACCCACGATCAGCACTTCGGCCTCCCTGCCGGCCGAATTTATCTGCTCCCGTTTAACCTTATAGCTTGTGTCCATTCTTCTCAAAAAAAACTCGAATACAAGCAGGATAAGGACCAAAGGCAGCGCAAACAGAAGAAACCTCTTTACAAATCGCTTCATCGGTCAGAATTGAAAATAAATAAACTGTTGCGGTATCCCCGAACCATAATACATAACGTAAAAGAACATCGCATAATAGACAGCATACCGTACCGGTTTAGGCCATTTTATCTCCAGCTTCGCAATTGCGTATTGCTCTTCACGCCCCATCCATTCGATAATAAAAAATACCGCCAGGGGCAGAATGAAGGACACACGCAGATGCTCCGTCGTAGGCATCGAAAAAAGGGACCGGGAAAATATCTTTTTGATAAAAAGGAAGGCCGCCTCCAAATTGTCGGACCTGAAAAATATCCAGGCAAAGACCGTCAGACAAAATGTGATCGCCATGGAAAAGAATTCCCTGACGGAAGGCAGGAGTCTGCCCTGCGCCACAATATCCAGGTGGTTCCTGTTTGTCCTGAGAACCATCGATGGTAATATATACAATGCATTCAGTAACCCCCAAAAGACAAAGGTCCAGTTGGCGCCATGCCACAATCCGCTGATCAGGAATATGATAAAAACATTCCTTATATTTTTTGCCGGACCTTTCTTACTTCCTCCCAGGGGTATATATACATAATCCCTGAACCACGAGGATAGGGATATATGCCAGCGTCTCCAGAATTCGGCGATATCCCTTGAAAAATAAGGGAAAGCAAAATTGCGTAAAAGATCGAACCCCAACAGCCTGGCAGCGCCCAATGCAATGTCGGAATACCCCGAAAAGTCACAATATATCTGGATGGCAAAAAATAAGGCTGCCAGTAGATGGGCGCTGCCGGAATAGCTCCCCGGATCATGAAAGATAAAATTTACATACCCCGCACAGCTGTCCGCAATAACGATCTTCTTAAACAAGCCCCATAGCATCTGTCGTAATCCATCGATCGCTTTCTTGTATTCGAATGCCCTTGGCTGTTTTATCTGAGGCAGAAGATGAGTGGCCCTTTCAATAGGCCCCGCCACCAGCAAAGGGAAAAAACTGACAAAAAGCGCATAGTCGATAAAATTCCTTTCAGCCTGTATCCGCCTCTTATAGACATCGATGATATAGGATAGTCCATGAAAAGTGTAGAAAGAGATCCCCACCGGCAGCACTATCTTCAATGTCCATGGGCTCACCTGCCAGCCGAGATGACCGACAGCATGGGCAAAAGAATCTGCAAAAAAATTGTAATATTTAAACACCATCAAAAACCCCAGGTTGATGGATATGGAAAGCACTAGCCAGAACAGCCTTTTACCTTTGGCTTCGGTTTCAGCAATTTTTATTCCACTGAAATAATCCAACAGGATGGAGAACAAAAGAAGCAATAAAAATCGCCAGTCCCAGCATGCATAAAAAAAACAGCTGGCAGCCAGTAAAAAGATATTCTGATACGCTAACTTCTTATTTGCCAGCGACCAATAAATAATAAATACAATAGGTAAAAAGATGGCAAAACCCAACGAATTGAACAGCATGCGCAACAGATTTCACCTTGCACAAGCAGATTGTATGCCACACTATACTCCTACCCGGCCATTCCCTTCCCGAACTCCATAACCTGGGACTGTATTTATTTTTTCTTACCCGCCTCGACCTGCATCATCATTGACGCGTTTGACTGTATGCTCCGGTGGGACGTGATTTGTCCATTTGAATTAAAAGTAAAAAGATCGACATCCTTCATCTTAAAGGATTTGCCTGTAGGCTCCATATTCATCAGCTTTGCCTTGAACGTCCCCGACCAGTCGCCGAATACCGCCACCTGATCGCCTTCCGCAATAGTCATCAGGTTCTCTCCCTTTACATCCGGAAAAGCCGTTATAAAGGATTGTATCATCATTTTGCAGGAATCTGCTCCTTTTATAGGAGGCATGCTGCCATCCCCATAATCCACAAAGTCGGGTGCGATGTCTTTCAGTACGGCACTTGCATCATGATTGATGAAGGCTTGAATAGAAGCCATCGCAGTGGATTTGTTCTTCTCCAGCATATTGGTGGCAGCGCTCATGTTGCCGGCGCCGGCTGCTTTCGAAGTGTCCTGGGCAGTAGTTGAGCTGGGAGCGTGATTACAGCTGGAGGCAATAAAGCAAACAGTTGCAAACATAGCAAGCAATCGTGTCATAATTCGTTTTTTTAATTTATATTAAACTAAATAACAACGAAATATACAAAATATTTAAATCTAATAAAAATTATTCGACTGCGCTTATCCCTCCATCCGTGTGTTTCCCTTCCGGCTGAACCTGGCCCTCCGGCTGTACCGCTTCAGGAGCATGATTCCCTTCCTCAGCCTGCGGAGCATCGTATTCCTGTACAGGCGGCGCATCCTTCTTCAAGCCTAATTTCCTCTTAAACCATGCTCCCAACCCGACAAACGCCAGCACGATAAACTTCCACAAAGGCGCTAAGAACTTCACGATGACCGCAAAAAGTCCGGCCTTGGCCAGCAGTTTTCCCGCCACCAGCGCTCCAATGGTCCAGGCCGCAACCTTATCGACCTTAGGGTCAAAATCAAAATAGGAATTTCCTTCCGTAAAGCTCGCAACGCTCAACACCTTTGATATATCCTTATTGACAAGGGGCAGGTCATACATTTTTCCTACCGCATTCAAAGAAACCATGCCTTTCCGGCCTAAGATCCTTATTTCATAGTTCAGTGTATTGTCACCATCTCCCTCGCCAAATTTTAACTCCTTGGCCCAGTGAAGGATCTTTTTCTGATTGTCATAGTAAGGCTTTTGTGCCCAGCCGATCAGATGCACCGCCGGATAGCCGGCCTTTGTCCTTTTTTCATTTTCAGCCTTTTCTTCCTCCTGTATATTTTTCAACATCTCGTCATAATTGATCTTACCCGCATCCTCATCTTTTACATAACCTATCTCGCTATAGGTGACCACAAAAGCATAAGTGCTGTCGGAGAAAGGATCCGAACCCTTTGGAAAGATCATACCGATCACTTCTTCCGATGCTGACGCGGGGTTACCCCATAGCTTGGTAAGGACAAATTTGCTTTGCTCTTTGTTAAGATACTTGAACTCATCCGGGACATTCAGCATGATGTGCCCATCCTCGGGTTTAATTTTTCCCGAACTGTAATTCAGCGTCTTGTTGACGGAATCTTTAAAGTGATCGTAAATCTTTTGATAAATTTCAGTCGAGTCGATGGGAGCCTTGGCATATGCGCATATAGACAGCGCAAGCAACATAGGAATGGATAGGAGTCTACGGGTCATGTTTTAAGTACAAGATGTAAATTTTTATCCAAAAAAGCAACTTATTTCACTATACTTTCTATCGCTTCACCTATCACCTGCAACAGTTCCCTCTCAGGCGCCTTACCTTTCTCTTCCGGGGGTATTACCGCCCTGTAATTGCCTTCCTCATCCCGCTCGAAGATCACCATCGTCTCTCCTACCTTCACATGAAAGGCATGTGAGTAGCCCCAATGCCGTAAAGTAGCCTCAAACTGATGAGGCGTTCCCCGATAAACTACCGGAATAAAAAAAGCTTCTTCCATACTTACGAATATAAGCATCTATTTTCACCGCCCAATGTCCTCCTACCCTGCCTGCAGAGACTTATACCATTACCTGTATTTCTTCAATACTTTTATATACTATATTTACCTCATGAACAGAAGAACATATATTTTTCTAATTCTCCAGGTCACAACATTCGTGGTCAAAGCGCAAAACTCACCTTATCAAGCCTATCTATTCGCCTATTTCACCGGGAATGAAAAGGAGAAAGAAGCCATCCATTTCGCATTGAGTAAAGACGGATATCACTATATAGCTTTAAATGAGGATAAACCCGTCATCGCCTCCGATACCATCAGCTCTACCGGCGGCATCAGGGACCCTCACATATTGAGGGGCGCCGACGGCAACACCTTTTATATGGTTGCAACGGACATGGTCGCGGCAAATGGCTGGAATTCCAACAGGGCCATGGTCCTGATGAAGTCCACAGATCTGATCCACTGGTCACATGCCGTTGTCAATATTCAGCAATCCTATCCCGGTCAGGATAAGCTCGAAAGGGTCTGGGCTCCCCAAACGATCTATGACAAAAAGAAAAAGAAATACATGATCTATTGGGCTATGAAATACAGCGATGGACCGGACAAGATCTATTATGCCTATGCCAATAAAAACTTTACCGCACTCGAGGCATCTCCCAAACAACTATTTGTAAGCCCAGGAAATAAATCCTGTATCGATGCTGACATTATTGAAAAAGATGGAAAATACCACTTGTTCTTCAAGACGGAAGGTAATGGCAACGGAATAAAACAAGCCATATCGGACAAATTGCTCTCAGGCTACATACAGCAGGATACTTACTTACAACAAACCAGCAAACCCGTCGAAGGTTCATCCGTCTTTCCTCTGAACGACGGCAGCGGCTATATTCTCATGTATGATATGTACACTTCCGGGAAATACCAGTTCACCTTTAGTCAGGACCTTCAACACTTCAAAGTAGTCGACCAGGATATCTCCATGGATTTCCATCCCCGCCACGGCACCGTCATGCCCATCACCAGCGAAGAAGCTGAAAGACTGGCTGGAAAGTGGAAACCAAAAAAGATCAAAGTACTCATCGCCAGCGGGGGACATGGTTTTGAGCACAAGTCTTTTTACAACGTTTTTGACTCTATCCCTTCCATTACATACGATACCCTCACGCAGCCAAAAGCCAACATGCTCATCGCTTCACCGGAAGTAAACAAATACGATGTACTCGTATTTTACGACATGCCCGACACCATCTCTCCCGCGCAACAGGATGCCTATATCGGTTTGCTGAAAAAAGGCGCATCCATGATCTTCCTTCATCATTCGCTGGTGTCATACCAAAAGTGGCCCGAATTCATAAAGATCGTCGGCGGCCAATACCACACGAATGATGTAGTGGTGAATGGAGATACGCTGCGTACCAGCTATGAGCACGATGTAAATATCCCTGTGAGAATAGAAGACAAAAACCATCCCGTAACTCGCGGCATCGATGATTTTGAAATAGTGGATGAAGTATACGGCGGCGTTGAAATATTACGGCAGGTCAAACCTCTTCTCAGCACCACGCATCCAAAAAGTATGCATTATCTCGCCTGGATCAATCATTATGGAAATTCCAATGTCATTTACATACAGTTAGGTCACGGCCCTTCTGGTTATTCCAACCCAAATTATCGGAAATTGATACGGCAGGCCATTGAGTGGTCTGCCGGACGCCTTTAGTATGTAATTTTTTGCATACTGGTTATGCAAAAAATTACATAAAATACTTTCACAATTATTCTATAATTTAAACCATCTTTTACTCCCCTCCCTCTACCCCAAAAAGAATTAAACCTAACGGCTATGAACCACAAATTTACCTTTCCTATTACCCTTGCAGCATTAGTCTTTCAATTGCTTACCCTTTCCTCTACAGCTCAGATCAGCTGGCCTCCTGGCCAATTGCTGCCTTCCTTTCCCACGCCGGCCAGCAATCAGGATCTATATACCCTCGTTGAAAAATCCTGGCGATGGGAAGCCGAAGGTCCAACCATCAGTCACCACACCGGCCGCCCCGAAACGGATGGCTGGCTCTGTCAGGTAGGCATCGACGCTGCAAATGACCATATGGTGTTTGGCCCATATGACACCACACTCACCGCGGGACAATACGTTGCTGAGTTTAGGATGAAGACCGACAACAACACCGCCAATAACGATTCCGTCCTGGACATCGATGTTCGCGATGCTGCCACCGGTGCAACCCTCGCCTATCAGGCCGTTACCCGTCAACAATTCCCCATAGCAGGGGACTATACAAGTTTTACATTACCATTCACCATGCCCGCGGATCATCATGCCATCGAGCTGCGTGTATACTGGAGAGGAAGGGCCTATACAAAAGTGGACTATGTTGCCGCGCACCAGGATAACACCGCCGAAATGTATTTATTCTCCTCCCTGAAAGGCATCGTCAACAGGACCCAACCCCGGATATTCTCTTACGAAGGTGACGCCTTTGCGGAAGGTCCCTACACCTGGATGCAGTCTTTAGGTCTCACCTGGACAGAGCATACAGACAGGTGGGAGCTGGTCACAAAATACAAGAACGAAATAGCCGGTCTGATCCTCTACGATCCCGCTCAGCCGCATACGGTCAACCTGGCAACCATGCTGGCAAAAGACAGGAGAGCGCTCATCGCCTCCCCTTCCCTGCTATCAAAATTAACCGCTGCTCCTTATAATTTCCCCATTTTACAGGACCTGCGCGGACAATTCACCAGCAAATTACAGGTATACCAGACGCTGTTTAACACCTACTGGCCGAACATAGATCACCGCATGTTAGTCGGGTTAAGCCCCGATGCGCACCGGGCCGGCTTACGTGAATACGCCGCAGCATTAGGCGCCGCCGTAATATGGCTGGATCCCAACGTGTCAGGTGAAAGCGATCTGCTCAACAGCTTTTTATCTTCCATGCCGGCAGGCTCCGTCTTCACAGGCTGGTGGCCCGAAGAAGGGTCAGGGATAACCAGGGCATCCAGCTATGGTATTGCCACCGTTGCCAGTGACTATTGCTCGAATCTTACACTGCATAGCGGCATGCCCAGGACTATTAATATAAAGCCCATGCCCCCGAAGCCGGCATTACAAAACAAAATTTACGTCGCCTTCATACTAAGCGATGGCGATAATTTACAATACGTAGAGCACCTGATGCGTAAGCTGTGGAACAACCCCGATCGCGGCTCAGTCCCCATGGGATGGACAATGTCTCCTGCCATGGTCGATGCCATGCCCGGCGCCTTAAACTTCTATCATCAGTCTTCCACCACAAACGACAACCTGATCTCAGGCCCCTCCGGATATGGTTACGCATATCCCAATAACTTTCCCAATCAGAACGTCCTGAACCAGTTTGTTGCCAAGACCGAAGAGTATAATAAAAAAGCCGGATTCCGGGTTACCACCATCTGGAATACCATTACCGGAGGCATCAACCAGAATGTGGGAGAAAGCTTTGCCACCAATGCCCCCTCCTTGCTGGGGCTGACGGCACAGAATACCGGCGGTCCCCTCACGATCTACAAACAAAGCTTGCCGGGCATGCCGCTTTCCTGCAACTACTGCACAGGGGAGCAGGCAATGAAAGATGCCATAGCCTCCGCTTCCGCGGGATGGAATGGAGCAAGCCCCCGGTTTATCATCATCCAGGCACAGCCATGGACGGATGTGAAGCCGACCAACTTCAAAAATGTAATGAATTCGCTCGATTCAAATCATATCGTCATACGGCCCGATCATCTTTTCCAATTGATGCGTGAAGCAAATGGGCTTCCCCCAGATCCGGCTCCCGCAGGTATAGATATCACCGACCTGGGCGGAACGATAAGCGCTCAATACCAGACAGGCTCTCCGGTAGGTGAAGAATATACAAACCTGATCGACAATAATATCAATACCAAATACCTGACATTTAACGCTTCCGGCTGGATACAGTACCAGGCGCCGTCCAGCTACGTAGTAAAAAGCTACACGATAACCTCGGCCAACGACGCCCCCGAACGCGATCCCTTAAGCTGGACACTGCAAGGGTCTGCAAATGGCAGCAATTGGACTACCATCGACACCCGTTCAAACGAAGATTTCCCCAATCGTTTTCAAAAAAGGATCTTCACCTTTAATAATACTTCGGCATATACATACTATCGGTTAAACCTGTCAAACAACAGCGGAACGATCCTGCAGCTAGCGGAGATCGAATTGTTCGGGAACGCCTCTTCCTCACTGTCAAATAGTACCGTTCAGACAATGACCACCAACGGACACCCAACAGAGAACGGAACTTCCTTATATCCCAATCCCGTTCATGATAAGCTCTATGTTAAAGGCCTGAACAATGCTGCCCATCTGGAGATATACAACAACGTCGGTCAGAAAACAAAAACAGCAGTAGGAACATCGATTGATGTTAGCGATCTCGCGCCGGGTGTATACCTCTTAAAAGTCAGGTCAGAGGGAAAAAACCAGTCTTTTAAATTTCTCAAACAATAAATTATCTCTTCTTATTGAACCACCAATAAAACGGTATACCCAGCAATATTAACGTCAAACCTATCGCAGCTTCCCTTGGTCGCGTAATAATGGTATTGCAGATAAGCACCAGGCAAAATAAGATAAACAAGGCCGGCACAACCGGGTATCCCCATACCTTATAAGGACGGGGAGTATCCGGCATTTTCCTTCGCAGAATAAAAACTCCCAGCGTGGTAGCGCCATAGTAGATAAAAGCTGCAAAAATGAGCATATCCGTCAGTTGATCGAAGGTGCCGGACAAAACAAGCAGACATGCCCATATTCCCTGGTACCATAAAGCATTGGAAGGCACTTGTGCAGCATTCACTTTATTTACTTTCGAAAAAAAGACGCCTTCCCGCGCCATGGCATAATAAGTACGGGCATTGCTCAATATCGTCGTATGGGTGCATCCCAGTGTCGTTACCAGGATAAGAGATGAAATAAAAAGGAGACCTCTCTGCCCCCAAAAAACCTTCACCGCTTCCACCGCCGCAATGGAGTTACCTGCGGTATGCATTTGCACCAGTTGGGACAAGGGCAGCAATGCCAGGTAAGTTATATTGACCAGGATATAAACAGTTATTACGACCAGTAGTCCGATGGTAATACTTAAAGGAACATTGCGGTGCGGATCTTTTATCTCACCTCCCAGAAAACCCACCGAATTCCAACCCTCATAAGCCCAGAAAGCAGCCAGCATAGCGGTAAATATGGCACTCATAGTCACCGGAGGGCCATCGGTAACCTTAAGCTGAAAAGGCGCGCTCAGGGTAGCCTGCGGACTGCCTGATCCAAATATGACGATCACTAAAATACCCGCTAAGACCAATAGCATTAAACCCGTGCTTAACCCCGCTCCAGTTTTAACGCCCGTTGTATTTATCCAGGTAAGTACGATGATCAATAGGATGGCCGTAAGCTTAACTTGAAAAGCTTCGAAAGGATAAAAAACACCGAGGAAACTAACATCCGACCAAGAAGAAAGTACAGGCGGCAGATGGACCATGCTATTTAATGACTGGGCGAATACATAGGCAATACCCGCAATAGCAGCAGTCTTGATAGCGGTAAAATTCGACCATCCATATAGATAGGAAAAGAAGCGGCCATATATCTTTTTGTAATACGCATACTCCCCTCCCGTATCGGCCAGCATACTGGCGATTTCTGCATTGCTGAGAGCCCCGAACAGGGAAATGACACCACCCAATATCCAACATATCAGCACCCACCCCGAAGAATGCAGCTCCGCCGCCATCGGGACGACTTTTTTATATACTCCGGATCCGATTATATTTCCTATTACTACAAATATCGCCAGGCGCAGGCCAAGTGTTCGATTCAGCCGGGAAGGAATGCTCATGCAATTGATTTAGATAGGGTATCAAGATACAAAAAGTTCGCATTCCCCACTACCATCACATGCGAATCCATTATTTCCACACTATCCCTCACGCTTCATCGGTACCGAGACATGTTCAAGTACGATCAGCCAGTTGCCCCCGATCTTACGATAACCGTCGGTAACGCGTACCCTCCTGTCAACAGCATGACCTTGCTTATCGGTACCCGTGACGCGCTGGAAGCTATGGCTGAATGCGACATCACCGTCCACCGTGATCTCAAGGTCAGTGATAGCGATTTTCGGCGTTCCATTAAAATGAGAGAACATGTCCACCCAGTCTTTGCGATAGGTGTCGGCGCCCCGGTATTCTTCCCGCGGTACAACGTCAAAAATGACAAGACTTTTGTCCGGTATGTAGTTCTTCATGATCCCATCGATATCTCCCGCGTTGAAGGCCGCTACAAACCTGTCCTCAAGCGTCCGGATCGCAGTTTCATCGTCAGATGCGGTAAGCGGTTTCATAACTCAGATATTTTTTATTCATACAGCAAAAACATTGCCGATATATCACTTACTTACCGGAACCTCCAGCTCGATAGTTATCGTACTTCCCACTGATCCGCCTGGCTTGCCCACTTTGTAATCTTCCCGGTTGATGGTAAACTTACCTTTGAATACACCAGTGTTACCGGATGTAGTAAAGCTAAACGGGATCTCCACCGGCCGGGTAGTTCCTTTCAAGGTTAGCTCACCCACCGCTTTATAACCAGGGGCGGCTTTTTCGATTTTCTTTGATTTAAAGCTGATCAAAGGGTACTTGTCGGTATCCAGCCATTCCTCTTTTTTGCGAAGATCACTGTTGCGAAGACCTATGCCGGTGCTCACCGTTTTTGCATCGACGCTGGCGGAAACAGCACTCCCCGGCAAATCCTTTTCATCAAACCGGATAGTTGCCTTCAGGCCGGAAAACCTCCCATGCACTGTTCCGAAAGGGAAAGGCCCCTTCACCGAAAAAAGGACTTTGGCATTGGATGCATCCGCTGTCCAGTTTCCGGCAGGCGGAAATACTGAAACTATTGCAGCCAGATAGATGAATAATGCGGATTTCATATATGCTCGTTTTTGTTTGATGATGCTTCACCGCTTGCTGAAGAAATGAACTCCGATATAAAAGTCTGTTCCATACATATTACGCAGCCTGAACAAACCAGCCGGGGCATCGCCTCCAAAGAACAGATAGCCCGCCCTGACGGCAAAACCCAGCCGTGGACGCCAGTGGCCATAATATATAACAGAAAAGGGAATGCTTGCCTCCAGCCACCTGTTTTCATATCGCGGCGTAATGGAATACACATCCGGCCGGATAACACCCTGCCGGTTGCCATGACCAAAACCTTTGGTGATCGTGACATTGACAAAGAAGTTGTCATAGCAGTTCCAGTCAGCCTGGCAACTGAGGGCTGCCGGCAGCCCCATCCTGAAAGAATTGCCCGCATGCGACTTCGTGGAATCGCCCTGGTAGAAAGCGGCGCTTATCGTGCGGTCCACCTGCTCGTTGCTGGTGAGGTTATACGTATACCAATTCGTGAAACTGGCGCTATCGGAATGAAGATGAAACACAGAGGTCATCCGGTCAAAGCGGATGGCGCCCACATCGATCAGGGAAAAACCCAATTTATACAGGTAATTGCTTTTATCTTTAAACCGCGTATACGTAACCCCAATACTGGTTCCAAAGCCATAGCCATGGTTCAGCCCGTGATAGCCTCCTATTTTACGGTATGAATCGTAATCTGTCCTTCCGTAATCAAGATTAGAATGTGTGAAGATTAATTGCGTGGTATCGCCGATCGTATAGTTTAGACTGGTATTCTTAACATAGGCGGCGCCCACACCCTGTAAATATTTCAGTCCCACGCCTACCGCCAGTTCTCTCCTGCTGTCTTTAAAAATGGTTGCAGCATAATAAAACCCATATTCCAGCCAGGCCATGCCGTTTAGACGCGTGGAATTGTCGTGGAAAGGCTTGTCCCATAGACTTTTGTTCCTCATATAATCATAAGCATTTTGTGCCACATGACCGGTAAAATCGTTGATGTTGGCATAAGCGCGCGCAAGAAAAGTAAACCCGACGGTCTGGCCCTCTGCGATCTTCGCCTGAAAAGACGGTCCCAGCATTTCGCTCGCCAGTATAAAATGGTAGCGCTTATCCGGATTGGAGGGGTCGAATTTGGTGACAAACTTGTTCTCATGTTTGATCCCCTCGATAATCGATCGAAAACCCAACACAGGGACAGCACCTTTGGGAATATACAGGTAGTCGTTGTCGAAAAGCGTTACCACCGACACCACATTCACATCCCACTTCAAATCCTGTCCTTCCATGCCTGCCGGATTCAGCAGGGCAGCTTGTACACCGGCATAATGACTATTGCGGATGCCCAGATTTTGTTGTGCACGAATAAACAATGCCCCTTGTATGCACAGCAAAAGGATTATTATCCTTTTCATTGCATTTGAATTTAGAGCTCCGGTCGGATCGCGGGATCAATTAAGAAAACGCACATGGACCTCTCAGGGTTGCTCCGGACTATTCTTTAAATATATCTTTACGGACATAAAAAATGCCCCCAAATTGTTAGACACAATTTGGGGGCATATCATCAAAGGGGCCTTTTTATTATTTCTTTCAATTACTATTTTAACGGCTTATAAGTAAATTTCTGTCCGCCTAAGGAAGCCTCCAGCATTAATCCACCCTTTTCCTGTGAAAATACAACTACACCATTTCTATAATTCGCATTGGCAGCTGCTCCCGATTTTACAGCAATCGCCGAAGCTTGTCCGCTAAATTCAAATTTGTTTTGCATAAAGCGATCCAGCGCATCTCTGTTTTCAAAAAAGATAACCTCGCGGTATGCCTGTCCTCCTACCTGCGCACCCACAGTTACCTGCGTCATTTGAGCTGTACCGACCACCATTCCTTTGTCATATACCGTTCCTCTACCTGAAGCTCCGCCTACTCCTATTGCTCCCTTACCCACATTGGGAAATATTACATATCCGGCGGAATGTTTAAATAGATTTTCCATGGATGGATCTGATTTTAGAAAAGATGCTTTCGCCTTTTTACTGTCATCCATTATTCTTTCCTGGGATTCACTCTGCGCCTTTAATATCCGCGGCAAAAAAAGACCTGACAATATCATTAGAAATATTGCCTTTCTAGCCATGCTTACCTTTTTCATAAATAATAATTTTTTTAAGTTTTCTATTTTAGAAGACTATACAATAAGTATTAGGCAAAAAACCTGCCCCATATAAAATCATTAACTATCAACGCTTTACGCCATACTATATTTTTTCTGTTGCAAATAATGTGATTATTTATCCCCAGCTCACTGCAAATCAAGATCCATACGTATGTTTGCAACATACTAAGTAGTATGTTATGTCGAAAGCGCAGGACACGCGTATGACGATTCTAAGAAAGGCGTTTGAGCTGATCTACCGGCAGGGTTATCAGGCAACCAGCATCGATGAGATCATCGCCACAACGGCCGTCACCAAGGGAGCCTTGTTTTATCATTTTAAGAACAAAGAGGAAATGGGACTGGCAATCATCAACGAAATAATGTACCCAGGCTTGATCCCTTATATGAGCGAATCCCTGAATCGTACCGGGGACATCCGCAAGGATCTTTACGATATGATGAAAAACCTTTTGCTGAAAGCTCCTTTTATCAAGGTGGAATACGGTTGCCCCGCAGTCAACCTGATCGATGAGATGGCTCCGCTTAATGCATCATTCCGAAAGGCGCTGACCCGTATCATAAAAGAATGGCAGGGCGCCATCGAGACAGCTATCAGGAAGGCGCAAGCTGAAGACAAGCTCAGTACCGCTCATGATCCCAGGGTTATTGCCATGTATATCACAGCCAATTACGGTGGTGCACGCAACATGGGAAAGGTATTCGGGACAGATGCTTACACCTCGTTCCTTAAAGGATTCAAAAACTATATCTATCAGTTAAACTAAATTTTTTTACCCTAAAACATACCAATTAGTATGTTATAAAAAAATAAAACTATGTACCCGTTCATTTTATTCCTCCACAGCTTTGGCAGATGGCTGGTGCTGATCAGCCTCATAGGCGCAATCACACTCTCTTTCAGAGGGCTAAGAAAAGATCGCAGATTTACTGCCACCATCAATACCTGGCGGCATTGGACAGCGACCATCGCTCATATACAATTGCTTTTAGGGATGTTCCTCTACTTCCAAAGTCCCGTAGTAAAAAATGCCGTACCCCGCGATCCTTATCACATAATGAACGAACATACCTATTTCCGTTACATACACATCACACTGATGTTTATCGCAGTGATCGTTATTACCATCGGCTCGGCGAAAGCTAAACGGTCACAGGATGACCATGCAAAATTTCGAACAATGTTAGTGTGGTTCGCCGCCGGATTACTGATCCTGCTGATCGCTATTCCCTGGCCTTTTTCGCCATTGGCCGGCAGACCCTTGCTGCGTAGCTATTGATCTTCACCATTATAAAATTCAAAAACGATGAAACAATTATTCAACACCCGTATCGGCAGACTGGAGCTATTAGGCTATCTGGAAGGTCTTTCGCTTTTACTGTTACTTTTCGTCGCTGTACCGCTTAAATACTGGGCAGGCAATCCAGCCATGGTTCGTACTTTGGGTCCCATTCACGGCGCGTTCTTTTTATGGTACATCTTCCAGACACTGAGTATAGGTGTCGAACAGCGGTGGCAATTTCAAAAGACTACATGGAAGGTATTGATCGCATGTATTATTCCTTTCGGAACTTTCTTTGTCGGCCGCCAGTTGCGAATATCTGATGGTAAGGCGCCCGTCGAAAGATAAAGCCATTGCAAAACGCAATGGCTTTATATATTTTTTCATTGGATAGTTATCAAAGGTCCGAGCTGCTGCGGCTCCTTCCTCCAATAAAGGACAGCAGGAACAGCACGATAAAAATGAAAAATAAAACTTTGGCGATAGAAGCAGCCCCGGCCGCGATGCCAAAGAATCCAAAAATGCCGGCTATAATGGCTATTATCAAAAAGATGATTGTCCAGCGTAACATAGGCATATATTTTAGATTGTTAATAATGACTAGCCAGTTAAAAAATCATGCCAGGCAAAGCGGCTGCTTAATCCCATGGACCGCTGGCACAAATATTGCGTAACCCCCTCCTCATCGGATAAGAATGATCGATCCCTGCTTTTTTATGATAGTCCCCGCAGATGTCGTGGCCTGGAAAACATATACATATGTTCCGGAAGGCGCCGGAGTACCGCCGATGTCGCCATTCCAGCCATTATTGATATTGGAACTTTCGAATACTTTCCCGCCATACCTGTTAAATATCAGCAGGCTGGATGACCTTGGACTATCTCCCGTCCTGATGCGGAACGCTTCGTTATGTCCATCCCTGTTGGGAGAAAATGCATTCGGGATATAATAAGAAATGCAATCGGGGCTGATATTCAGCGTGATCTCTGCGGTGGCCTGGCAGCCGTTGCCGTCTGTACCCGTGACTGTGTATTCCACATTGCCCTGCACCGTCAGAATGGGATTGTAGATAGAGGGATTGGATAGGTCGATGGCCGGGCTCCATTGGTAGGAAGAGGCGCCATAGGCCTCCAGTGTGATGTTTGTTCCTGCACAGGGGGTGTGGGTTGGCGGAATGATGCCTACCTTGGGGGCAGGGTTAACCGTGATAGTATGTTGGCCATTACTTTGGCAGGTGCCGGCCTTGGTCGTCAACGTTACTGTATAGTTATCGCTGACAGGCCATGTAACCTTATATGGGCCTGCGCCCGAACCTGTGACGGAAGTAACAGTTCCAAAATCCCAGTCATATTGATCTGCTGTAGTAGAGACGGCATTTACTTTTGTCGGCTGTCCTTCACAGGGAGTAGACCACGTGAAGTCTGCCGAAGGAATTGGGTTGACAGTGACGTTGATGGCTGTCCTTGGGCTTTCACAGCTGCCGGTTGGCGTCTGCGTAACATAATAGGTGGTCGATCCCGTACCAGCTGTGGAAGGGATAGGTGCGGTGGGATCCCCTGCCCCGCCGGTGGCGGAGGTATACCAGAGTAAATTTGAACCGCTGGCTGTCAGAGGTGAAGCCGTAGCATTCTGACAGAAGGCAGCAGGTCCGCCGGTAGGTGCGGCTGCACCTGGTTTTATCGTCACAGTAATGGCGGTAGGCGTGCTCTCGCAGCTCCCGCTCGGTGTCTGCGTAACATAGTAGGTGGTCGACCCCGTGCTGGCTGTAGAGGGAATAGGCGCCGTGGGATCGCCTGTCCCACCCGTGGCCGAGGTATACCATAGCAGGTTACTCCCGCTGGCCGTCAGGGGTGGAGCGGTAACATTCAGACAATAGGTTGGTGAGGACGCGACGGGTGCTGTGGCAGAAGATGCAATGGTAACAGTAACAGGAATGCGGGCGCTCTCACAGCCGCCGGTTGGGGTCTGCGTAACATAGTAGGTGGCCGACCCAGTGCTGGCTGTAGAGGGCGTAGGTGCGGTAGGATCGCCTGTGCCGCCGCTGGTCGAGGTGTACCATAGCAGGTTACTCCCGCTGGCTGTCAGGGGTGGAGCGGTAACATTCAGACAATAGGTCGGCGAGGACGCGGTAGGCGCTGCAGCGGCAGCTTTGACGGTTACTGATATCGGGTAACGGCCGCCTTCACATCCCAGTGCGTCTTCCTGGCTCACATAATAATACGTCGCAAAAGGGCTGGCGGTGGCGGTGGATGGCGTGATCGCCGTGGTAGAGCCCGTACCGCCTGTCCAGGTTGTGTACCAAAGAAGCGTATTGCCGGGCAGGGCAGTAGCAGTCAGCGGTGAAGCTGTCGCATACTGGCAATAGGTGGCGTTGGAGACGGTAGGATACGGGGGTAATTGCGACTCGTAGAGCCCAATATCCGTATTGGGGCCAAGTATTCGTTTATTCCCGTCCGGATCGAACTTGCCGATATTAAAACCGTCGGTGGTAAAGCCCTGGTCTATGAGAGGACTACAATGCGGGATATGGAAGTCGCCGGCAACAGGGTTAGTGAATTGCGGGTCTACGTCCAGATTGGAGCTAATGGGAGTAACCAGGTCGAGATCGCACATGTCGATGAGCACATTGTTACCGGCATATAGGGGACCTGCATAAGGAGCCACGGAGTTCCAGATAATGCTGGTGTAAACCTGCAGGGACCCGCTGCTGCCGCTGCCGGTCAGATTGTAGAGCTGAGGTTGAGGATCGTCATAAAACACAGAATTGTATACCTGTGTCAGCATAGTATAGCTGGCGCCTCCATTGGTGTTCATGGCTGCAATCACCGATCCCTGACTGCTCAAACAGCTGTTATCTATAAAGGTGCACATGTCGAAAGAGCTGATACTCCAATTCGCGTTGTAACCCAGCGAGGCTGCTGCACCTCCCGACCATGCAGAATTGTTCCTAAAGGAACAATAAACGATACCAAAGAAGGTGGTGCCTCCGTCTCCATAGGCGCCGAACCCTCCGCCATAGACCGCGAAATTCGAGGTGAAGATGCAGTGACTGATAGAAGGACTATTAAATTCTCCGGTCTGTGACAGTTCCAGAAACCCACCCCCTGTATTATTGGGTGAAGGAGCCGTGCTCCCGGGATATCCGGCATCTGCATAGCCGCCTGTAATGGTAAAACCGTCGAATATAATACTGGATGTAGAGGACTCATACGTAACAACGTGATAGGAATTGTCGGTGGGGACTCCTGGGATACCGATATCTCCGCTGAGGATGGTCGGGTTGGCCACAGGGTTGGCCTGGTTATAGCCTGTCTCAGTGCCATTGAAGCCGCCATAGATCGAGCATCCTACTGGTATCAGGAAAGTGGCGGCCCGGTTGGTGGTAGTGGTAGGCTTATACGTGCCCTTTGCTACCCAGATCTGGTCGAGCGTGCTGCTGACAACTGCAAGGGCCTGGTTCAGATCGTTAAATGCCGTGGCCCAGCTACCGCCAGAACCCGGGGTAGGGTTATTGACATTGACATAATAAGTGACTGCTAAAATTTTGCATGGATGGGATAAAAGGGCAATAAAAAGAACGGCCAGGATCTTGGTCAACTTAGCGATCATACGAATAGCTTGCGATTGGATTTATACGTTAGGTCTATAGGAGCACGCCGGTATAATGATAGTTTAACGTTACATTAAAAAAAATAGTCTTTCTTTATAGAACATATTTTCATTTTTTTATGAAGGAACCGGTTTACATCACTCTTGCCAATAAGATCGCAAAAATGATCGATAGCGGGATCTATAAATCTGGGGACAAACTGCCGTCGATAAGAAGCTTACATAAAAAAAAGCTTAAGCATCAGCACCGTGCCGAAGGCATTGCCGGTTTCGTTGTCCGAAAGAAGCGTGCATATTGATCAGTTGCTGCAAAAGCTACCGCTTGACAGCACACGCAGAAGTTTCGTATCATTTGCCAATGCTCAAGCCTGAATTTCTGCAGGTGACCCTCCCTGGTGCAAGTATTAGCACAGAAGTTACTGCAACCTATGGGAAAATAAAGTAGAAAAAAGCGCTGATCAAATTAGGACAACTGCTCAGTGCAGTTCCTGAAAGCTGAGCGTCTGCTTCCATTACGCCTCGTATCTTCTGGTGTAACACTGAGCAGCGATTTGCCCAGGCTTTTGAAAGAGTATTGGCAACGGAAAGTAAAGACCGGATCATATCTTACAAATGCACCATTGTCCGAAGCAGGGATTTCCCCGAATTGAGTGTCGTGGACTACCTCCTCTGGGCGTTGCAACGGTATATCCTGCAAGGGGAGAAGCGATATTTTGCAGCCCTGGAGCACCACTATGAACAGATCCTGGATATCTACGAGGGAGACGGTCAAGGAAGGCTGTACACCAAGGAAGATCGATTTGAAGTGGAAAAAGCTTCTCCTTTTATAATAGATACACAAAATATTAGAATTCGACCACCACTATTTGGCACGGACTCTATGCATGAAATTTTAAGAAGCCGACCTGCTCTTCTTTGATGATTGTTTTACTTTCGAATTCGCTTTTAACAGTTGGACTTGTGCCAAAGCTTTTGCAAAGGATATTCCAGAGCGTTGTGCAAGAATCTGTGCTCCCCTCCTGGAGTTCTCCTCTAATGATATTTTGAAGTTTTTCTCGGATGCCATTCGGAAAGCATTTCTGTAAAAGTAATAAATTATCCGAAAATCATTAATGCTGATAATCAAAAAATTAGAACACACAAAGCACCTCTCCAGTTGTTGAAAGCGGCACTTATGAACCCTGTACGTAGCCTGCGAACGGAATAATACCAATCTTCATCAACCATTCACTACCCGCGTTCGCCTCGAAAGCGCCCGCCGGACCGGAATATCAAACACAACCATCACAACATACGCCAGGATGATCTGAAACGTAAGTACCCCCAATACAATCAGGAAAAGCCGCGCTCCGGCTGGCCGATGACTGTTCAAATAATCTCCAAATATCCAAATCAACCAGTAATGCGTCATATAAAGCGGGTAGGATATCTTCCCAGAAAACACACAAAGCTTTTGCATCCGGGGTGCTGGCTCCGTCCCCGCCCCCAGCCCAATAAGGAATGGGAAATAGACCAGGACGATCAGCGATTCCCACAGCAGATTCCATACAGAAAAAGGAACCATGAACGCCAACACCAGCAACGTAGCCAGCGGCAAAAAACCCAACCTGTTCTCAGTAATCCAACGCGAACGGTAGATGAACATGCCCCCTAAAAAAGAATAAGACACGCGGGCCAACCCGTCCCAAAAAGTCCCACCACTCCATCCGCCTAATAGCGAACCTTCCTTATAAATGACCCAAAAGACACCGGCGGCAGCGAGCAGTACCAACATCATCAGATAACGACGCCTGATCCGGTGAAGAAAAAGCGCATAAAAAAGATTCGCCACATATTCCCAGAAGAGCGACCATGCAGGAGCATTAAAGCTAAAATTATTATAAAACCGGCTGGCCATCACCGGAAAAGGAACCAGTAAGATCGAACATAAAAAAATTTCCGTGATCCTAAGCCCATCCATCGGTTGCGGTGGCCCAACTAAGGACTGAATAAAAAAACCCAATATCCCAAGGACAGAGCCGAATACCACCAGGGGATGAAGCCTGATAAGCCTCGATCTGAAAAACTCGGCCAACCCCAGACTACCAATACGGTCATCATACGCATAAGCGATCACAAACCCCGATAGACAAAAGAAAAAATCGACGGCAAGGAAACCGTGGCCGATAAAATTGCGGCTAGAGTCTGGTGCAATCAGCTCCATGAAATGGAAAATAACTACTGCTAACGCTGCTATTCCTCGAAGACCATCCAGCACCTCGAAGTGCTTCCTTTCAATATGAGCCATTCGTGAAAATAGTAGTTTTAAAAATAAACCGCAACACTTAATTTCGCAGCAAAGGGAGTCCCGGCTGTAAAACACATTTCATCAACAGGATGTGCTTCCCCTCTCAAGCGGGTAGTAGTATCAAATTGTGTCTCTTTCCATCTTGTATCCAACATATTATTGATCACCAGACCAATCCCGTATTTCGGCCTGGTATAATTAATGACGGCGTCGACAATAAAATACCCTGCTGCTGTAAGGCTATAATCCTCGTTAGCCGGTCGATTGCTGATGTACCGGTAACGCAGGCTTCCATTAAAACCGCGCTTACCAGTGTAGGTCACGCCTCCGGTGCATGTCCATACTGGCGCCAGAGGAATATAGTTAGCACCTTTCGGATTACCGGAGGTGCGCCCATGTGCATAATTAAGGTCAACATCAAGATATATCGACCTTGCTGGCTGGTACCTTCCGGAAAGATCGACTCCCATGCGGCGGGTGTTACCCTTAAAGGAAACATCCCCTCCATCCCCATTATACACGAATTCCTGTTGCAATGAGATATACCACAGCGATGCGTTGACCAGGAGGTTCTTCAACGGTTTAAAGATCGTTCCCAGGTCGGCGCCATAGGCGGCAGGCAGGATAGCAGCACCCTTTTCCACCACTACTGCCCTTGTATCATTCGAATGAAATCCCCGGCCGGTAGTCAGGTAAAATTGGGTCGTTTCATTCAGATGATAATAAAAATTCAGTTTGGGGCTGACAGTATGTGTATTAGCCTTATAGATGCCGGTCCCTGGAAACATAACATCACCAGAGAGCTTGTTATCATATTGGTGGTAGAACTGGTCAAACCGAAGACCGGCATTGATACGGAGGCGATCATTCAATTCGAATGTTGCACTGGCATAGGAAGCAATTTCCGTCAGACTGATATCTCCAAGTTTTATCCGCTGCAGCGTAAGGAATCGATCCAGGGTATGGGACAATGCTGAATGATGGGTAAGGTCCGTCCGTATATTCACTCCGCCTTCAATAGTGGCTTTGATGCTGCCGATATAGCTGTGGTGCTCATAGCTTCCATTATATCCAAAAAGATCCCTTGTCTCCCTTTGCCGGATCTCATCCCCGTTGACCGTATCCAATAAGAAAAATGTGAAATTGGTATGCAGATCAAAATGGTAATTGGAATAGAACACCTGGTTCCTGAAGAGGTCTCCCCTGTTATTGGAAGTGATGAGTTGGGCGTTGATATTGGTACGGTAAGTTTCGCCCCCCTCAAAGGGATCGATGGCCCCATAGTATCCGATGATATGCTTCGATACTGCGCGATCAGGTATCTGTCCCGAAGCATTCCATATACTATAGAAGGTAGTGGCGGAAACGGTGAGGTAATTATGTTCTGAAATTTTTCCACTGTATTTGGTAAACAGGTTGCAGCGTTTGAAGTGTTGGGGGTTATCAAAATACCCATCCGAATACCGGTATTCCTGGGCCACATACCAGGATTGCTGTCGGGCCCTTGCTTTTTGCCCCAAAAGGTTGAAGAGACCCAGGAACCGATAGGTATTGAACATGCCCCCTTCTATCTTAATACTATTGCCTGGCAGCGATTGCTTAGTGCTGAAATCAACAAAACCTGTCGTGCAAAAATCCCCTTTGGCAGCCGTATAAGGTCCTTTTTTAAAATTCACGCTTTCAATTGTTTCCGGTATGATGAAATGGCTGTCGGCAAAACCTTGTCCATGGGCATGTGAAGGCAAATTGATAGGTAACCCATCCACATCTTCCCTGAAATCCGTGCCGTGATCTGCATCGAACCCCCGGAGAAATATCTGCTCTGCCTTGCCTCCGCCCTGATGCTGGGCGATCACGATACCCGGGATGATCCGTAAGACCTCCTGGGAATTATTGACGCCACGAAGGGCAATATCTGTTTTGCTGATGGGTCTGTATTGCTCCCCCGCCTTTGTAGAGACCGTTACAGTATTTAATGCTATACTTTGAGCGGCAAGGATAATATGGAAATCCAGACTTTTAAGATCCGCAAGAGATAGTATCCTTGTCTCGTAGCCAATCGAAGAGATCACGATCTTTTCAGGGATTGACTGAATATGTCGAAAGTTAAAATCACCGGCCTGGTCGGTCATTCCCGTGATCCGTCCGGGCAATAAGATCACGCTGACCCCTTCCAGCGGTTGCCTGCTCACAGCATCGGTTATATTTCCTTTTAGCGTAAAGATGGTTTGTGCCACAACAGTAACAGGCCGCCCTGCATGAAAAAGCAGGCATAAGGTCACTAATATTGAACATGTGCAGCTGAAGGGCATATCCAACTTACGTACAATCTGGCAGGACAGATGTAGATCGAAAAATAGAAATAATAATACCCGCGTTAAATCTCTCCTTTCTTATTTACCGTATTTAAGTCGTCCTATGCATAGTTCGGCTTTTTCCCGTCCTACCTAAACGCCCTTCCTAATTCATACCCCGCTAGAGTTTCTGTCATTTATTTTTTAAAGTAAAAATCTGTTTATGAATCAGAGATTTTCAACTGGAAGAGGGGTCCTGTTCCTTATGGCCACTGTTTGTCTGGTCGTCATTGCCGGCGTGTTGATGTCCTCCAGTCATCGCGAGGCGCCAATGATCGCCAATGATCCGCTGGCCGACAATACGGACCTGTATGCATTCCGCAGTCCGGATCATCCCGGCAAAATAACGATACTCGCCAATTACATTCCTGCCCAGTTGCCCTTTAACGGACCCAATTATTATCAATTCGGCGAAGACATTCGTTACGAGATCCATATTGACAACGATGTCGCCACGCCGGGGGATGATGTTATTTACCGGTTCACGTTCCATAAGACCAACCAGGATCCTACCACCTTCTTCAATATCCGTCTGGGGAAGCAAAATCTGAAAACTACCTATACGCTGGAGAAAAGCCTGGGATGGGGAAGAGGTTTTGAAACCATTGTCCGCAATGGGATCGTGCCTCCGCCCAACATCGGCCCCCGTTCCATCAACTCGCCGGTGGGGCTCAATGTAAGTGATTACAATACATTGATCAATAATGCTATTACTACTGCCAGCACGGGCGAGAAGGTTTTTTGCGGCACGGCAGACGACCCCTTTTTCGTCGATCTCGGAGGGATCTTCGATCTGGGAGATGCGCCGCGTACGACGGGGACAAAACCTATGGATGCCCTGAAATGTAAGAACGTGTCTGTCATCGCCTTGCAAATAGATATTTCCGAACTGCAAAAGGATCACAAATCCATATCTCAGGCAAAAAATATCCTGGATCCTGATTTTGTCATCGGTGTATGGGCTTCTGCCAGCCGGAGAAAGATCAGGACGCTGAACAAGCCAAGGGTCGAAGATGATCACGATCGCGAAAGGAATGACAGGGATGACGACCACGACTGGGACGATCGTGACGGAAAACTTGAATCTTCCTTTGGACCATGGGTCCAGGTCTCAAGATTGGGGATGCCTTTAACGAATGAAGCGGTGATACCCATTGGCAAAAAAGACCTCTGGAATTTCCTGACGCCGTATGAAGACCTGCCCAACATTAAAACCTTCGGAAACTATTTCTACAATCCGGAACTGGCGTTGTATATGGATGATACTTATTTCGGAGGCGCCGTTCCGGCGTTGAAGGCTTTGCGGATCCAACGGAACTCCCTGGGCGTTTTTGGGTTCGGGAATAACCAGAACGGGTTGTTTGGTCTGAAAGGAAGTGCATCCCTGGCCGGCACCGCGCTGGATGATGCTGTCTTCGGGAAATTGTTGCTGCCGGCGCCCAAATCTCCCCGTTCGGTGGACCTATGGCCCATCTTCCATACAGGTGTGCCTAATTTGCGGCCTTATCAGCTCGCCACTGGCAAAAATGGCAATCCGTTGGCCGCAGGAAAACCATTTATCAATAACTTCCTGCCGAACGGAGGAGATATGCTGCGTCTGAATATGGCGGTCCCTCCCACTCCGAGAAATGATCCGAAATTCAGCGCGCTGGGATTGGTGCAGGCTGCTGTTTTAGGATTGACCGACACCATGTATAATAAGAGCCTTTCTCTTCAATTTATTCCCAACATGGATGGTTTTCCCAACGGAAGGAGGTTAGAGGACGATGTTACCCGCATCGAGCTGCAGGCGGTCAGCGGTGTGGTGCTTGCCGCTATAGGACTATGGTATGATGATTATAAGGGAGGCGCCAATCCTGTCACCAGCGACCTGGTGAACGTACTGACGTATAATACCGGGGTGAATACCAATGATACCACCTTTAAAACGTCGTTCCCCTATGTACAGACACCCTGGTCGGGGTCCAACAGTTGCTGCGGCGTTCCTGCGGAAAGCAATCAGAACAATAAGGTGGCCAACTCCCTGGATGAGACTGATATCTATAGATCAACCCCTATCCCCGGTGCGCTGGACCTGGCAGCGCCGGATATTTTCCTGAGCGCAACCCCCAATCCTTTTATCGACAACAATACGATCCGGTATCATATCGAAACTTCTTCCCAGGTAAGGATAGAAATATATGATGCAAACGGGAGATTAATAAAAGTATTGGCCGACGGCAATTTGCAGCCGGGTACTTATTCGATTCCATGGAATGCAGCCAACATGGCGAAGGGCATCTATTTTATAAATGCTGTTCGAAACGGAAGTGCCAGACAGAGCATTCGCGTCGTTAAAGAATAATTTATCATCTGAAGCAGGCCCGCCCTTCCACCCGCGGGCTTGCTTCTGCAAATCAATGCCATGAAAAAAAATTATTGGTATGCAATAAGCCTGGCGGCTATTGCCATAGTGATAGCTGTCTTTGCTATTGGATACACCACACGGGAAAATAAATTAGACGATTTGCTGGAAAGAAGCACCGCATTTCCGAAAACAAATGAATGGACCGTTCGGCGGGATTATGCTACAGCGCTGCGGAGCAAAATAAGAAAGGATCCAACCGATGCAAGATCCATCCTTGCCCTTACCACGCTTTTTATCCAGGAGGCGCGGATCACCGGCAATTATATGTATTATGATAAGGCTGCTTTGAAGTGCGTGAATAAGGTGTTGAAGCAGGATTCTTTGAACGGTGAAGCATTGACATTCAAGTCCCTTATTTACTTATCTCAGCATCATTTTGCGGACGGGCTGGCGCTGGCCGAAAAAGCGCACCGGATCAATCCCTTCAATGCCTTCATTTATGGATTGTTGGTAGATGGAAATGTAGAAATGGGTCAGTATGATTCGGCCGTGGCAAATGCCGATAGGATGGTATCCATCAGGCCGGACATACGATCCTATTCACGTATTTCTTATCTGCGGGAGATCCATGGTGACTATCAGGGAGCGATCGAAGCGATGAAAATGGCCGTGGATGCAGGAGGTCAGGGTGACGAGACAACCGAGTGGTCCAGGGTCCAGTTAGGGCGATTATACGAGAATACGGGAGACCTCAAAAGCGCGGAAATGCATTACACGATCGCATTGGATGAAAGACCGGGATACGCTTTTGCATGGGCCGGCCTGGCGAGGGTGGCCGTTGCCAGCAAAGATTACACAAAGGCAATTGATTACTATAGAAAAGCCGATTCGATGATCAACGATTATTCCATTAAAGAGGAATGTGCGGATGCCTATGCGCTGGCCGGTAAAAAATCAGCCGCTGATTCGCTCACTTCCGTGGTTATCAGCGAGCTTAGCAGGGACGAACAGAGCGGCCTCAGTAATGATAATATTGGCCATTATGCCGACAGGGAATTAGCCTATGCATATCTGAAGGTCAATAATTATGACAAGGCCCTCCAACATGCCCTGATGGAATATAATCGTCGGCCGGATAATATTGACGTCAATGAGACAGTGGCCTGGATCTATTATTGCAAAAAGCAACCTTCGGAAGCGCTGCCATATCTCAGGGCTGCCTTGAAGACGCACAGCAAGAACCCTGTATTGCTTCGCCGTGCCGGGTTGATCTATGCCAGTATCGAACATGACAGTGAAGCAAAGACCTCCCTTACATCCAAATAAGATCACATGAAACCAGGCAATACATACAAGACCTTATTGATACCCCTTCTGCTTTTCCCAATGGCTGTGCTGGGGCATACCGTCAATTATGCTTTGGAAAAGGCGCCTGTTTCACATGTTGTTGGGTTTTATCTCCAGCTGGGCATTCAACATATCATCCCTTATGGGATTGACCATATCCTGTTTGTAATAAGCCTTTGTCTGCTCAGTACCCGGATCAACACCATCCTTTGGCAGGCGACTGCATTTACCGTGGCCCATTCTGTTACACTGGCCTTAAGCATGAAAGGCGTACTTGTTGCCCCTGGCGCTGTAGTCGAACCGGTCATCGCCTTGTCCATTGTATTTGTGGCGATTGAAAACATGTTGTTGAGCGAGCTGAAACCGTGGCGAATAGCCATCGTCTTCCTGTTTGGGCTGATCCATGGTATGGGCTTTGCCAGCGCACTGAACGAAATTGGTCTGCCCAGGAATAAATTTTACACGTCCATCCTGTCTTTTAATGCCGGTGTGGAGATCGGTCAGGTCATCGTCATTGCAGGCGTTTTCATGCTGGTTATTATTCCCTTTGGAAAAAGGAGATGGTACAGGAAATGGGCAGTGTATCCGGCATCCATCCTTATAGCCTCGGTTGCAGCTTACTGGGTTGTAATGAGAGCTTTCTTTTGACTTCTCATTTGGCTTTGACCTTACCCCTGGCCTCAATTCCGCCTGTTACGGACTAAACGCTAAAATCATTAGTATCTCCACGAAGTAAACAAAAATTCGCCGGACAGTTTAATATAAGCTACATTTATTGTGCCTACCTGCTGTAATACGCTTCTTTCCCTGCTCTTTTATTTATTATCATTAAAAGCAAAATCAATGAAACAGTCAAGATTTATCGGCTTGCTTTTCTATGTCATGCCATTCTTTTTGATCTCCTGCGCGGGAGGCGGAAATGAAAATAAGACCGGTACCGACTCTACCACTTTTGACAGCACCAAAAGCGCGGTTGCACCGAAAATAAATACCATTATTACAGCACCGCAAAGTATGATGATAGCAAAACACAAGGTGCTCGATTATGCAAAATGGAAAACCTCTTACGATGAGCATGATTCTTTCCGGTTGGTTAATGGCATTCATAGTTATGTGATTGGCCGCGGTTTGCAGGATTCCAATATGATATTAGTAGCTGTGAAGGTAGATGATATGGCCAAAGCAAAAACATTTGCCAAAGACCCCGGCCTGAAAAAGGCCATGCAAAAGGGCGGCGTAACAGGCACGCCTTTGTTTGCCTTTGTTACGATCACCTTCCAGGACACCGCTACTGTTAGTTCAGACCTCCGGTCCAGAACCACGTTCACTGTCAAAGACTGGGGTGCCTGGCAAAAAGCATTTGAAGAGGGCAAGCAGGAAAGGATAGATAATGGTATAACCGTTAGGGCTTTTGGTCATGATGCCGATGATGATAAGAAGGTAGTGCTCGTAACGGCTATATTGGATACTGCCAAAGCATATGCCTATTATAAATCAGATATGTTGAAAAAAAGAAGAGCCGCAAGTGGTGTGATAGGCGAGCCGGAACGTTTTCTGTACAGGGTTGTGCAGCGGTATTAATAGTCAGACCACGAAAGCTGCTGGCTGTCCCGGTAATTAACTAAAAAAACTGCTGAAAATAAGCGGCTTAAATACTAAGCCTTATTTCTTCTCCAGCGTGGGGTATGTAATACCCAGCTGTTCCAGGTAAGTTTTATATTTTGCAGGATTGTAATAGAACTTTTGCATCTGCTGCCGGTATTTATCCATTGTTTCCTTATTAAGATAAGTTGGGGCCTGATCGCCGGCAGACAGGAAAGGAATATAATGCACGTCTTTGGTCTGCACATTCTTAAAATAATTTTTGGCATCGGCTAACACCTGCGGTTTGGTAAACAGGTCAACCAATGTCAGCGCAGTGGCCTTTGCGCCTGCAAGCGAACCTTTGTGTGCAATAGGTGTCGCCATCGCAATGGCATCTCCCCAATGATGTCCTTTTGTACCGGGGATATTAGCGGGGTAATATAACACGACGGTAGGAACATTCCAGGAAATATCGGCGATATCATCGGAACCGCCCCCCCAGGAAAAGGGTACCGAACCGCGGATACTATCTATCGTTGTCCTGAGGCCGTTGATGTCCCTGCCGTAAAAGTCTTTTTTCGGGGCATCCAGCAGCTTCTGCACGCCGACGGCCAGTTGATTGTCCTCCGCCGACCATTGGGGCATGCCCACCGTTTTTATATTTGCATAAAATGCTTCCGCCAGCGCTTTATTGAAATGCCCCGGCCAGGCCGTGCCCAGCAACTGATAAGACATTTTTGTATCCGTCATCAGCGCCGCCCCCTGCGCCATGCGGATACCCGCATCATACATGCTTTTGATGTCCTCATAATTTCTTTCCCGGAAGTAATACCAGACACTCGCTTTCGAGGGTACTACATTCGGCTGGTCACCGCCATCGGTAATGACATAATGACTACGTTGGGTCGGTTTAAGATGCTCCCGTTTAAAGTTCCAACCGACATCCATCAGTTCAACTGCATCGAGAGCGCTCTTACCTCTCCATGGAGCCCCTGCCGCATGGGCCGCATCGCCTTCAAAAGAAAATTTGACGGATACAAGACCATTGAACCCATTGTCGCCATAATTGGCAGCGAAATCGCTGCTGACATGAGTAAATATGCATGCGTCTATATTTTTAAAATAGCCGTCCCTTATATACCAGGCCTTGCTGCCCAGCAATTCTTCTGCTACGCCGGGCCAGATGATGATGGTGCCGGGCATATGATATTTCTGCATCAGCTCTTTTACGGCAAGGGCGGCAAATAT